>Ga0207644_10002857_pt1 | contig 11133 bp, 10 predicted proteins | sample KBSS73metaG_FD_184326 | JGI IMG/M metagenome (GOLD analysis project Ga0207644, IMG submission 184326) | Switchgrass rhizosphere microbial communities from Kellogg Biological Station, Michigan, USA - KBS S7-3 metaG (SPAdes) (version 2) | ecosystem: Host-associated > Plants > Roots > Rhizosphere... | reverse complement strand
CCGAATCGGCCCACCGAGCTTGCCGACCTGATAGTCATGCTCGAATCGGCGCGCGCGCATGACGTTACCGATGAGGTCGTCGCGCTTGATCTCAAGCCCGGCCATGTCGCGCCATTGCGACGGATATCCAATCTTCGGCGTGAATGCCGCCAGCTTGGCGTGCGCCTTGGCCTTGGTCTCCGGGCTCATCCACTCGAGCTGGTCGATGCGGCGATTCATCGCGCCGATCAGGTTGTGGACCAGCTGGTCCGCCGCCGCCTTGGTTTCCGGCGGGAAGTAACGCGCCACGTAGAGCTGGCTGACGTCATCGCCCAGCGTGCCGACGGTGAAGTTCACGCCGCGCTTCCAGCGCGCCTCCTGCTCCGGCGTGCCCGACAGGGTCGTGCCGTAGAAGGAGAAGTTCTCGCGGTCGAACCGCTCGGGCAGGAACGCCGAGTACGCGTCGATCGTGCGGAGCAGCAGTTGGTCCTTGAGGACCGCCAGCGGCGTCTTTGAAATCTGCGCCGCAATCCCCTTCACTGCGCTGGGCTGCGCGACGACGATATAATCGACGTTGACGCCCTCGTTCCGCGCCATCGCTGCGAAGTCGAGACCCGGCGCCTGCTTGGCGAGCTGGGCCATTGTCAGCTTGTTGTAGGTCTTGTCCGCGTCGCGGCTGTCCGCCCTCGTCCAGTGCGCCTGCGCGATCCTGGTCTCAAGGTCGAGGACCGCTTTCGCGCGCGCCGCGGCATTCTTCTCACCCGTCAACGTCAGCACGTTCGTCAGATGCTGGAGATACTTGTTCCGGGTCTCGGCAAGCTTCGGATCGGCCGACAGATAATAGTCGCGGTCGGGCATCCCGAGGCCGCCCTGCGACATGTTCAGCGCATATTTGTCGGAAGCCTTGCGATCCTGGCCGATGAACGCGCGGACTGGGATCGGCACGCCATTCTTGTCAGCTTCCGCGTAAAGCGCGGGCAGCGCGGCTTTCGACTTGGTCGATCGGATCTTCGTCAGCCACGGATCGAGCGGTGTGAGACCCTTCGCCTCAACCGCGGCGGTGTCCATGTAGCTGGCATAGGCATTACCGATCTTGCTGTTCGGATCCTTTGCCTGCTCATCGATAATCGTCTTCGTGCGTTGGCGCGAAAGGTCGTCGAGCACGTTGAACATGCCGTAGCGCGACTTGTCAGCCGGGATCTCGTTGGTCTTGATCCAGGTCCCATTGGCATAGTCGAAGAAGTCGTCGCCCGGCGTGACGGCGCGATCCATGCCGGCGGCGTCAAAGCCGAACGTGCCATATTGCGGCTTCGGCCGTGCGGACGCCGCCTCTTCAGGTGCTACTGCGGCGACGGCGGGCGAAGGCGGTGGCGGCGCCTGGGCCGCGCAAGCGGCGAGCGCAGTGGTGGCCAGTGCAAAACAAACAGTTCGAAGCATGAATGGTCCCCTCTTAGTACGCGACACGCTTGAGCAGTCAGGACGAAGCGTCGCGAAGCTCAATCGACGACTGGCATGGCTTTGCCTGCAAACGGCGGAAATTCAAGCCTTTGCACTACGACGGCGCCGCCAGCGGGAGCCTGACCAGAATCGCCAGACGAATGTCGAGATCAAATAGCCCAGAAGCGCGGCGGTTACTGCAATCGTCAGAATCCCGACGGCAATCGGTCCGGACGCATGATGAACCCAGAACAGCATGCGACTGAGCTCACCTGAAAAGCGCTCGGCGGCGGCGGCGCTGACCAGGTTAGCATCGTAGTGAAGCTCCCACGAGCCAATGCGGTAGGCGGCGAGGTACATGATCGGGATGGTTAGCGGATTGATGACTAGGGTCATGAGAGCCGCCACCGCGACATTGGCCCGGGACGGGATCGCGAGGAGTGCGGCAACGAACGTGTGCATCACGGGTATGATCACGCCGACAAACAGGCCAAGCGCGACGCCGCGCGGCACCGAGCGCCGATTGAGCCGCCACAGTGACGGGTGTCGAAGATGATGCGCGAACGGCCTGAGCAGCCGGTATTGGCCGATGGTCTCGCGAGTCGGAATATGGCCCTTGAGCCAGCGAACGATCGGCCGGCTGTCCTCAGCCACGGGTTTTGAGCAGCCGCTGCTGCTCCCGCTTCCAATCGCGCTCCTTCATTGTGTCTCGCTTGTCGTGCACCTTCTTGCCGCGGGCTAGCGCGAGTTCGACCTTGGCCCGTCCGCTGCCGTTGAAATAGATCGAGAGCGGGACGAGGGTCAGGCCTTGGCGCGTCACGGCGCCGTGCAGCTTCGCTATCTCGCGGCCTTTGAGCAGCAATTTACGCTGGCGCTTTGGCTCATGGTTGAGGCGGTTGCCGTGGCTATATTCGGGGATGTGGCTGTTGATCAGCCAAACTTCGTCGCCCTCTGCCGTCGCGTAGCTTTCGGCGATCGAGCCTTCGCCCTGGCGGAGCGACTTCACCTCGGTGCCGGTTAGCTGGATGCCGGCCTCGAACCGCTCCTCGACGAAATAGTCGAAGCGCGCGCGCCGGTTTTCGGCCACGACCTTTTGCTTGTCGAAGGGCTGCGGGAGCGGTTTTGCCATGGAGCTTAGATAAGACCTGCGTACTCCAATGCAGCATCCACCGCGCTTTTCGAGGCGTCGGATGCCTCGACGAGCGGCAGCCGCAGGTCCTGCGGGAAGCCTGGGCGCACCTTCGACAAGGCATATTTTGTCGGCGCCGGGGAGGCATCAGTGAAAAGCGCTGCGTGCAGCGGATATAGGCGGTCCTGAAGCTTCAGCGCCTCGTCCCAGCGGCCTTCGTTCATCGCTTTCTGGAAGTCGGAGCATAGCCGCGGCGCGACGTTGGCGCTGACGGAGATGCAGCCGGTGCCACCCATCGCGTTGAAGCCGAGCGCCATGTCGTCGTTGCCGCTGAGCTGGATGAAATCCTCGCCGCACGCGAGGCGCTGGGCCGTGACCCGGGCGAGGTTTCCGGTTGCATCCTTCACTGCGACGATCCTCGGGTGTTTCGCCGCAGCGGCAAGGGATTCGACCGATATGTCGGCAACTGTCCGTGACGGCACATTGTAGACCACGATCGGTAGTGGAGACGCTTCGGCGATGGCGGTGAAATGGGCAACGAGTCCCGGCTGGCTAGGTTTGTTGTAGTAGGGCACGACGACCAGCGCCCCGTCCGCGCCGACATCCGCCGCGGTCCGAATCCGCTCGATCGACGCCGCAGTCGAATAAGTGCCGCAGCCGGCGATCACCGATACCCTACCCTTCGCAACGTCCACGGCGGTCGCGATGACCTGCCGATGCTCGTCGGCGGTTAAGGTGGCGACCTCGCCCGTTGTCCCGCACGGCACCAGCGCGTTGGAGCCTTCGGCGATCTGCCATTCGACGAACTCGGCGAATGTGTCTTCCGCGACACGGCCGCCGGAAAATGGCGTGACCAGCGCCGGAATCGAGCCGAAAAACATGAACTTGCCTCCTCGGAGGAGCGTTGGTTGGGAAGTGGGGCCGCGTTCACGGCCTGATAAGGAGCGGGACGGCAATATGTCCAGCATGTGGCGTGCTGCTGTCCTCGTGCCGGCGCTGGTGCTGGCCATAGCGCCTTCGAGCTCGGCGCAATATGCGCCGCCGGCGACCTATGCCCCCGCGCAATATTCAGCGCCCAGCGTAGCCTCTTCGATCGATCAATGGCGGTTGTTGCGGCAAAGCAGCGGCTATCGCTTCAGCGACTATACGAGCTTCCTGGTCGCCAATCCCGACTGGCCTGATGCCAAACGAATGCGTGGCTGGGCCGAGAAAGCGATGCAGCCGGGCGAAAACTCGGCAACGGTCCTTGCATTTTTCGCGACGACAAAGCCGGCTAGCGGCAATGGTTGGGCACGCCTCGCCGACGCTTATGCTGCCACGGGCCGCGTGTCCGAGGCCCTCGACGCGGCGCGCAAGGCATGGCGAGGAGCCGACCTGTCAGCCACGGACGAGCAGGCGATCTGGAGCCGCTACGGCAGCAGCTTCACGCGCGCCGACAATGACGAACGAGTCGATGCCTTGCTGTTCGCCAAGAAGGCCGACGATGCAGCGCGTTTTTTGACGGCGACCAGCCCCGAGCGCCAAGCGAGCTTCGGCGCGCGGATCGCGATGCAGCAGGGCACCCCGGACGCCGACAGCCGGTACCAGACGGTAATGGGCAGCGTCACCAGCGACGCAGGGCTGATGATGGACCGTGCTCGCTGGCTTCGCGCCAACAATTATGACGTGGCTGCACAGCAGCTCGCCGCCCGCAATCACAGCTTCACTATCAGGCCGGCGGATCCTGAGCGCTTCCTCGACATGCTGATCCAGCTCGCCGGCGATGCGGTCAACGGTCGCAATTGGTCGACGGCGTACAATATCGCGAGCCAGCTCGACGACGTGCTGCCGGCAGGCACCAGCGTGGCCGATCAGCCGCTCGCTGTGCGCGATGATTACACGACATTAGCGTGGTTGGCGGGCACGACCGCGCTCGACCGCATGAACCACCCGTCGAACGCGGTCGCCATGTTCGACCGCTACGCGCAGGGCGGCCGCTCGCTGCAGGTCCTGACCAAGGGAAATTACTGGGCGGGCCGCGCTTCGATTGCGGCGGGCAGGCTCCAGCAGGCAAACGATTATTTCGGCCGGGCTGCGGCCTATCCGGAGCTGTTCTACGGCCAGCTTGCTCTCGAGCGACTCGGGCGCTCCGTCACTCCACCGCCGTCGGCACAACCGCAATCCGTGGCGACACAGGGTCAGCGCATCGCCTTCGGCAGCCGTCGCCTGGTGCAGGCAGTCCGACTGCTTGGCCAGCAGGGCCGCTCGACCGAGCAGGCGTTGTTCGTGAAAGCGCTTGCAGAATCGCTGGATAACGACGCCGAACGCAGCTTGGCCGTCGAGCTTGGCCAGCAGATCGGCCGCGACGATCTGGCGGTCTGGACTGCCCGCATGGCGCGGGTGAAGGGCTCCGCCTTCTATGTTCGCCAGGCCTATCCGACGCTTCGAACCTCGGTATCTGGCGAGCTTTGGTCGCTGGCCCATGGCATCAGCAGGCAGGAGAGCTCGTTCGATCCCTATGCGGTCAGCCATGCCGGCGCGCGCGGGATGATGCAGCTCATGGTTCCGACTGCTCGCGAGCAAGCCGGCAAGATGGGTGTCGGCTTCGACAGCTACCGGCTGATCAGCGATCCGAGCTACAATGTGATGATCGGCTCGTCCTACTTCCAGCGGATGCTGAACATCTGGGGCGGTAATGTCCCTCTTGCGGTCGCCAGCTACAATGCTGGATCAGGCAATGTCGGCAAATGGGTCCGCCAGTATGGCGACCCGCGCGGCCAGGTCGACGTGCTGAAGTGGATCGAGGCGATCCCCTATTCCGAGACCCGCGCCTATGTGCAGCGGGTGATTGAGAACAGCGTCGTCTACGACTCGCTCCGCTCGACGCAGTCCCAGCAGGTGGTCCACGTCTCGCGCTACCTTGGGAAGAACCGCCCGGCCTGATAGTCGCCGCGGAACATGACCGACCGTTTCATCACGCCCGAAGGACTCGCGCGGATCCGCGCCGAGTATGACGACCTATTCGGGGACGAGAGGCCGAAGATTGTCGAAACGGTCTCCTGGGCGGCATCGCTCGGCGATCGCTCCGAGAATGCCGACTACATCTACGGCAAGCGGCGACTGCGCGAGATCGACCGGCGGCTAGGCTATCTCGCCAAGGTCATGAAGCAGGCGAAGGTCGTCGACCCTGCCGCACAGCCGACGCGCGATCAGGTGCGGTTCGGGGCCACGGTCGAATTGGCCGACGAAGACGACAACCGGCGCAAGCTGACCCTTGTCGGTGACGATGAGGCGGACGCGTCTGCGGGCCGCATCGGCTGGAGCGCTCCCCTGGCTCGTGCGCTTCTCGGTGCCCGGGTCGGCGACGAGCGCATTGTCCGCCTCCCCGCCGGTGAAAAAAGCTATGAGGTAATGGAGATCCGCTACCCGGAGCGGGCGACGAGCTGAGGCGGGCCAGACGGCATCGCCTTCGACCAGGCATCCGCAATAGCTTCCAACGCGGCAAGCGCCGCCTGATGTTCGTCATCGGCGTCGATCGTCCGCCACGGCGACCAGCGAGTGTCGGTGTTGGCGCGCAGTTGCTCCAGAGCGGACTGGTAGGCCGGATCGTCGGCACGGATAAGATCGTCGTCGGCCCAACGCGTCCGCCACGGGTTCTGCCGGCGACGCTGGATTCGCTGTTCCTGAACATCTGCGCTGACGTCGAAATAAAGCTTCACCAGTAAGGTGCCGTAGTCGCGCTGTTGCGCTTCGAACTCGTTGATTTCGTCGAACACGCGCGCGACGCTTTCCTCACGGGTCCGGCCAAGTACGCGGTCGTCGAGCACGCGCCGATACCAACTGCGAAAGAAGATCGACGTGCTGCCCGCGCTGGGGAGCTGGCGCCAGAATCGCGCCAGCCAATGGCCTTCATTCGCTTCACGGCGGTCAAATGCGGTGGGATGGACGACGAAATGGCAAGGATCGAAGGCGACTGTCAGCTGCTTAAGCGCGAACTTCTTGGCCGACCCTTGCAGCCCTTCAAACAGGATGATGGCGCGTCGACCATGAGCGATCTGCGGTAATTGGAGCTCGGCGACGTGATCGCGCAGCGCCGCAAGCGTCTTGTCAGCGCCACCCCCCGATGGGCCTTCACGCTCAGTTATCCACTCGGCCACAAGCGGAAATTAACTCCGGTTGCGAACAATCGCAAATGGCTCAGCTTTCGGCGACGACCTTGATGTGCAGCTCCTTGAGTTGCTTCGGCATGACCGCGGCCGGGGCATTCATCATCAAGTCCTCGGCCTTCTGGTTCATCGGGAAAAGGATCACTTCGCGGATGTTCGGTTCGTCAGCGAGGAGCATGACGATGCGGTCGATGCCGGGGGCCGAGCCGCCGTGCGGTGGAGCGCCGAACTTGAACGCGTTGATCATGCCCGAGAAATTGGTGTCGACCTCATCCCGCGTGTAGCCGGCTATCTCGAACGCCTTGTACATAATGTCCGGGCGATGGTTCCGGATCGCGCCGCTGCTGAGCTCCACGCCGTTGCAGACGATGTCATATTGCCAGGCGAGGATGTCGAGCGGGTCCTTGGTCTCCAACGCTTCCATCTCGCCCTGCGGCATCGAGAACGGATTGTGGCTGAAATCGATCTTCTTCTGCTCGTCGTTATATTCGAACATGGGGAAGTCGACGATCCAACAGAAGCGGAATTCGCCCTTGGCGATCAGGCCCAGCTGCTCGGCGACGCGGGTGCGGGCAAGCCCGGCGAGCTTGGCCGCCTCCACTTCCTTGCCGGCAGCGAAGAAGATGCCATCGTCGGGGCCAAGGCCCATCACTTCGGCGAGTCGGTTCATGCCCTCTTCGCCGTGATTCTTGGCGATCGGGCCGCCCCACTCTCCGCCCTTGCGAGTCGCATAACCGAGGCCGGCGAACCCCTCGCCGCGCGCCCATTCGTTCATGTCATCGAAGAACTTGCGACTCTTCTCGGCTGTCCCCGGCGCCGGAATGGCGCGGACTACAGCGCCCTTCTCGACCAGCCCGGCGAACAGGCCGAACCCCGAACCTTTGAAATGTTCACCGACATCGCTGATCAACAGCGGGTTGCGGAGATCGGGCTTGTCGCTGCCATATTTTAGCAATGCTTCCTTGTAGGGAATGCGGGGAAAGTCACCCGCCGCCGTTACCGAGCGGCCATTCGCGAATTCCTGGAACACGCCAGACAGCACCGGCTCGATCGCGTTGAAGACATCGTCCTGCGTGACGAAGCTCATCTCGAAGTCGAGCTGGTAAAATTCGCCCGGGCTGCGGTCCGCGCGGGCGTCCTCGTCGCGGAAGCAGGGCGCGATCTGGAAGTAACGGTCGAAGCCCGCGACCATGATCAGCTGCTTGAACATCTGGGGCGCCTGAGGGAGCGCGTAGAACTTGCCCGGATGGACCCGGCTTGGGACCAAATAGTCGCGCGCGCCCTCCGGCGAGCTGGCGGTGAGGATGGGCGTCTGGAACTCGGTGAAGCCCTGCTCGACCATCCGCCGCCGGATCGAGGCGATCACCGATGCGCGCAACATAATGTTGGCGTGGAGTTGGTCCCGCCTGAGGTCGAGATAGCGATACTTGAGCCGGATCTCCTCGGGATAGTCCTGATCGCCGAACACCGGCATCGGTAGCTCGCTAGCCGCGGACTGGACGATGACGGATCCGGCGCGAACCTCGATTTCGCCCGTGGGGAGGTTCGGGTTTACCGTCTCCTTGGAGCGGGCAACCACCTCGCCTTCGACGGTGACGACCGATTCCACGCGCAACCGGTCGAGGATCTTGAATGCCGGCGAGTCGGTATCGGTGACGATCTGCGTGATGCCGTAATGATCGCGGAGATCGACGAACAGCAAATGGCCGTGGTCGCGCTTGCGATGCACCCAACCCGACAGGCGGACCGTTTGGCCGACATCGCCAGAGCGAAGCGCGGCGCAATTGTGGGTGCGATAGGCGTGCATCGGAAAGTGGTTCCGTCTGAAGAAAATTGTGGAGAAAATTGCGCGCCGCGCTTCAAGGCCGGAAAGCTTTTTGTCAACCCGCGAGGGCCCCGCTAAAGCCCCGCCAGACTCATGCGTATTCATCCTCTGATTACAAAGTCGGACGACCTCAAAACCCTGGTCGACCGCCTCGCCACCCAGCCGTTCATCGCCGTGGACACCGAGTTCATGCGCGAGAATACCTATTGGCCCGACCTCTGCCTGATCCAGGTTGCCAGCACCGATGAAGCGGCTGCGATCGATCCCAAGGCCGAGGGCATCGACCTCAAGCCCCTGCTCGACCTGTTCGTGAACAATGAGGATATCCTCAAGGTCTTCCACGCCGGCGGCCAGGACATCGAAATAATCCACAACATCACCGGGAAGGTGCCGCATCCGCTGTTCGACACGCAGATCGCGGCGATGGCGCTCGGTCATGGTGAGCAGATCGGCTATTCGAACCTGATCGAAAGCCTCCTCGGGCACAGCCTCGACAAGGGCGCACGATTTACCGACTGGGGCCGCCGTCCGCTCGACAAGCGCCAGATCGACTATGCGATCGCCGACGTCACCCACCTCGCCACTGTCTTCCCGCGGATGGTCGAGAAGCTGAAGAAAACCGGCCGCGGCGCCTGGCTCGATGAGGAGATGGAGCGGCTTGCCGATCCATCGAGCTTTGCATTTCCGCCGGAGGATGCGTGGAAACGGCTCAAACTACCGAGCAGGAACGCCGCCATCCTCGGTCGATTGAAGGCGCTCGCCGCATGGCGAGAGACCGAAGCGCGGCAGAAGAACCTGCCCCGCGGAAGAATCATCAAGGACGACACGCTCAACGAAATCGTGCTTCATCCGCCCAAAAACCAGGATGACTTGGGCCGCGTCCGGGGGCTTTCGGCCGGGTGGAGGAACAACGACATCGGAGGCCGGCTGATGAACGCAATCCAGACCGCGAAGCCGCTGGGACCGGACGAGATGCCTGACCGCGAGCCCCGCCGACCAGGCCTCACCAAGGACGCGGTGCTGGTCAGCGACCTCCTGAAGCTTCTACTCAAGATCCGCGCCAAGGAAAGCGGAGTCGCGGCACGGCTGATCGCGCGTTCTGACGACCTGGAGGCGCTGGCCGCGGGCGTCCGCAAAAACCTCAATATTCTTTCGGGCTGGCGCTACGAGCAATTCGGCAAGGATGCGCTCGACCTCGTGGAAGGTCGCCTTGCCTTTGGGATCGAGAACGGCCGACTGAAGATGAACCGCGTTACGGTCAAGGAGACGGAGGATGCGTAGAATCGCGATTGTTGGCGCGACATTGCTTTCGGCCTGCTCGGTCAATCCAACGCCGACGCAGGCCGAGCCCGTCTCCGGCGGCCCTCCGCAGTCAATCCCGATTCATGGCGTGACGCCAGGTCATAAGTGCGACGCGACCGGCTCTGACAAGTACATTGGCCAGTCCGGTACCGGCGAGACTGGCGCGGCGATTCAACAGGCGACAAATGCAGCCGTCCTGCGCTGGGCACCACCGAACACCATGCTCACAATGGATTACCGCGAGGACCGGGTCACCATCTGGCTCGACGCCGCAAACAAGATCACAAAAATCCGCTGCGGCTAGGCCGCCTCGCCGATCATCCTTGATTGGACGAGGGCGCGCCGGATCGTCGGCAGTGATAGCCGCGCACGTTCCGCAATGGCGTGGCGGTCAACCGCCTCGACCGCACGCTCCGCCGTCCAATAGTCGCGGTGCAACCGCTCGCTCATGAAACGGAGCGCTTCCGGCGGGATGTGCAGCCCACGGTCGGCAAAATGAAGCTGGATCAGCGCAGCGAACAATGCGTCGTCAGGATGGCCAATGCTCGTCACGGGCGTGATCGCAAGGCGGGTCTTCAGGTCGGGTAAGCGCGGCGTCCAAGCCGGCGGCAGCTCATCGGCGACCATGACCAGCGGCCGGCCCGTGTCCTGCGCCTGATTCCAGGCGTGGAACAACTCCTCCTCGTCGCGATGGTCGGCCTCATCGAATAACCGGCCTCCCACCCGCTCGACGAAGCTTCGTGCAAGCAAAGTCCTGCCTGAGCGGCGCGGCCCGGTCAGGATCGTCGCTTTGACCGGCCACAGGCTGTACTTGCGGAAATGCTCGAACGCCTCGCGGTTGGCGTCGGAAACAATGAAGCGGACATCGCCTTCGCTTTGCGGCCAGTCGAGCGGGAGCGCGATCTGATCCGGGCCCCGCTTCACGGCTTCGGCGCAGCCTCATTGGCGACCGCCGTCGTGTTCTGGACAGGGGGAGCCGGCGCGGGCTGTATGGGTGGCGGCGGCAGCGCCGGCGGCTTGTCGGAGCTGGATCGGATCTTGATTACCGTCGGGCCAGTCTCGACGATCCAGCCGCGGGCACCCAGCGCCGCGGCAAGCTGCGAGATGGGGCCTTTAAACTGCACCAGGATGTAACTGGTGCCGCCTGGATTGATTTGCTGCGGAGTTGCCGACTGGACGCCCGGCATGGTCCGCAAATGCGCCATGGCGAAATTGTAGAAATTGACGTTGTTTCCGCTCACCTGGACTTGGATGGATGTGAACTCATTGACCGGTGCCGCCCTAGCCTGCGGCAGTTCAGGCATAACGGGCGGCGG
>Ga0207644_10002856_pt1 | contig 11134 bp, 8 predicted proteins | sample KBSS73metaG_FD_184326 | JGI IMG/M metagenome (GOLD analysis project Ga0207644, IMG submission 184326) | Switchgrass rhizosphere microbial communities from Kellogg Biological Station, Michigan, USA - KBS S7-3 metaG (SPAdes) (version 2) | ecosystem: Host-associated > Plants > Roots > Rhizosphere >... | reverse complement strand
TCTATGCCAAGCACATCTCCGGCCCGGTGGCTCGCGGCAGCTGCCGTCGTCCTCTCCTGCATCGCGCCTGCCGCGCAGGCACCGGCGCCGGTGCCTGCCGCCGCTGCCACCGATCCTCGGATCGAGGAGTACAAGCGCGATCTCGTCACCGAGATCGAGGGGATGAAGGACTTCTCGCAGCAGATGGTCGACATGGTCTTCAGCTTCGGGGAGCTGGGGTTCCAGGAATTCGAGACCGGCAAATACCTGACCGGCATCCTCGAGAAGAACGGCTTCCGCATCGAGCGCGGCGTCGCGGGGATTCCCACCGCCTGGACCGCCACCTGGGGCTCGGGCAAGCCGGTGATCGCGCTCGGCTCGGACATCGACTGCATCCCTCAGGCCTCGCAGAAGCCGGGCGTCGCGTACCACGATCCGATGATCGAAGGCGCACCGGGGCACGGCGAGGGGCACAACTCCGGCGTGCCGATGAACGTCACCGCGGCGCTGGCGCTGAAGAAGGTGATGGAGCGCAACCGGCTCCCCGGCACGATCCGCCTGTGGCCGGGCGTGGCCGAGGAGCTGCTCGCCGGCAAGGCTTACTTCGTGCGCGCCGGCGTCTTCAAGGACGTGGACGTGGTGCTGTTCGCGCACGTGGGCGCGAACATGAACGTGGGCTGGGGCGAGGGGGCGGGCACCGGCCTGGTGTCGGTGGAATACAGCTTCAAGGGCGAAAGCGCCCACGCGGCCGCCCAGCCGTGGCGCGGCCGCTCGGCGCTCGACGCCGTGGAGCTGATGGACATCGGCTGGAACTTCCGTCGCGAGCACTTGCGCGTGCAGCAGCGCTCGCACTACGTGATCACCAACGGCGGCGATCAGCCGAACGTCGTGCCGTCCACCGCCTCGGTCTGGTACTACTTCCGCGAGACCGACTACGAGCACATCAAGGAGATGTGGGAGATCGGCAACCGCATGTCGCAGGCGGCGGCGATGATGACCGACACCTCGGTGACCTCGCGCGTGCTCGGATCGGCCTGGCCGGTGCACTCCAACAAGGCGGTGGCCGAAGCGATGTACGCCAACATCCAGACGGTGGGGCTGCCGAAGTGGAGCGGCGACGACGAGAAGCTGGCGCTGGCCCTGCAGCGTGAGCTGAAGGTGCCGGAGGTGGGGCTGGCCAAGGAGATTCCGCCGCTGCGCGGCGCCGAGAAGCTGCCGGACGAGCAGCGGCAGACCGGCGGGTCCGACGACATCGGCGATGTGTCGTGGAATGTGCCCACCGTCACGCTGGGCTATCCGGCGAACTTCCAGGCCGGGCCCGGCCACAGCTGGGCCAACGGGGTGGCGATGGCCACGCCGATCGCGCACAAGGGCGTCACCGCCGGGGCCAAGGTGCAGGCAATGACCGCGCTCGATCTGGTGATGAAGCCCGAGCTCGTGGCCGCGGCGTGGGCGTACTTCAAGAACGTCCAGACGAAGGACCGCCAGTACACGCCGCTCATTCGTCCCACCGACGCTCCGCCCACGTGGCTGAACGCCGAGACGATGGCCAAGTACCGTCCGGAGATGCGGAAGTACTACTACGACCCGGCGAAGTACAAGAGCTATCTCGAGCAGCTCGGGATCAAGTACCCGACGGTCCGGTGAGGCGGCGCACGTTTCTGCAGACGGCTGGCGCCGTGCTCGTGGCGTCGGCGGTTCCCGCGGCACAGGCGCGTGCCCGCGCGGCCGCGTACGACGCGTTCGAGAAGAGCCTGCGCGAGCTGCAGGCCGACCTGGCGTCTGGCGCCACGACGTCCGTGGCGCTGGTGCGGTTCTATCTCCGCCGCATCGCGGCGTTCGATCAGGCGGGTCCGCGGCTGAACGCGGTGATCGCGCTCAACCCGCGCGCCGAGGCCGTGGCGGCCGCGCTCGACGCCGAGCGGCGGCGGGGCCGGCTGCGCGGTCCGCTGCACGGCATTCCGGTGCTGCTCAAAGACAACCTCGACACCGCGGACATGCCGACGACCGGCGGCTGCCTCGCGCTGGCGGGGCACGTGCCGCGGCAGGACGCCTTTCAGGTGCGGAAGCTGCGCGGCGCCGGTGCGGTGATCCTGGGCAAGGTGAACCTCCACGAGCTGGCGCTCGGACTGACCACGATCAGCTCCTACGGCGGACAGACGCTGAACCCGTACGATTTGACGCGCGCGCCCGGCGGATCGAGCGGCGGTTCGGGTGTAGCCGCGGCTGCCAACTTCGCGGCATTCGCCCTCGGCACGGACACGAGCGGATCCATCCGCATCCCCGCGTCGCACAACGCCATCGTCGGCTTGCGCCCCACCGCGGGGCTGTCGAGCCGCAGCGGCGTGATCCCGTTCGGCCACACACAGGACACGGCGGGTCCGATGGCGCGCAGCGTCGCGGATGTCGCCGTCGTGCTCGATGCCACGGTGGGGCACGATCCCGCGGATCCGGTGACCGCCGCGAGCGAGGGGAAGACGCCCGCGTCGTACACCTCCTCTCTGCGCGAGGACGCACTGCGCGGCGCCCGCGTGGGCGTGCTGACCGAGTTCTTCGGCACCGCGCCCGAGGATCAGCCGGTGGCCGTGGTGGTGCGGCGGGCGATCGACGACATGAAGGCTCGTGGCGCCATCGTCGTCGACGTGACGGTGCCGGGCCTCGGGGCGCTGCTCACGGCGTCGAACCTGCTGACGCAGGAACTCAAGTTCGATCTGCGCGACTACCTGCGGCGCCCGCCGGCCGCGGCCGTGACGTCGCTCGAGGCGCTGCTCGCATCGGGGCTGCACACCGCCCAGTTCACGGGGTTCATCGAAGGCGCCAACGCGCTGCCCGACGACTATCCCGCCGGCGACGATTACAAGAAGCGGCTCGAGGCGCGCGAGGCGCTGCGCCGCGCGGTCGTCGAGGTGATGGACGCCAGCCGTCTCGACGCGCTCGTCTATCCGACGACGCGCCGCATCGCGCCGCTCGTTGGCGGCAATCAGCTCGGGAGCAACGCGGGACTCTCCGCGCAGAGTGGCTGTCCCGCCATCACGGTGCCGGCCGGTACTGTAGAGGGCGGGTTTCCGGTGGGCGTGGAGCTGCTCGGACGGCCGTTTGCCGAGCCGGTCCTGCTGGCGCTCGCGTATGCCTACGAGCAGTTGACGAAACATCGGCGTCCGCCGGCGTCGGCACCGCGACTGGTCGAGGAGCCGCATCGCCGCCGTGCCGCGGCCGCTCCGGCCGGAACGCCGGGCGGGGTTCAGATCGACGTGGAAGCGACGGGACCGTTTCGCGTCACGGCGCGGCTCGTAGTGGACGAGCGGACGCGGCAGCTGGCCTACACGCTGGCGCCCGCCGGCGCGCGTGGAGAGATTGCCGGCGTGTATCTCCACCGGCGTGCCAATCGGCCCAACGGCGGCGTGGCGCAGATCCTGACCAAGCGCCTGGACGGCCGCATGTCCGGGTCCGTGACGCTGCTCGACGCGGAGCTCGCGGACCTCAAAGCGGGGAAGTGTTACATCGCCGCGGTGAGCCGGCAGAGCCCGCTCATCGCCGCGCGCGCCGATCTCGTGTGGCCGGCGCGGGTCTGAAGACCCGCAACTACGTACAATACCGACATGAACAGCCGAACAAGACTGACGGCGCTGGTGACGCTCTGCCTGGTGACATTGGCTCACGCGCAGGACACCTCGAAGTTCGTGCCCTCGAACGCACCGACCAAGGTCGTGACCGTGTTGCCAGGGCAGGTGCTGGCGGGTCGTTTGGACGCCTGGGCCGGGTCGCCGGATTTCTTCTGCCGCCAGTCGGTCTCGGACGACGTCGACGTGATGCACCCGCTCGCCGACGGCACCCCGAAGTGCTACGCGAAAGGCATGGTGCTCGGTGATATTGGCGACGCGCCGGACCTCGTCCTCAGGCGAGCGGGTCCCGATCGTCAGGCCTACAACGGCGACCCCGCGCCGGTGCCTGGTGGCGTCTCCCTTGGCGGGCTTTACTGGCAGGCGTGGGGTGGACGGTGCGAGCCCGGCCAGTACGGCTACTGGTCCGGATGCGGTGGAATGGGGCGCACCGCCCAGATCTACTCGAGAACGGTCGGCGAGCAGACCGCCAAGTCGCGGGCAGGTTCCCTGCACCTTGCGACCACGCCCTTGAACAACAACGGAAATCCTGTCGATCGCATCGTGATCACAGAAGAGGGGCGAGTGATCCTGAATACGCTCGCCGGGATGAAAGAGATCCAGATCGGCGCGGCTGATTCGTGTGGAACGGGCTACCGGTGTCTCAGAGTTCCGAACTGACGCCGTCCGGGGTTGGCACTGGTGACTGCGGGATAAACTAGCCCTAGTGGACGCAACCAATAGAGTCTTCGTCACCGGGCACCGCGGACTGGTGGGCTCGGCGATTCTCCGTCGTCTCAGGGCCGACGGTCTCGAGCCGCTCACAGCGACACGGACCGAGCTCGACCTTCGCGATCAGGCCGCCGTGACCCGCTGGTTCGAGAAGAACCGTCCCGAGTACGTGTTCCTCGTCGCAGGCACCGTAGGGGGGATTCTCGCCAACTCGACCCGGCCTGCCGAGTTCATCTACGACAACATGATGATTCACGCCACCTGCGTGCACGCGGCGCGCGTCTTTGGCGTGAAGAAGCTTCTGTATCTCGGGAGCTCGTGCATTTACCCTCGCGATGCCTCGCAACCGATGCGCGAGGAAGCGCTTCTGACCGGCAGGTTGGAGCCGACCAATGAGGCATACGCGGTGGCGAAGATCGCCGGCATCAAGCTGTGTAGCGCGTATCACACGCAATACGGGTGCGACTTCATCTCGGCGATGCCCACGAATCTCTACGGTCCAGGCGACAACTTCGACCTGACCAGCTCGCACGTCGTCCCCGCATTGATGCGAAAGTTTCACGAGGCGAAGATGTCCGGCCGTCGGGAGGTCACCGTCTGGGGGAGCGGTACGCCGCGGCGCGAGTTCCTGCATGTGGACGACCTGGCCGATGCGTGCCTGTTCCTGATGCGGCATTACAGCCATCCTGAACACATCAACGTCGGCACCGGCGAGGACGTGACGATTCGCGAGCTGGCCGAAATGTTGCGCGAGGTCGTTTATCCGGCGGCCACGCTCGTCTTCGACGCCGGCAAACCCGACGGTGCACCGCGCAAGCTCCTCGACGTCGGCCGGCTTCACGCCCTCGGCTGGCGGCACCGCATTTCGCTCGAGGACGGTATCGCCTCGGCCTATGAATGGTTCCTCGAACACCGAGCCGAGGCGCGGGTCTAGTCCAGGCCTGCGGTGACCGAGCGGCGTGAACGCCTGCTGGCCTGGCTGCTCGTGAGCGCCAGCGCCGCCTACCTGGCGCTGGGTTTCGCCTGGGGCTCCACGCCCGACGACGAGGAATACCGGATCAGCATCCTCACGACCCTCCTGCACGCACGCGCGCTGCTTGCTGGCACCTGGATGTTCTGGACGTCGGAGCTGGGTTTCGGGATGCCGCACCCGCTCGGTCAGAGCTTCGTCTGGCACCCACTGATGCCGCTCCTGGCGGCGATGCGGCCCGATCACTGGGTCGTGCTGCTCCTGCTGACACATGTGGCGGCAGGTGCGGCGGGCATGATGCACCTCGGGCGGCTCCTCGCCTTGAGGCCGCTGGTGGCTGCCACCGCGACGGCAACGTTCCTGCTCGCGTCCACCACGCAGAACTTCCTGCTCACGGACTTCTGGCCGTCGGCGTTTTTCGGCTGGACGCTGATGCCGTGGGTGCTCGGCGCGATGGTTCGTCTGCTTCGGGCCACCGCCAGCCGCGAGCGACGACGGGCAGCGGCCCTCCTCGCCCTATTTGCCGGATTGGCGCTCGCCAACGGGCATCCGGGTTACATGCTCGTGTACGGCGTTCCGGTGGCCACGTTTCTGGCGGCTGGCGCCAGGCCCGCGCTGGATCGTCCCGGCGCATGGCTCCTCGCGATTGTGCTGGTGCTGGGCCTGGTGGCGCCGCTTCTCGTGCACCTGGGCCCAGAGGTGGCGCGGTTCGCACCCGGGCTCGGGCGCATCAGCTACGACAACCCGATCCGATTGGCCGGCCTGTGGGACCTGTTCGTGCGCCCGTTGCCGTTCGTGGATGGCGCCGGCGAATGGAGCCGGATGATGGTCGATCGCGGCGCCCGCATCGCATTCTTCGGCCTTCCGTTCTCGTGGCTCGCAGTGGCGGGGGCCCTCGTCGGACGCTGGCGGCGAGGCGCGTACCCCGGACTTGTCCCCGCGTTCGTCGTGAGCCTCGCGCTCCTCGCGACGCCAGGACTTTCTCGGCTACAGGTGCTGCCGGCCACGGCGCTTTTTCGCGACCCGATGATCCTCTTCGGGACGCTCCTCGCCGCCGGAATCCTCAATCGGCTCTGGACTGAAGGTCGCTCCCGTCTCGTCGGCGTTCTCATCGCGCTGCAGATTGGCACGCTTGCCGCGGCGGCATGGCCGTTCGTGGCCATGACGCTGGACCCGCTCCGCCGCCAACCGGCGCTGGCCTCGGTCACGCCAGGGCCCATCGTGACGTGGCTCTCGCGAGAGATAGCGGGACGTCCCGGACGTCTCTATTACTCGACCGACGTCGATCGCATGATGAACGCGGGGCAGCTGTTTCAACAGGGCCTCTGGCGGTTGACCCCCGCTTTTCACGGCCTTCGCGTCATCAACGGTTCGTACAAGGGCATTTCACAGGACGAGTTCTCGCCCGACCCGCTGCTGCCATACAGCAATATCGAATCCGTCCCGCCGCTGCAGCTCTCGGCGGCGAGCATGGCGACCGTCGGCATCAGTCACGTGCTCGCACGGGTCGGCGAGCCGATTGCCAGCGAATTGAGCCGCGTCTCGGAGCTGACGACCGCGGACGGCGTGCAGCTCGTCCTGTACGAGAATCCCGGCGTCACGGGTGCGGTGGTGCTGCCACGAGCGATCGTGGCCGAGCCGACGCCGCTCCTTGATCAATGCCCTCACACTCGACTCCTGTGCCGAGACTTCAGCCGAGTGTGGTCGTCACGCGACGCGTCCGCGAAACCGCAACTCAGTGGCCGCGATGGCCGGCTCAGTGTCGAGATTGCGCGGACCGCCGCGCAGGCGACACTGGTTGTCGGCGAGCTGTACCGTCGGGAATGGACGGCGTCCGCGGCGGGGCGGGCACTCACGGTGCGACCGGCATTCGGTGGACTGCTCGCCGTCGACCTTCCCGAGGACGCGACGCAGGTCGCTCTTGTCTACCGGCCCCGCCTTCGCATGGCGGCCAACGCTCTGGCGGCGGCGGCGCTGCTCGCGATCGCCTGGCTCCTGCGCTGAGCCGACGGTCCTCGCTCGAGGACTGGACTAGAATCTCAAGCGGGCGTGCGGCACAAGCGTTTCTTCTACGGTCTGATGGCCCGCTACATCGGCTACTACCTCCCCGATGGCGCTCGCGTGGTCGAGGTCATGCCTCGTTCGAGACTTCTCCGCGACGCATTGGCCGTGCCCGTCACCGCCGTCCTCCCCGAATATGCGGTCTCGAGCGATGACGAGAGCGCGAGCCTCGAATCGCTGGCGGCGGCGCCGCCAAGCCGCATCGTGCTGAACGGCTGCGTGCACTATGTCGACGACGTCCAGGGTCTTTTCGATCGCGTACGCGCGGTGTGTTCGCCCGAAACGCGCGTCGTCATCACCTACTTCTCTTCGCTGTGGAAGCCGGCGTTCCGTCTCGCCTCGCGCCTGGGACTGGCCGAGGCCGGACCGGATTCGAACTGGCTGGCGTCATCCGACGTGCGAAACCTCCTGTCGCTGTCGGGCTTCGAGGTTGTCGCGCAGAGCGAGCGGGTATTGCTGCCGGTGTGGGTGCCGATCCTCAGCAGCCTGGTCAACCGCTGGCTGGCACCCTTGCCCTTTTTCCGCATGTTCGCGCTTGCCAACGTGCTCGTCGCGCGACCCGTGTCGGCCTCGTCCAAGGCGCCCGCGTCGGTGTCGGTCGTGGTGCCGGCCCGAAACGAGCGCGGCAACATCGAGGCGCTGGTCGCTCGCCTTCCGGCCATGGGGCCCGACGACGAACTGATCTTCGTGGAGGGCCATTCGACCGACGGCACCTGGGAGGAGGTTCAGCGCGTCGCCACGGCGAATCCGGGCCGAGCGATCAGCTGCCTGCAGCAGACGGGACGCGGCAAGGGCGACGCTGTGCGGCTCGGCTTTGCTCACTCCAGCCGCGACATCCTCATGATCCTCGACGCCGACCTCTCGGTGGAGCCCGAGGTGCTGCCGCGGTTCTACCAGGCGATCGTGGACGGCGTCGGCGAGTTCGTCAACGGGAGTCGGCTCGTGTATCCCATGGAGCAGCGAGCCATGCGGTTTGCGAACCTGCTCGGCAACAAATTCTTTGCCGCCGCGTTCTCGTTCATGCTGGGGCAGCCGCTCAAGGACACGCTGTGCGGCACCAAGGTCCTGCGGCGGCGATCGTATGACGCCATCGCCCGTGACCGCGCCTACTTCGGCGAGTTCGATCCGTTCGGTGATTTCGATCTCCTCTTCGGCGCGTCGCGACAGGCACTCAAGATCGTCGAACTGCCGATCCGGTATCGCGAACGGTCGTACGGCGAGACCAACATCCGGCGCTGGGCGCACGGGTGGCTCCTGATGCGCATGACCCTCTTTGCCGCGCGACGGCTGAAATTCATCTGACCGCGTGACCGGGCACCAGTCCTCGACGCTTGGGCGCGTGCTGCGGCGCGCGCTGTCTCATCCCCTGGCCTCGACGCTCGATCCGGACGACCCGCGCGCCCCGGAGGTGCATCGCGCGATCATCCGGCAGAAGCGCGCCTTGCGGGACGTCTACGACGAGTGGTACGCCGCGCTCGCTGATGCGGTGGGGTCGCGCCGCCCGGTGTTCGAGATCGGCTCCGGCGCCGGCTACCTCGCCGATCGATTGCCGGGCCTCGTGACGTCGGACGTGCGAGCCACGCCGGCCGCGCGGCTGGTGTGCGACGCCCTGGCGCTGCCGGTTCGCGACGGCGCCCTCGGGGCCCTCGTCATGACGAACGCGCTGCACCACCTGCCAGACGCTGGGACGTTCCTCCACGAGGCGGCGCGCGCGGTGCGACCGGGAGGCAGACTGGCCATGATCGAGCCCTGGGTCTCGTCCTGGTCGCGCTTCGTCTACAGCCGCCTTCACCATGAGCCGTTCGACCCTGACGCGACTGCGTGGAGCATCAGCGGCACCGGGCCGCTTTCCACGGCCAACGGTGCCCTGCCCTGGATCATGATCGTGCGCGATCGGCAACGCTTCGAGCGCGAGCACCCGGAATGGGGAATCGCCGCCGTGCAGCCGGGCTGGCCGTTGCGATACTTGCTCTCGGGCGGGGTCTCGCTGCGGAGTCTCGTGCCGGCGGCGGCCGCCGGGGTGTGCCGGGCACTCGACCGCTTCCTCGAGCGGCGCGCCGATTCGTGGGCCATGTTCGCGCTGATCGTGCTCGAGCGCCGCGAGACCGCCGCGACGGCGGCACACTCGGACACGAACGTCTGATGCCGCTTGCCACGTCGTCGAAGCTCACCTTGGCTCGGATACTGCGTCGCGCGGTCGGAGCCGCGCGCGCGGCAATCGGGCACCACGGCACAGAGGTCGTGTGCCGGCGGCGCGGCGTGCGCTGGTCGCTCGATCTCGATGAAGGCGTTCAATTCGCGCTCTACCTGGGCGTCTATGAACGGCAGACGGCGGCTGCCCTGCGGCGGCTGTGCCCGCGGCCAGGCGTTGTCGTGGACGTCGGCGCCAATGTTGGCGCGCAGGCACTGCCGCTGGCCGCTGCGCTTGGTCCTGGCAGCCGCGTGGTGGCCGTGGAGCCGACTGACCACGCCTACGAGCGCCTGCGGCGGAACCTGGCGTTGAATCCATCGATCGCTGATCGCGTGCAGACGCAGCATCTGGCCCTCGTCGCGCGGGGGGACCGCGCCGCCGCGAGCTACTTTGCCTCATGGCCGCTGACGCCCACCGCGGGCCTGCACCCTGTGCACCAGGGCGCGCCGCACCCCTCGACGGCACCGGCCTCGACGCTCGACGCGCTGGTCCACAGGCTGGCGCTCGAGCGCGTGCACCTGATCAAGCTCGACGTGGACGGCAACGAACTCGCCGTTCTGCGCGGCGCGCAGGATACGCTGGCGCGGCTGCGGCCGACAGTCGTGTTCGAGTTCTGCCCATACCTGCTCGACGAGGCCGGCGAGTCGCCGCACACGCTGTTGTCGATCTTCGATGAGCACGGCTACTCACTGCTCGACGAGGCGAGCATGGCGCCGATCGACGATCGCGATCGTCTGATCCGCGCGATCCCTCACGGAGGGGGCATCAACCTCGTGGCGATGCCGACGTGAGGCTCGCCGCTGTCGACGCCAGCCAGAGCACATCGACGTAGCGGCCGGACCGGCTGCGGGTGACAATCGCCGACCAGTCGACTGCCCTGACGCGGCCTCGGGCATCGATCTCGTGGGGCGCATAGCCGAGCGTCTCGAGTCGGGCCGCAACCGCATCGGCGCTTGCGCCTTGCGCGATCAGCGCCTCGTCATCGACTTCGATGTAGAGCGCCGGCCGCGAACGGGACAGGGTCTCGACCGCGCCGTTGATGACATCCAGCTCACCGCCCTGCACATCGATCTTGATGAGCGATACCGGGGGCCATGCCCGCTCGGCCATGAGCCCGTCGATCGTCACGAGGTCGATCTCGACGCCGCTGGTGCCGAGACGATGGTCGGCGGGATGATTCGGATTGAGGACCAGGTGCCCCCGGCCCGTGCGTGCGGCGGCCGCTGCCTCCACGCACTCGACGTGTGTCAGGCCCGTGCGTACAGCCTCACTGCGCAGGTCACCGGCATTGCCGCTCTCCGGCTCGATCGCGATCACCGTTCCGCGTGGGCCGACCCAACGCGCAAAGCGCATCGCGAAGAACCCGACGTTGGCGCCGACGTCGATGACGGTCGACCCGGGGGCGATCAGATGAGCCAGTGTCGAGACGTCCCGAGCTTCGAAGCGTTTGTAGACGTCATAGGTGGCGAGAAACAGCCGGCGGCCCGCCCGGGTCTGGAGGGGCCTGCGGAGCATCCTGTATGCGAGGAGGAGAATCTGCTGCCCGAGCATGGAACCAGGGGCCGCCGGAAGGCATCCCCGCGACTACGCGGTGACGGCCCG
>Ga0207644_10002853_pt1 | contig 11142 bp, 9 predicted proteins | sample KBSS73metaG_FD_184326 | JGI IMG/M metagenome (GOLD analysis project Ga0207644, IMG submission 184326) | Switchgrass rhizosphere microbial communities from Kellogg Biological Station, Michigan, USA - KBS S7-3 metaG (SPAdes) (version 2) | ecosystem: Host-associated > Plants > Roots > Rhizosphere >... | reverse complement strand
GTATGCCTTGGTCGCCCGCGAGAAGTGATTGTAGATGATCACGGCAGGGATCGCAGCCACGAGGCCGATCGCGGTCGCCAGCAAGGCTTCGGCGATCCCAGGCGCGACCACCGCGAGATTCGTGGTCTGCGCTTTCGAGATGCCGATGAAGCTGTTCATGATGCCCCAGACGGTGCCGAACAGCCCGACGAAGGGCGCGGTTGCGCCGATGGTGGCAAGCATCGCCATGCCGTTGCGCATCGCACGCGCTTCCGCGCGCGCGATTTCAGCAAAACGCGAGGCGCTGCGCTCCTTGATCCCGGCCTCGCTCGCGCCGTCACCCGACAGCCGCACCTCGTGCTGCGCGGCACGCACCATCACGGTCAGCGCGCTTTTGCCGCCGCTGAGCGCCGTCTGGGCTTCCGACAATGTGTGCGCGTCGACAATGCGGGCAAGCGCCTTGCGAAGCCGGAGCCGCGCATGCGAAAGCTGCAGCGACTTGGCAAAAAGGATCGTCCAGGTCATGAGCGAGGCGAACGCCAAACTCACCATCACGATTTTGACGACGATGTCGGCATTGAGAAACATCGACCACGGCGATAGATCGCGCGGCGCGCGGTTGACCGGCGCGCTTTCCTGCAGCGGACGCGCAGCCCGCTGCTCCTGCGGAGGCGGCAAAGCTTCCGGGGGAACCATCCGTGCGGGCGGCGCTTCCGGCGCGTTTGCGGCCGGCGCAGTCGCGGCCGGGGAGGGCGCGGATGTTTGCGCGAGCGGCGGAGTCGCCGGCAATGCAAGGAATGCGAAGGCAGTGACGCCCACCGCGCAGCGGCGCCAGGATTTCATACTTCAGCCCAGCAGCGGATGAGGTTGTGATAGATGCCCGTAAGCTTGACCAGTTCGGGGTCGTCTCTTCCCACCCGCTGCACAAGCCCCTGAATTGCGGTGTCGAGATCGAAGATCAGGCTGCGCGCGTGCCCGTCGCGGACCATGCTTTGCAGCCAGAAGAACGAAGCGACCCGCACGCCCCGCGTCACCGCGGTTACCGTGTGCAGGCTGGAAGCCGGATAGAGCACGAGGTGTCCCGACGGCAGCTTCACACGGTGCGAGCCGTAATAGTCTTCGACGATCAATTCGCCGCCGTCGTATTCCTCCGGATCGGATAGAAACAGCGTCACCGAGAGATCGGTGCGGATGCGCGTGCCGGTGAAATGATCCCCGCGCACGGCGTTGTCGACGTGAATGCCGAAATGCTGGCCAACGCCATAGCGATTGAACAGCGGCGGAAAGATCTGTTTCGGGATTGCGGCGGCGACGAACAGCGGACTGGCCACCAGCGCCTTGATGACGGCTTCGCCCAATTGTCGCGCGATTGCACCGTTCGGCGGCAATTGCTCGTTCTTCTTGACCATCGCCGACTGCGCGCCGGCGGTCGAGCGGCCATCTTCCCACTCGGCAGCGTCCATCGCTGCGCGAAAGTCGGCAACCTCAGCCTTGCTTAAAACATCCGGCACACAGATCAGCATAAAGTGTCTCTAGCGAATGCGTCCCAATCTCTGCAAGCCTCCGTGCGCACTTTAGAATTAGAATCACTTCAGATCAGAATTTAGAATTGCTTCAGACCGGAAGGTACCAGGCGGCACGCAAGCACTCGATCCACACACTCGCGTGCGCTTCCGCATCGACGCGGAAGCATCCTGGTACACTTCATCGATTCGACTCCGAGAAGCTTCTAAAATCTCGCCGTGATCATTCCGCCGATCACTCGTCCCGGCGCGACCAGCACGAACGGCGCCGCGCTCTGATAGAACGCGTCGTAGTAGAGCTTGTCGAAGATGTTGTTGACGAAGAGCTTCCACTCGTAGTTCTTGAGGAAATAACCCTCGATGAAGGTGTCGAACCGCCAATAGTCGGGCAGTACGGTCCCCTGATTGGCGGCAAGCAGCGTGCCGCCATAGATCTTCGAGCGGTAGGTCGCTTGCGCGCCCACTTCAAGGTCTTTGGTGACCTCGTATTTGGCGAGCAGGTTGAACGACTGGTTGGCGACGAAGGCAAGCGGCAGGCCGACATTGGTGGGCACGACGGAGGCATCGACGCGCGTGTTCATGAGCACGAGAGCGCCGAAGACGCTGAGCTTGTCCAGGATCTTGCCCGTGGCGCCGAGTTCGATGCCCTGCACATGATAGGCGGCGTTGGCCTGGACGGTGCCGGCATTCGGCAACCCGGTCGGAACGAGTTCGCGCGCGTTGCTCACATCGGTGCGGAACAGAGCGCCGGTCGCGAGCAGGTGGCGGTCGAAGAATTCCCACTTGGTCCCGACCTCTATCGCCTTGGCTTGCTGCGGGCCGAAAATCTGATTGATCGGCGACGACGGGTTCAGACCGCCATAGGTAATCGACGTACCGTCGAGTTCGGCGCCGATGGGTTGAGACGCAGTACCATAGGCCGCATACACGCTCGCGATCGGGAGCGGTTTGACGACGAGACCGAGATTGTAGTTCGTCAGATTGGAAACGGCGGATACGGTCGGAAAGCCTTTCTTGCTCGCGCTGATATTGTAGTTGTCGTAGCGCAGCCCGGCGGTGAAGATGAGGAAGTCGCGATAGTTCGCCGTTTCGAGCGCGTACAAGCTATTGCTGTCGACCGGAATGCGATTGGGGTTCCCGGTCACACTGGGATTTCCGAATGGCAGCGAGTTTGGTGGATTGAGGACCGATACGGGCCCGACCGTACCGTTGGCAAAGGCGCCGGCGCCCACGACCTCCGAGGTCATTCCGCTGTAGGAGTCTATGTTGACCTGTTCGTGCGATATGGTTGCGCCGGTGACGAGCGTGTTGCGAACCGGCCCGGTATCGAACCTGGTCGTCGCCAATCCCTCGTCCGCCACAACATTCGTGACCTGGAAGCGGCTCTGCGGATTGAGACAGACGATCCAGGCTGCCGGATCGGGATTGGTGAAATTGCCGCCATGTGAGTTGCAGCCCCCTCCGCGGCCGGTGCCCTGCTCGGGCAGGGTGCCGATGTAGTTCATCAGCGACTGCTCGACGCGGAACTTGTTGGTGAAGGTCAGAGCGTCGTTCACGCGCCAGTCGGCGATGGCGGTGCCGATGTCCTGGGTCGCGGTTTGGAAGTCGCGGTCGGTGAAACCGTAGTAGGTCTCGCGCGGAACGCCGACCGAGGTAACCGGGGCGCGGGCGACCGTGTTGTAGGGAACGCCGAAATCGGGCAGCCCGTGCAGATTGCTGTGGATATAGTTGGCCGACAGCGTGAAGCTGTCGGTTGGCGTCCACTTTATTGCCGCCAGCCCACCCCAGCGGTCATCGGTCGTGAAGTTGCGCTCGGAGACATTCGCAATCTGCCACATGCCGTCCATGCGGACGGCGAGCGTCGGCGTGATCACCTGGTTGACGTCGAACGTGACCCGCTTGGTGCCATCGCTCGCGAATTTCGTGTCGGCGTTGTAGAAGCTCGCCAGCGTATTGGCCTGCTTGGTCACGATATTGACCGCGCCGCCCGCGGTGCCGCGTCCGTCGATCGTTGCCGACGGCCCCTTGAGAATCTCGATCTGCTCGGTGAAGAAATTCTCGCGGATGCTGACCCCCGGATCGCGGATGCCGTCGACGAAGATGTCGTTGCGCACGTCAAAGCCGCGGACGAAAAAGCGGTCGCCGAAGGCAAGGCCGCCTTCGCCGGTGCCGATCGTGACGCCTGGAGTCGTGCGGATCGCGTCCTTGACGCTGGTCGCGTCCTTGTCGCGCAAAACCTCCTGCGTGAGCACCGTGACGCTGCGCGGGGTGTTGACGATCGGCTCAGGAAATTTCGGCGAGGCGAGCCGGTTGGCTTTGTAGGGCGCTGCCGGATCGGCGTAAGGGTCCTGGCGCGCCAGCTGCTTCTTCGCTTCGGCCTGCGCCTCAGCCTTGGCGCGCGCCGCGGCGGCGGCCTTTTCCCGGGCGATGCGGCGCAGCGCATTGCGCGCGCGTATCTGCTCCGGCGAAGGCTTGGCGGCGGGCGGTTTCGGACGCGTGATCGGCGCATCCACCGTCACTGGCGGCAGCGGCTGCTCTTGCGCTTCCGCGCCGCCGACCGCCGCCACCGCGATCAGACAACCGACCGTGACGGCCTGTCCTGGATTGCTTTCGAAGACGCCCTCAAAGCTGCGTAACGTAGGAACGCCGCGCAATGTGCTCGGACGCAACTCGATATTCATGTCACCCCCCGATCTGTGCTGCCGGCCCTCCATCGCACCGACATGATCGGGACAAGCTATTGAAATAACTTTTTAGAATCAAACAAACATGCCGGCGAACAGTCGAACGAGTCTCAACAACGCGCGAAGAATGCTTTCGAACTGATCCAACTACGAACTCGACGGCGATTGGACCGCTTCCAAGAGATCACCTAGGAGCTTGGCGGCATGGAGCGAATGCGCTTGAGCCAACCGACCTGCCGGCAGTCGTGGCTCTGCCTGATATGCGAATGATGCATTTCAGCTATTCATTGTCGCTGGGCTTTTTCATCAGGGAAAACAACTCGTCGACGGTTTGTACGGCGGTTTGACGGACGCGGTCAGTGTCAAGCGCCCCGGCAATTCTCACCCCGCGCACCACGGCGAGAATTTCGTCACGAAAGTCAGTCAGAAACCGCAACGGGTCTTTCGAGTCGTTGGCCACCCGCGCGATCAAACCGGTCACCAATATCTGGCAGGCGATCATCCGACCGTTGAGCTCTTCCATGACTTCGCCCCCCCCAATCAATTTCCCGCCACGCAGTTGACGCGTGAACTCGCTCCGGTTCGCGCGGCGTTATGTGATAGGGAGGTGGCGAATGTAAAGGCGTTTCTCCTCCCGACAAACGTCAAGGACGGAGCGGAATTGCGACTCCAGATTGATCGGTCCGATCATCATGCAGTTGTCGCGACGGATTCATACGTTTTGACCTTGAAGTCTTTCAACTCATGCAAGTACTCCTCCAGCGACACCAGGCCGACGCAAGGCATCGCGCCCGTTGCGCCGAATTGCCCCGTCACGATTTTCCTTGCCAGAACGACAGCGGGCACGGTCGGGATATAAGGTCCGTCGCCATCCAAAGCGACGACAAACCACTTTATTGTAGTCTGACGCCCCGCTCGGTTTTTGCCTTCGAGAATCATATGCATGCCGCCGTCGGCCGAGCCGAGGAGGTCAAACCAATTGCTGAAAGCGAGCAGGGCGGTTGAATGCTTGGTTAGATCGATCGGAAGACCGGAGCGCACCAGCCATGACAGCGTCCATATCCCCAAATGCACGACAGGATTTTCCATGCCGGCGGAAAAACGGATTTTGCTGATGCCGTACTTCTCCGGCAGCAAGTCCAAATCTGGAATATCGCAATTCGCCATCAAGCGATTGCCGATTTCCGGATACTTTTGCGAATGCAGGTCTTGCCAGCCGTAGCGCGTTTCATAGCCGGCGCAACGCCTCAATTTTTTGCCGACGTAGCCCAAAATGGCTTGTGTCGTTGCGAGACCGCGTTCCGCCCTCTGTCCGGGCGCAATGCCGAAGTCGAGCGAATCGATTTCCGAAAATTGCGGCCGAAAATGCTCGATGACCGCAGAACTCAACCCCGGAACGGTGCTGGCGCCGCTTATGACCGCGACGTTGTTGCGTTTGGCTCGGCCGTCCAGGACTGGAATGTTCGTCACGAAATCGCGCCCGTCGGCGAGGTCGATGTAGTGCACACCATGTTCGATGCATGTTTCCGCGACGGCGTAGTCGCTCGTCTGGAAGGGACCGCAGGTGTTTATGACGACGGTTGGGGCCAGCTCGCTTAGTCGTGTGGCCAGGGTCTGCCGGACGTCGAATACGGCCATTTCGGCGAGACCATCGGGCAATGCCTGGACCAAGATTTTTGCCTTGTTGGCATCGCGGCCCGATATGATCACCGCAATATTCTGACGGGTCAGCAGCCGCGCGATGCGCTTTCCAAAATTGCCGTAGCCGCCGAGGATCAGAACTTTGTTCATCTACATGGTTTGATAAACGGAATTGTCGTCAATACAGGCTCACTGATGGAATATCTTCTGGTCAAGTGGATTCATATTGTCAGCTCCACGATCTTGTTCGGAACCGGGCTCGGCAGCGCGTTTTGCCTGTTCATGGCCAATCGCAGCAAGGACGTGCCCAGCATTCACTTTGCCACCCGCACAGTCGTCGTCGCTGATTTTCTCTTCACGATGCCCACCGTGGTCATTCAGCTCGCTACCGGGCTATGGCTGTTGCGCCTCACCGGCTATTCACTAGGCGACGGCTGGGTGAAATGGGCGCTGGCACTGTATTTCTTTGCCGGCGCATGCTGGTTGCCGGTCGTTTGGATGCAGCTCAGAATGCGCGACATGGCGAGGCTTGCGCGTGAAGCAGATAAACCCGTGCCGCAACTCTATTGGAAGATGGATCGGTGGTGGATCGTCCTCGGCTCACTCGCCTTTCCGGCAATAGTGATCGTGTTCTATCTGATGGTGGCGAAACCGCAGTAGTGAGAGCGGCGAGGGTCAGTTGTACTGCGGCTCTTGTCTCGGCGACCCCTTGATTTGGCTTATTGCGCACGCCTTGGTCGCGACCAGGGGTCGCTTCGTCTCGCCGGGCACTCTTCCTCCCTTGTTCCGGCGGGATATCACCATCCGCGAGATGGCCTGGCGCGGCTACCCCAATGGCTGGTTTCGACGTATCCTGCTGACTGCCTAATTTCCCATTTGTCGGGACTACAGTTTGATGCCGGCTACGGTGGAGCGAAAGCGGACAATCCTGCGCGCCCTGGTGCTCGCCGCGATGGCGTTGTCGTTGTCGGCGTGTTTTGATGAACCGAGGCTCAAGGCCGATACCGAGCCGAATTTCAAAAGCTCGCTGGCGACAATCAACAAGAGCCTGGCCAGTGACGACAGCGAGAAGCTGGATGCGGCGCTAAAGGATATCGTTCTGGTCCAAACGGATGGCTATGGGCCGCTCTCAGAGGCTACTATTTATCGCGCGGCGGCGGACAAACTAGGTGCACCCCCGAACGATCAATCGATTGCCTTGCTTATATACGGATTTCGCCCGGCCTTCGACTCGAGCTTTGCGACGAACTGGACTGGAAACCGCGCAGCACTGGTCGTCAAGTATGCAAAGCCCCTTGTTGACGGCCGCAGCGCGAAAGAAATTCTCGCGATTGCGGAGGCAGAGCGAAAGAGAGCGGCCGGTTTGGCCCAAGCCATCTATCGAGAGCAGCTAGAAAAGGCAAAGTCGGCGCTCGATCACGTAGAGGCCGAGGCGGAGGATTTCACGAGGAGTGAAGCCAGGGTCAAAGAGCTTTTAGGGCAAATTCAGATCAGCGCGGCACGAATACGCCTCCCGAAATCGGGGCCCCAAGACGAGCCAGTGATGTCGTTTACAATTGCAAATAACAGCACTGTTGCGGTGAAGCGGATTTTTGTTGACGGAACGTTGCAGTACCCTGGGCGCCCTGTGCCCTCGTTGCATGGTGCGCTCGACTATGAACTTCAGGGGGAATTGAAAGCCGGAGAAAGCAGGGCTGTGAGCGTAACTTCCGGCCTTTTCCGCCAGTGGGCTTCCGTTGGCCATGACATCACCGACGGGGCCGTCCTTGTTTTGGATTTGAAGGCGTTCGACGGTCCGCTCGGAACCCGCATAGCCCATGACCCAGAGAGGCGCGACGATCTAACGAAGCGCAGAACCGCACTTGAACGCGCCATCCGCGACCTGGAATCCAAGATTGGCGAACAAGGGAACAGCCCGGACCGCAGTGCCGGACGGACTCCCATCGAGCCAACCCCGCCGAACGCTCCAACACCACAAGCGGATAGCGAGGCCCTACGCGACGTCAACGTACCGGTTTCTGAGGGCTGGTCGATAACAGAGAGCAAATCGCCGCTGGATGGTTCGCCGCAAATCTCAGGAGTCCTCCGATCAAAGGATAGATTGGCGTCGCTTGGTCTACGTTGCGAGGAAAAGAGAACAGAGGCGTATGTGAACACTTCCTCGTTTTTAGGAATCCACGACATGCGTCGCGTGGTTTACCGCCTCGACGAAGGCAAGCCTTTTGATGTTCGATGGACACCATCGGGAAACCAAGTGTTTTCGCCGAGCGGGGTTGCGTTCATCAAGTCACTGCCTGACAAGGGAAGACTGTTCTTTCGGGTGTTCGGCTTCGATGGCGCCCCAACCGACGCGGCTTTCGATCTCGTCTCCGTCGCCGAGTTGAGGAGCAAAATCGCTTCGGCCTGTCGGTGGTCGGAAGGTGGGACGGCGCAATTGCATTCTCAGGCCGCCTTATCGCCGTCATCCACGCAAGCAATAGACATGTCCCGAGTGAAGCTCGGCATCCACGCGCTGCCGGTCGCACAGGCAATAGCGGCAGGCGTCAAGACGGACGCTCCGTCGGGTCTCTATGTCGGTACGGTCGATTCGAATGAGGCAGCTTCTCGCGCCGGGATTGTAGAGAGCGACGTAATCCTTGCATACGCCGGTAAACCGATAAAAACAGTGGACGATCTTAAGAGTGCTCTTCGCGGCACTGCGCCCCGAAATTCGGTCACGCTCACTGTTTGGCGAAACGGCGCTAAAACAAAGGTGAAAGTCAAATTTCGGCAATAGGTCGATGGACTTCGCGGCGAACATCGCCAAGCTGCTGGAGTTACTACGAAGAAGCGGTGCAGAATCGAACGAATGACAGAGCGCAACCGGGAGCCTCCGTTGATGGCTAATCGGCATACTCCAAAAAGCAGGCCGGGCAGTCGCCCAAAAGCCAAGCTCCGCGATGAGAGAATTACGCTGCGCCTCAACCCCGCTCTGCTAAGCGCTCTGGACGCCTGGGTCGCCCATCAACAGCCGCCGCCCTCTCGCCCCGAAGCGATCCGCGGGTTGCTCGAGCGCGCTCTCACTGCCGGCCCTTCCGGATCTCGCGAGCGCACGAAGGGCGCGCCGAAAGCCGCAGACATGGCAAGTCGTGAAATCGATAGGCTGGGTGACCGAACTGCAACCAACGAAGAGCGCGCCGATAGAAAGCGGAAATTGATTTTGGGTCCTAAGGAGTTCCGCGGCATGCGGCGGAAGTGATTGGAACAAGCTCAGAGCGGCATGCAAAAATGAAAAGCCCCGCCGCGGGTAAATCGAGGCAGGGCTCTCCCAGACGGGAGCCACATCGCGCGGGGGAGAGGGGGGGTGCAACGGGGCTCCCGATGTTGGCAACGTGCGAAGCCGACAATCGTTCCTGAGTCCTATTCGACTTTTAGAGCGGCTGGGTGAGCTCACGCCATTCGCGGGTCGGCTGGTCGAACGCCTATCGCTTTTGCACGGTTCGGTGACCCACTTAATGCGCCCCTCGAGGGGATCAAAAAGAAGCCCCAACGCCGCCTCAACCATGTAAGCTGGCACCATGTCGTCGGCGGCAGATGAGTGCTGGAAGCTTGCGGGAGACTGTGGCCGATGGGCCGCCGAGAGTAGCGACGGCGCCACTCGATCAGCTTTCCGCCAGATGTCTAAGGTATGGGCCCAGCTTGCCTTCAGCCAGAATTTTACAGCGCCGACATGGAAGGAGCCGGTGCGGAAATAAAAAGGCCCCCGACTGTCTGCGAAGCCAATTCGGGCACCGACAAACTGCTATCATTCCGCAGCCGCCCACGGTTCCCCTTTGCACGGGCGGTCAGAGCCGCTTTGCAACACAGCGCACTGGGCGGCCCGCCGAACGCTTCCAACGTCCCAATCAGTGAGGTGATCCAAATGCCGAAAACCACAGCGAAGCTGGAAATACAGCCGAACACGGATGATGGAGAGCAATTCCAGCGTTTCCTTGAAGGCGCGCGAAAGCGTCGCCTTGATGAAAGCCTAGAGGATTTTGCAGTGAAGTTTTTCCAAGACCGCCCGCCGCCAAAGGCGCTGTGAGGTCACTGTGACAGACGACAACGATCATCTCGCCGAGCTGCTAGCCGCGCGGGCCCGCATGGTCACAGAGCGTCGTGAAGTGGCGAGCGCGCTGACAGAAAAGTATAGGCGCAGTCAGACCAACGAAATGCGCGAATTGTTGGTACAAATCCAAGCAACGATAGATGCAATCGACCGTGCGATTGCGGATGAGAAAAACATTGCGAACACGTCGACTTGACTAAGCAACCGCCCAACACACTTTGGTGCGCCGACTTCAAGGGCGAGTTCAAGCTCGGCAATGGCCGCTACTGTTACCCGCTCACAGTCTCCGACCTGCCTCGCGCTACCTCCTGCTGTGCGAGGCCTTCGAATCAACCCGCAAAGCCCCAGTCATCGAGGCCTTCCAGCCGCTATTCCGCGACCGCGGCTTGCCGGTCGCGATCCGCAGTGCGCGAACTCGAATGTTCCCTGGCATGACCGCGACATCTTGGTTACCGCTTGCGGCCGATCGTGTAGCTCAGCTTGCGCTTTGTCCGCCGCCAGTCCGGCCGGCGGTTGCGGTTCATGCTCCCGTTTCTCGATTGGCGCGCGGATATCCTCGACGCGCCATGCGGTGATGCGCGGCCCAGTTTGACCGGCTTCGGATAGCGAGCGGCCTTTACACCGGCCCACCACCTAGATTTCCGCGACTGGCCCGATGATCCGGACACCGCTCGGCTCAGGGAAACATTCCTGCCTATGTCGGTTTCAGGGTCACTTTCGACCGAATCCTCGTGGACGACCCACGTCGCCTATAGCCCCGACAGCGTCGGGATTATGCGGCAATCGACGGCAGCGAAGTGCCAATAGCGCCATTGTGCCGATCCATGCTGCAGATGCCTGCACTGAGAGGCGCCGACGTGACCATAACTATAGCAGACGGTGCCGTTTACGTTTGCACATTAGCAGGTCTTATAGAGCGAATTTGTATTTCAAATTTTTTTGCATTGCGAAGCTCTGCTACGCACATGCGACACTAAAAAACTTCACCGGGGACCTCTGACCGCAGCGAAGCGCGCGAACACAATATGCGCGCAAGGAGAGAAGTCATGGCCAAAGACGGCGAGTTTTTGAAACGGTCCCCGGCAGCGAAGACCAGCTTAACGGACGCTCGCGAAAAGGCGGCGGGACCGTCGCGGCGCGCTGTGCTCAAGGCTGGCGGCGCACTGCTCGGCAGTGCCGCCGGCGCCGGCGCCATCACGGGTTTCCCGACGATCTGGGCGCAGGAGAT
>Ga0207644_10002845_pt1 | contig 11168 bp, 11 predicted proteins | sample KBSS73metaG_FD_184326 | JGI IMG/M metagenome (GOLD analysis project Ga0207644, IMG submission 184326) | Switchgrass rhizosphere microbial communities from Kellogg Biological Station, Michigan, USA - KBS S7-3 metaG (SPAdes) (version 2) | ecosystem: Host-associated > Plants > Roots > Rhizosphere... | reverse complement strand
CCCGACCTTCACCGCGACGAGTGAACTATCGGCGAGCGGGCCAATCCTGATGCCAACATCGATATGTTTCTCGATCAGGTCCAGAAACCGATTGGCCGAGACAACGTCGAGAGTAATTTCGGGGTGTTCGCGCAGGAACTCGTAGGCAAGCGGGAGCACGAGCATCCGCCCGAACTCCAGCGTCACCGTAATCCTGAGCTCTCCCCTCGGGACCTCATATTCACCGGATGCGCGGAGCTCGGCTTCTTTTATGTCGCCCATGATCTGCCGAACCGCGTCCACATAATCGCGGCCGGCATCGGTCAACTGGATGTTGCGGCTGGTCCGGATAAGCAGCCGGGTGCCAAGGTGGCGCTCGAGCTCGGCGACCTTGCGGCTGACGCTCGGAAGCGGCGCGTTGAGCTTGCGGCTGCCAGCCGACAAGCTGCCTTCGTCCACGACCGCGAGCAGGACCTGCATTGCGTCGAGACGATCCATCGGGACACACCATCCACCGCTAATGGGCCCTCAATAGCCGTTTCCCGCGTGCACTCATAGAAATTCGCGGCGCCGATATTGCACCAGTCGAGAGGCTGGCTCTCGCAAACAGCCTCTGCCGCTCGAATGCCGGCCAGGCCACATGTCGTCTCGAACCTTAACGAGGAGACACTCCCATGAAGGGCACTGCCGTAATCACTGGAGCATCAAGCGGCATTGGCGCGATCTACGCGCAGCGGCTCGCCGAGCGAGCCTATGACCTTGTCCTGATCGCGCGGCGGGCCGACCAGCTAGCGTTGGTTGCCGAGCGTATCCGGTCCAAGACCGGGCGCAAGGTCGAGGTGTTCCCGGCCGACCTCACCGACGAGCTCGATGTCGCGCGGGTCGAAACTCTCCTCAAATCGGATCCCAGCATCACGTTGCTCGTCAACAATGCTGGTCTGGGCGCCGCGGGAACCCTGCTCCAGTCCGACGTCGATAAGATGAGCTCGATGATATCGCTCAACGTCACAGCGCTGATGCGCCTGACGTACGCGATCGTTCCGAGTTTCGTGGCGCGCCGACAGGGCACGATCATCAACATAGGATCCGTCGTGGCGCTCACTCCGGAGACGCTGAATGGCGTTTATGGCGGCACCAAGGCCTTCGTGCTGGCTCTTAGCCAGAACCTTCGAAAAGAGCTCGGAGGGCACTGGCGTCCAAGTGCAAGTCGTCCTGCCAGGAGCAACAGCCACGGACTTCTGGGCAATCTCCGGAAAGCCGGTTGAGCTGCTGCCGAAAGAGATTGTTATGAGCAGCGACGACCTTGTCGACGCCGCACTCATCGGACTGGACCGAGGCGAGTTCGCGACCATCCCACCGCTCCAGGATGCGGCTTTGTACGATGCGTACGAGTCTGCGCGCGAAGCGATGGTCGGCGAGCTTTCCCATGCAACGCCGGCGCTCCGTTACCGCGTCGCTGCCTGAACATTGGAAAATCACGAGGAGAACGATCGATGAGCAAGACCTTGTACACAGCCCACGTCCATACGGTCGGCGGCCGTGAGGGGGCAGCGAAGAGCTCGGACAACCAGCTCGATGTCAAGCTGTCGAAGCCCGGAACCAACAGGCCAGGCACCAATCCCGAGCAGTTGTTCGCAGCGGGCTGGTCAGCCTGCTTTGAAGGCGCGCTTGGACTGGCCGCCAAGGAAGCCGGCGTAGAGCTCCCATCCGACACCGCGATCGATGCAGAAGTCGATCTCAATCTTGGTGATAGTGAAGGATATTTCCTGACGGGCCGTCTCAACGTCAGGATCCCCGGCATTGCCGAGGAAATCTCCCGCTCGCTGATCGAGCGCGCGCACGAGACCTGCCCTTATTCCAAGATGACCCGCCACGGGATCGACGCGGCCGTCGTATCGGCCGTTCCCGTCTAGCCATGCCAATGCCTCAGCGCGGGCTTGTCCCCTTCCTGCGCTGCTGGCCGAGGACGCGGACGGGCTTCCTAGCCCCCCTCCCTGACCCGTCCGCGTCCTCCACCACTTCAGCGGCGCGAACGTCGATTTGACCACACCAAACAACAAGAGCACTGGGCCCGGCACGCCTGCCTGTTGCGCACTCAAGCGCAGGCCCCTGTCGGAGTGACGTGGCGCATTCACCTGGCGTTTTGGAGGCGGAAAGCTCGCCATCTCAACTTTCAGCTGGGCGACTCGCAAGCATTCTAACTGCCGGGATCCCCAGGCCTCGGCATCGCAGAAGGAGAGGTCATATGCCCGAACTGCCATCGATTGGCCGTCGCGACTTTCTCGGTTCAACCTTGATAGGGACGGTCGCGACGATGCTTCCGATTTCCAGCTCCCTCGCGTCCCCACCTCGACTGTCCAGCAGCACATCCCCCTCACTCAGTCCTACTCCCCATACGCCTGCCGCAGGCCAAATGGTCGGTGCTACCCCAATCATCGGCGCAGCGGCGGTAGCTCAATCTCCCGGCGACACATCGGTCCGGCCATTCAAATTTCGTGCGACGGACGAGGAGCTTGCCGAGCTGAAGCGCCGCATCAAGGCAACCAAATGGCCCGAGCGCGAGCAGGTCAACGACGATACGCAAGGCGTGCGGCTGGCGACGATGAAGAAGCTCGCTGACTATTGGGCGAACCAGCACGACTGGCGCCGTGCCGAGCTGCATCTTTTCTCCTATCCACACTTCATCACCGACATCGATGGGCTCGACATCCACTTCATCCACGTGAAGTCGAAGCATCCAAACGCGCTCCCCCTGATCGTGACGCACGGCTGGCCAGGTTCAATCATCGAGCAGTTGAAGATCATCGGGCCGCTGACCGATCCGACAAAGCATGGCGGCACGTCTGCGGACGCCTTCGATGTCGTCATCCCGTCGCTTCCAGGATACGGCTTCTCCGGCAAGCCGAACGCAGCCGGCTGGGATGTGGCGCACATCGCCAAGGCATGGGACGTGTTGATGAAGCGCCTCGGCTATACCCGCTACGTCGCACAGGGCGGCGATTGGGGGAACGCTGTGACCGAGGTCATGGCGCTTCAAAGGCCTGCCGGCCTCCTCGCGATCCACACGAATATGTCAGCAACGGTTCCGGGCCCGGTCGCAAAGCTTCTTCCCGGCGGGCCCGAACCGGCTGGACTTTCTCCGGACGAGAAGCGAGCCTGGGACCAGCTGGTCGACTTTTACGCAAATGGTCTCGGCTACGCGATCGAGATGCGTAATCGGCCGCAAACGCTTTATGCACTGGCGGACTCGCCAGTCGGCTTGGCCGCCTGGATCCTCGACCACGATATCCAGAGCTACCGTCTGATCGCCAACGTCTTCGACGGGGCGCAGGAGGGCCTCACGCGCGACGACATACTCGACAACATCACGCTCTACTGGCTGACCAACACGGCGATCTCGTCGGCGCAGCTCTACTGGGCCGTGCGCGGGGGCAAGGGCGGCTTCTTCGATCCGCGCGGAGTCCCGCTCCCGACAGGGGTCAGTGCGTTTCGTTATGAGATCTACCAGGCACCGGAGACTTGGGCACGCTCGGCCTATCCCAATCTCGTCTTCTACAGGGCGCACGACAAGGGCACTCATTTCGCCGCGTGGGAGCAACCACAGCTTCTAGCGGAGGATCTCCGCGAAACATTCCGATCGGTGCGGAGCGCCTGATCTCGGCTTCACGGTAACATGTTTGTTCGCCTTCTGTCGGAAGCTGGTTATTCTTCAACGCACGTTCGTCAGGGTCTCGCGCAGGTCGCCGGCCTTCGCGATTTTGTTCCAGCGCTCGAGGAAGACCTCGCCGGAGTATCTCTATGAATTCGGTTCTTGCTGAAGAAACGGGTGCGGGGACGTTCCAGGTCCGCATCGATACGGGCGATCACAGCTTTTTAATGGACGAACCTGCTGATTACGGCGGGCTCGCTAGTGGGCCCAGCCCATTTGACCTTCTTGGAGCTGCGCTTGGCGCGTGCACGCTCATGACCATGAAGCTCTACGCGAGGCGGAAGGGCTGGACACTTGAGCACCTGAGCGTTCGAGTGACCCATGAAAAAGGCTCCCCTGAGAGGCGCGACCGTTTTGACCGGGTCATCGAGCTTGGCAATGTCACGGACGAACAGCGCGATGGCTTGCTCAAGATTGCTCAGCGTTGCCCGGTCGATTTGTTGCTCGAACGCGGCGCCGACGTGACCGTCGCAATTTCCGAAGCGAAGTTACCGCGGGCCCAGCCCGACTGCCTTCACGCACAGGCGATCGACGACCTGTGCAGCGAGGCGGGCTAAATTCAACGCAGCGTCTTATCCCGTGCCGAATTCCGCCTCGCGGAATCCAGGGCGAGATCCACGCTCGTTCGACGCAAAGGCAGCGAAGCACAGCGCTCCTTCAGCTTCGCCCTAGCTCCGTGTGTGGACTTGATACGAAAGTCGTGGTGCCCAGGGGCGGAATCGAACCACCGACACCGTGATTTTCAGTCACGTGCTCTACCAACTGAGCTACCTGGGCGCGCTAGGTGGAGGCGAGACCTCCGCTGCGAACGGCTCCCCTAATCGCCGCTCTCGCCGCTGTCCACCCTTTCGGGGTCCGCTGGCGGACCCGGGATGCGGTAACCTCCGCCGAGCCACTTTAGCAGGTCACGGTCCTTACAACCTCGGCTGCAGAAGGGCGCGTACCCGCTAGCCTCGGGCTTCCCGCAAAGAGGGCAGATTTTTGGCTGTTCAGATTGCTTCGGCATAGGCACCGGACATGGGAAGGCTGGGATCGGCACGCAAGCTGACGGCGCCCCCGATCTGGCGCGACAGTGTTTTGAGCCAATCTTGCCTCGCTTCAAGCGCCATGATGAGGGCCGGATGGGCGACGAGACGCTTGGCGCCGGGGCTATCGAGTCCCGCTCTTCGGAGAAAGGCCCTGGCTTCAAAGCCCGAGCGGTCCTGCGCAAGCTCGACGAGCGAGGCGCGGCTGCGAGGACGGACGATCTGGACGAACCCGAACCCATTGACTGCAGTTCGCTCGAACGGCTGCGGGAGAATTGCGTCGATTGCCCCCGCCGCTACCTGCCGAGCAGTCTTGCTGCCGGCAGTGGGCAGGTCGATGCCGATCGAGCCGCCGATGTCGAGCCGACGGACCGCACGGGCGGCTTCCCTCGCGCCCAGCATCGCCAGCTCGCCCGGCGCGAGATAGCCGTCCACATCGATCAGCGTCATCGCGGGCGTGGTCGATAGACGCAGTTCCCCGCCGGCAAATGTCACGGCCTCCGAGCGGGCCTGGTCGATCAGGTCGTCCCACCCAACCTCTCGAAGTTCATCGACCGGGGAAGGGAAAGCGAGTCCGCGGCCCGCGATACGCCTGGACAGCGGAGGGACTATGCCCGGCTCCTTGTCCGTCATTCTGGCGAGCGGCCGTTTCCAGGGTTCAGCGCCGGGGATTGCTTCCCGGGTCAGCTCAATGATCAGGTTCGCGCCTTGCGACGTCGTTCCAGCGCCTTTGGGCAGCAGATATTCTGCGCCGTCTTCGCCCACCGCGATCGCGTTTCGTCCGTTGAACCCGTTGCTGGTCAGCCGCGCCCGGATGATACTTCCTGCCGGCACGGCTCCATCAAGCTCGATCCTTGCCTCGATGATCTGGCCGTCGGCGACGAGAGCGGCTCGGGTCTCGCCGATCCCGCGCTCGATCAGCCACTCAGGCAAGATCATACCCTGCAGACTTCAGCAACACGCGGGTCTCCGCGAGCGGCAGGCCGACCACATTGGAATAGCTCCCCGCAATATGGCGGACATAGACCTCGCCATAGCCTTGCAGCGCATAGCCTCCCGCCTTGCCGCGCCATTCACCGTGGCTGGCGTAATAATCGATCTCTTCGCCAGACAACCGCTTCATCGCGATCATCGTCTCGACAAGACGATCCCGGATCCCTTTGCCGGGGACCGCTAGCGCTACGCCCGTAAGGACGCGATGGCGCCGTCCGGAAAGGAGCGTCATGCAAGCTCGAAGCGTCAGTTCATCCTCGACCTTTGGCAGGATTCGGCGGCCGACTGCGACTACGGTGTCGGCGGCGAGAACCAGCGCTTCGGGGTCTTCGGCCGCGACGGCCATGGCCTTCGCCCTCGCAAGACGCAGTGCATGCTGGCGCGGAAGCTCGCCCTTGGGCACGCTCTCGTCAATGTCGGCCGGGTGGACACCGTCAGGAGTGACGCCGATCCTGGCAAGCAGGTTGAGGCGCCGCGGACTCGCCGAGGCGAGGATCAGCCGCACGAGCGGAACTCAGCCCGTATAACCGGGCGGGCCTCCTCGGCCGGGCATGAAGCGATAGGTGATGCGGCCCTTCGTTAGATCATAGGGCGTCATCTCGACGAGCACTTCGTCGCCGGTGAGGACGCGGATGCGGTTCTTGCGCATCTTGCCGGCCGTGTGGCCGAGAACCTCGTGGCCGTTCTCGAGACGGACGCGGAACATCGCATTGGGCAGCAGTTCGACGACCTGCCCCCGCATCTCGAGCAATTCTTCCTTGGCCAAGCGATTCCTCTCCGTTCTGCGCAAAAAGTCGCGGAGCCTTAGCGGCGGCTCGCGAAAATGTGAAGCTGGGGCTAGACGATCAATACGGTCGAGCCGCTTGTCTTGCGTGCCTCCAATGCACGATGTGCCTCCGCGGCGTCACAAAGCGGGAAATGCTGCTTCACCTCGACCTTCACCTTACCGCTGGCGACCATCTCGAAAAGCTCCGCGGCAGCGGATTCAAGCTCGGCTCGAGTAGAGGTGTAATTGTAAAGAGTAGGACGAGTGAGAAAAAGCGATCCCTTCTGCGCGAGGAGGTTCGGGGCCATTGGATCAGGTGCGCCAGAGGCATTGCCGAAGCTCACCATCATTCCACGCGGCTGAAGGCAGTCGAGGGACTTGAGGAACGTGTCCTTGCCAACAGAATCATAGACGACCGGAACCTTCGCGCCCCCGGTGATGTGTTCCACCTCGGCCACAAAATCCGCCCTTGTGTAGACGATCGGATGGTCGCAGCCGTGGGCACGGGCGAGCCCGGCTTTCTCCTCGCTGCCGACAGTGCCGATAACCGTTGCGCCCAGCGCCTTTGCCCACTGGCAGACGATCAGGCCGACACCGCCGGCCGCTGCATGGATCAGGATCGTGTCGCCGGGTCTGACGGCATAGACCTGGCGCAGCAGCATGTGCGCGGTCATGCCCTGAAGCATCATCGCCGCCGCCTGCTCTGACGAGATCGCGTCGGGCAGTTTCACGACCTTCTCGGCGTCGATGAGCCTGACCTCGGCGTAACCGCCGAGCGGACCGCCGTAAGCAACGCGGTCGCCGACGCTGACGGCGGTAACTCCAGGCCCGGTCGCTTCAACGATGCCCGCCCCCTCGACCCCCGGGGTGAACGGCATGTCCTGCTTGTAAAGGCCGGTGCGGTGATAGACGTCGATGAAGTTAAGTCCCGCGGCTTCCTGCCGGAGGCGCACCTGGCCGGGGCCGGGATCGCCGACTTCTACCTCTTCCCAACGAAGGACATTGGGCCCTCCAACCTCATGGACTCGGATCGCGTGCGGCATGCCGGGCAGATGGGCCGTGGCCGCAGCAAAGAAAAGCCCCGCCGCGGCGGACCGCGGCGGGGCTCTCCTTTCAATCGGGTGGTCTAATCAGACGGCGGCATGCGCCGCCAGCGCCGCTAGCAGAAGCAGTGCGACAATGTTGGTGATCTTGATCATCGGATTGACGGCGGGCCCCGCGGTATCCTTGTAGGGGTCGCCGACCGTGTCTCCGGTTACCGCAGCCTTGTGGGCCTCGGAGCCCTTGCCGCCGTAATTGCCGTCTTCGATATACTTCTTGGCATTGTCCCAGGCGCCGCCGCCCGAAGTCATCGAGATGGCGACGAAGAGGCCGGAGACAATGACTCCAAGGAGCAGCGCGCCGACAGCGGCGAGGCCGTTCTCCTTGCCCGCCACTGCGCCGATCGCGAAGTAGACCACGATCGGAGCGAGCACGGGCAGCAGCGACGGCAGGATCATCTCGCGGATGGCGGCGCGGGTCACGAGATCGACGGTGCGCGCATAATTCGGGCGGACCGAGCCGTCCATGATGCCAGGGTTGTCACGGAACTGGCCGCGCACTTCCTCGACGACCGCGCCCCCGGCACGGCCCACGGCGGTCATGCCCATAGCACCAAACAGATATGGCAGCAGTGCCCCGAGAAGCAGACCGACGATTACGTAGGGGTTCGACAGGCTGAAAAGCGTGTCGAGGTTGGTCGTTACGCCGATTTGTCCACCAAACTCGCGGAGGTCGGCAGTGTAGGCACCGAACAGCACAAGCGCGGCGAGACCGGCCGAGCCGATCGCATAGCCCTTGGTGACAGCTTTCGTGGTGTTGCCCACTGCATCGAGAGCGTCGGTGCGGGCGCGCACGTCTTCCTCGAGACCGGCCATTTCGGCGATGCCGCCTGCATTGTCGGTCACCGGGCCATAAGCGTCGAGCGCGACGACCATGCCGGCAAGCGCGAGCATCGCTGAGGCCGCGAACGCGACGCCGAGAAAGCCCGCCAGCTTGTAGCTGGTGATGAGGCCGACGATGATGACGATTGTCGGTGCTGCGGTCGATTCAAGACTGATCGCCAGGCCCTGGATGATATTTGTGCCGTGCCCGGTCTGGCTCGAGCGGGCGATCGACTGCACTGGCCGGTAATTGGTGCCCGTGTAATATTCGGTGATCCAGACAATCAGCGCAGTGACGGCAAGGCCGATGAAGCTCGCCCAGACGAGGTTGGTCGCCGGAAAGCTGAGGCCCGCTGTCGTCGTGATCGTCTGGCCGAGGTCGCCGCCTAGCGCGTACCAGGCCGCGCCATAGATCGCCGGAACTGCGAGCAAGGTAGCGGTCCAGAAGCCCTTGTAGAGAGCGCCCATGATCGAACCCTTGCGGCCCAATTTCACCATATAGGTGCCGATGATCGAGGTGATGATGCAAACGCCACCAATCAGCAGCGGCAGGCTCATCAGCGGCATGAGCAGCGGTGATGCGCCAATTGCAAGCGCGACCGAAACCATGGTGATGCCGACGGTGACGACATAGGTCTCGAACAGGTCGGCGGCCATTCCGGCACAGTCGCCGACATTGTCGCCAACGTTGTCGGCGATCACCGCGGGGTTGCGTGGGTCGTCCTCGGGGATTCCGGCCTCGACCTTGCCGACCAGATCGGCGCCGACGTCGGCTGCCTTGGTGAAGATGCCGCCTCCGAGACGCGCGAAAATCGAAACGAGCGACGCGCCGAGGGCGAGGGCGGTGAGGGCGGTAACGACCGGGCGATCGTTCGGCGCGTAGCCGCCGGGGCCCGTGAGATACCAAAACAGGCCGCTGATCGCGAGGAGCGCGAGACCGGCGACGAGGAGGCCGGTGACGGCGCCGGCGCGAAACGCAGTGGTGAGGCCGCTCTGCAGGCTCTGCCGTGCCGCCTCAGCAGTCCGTACGTTGGCACGTACCGAGATGTTCATGCCGATGAACCCGGTAGCGCCCGAAAGCACGGCGCCTATCACGAAAGCGGCGGCGCTTAGGCCGCCGAGGAAGAAGAAGATGATTGCTGCAACTACGACACCGACGATGGCAATCGTCGTATATTGGCGCCGCAGATAGGCAGCTGCGCCTTCCTGTATCGCGCCGGCAACTTCGATCATCCGCTGATTGCCGGCGGACGCGGCAAGGACCTGTCGGCTGGTGATGATGCCATAAAGCACGGCAATCAGCCCGCAGACCAATGCGATATAAAGCAGATTCATTGGATTGTTCTTCCCTCCCGTTGGGCAGGCTTTGGCGGCCGAAAGGACCGGGTGGCCGCCCGAAGACAGGGAAGGTTTAGGCAGCGTTTTCGCGGCTTGCAACCGCCCGGATCAAGCGGTCAGCGTAGGAGCAGCGCGAGCGCCATTCCCGAGGCCAGGCCACTAAGGCCGACGAGCCACTGGCGGAGTGCAAAACCCGCGATCTTCAGTGCTCTGGTGCTCAAATCCAAGCCTCTCCGGCAATGCGACAGGCTCGCCGGCGTAGGTGAGGGAAAGGGAAACCTTACCAGCGACCAGCGAGCCGATGCGGCTGATCCTCGTCCTTGATGGTAAAGAAAGCGTTACCGGGTCGAGTTCCGCCGGAAGCGCTGCCAATAGTGCATAATCATCGCCGCCGGTCGCAGCGAAGAGGCGCGCGGCCAAATCCTGCCCGCGCTCGGCGACAAAGGCGCTGGAAAGAGGCAGGGTTTCGACATCGACAGTGATCGAACAGCGGCTCGCTTCAGCCATGCGGGCGGCATCGAGCAGCAGGCCGTCAGATACGTCCATCATCGCATGGGCGTGCGGTCCGAGCACCTGTCCGGCGCCGAGCTGCGGCACAGGGCGGCGATAGATGTCCACGAGCGGGCCGGTCGCGTTACGGTCATTCTGGAGCTGGGATAGTCCGGCGGCGGAGTCGCCGACCGTCCCGACCAGCCAGAGTGCATCTCCGGGACGGCCACCGGCGCGGTGAGGAGCGGCATCGCTTGCACGGCCAATTGCGGTCAGGCCGAGAACTCGCGGTGCGCCGACGGGCAGCCTGATCGTGTCTCCGCCGAGGAGCGGCAGGCCATAGCTCTCGCAGGCTGCCTCCACGCCGTCGATGAAGTGCTGCTCCCACTCGCCGGGGCCCGAAATTGTGAGCGACAGCAGCGCTCCCGCGGGGGTCGCACCCTTGGCTGCAAGGTCCGAGAGATTAACGGCGACGAGCTTCCAGCCTACGCTTGCCGGGGGGTCGCTGCTGAGGAAGTGAACGCCTTCTGCAATACTATCGTGTGTCAGAACGAAGCCGTCGAGAACGGCGACATCGTCAAGCAGCCCCCGGGCTTCTGGCGCCGTGGCGATCCCCCGCAGCCGCTCGATGACCTCCTTCTCGCGCATGGCTCAGGCCCGGGTTGGACGCGCCTCTTTGGCAATGGCGTCCAGCAGTCCGTTCACAAAGCCGCTTTCGCGCTTGTCGTAGAAAGCGTGAGCGACGTCGACATATTCGGAGATGACCGAGCCGACTGGGACGTCGGCTCGCGCGATCAGCTCATATGCTCCGGCGCGAAGGATCGCGCGCATCGGGCGGTCAAGGCGCTCGAGGCTCCATCCTTCGGCGAGCCGTCCGCTGATCAGTCCGTCGATCTCCTCCTGGCGAGCGTGGGCGCCGGTGACGATATCGTCGAAGAAGGCGATCT
>Ga0207644_10002843_pt1 | contig 11169 bp, 8 predicted proteins | sample KBSS73metaG_FD_184326 | JGI IMG/M metagenome (GOLD analysis project Ga0207644, IMG submission 184326) | Switchgrass rhizosphere microbial communities from Kellogg Biological Station, Michigan, USA - KBS S7-3 metaG (SPAdes) (version 2) | ecosystem: Host-associated > Plants > Roots > Rhizosphere >... | reverse complement strand
AATTCTGTATAAATTTGGGACATGACCGTCAAAAACTGACTGTAAAAGTGTGATACGGCGCCTTATAACCATAATTTAACGTGAACTTTAAATTCTCGCAAATTTGCCTTGATATGGTGAGCCCCAGTCCGCTGCCTTCCGATTCTGTCGACTTATGGAAACGGACGAATATCTGATCTTGTTTTAATGCTTCCGGCCGGCCTGTATTTTGAATTGTCAATGACTCCGGGGTTAGTTTGATCCTGATTTCTCCGCCAGGGTGATTATGCCTTATAGCATTGCCCAGCAGGTTATTCAATAAAATATCCACGAGGTAGGTACTGGTAACCAGCTCTTTTTCGCCCAGGTCACTGCTAACTTTTAATTCTTTATCCAGGAATATTTCCTCAAATTGGATGAGCATCTCTTCAATATGCAATTTCAGATCAATATGCTCATTGCTTTCCAGTAAACGGTTTTCAATTTTTACCAGTAGAAGCAACGATTGGTTTAAGCGCGTTAATTTGGAAACAGCGCTGTACAGATCGCTCAATAATTTGCTTTGTTGCAGGCTAAAACTATCTGTTTGTATCAGTGTATCCAACTTGGAGTTGATAACCGCAATGGGTGTAAGTAATTCATGGGAGGCATTTTCCGTAAAGCTTTTAAGTTCCTTATAATCACTTTTAACCCGGGTTGACATGCCTATTATGGCTTGATTAAGCTCTTCAAACTCATCAATATTTGTTTTTCCCAGCGGAATATCCTTATTGTCGGTTACATTAAAAAAACGGAGTTCTTTCAGCAGATCATAAAATGGTTGCCACAAGCGATTTAAAAGCAATCTGTTGGTAGTATATAAAGTGACCAGCAGCAGAAGTATTACGCCCGCAGTTATACCAAAAATAATTTTTATAAGGTCTTCTACTTCAACCGTTGATACTACAATCAGTACCTTATAATACTTGTCGCCAACGGTAACCGATGTAATCAGTCCCCGGCCCGATTCAAATTCCTCCTCATCATCACGGTGATGATGTCTTTTTACATACTTAACATTATTGTAGTTCCGGTAAATCGTATTAATAAATTCGCGCCTCACAGAGCCGGGAGATGCTTCGGTGAAAGTGATTTGCTGATCATTTGATTTAAACACCTGGGGCAAATGATGGTTCAGGCTTACATATTCAAAAATCTCGTTTTCTTCAACCACCAGGTCCTTTTCCAGTTGGTTGATCAATATTACACTGATGGCCTGATAATAAATAATACCGGTTATCAGCATCACAACGATGGTTGTGAGCAGGTTTACACGGTTGTACCTGGTTAAAAGTTTCATGGGTTGGTAAACTTATAACCCATGCCATAGGCCGCCTGGATATAATCGTTGCTGCCGGCTTCAATTAGTTTTTTCCGCAGATTTTTGATGTGCGAATAGATAAAATCGAAATTATTGGCCAGATCCATACCATCGCCCCAAAGGTGCTCGGCTATGGCATTTTTTGAAACAACTTTTCCTTTATTGGCCAGGAAATAAAGCAGCAATGCATATTCTTTGCGTGTAAGCTTGATAGGCTGGTTGTTTACATTTACGGTTTTGGCAAGCAGGTCGATATTGATCTCATTAAACACCAGCTGATTACTACCATTGAATGTTTTTCGGCGGATAATAGCGGTTACACGTGCCCGCAATTCCGACAGGTGAAACGGTTTTACCAGGTAATCATCAGCGCCCAGATCGAGGCCTTCCAAACGGTCGTCCAGCGAGTTTTTTGCGGAGATTATCAATAAGCCATCGTTATTATTATCTCGTTTTAGGTGTTTTAATATATCGATGCCGCTGCCACCGGGTAGGGTAATATCCAGCAATATGCAATCGTAGCTGTAAAGGCTTACTTTCGATAGCCCTTCCTGGTAATTTGACGCAGTTTCGCAAATATTGCCCGCTTCGGTAAAGTATTCTTCAATACTTTCACGCAGCCCTTTTTCATCCTCAATGATCAGTATCTTCATATGCTTATCTGACCGCTCCAAAACAGGAGTCTATGTTTAATTTTTTCAATAAATGTACAAACTCAATTTTGGATACATTTGGTAGCTATAGATTTTGTACAGGATGTGCGTGTAGATTTGTTGTATTGGTTGAAGTGGTTATAATGGTTGTAGTAGTTGTGAAGGCATTTAAATTATAGAAATGCACAACCACTTAACATAATCAACAATTAACCATTCACTAATTCAGTCATTCACTAATTCAACAATTCACTAACTCACTAATTACCATGTGGTGGATATATGCTTTACTTTCGGCAGCTTTTGCTGCATTAACCGCAATCTTTGCAAAGGTTGGCGTAGAGGGCGTCGACAGCGACCTGGCTACGGCTGTTCGTACCGTTGTTATACTGTTAATAGCATGGGGAATAGCTTTATATAAAGGAAGTGCCGAAAATATGGGAGCGCTTGGTAAAGCCAATTGGATATTTCTCATCCTGTCGGGATGCGCAACGGGCTTATCATGGATATTTTATTTTAAAGCATTACAACTGGGGAAGGTATCACAGGTTGCACCGGTTGATAAGCTGAGTGTAGCGCTGGCCATCATCTTATCGGCTATATTTCTAAAAGAACCCGTCACCTTAAAATCAGCTTCAGGAGCGTTATTAATCATTGCGGGCACATTGGTGCTTATATTCTGAATTAGCCACATAAAAAGCTTTCTATTAGCATTGTTACAAACCGGGTCAAATTGGTTTTTGTTGTTAACTATTTGATGTATAGTTAATTGGTGGTTATGGTTTGCATCGCTTATGACCTTTGCTCCTTGCCTGTGTAAAAATCACAGTACAATTAACTATCAAACAGTTTTAATCGAAAATTTCTAAGCATTTTCGCCCGATTTTAAAAATCAGTGATAACCAGACTATGCGGAATATTATTGTTGTTTTATTAGTTTTTATTTGTTTTTCAACCGTCATCCATGCGCAGCCGTACAATGATCCCAAAGGCCGTATAAGTGGTAAGGTGATTGATGCTGTTACCAAACTACCTGTTGATTATGCTACCGTTAGCGTTTTTAAGGCTGGTAATGCAAGTCCGATCAACGGTGTGGTAACTGATCCTAAAGGTAATTTTACCATTACTAATCTTAATCCCGGCGATTACAGCATATCAGTCGATTTTATGGGTTATAAAAAGAAAATAGTTGACCAGCTCAGCCTTAATAGCGTCACTCCCAATATAGCATTGGGTACAATAATGCTGGAACCCGCTCAGAATCAATTGAAAACCGTCGACATTGTAGAGAAAGCACCTGTTGTACAAAACAAAATAGACAAGATGGTTTTTAATGTTGCCAATGATATTACGTCGCAAAGCGGAACGGCCTCGGATGTACTGCAAAAAGTGCCACAGGTAACGGTTGATATTGATGGTAATGTGCAATTGCAGGGTAACTCTAATATACGGTTCTTAATTAATGGTAAGCCCTCGAGCATATTTGGCGCAAGTTTGGCGGATGCACTGCAATCTATTCCTGCTACTCAAATCAAGGCTATCGAGGTGATAACCAGTCCTGGTGCTAAATACGATGCAAATGGAACCGGTGGTATTATCAACATTGTATTAAAAGACAGCAGGGTAGAAGGCGTTAACGGCAACTTTAATCTTTCGGCTGGTACACGCCGTGAGAATGGCAACTTCAATTTAAATGCACGCAGAGGTGACTTTGGGGTGAATGCATTTTTTGGGGGTGGCGAACAAATCAACAGTACTACTATTAATACATCGGATAACAAATCATACAGCGGTAATACGCTTACCGAATTATATCAGAATGGAAGCAGCGCTTTCACCAGGGGCGGTTTTCACTCTGGCATCAGCTTTAATTGGGATATTACCAAGAAAGATGCATTGACGGCCTCATTTGGATATAACTATTTCAAGAACCATAACCACGGCCCAACCAGCCAGAATTCCAAACAGGTTGATTTGTTAGCAGATACGGTTATGTCTGACATATCAACCTTGCGTAATTCCGATAGCCGGTTCAGCGGTAAATATTTTGATTACAGTGTCGACTATAAAAAGACTTTTGCTAAAGAAGGTCAGGAACTGGATGTATTATTTACTTCAAGCTATGGCAATAACCATTCCAGCTCTTTTCAGCAGACTGATTCTTTGTTCGACGGGCATTTTTCTGGAATACAGAGTAATAACCCCGGCCGAGAGCACGAAACTGATATCTCAATCGATTATTCTCAGCCAATAAGTAAAAAGTTCAAAATTGAAGCCGGTACTAAAGTAGTGCTGGATAATATTAATAACTCCGTAGTTACTGATACACTCGTTAATGCAGTGGCAGGAACTTCGTGGGCGCCTAATGCTAACCAAACGTATGGCTTTAGCTACGACCGAAAGATATATGCTGGTTATCTCTCTTCCACCTTTTCATTATTTAATGACTTTATCGGTGGTATGGCTGGCTTAAGAGATGAATATACGACCACATCGGCTAATTTTTCAGGTGCGCAGCAAATTCCGTCCTATAATAAGTTGATCCCATCCATTACGCTAACTCATAAACTTGATGAGACACAATCTTTAAAATTGAGCTATGCTTATCGTATTCAGCGACCAGACTATGGGAGCCTGAATCCATTCTTCAATATCAGCGATCCGCATAATATAAGTACAGGTAACCCCAACCTAAAACCGGAGATTGGCCATAATTATGAGTTTGGCTACAACAAGTCGTTTAGCCAGGGCGCTAATATTTATATTGGAGCCTTCTATCGTTATAATACAAACGATCTGCAATCATACACTACTCATTATGATAGTTTGAAGATCGGCGGTACGATTTATAACGATGTTTATTTGAATCAGCGTTTCAATATTGGCACAGAAACCACCGAAGGTGTCACCATATTTGGTTCATTGCCGGTAACCAGGCAATTTAACCTGCGAACCAACATGATGTTCTCCAACAGGATCACTACAAATCCGGGCAACCCGCAGGTGAGTGGTTTTATGTACCGTATCAACCTGAATGCCAGCTACGATTTTGGCCATGACCTGATTGGTGAGGCCTTTGTTAACTACAATTCATCGCAAAAGACCATCCAGGGTAACCGGCCTGTATTTGCTTTTTATAATCTCGCCGTGCGAAAACAGTTCTGGAATAAAAAGGCAAGTATTGGTTTAACCACTACCGATCCATTTGCAGGTTATCTTAACCAAACATTTACTACCAGCGGAACCAATTTTACACAGACAAATACTCGTCAGATACCATTCCGGTCTTTCGGTATTACAATAAGCTACAGATTTGGTAAGATGGAATTCAAAAAAGAGAAAAATAAGGACGACAATAATAATAATAATGACACCCCGGCCAATGATAATGGCGGCGGCAGCAAGTAAATTCAGACTACCGGTTTAAGACTACATTAAATCGAGGTTAATTATTAACATAAGTTTAATAATTATTTCTTAAATTGTTAATGTAATTTTGCCACCGATGCCCAAAAGTAATTTGCCCACGTACGCAATAGTGGAGTTGTTGATCCGGTTAGAAAAGCATAATCCAGCCATTGGAGGTTATAAAAACCATACAGAATTTGATGAAGGTGTAATGGTGAAAACATCAGGCGGCAGCATTGAGTTCCCGAAAGAATTAGTTGAGCAACAGTTTCATGATCCGGAACGGATCACTGAAAAGGAACTGGAGAAAACAGCGCTGTCGTTCAGAAACCAAATACTTTAGTTCTCGTGTCAGGTAGTAATTATACAGGCTGCTCAACGGCCTTTTTATTTATTATACTTCGTATCAAAATAATTTGGCAAATTGTTATAAATTCCTGAAATTTAAGCAAGTACCCATATAACTAACTATAAACATTCAGCCGCCGAATTTTTGTTTAGGCTATTATTCCGATCCAGACGGATGAATGGCATTGATAACCCAATTTTCTTTTGCCATGAAAAAAATATTGTATGCCTGTGCATTTCTCGTTGTGTTTTGTAATCAATGGGCTTATGGACAGAACGACAATTCGGTCATCAATAATGCTGTTGCCGGATTAAAAACCTTATCGGGCATCCATGCGATAGAAAAAACATACCTGCATTTTGATAAACCTTATTATGCAGTTGGCGATACCATGCGTTTTAAAGCTTATGTGACCTTAGGAGAGCACTATGATCTCTCTAAATTGAGCGGAATATTACATGTAGACTTGATAGGGCCCGGCAACTTGATTGTAAGATCAATAAAACTTCAGATAGTGAATGGTATAGGCTGGGGCGACTTTCCATTAGCTTTTACGCTGACCGCGGGGAATTACCGGGTTAGGGCATATACTAACTATATGCAAAATGCGCCAGCATATTTTTTTGATAAAACGATAGCTATTGGTTCAACGATGAATGATGGCGCGCCGGTTAATGCCTCGTCCGAACAGAAAGGACAGGCTGATTTGCAGTTTTTCCCCGAAGGGGGGCAGCTAATAAGCGCTACGGTATCGAAGATCGCCTTTAAAGCCATCGGAACAAATGGATTGGGAGTAAATGTAAAAGGGATTATAGTCGATAACACCAACAACAAAGTGACTTCTTTTACCTCGTCACATTTAGGGATGGGAACATTTTATCTGCAGCCAGAGGAAGGAAAAACCTATCGGGCCAAAGTAACCTTTGCAGATGGTACACAAGGGACATTTAATTTACCGGCAGTACAAAGCAAGGGCATTGCCCTTGCAGTGGAAGATACCCTGGGCAAACTATCCATCGAGATACACAGCAATAATGCCTATTTTCAGGAAAATCTGAATAAGAACATCAGCCTGGTGATTTATGGCAGCGGATTTGTAAATACGGTGAATACAAAATTAGATAGCCGCAGATTAAGTATGGATATCCCCAATAGCCAGTTCCCGTCCGGTGTAGTACAAGTAACCTTATTTTCGCAGACCGGCGAACCGTTGAGTGAGCGCCTTGTGTTTCTGAAGAATCCTGACCTGGTTGACCTTTCTTTAAACAGCAACAAAACCACTTATGGCAAACGCGAAAAAGTATCTTTTACCATAAGTGCAAAAGATAAAGGGAGTGATGCAGAGGGGCATTTTTCAGTAGCGGTAATAGATGAGAGTAAAGTGCCGGTTGATGAAAATAATGAAACAACGATATTGACCTGGTTGCTCCTTACCTCGCAACTGCGGGGCTATATTGAACAACCGAATTATTATTTTTTGCAAAACACCAATAAAACTGCGGCCGATCTGGACGCCCTGATGCTTACACAGGGCTACCGCCGTTTTACATGGAAGAGATTAATAAGCGAGCGTGACTCGGTTTTTGTCTACACTCCTGAAAAAAAGCTTGAAATAAGGGGTACTGCAAAAACAACTACTGGGGCGCCGGTTAAAGATATGGATGTAATGTTATTAACGGCTGACAGGGTAAATACGCTGGGCGAAAGGACGGATAATAATGGCAAATTCAGATTTATTAATTTACCACCAATGCCTGATAGTACCATCTTAATATTACAGGCAACGGGTTCAACAAGGAACAAGAACAGTACCCAGTTCACCGTTGACGCCGATCCCCCCGGACCCGTAGTAACAGAAAAAAAGATGCCTTATTTGCAAACCGATGTAAATAAGCCCATGTCCACTTACTTGAGTTCCAAAAAACCGGAGCTGGAAAGTGTCTTAATAAAAAACACGGGTTACAAGTATAATGCAAAAGATAATGCTAAGCCAAAAAATACCTTAAACGAGTCGGATAAAGGGACCTATGAATCCTCCAACCTGGGTGGGTCGGGTCATGCTGACCAGGTAATAAAGAATGATCAGATAAAAAATGCCCCGAGTTTATCCCAGGGTTTAAACGGGCTGCTTCGCAGTGTTTATTTTGTTAATGGGGTTCCTTACTTGTCTGGTAATATGGTGTTCAATGGGACGAATCAAGTAGCTGAGCCGATGTATGTGGTTATGGATGGTTATGCATTGCCATTAGATAGGGGAGGGATTGATAATATTAATCCTGTTTCAGTCGAAACTGTAGAGTTATTGAAAGGGTCAAGCGCATCAATGTATGGTGTAAATGGAGGTGCAGGCGTTTTGGTGATCACATCACGGAAGCATTTGTCTCCGGGGACAGGTAATGCCAGGACATTGGGTAGCCTGTCGTTTCCTATAAGAGGTTTTTATGTTGCACGTGAATTCTATGCACCTAAATATGATACTAAAACCGTAAACAGCAATCCAGACTTTCGCAGTACTATAATGTGGATACCCGAACTAATAACAGGCAAAGACGGGAATGCATCGTTTGAGTTTTATAATGCCGATGGTCCGGGCAGCTACCGCGTGGTGGTAGAAGGTATAGACGATAAAGGCAATATTGGTCGGCAGGTATACAGGTACAAAGTGGAATAATCAGAACCGCCTGCCTATGATCATTTTGATGATTGCCCTGTCGGCACTGTTGGTTAGTCCCCAGCCGAGCCCGGCATTAAACTCCCAGTTTGGATTAAAGCTCAGATCAGTCGCCAGGAATAGTTGGTGATCCTGTTCTTTTATCGGATCATAATGAAAAAATGGCCCGGTAGAACCATAATATTCGATACCCAAAGCTACAACCTTTGAAATGTCGTAGCTCTGCTTAAAATTAGGTGAGAAAATCAATCCGCGATTTGCGTCGGGGCCCGCAAAGCTTTGTTCTACTGTCGGGTTGAATGAGAAATACCATCCTCCCCATTTTTTATCAATAATTGGCCGTATTTCAAGCGTGCAGGTGTTAGGAGAGAATGCTGCTTTTTGAAATCCGAATTCTGTTGAAAGGCTCACGCCTACAGGCCAGTGCCAGCTTTCGGGCACTGCTATACGTGGCCGGATGTGCGAACCTACATAGGCGGTGCGGCCATCATTTCCTATTGAGTTAAAAAAATAAAAGCCGGTTTCAAACCAGGTTGTCCACCCATGAGTCACCTCAACGGTTTCATGAAAAACATGATTTGACGGTAATTCGCCATCGGAAATGATTTTGCTGCCCTTAATAGTATAATTGCTATGCAGCTCAACCATGGTATGGCCTTTTTCTACAGTTTCCGACCCATAAACCTGTATTTCGTAATTATCCTGGGCATTGGCATCGATAACTGAAAGAATCAATATCAGACTGAACAAAATGGATAATCGCATCGTAGATTAATTTATTTGGTGATCAGGTAAACGCTATCCAGCACACTTTCCCGTGTTGCGGCATCAACAAATTTAGGCAGAATGTTTTCTTGCGGGTAATTAGGAAATGCAGTTAGTATTTTGAAAGGAACATGCTGCTGATTTAAAATATCAATAGACAGTTTTCGGGCGTAAAATATAGATCGGGGAGGAGGATTAAAATTCCTAAAGCTATCCAGCGGAATGTAATTTATCGGCTTTTTTGAGTAGAACTGGAAAATATTATTCTCAAACTTTAATGAATAGAGATGATAGGTATTGAAAGAATCTTCGTTTACATAATTTGCTGCTTTAATTTGGCCATTATGATCGGCCATTATATTATAAAAAACGGTATTAAGATAAAAATTGGCAAACAACACAGCTATACTGGCCATAAAAAATGCCCGCAAATGAGGTTTCTTTATCCGTGGTAATACAACGAATAACACCATAGCAAGCATAGCGCAATCTATCATAAAGAATAGTATACCATCTGGCTTGGCGAAATAGTTGATCGTAAGCGTGATAATAACAAATGCAGCTGCATAAAGGTATAAACTGGTCTGTCTTAAAACAATGCCAACGCGCCTGAGCGGTTTAAAGCAATAATGCGCGGTGATAATTGCAAAAAGCGGAAAAATGGCATTAGTGTAAAAAGGCAGTTGAAAGCGCGATAAGGAGAACAGCATCAGCAGCAATAATCCGCCGCTGATGGTATAATACTCAGCAAGCTGCCTTTTAGATATGATCCTTCTGATGTTTTTATAAACAGCGTAATAAAATACCAGGCACCATGGGGCAAAAGCCCACAACAAAGTGTGCAGATAAAAAATGATTGAGCCCGATTTTTTTTGGGTAATAGGCCCATTATTTACAAAACGGCCAAATTGGCTGTCCCACAAAAACCATTTGATACCCGATACGCCCTGCCTGTTAAATACCGTTATTTCAGGATGCTGATCGAATTGGATGTACAACGCATAAAATTCGGGTAGTGTAAATATCAGTGTAAGTAAAATCAGGTACAGCCACTTCAATTGAAACACTGATTTTAATTTCTTCTGGAACAAAAGTTGGCCAAACAATGCTCCGTAAATAGCTACAATAACAAATAAACCCTTGGTCATGATAGCGCATGCAGTTAGTAAGGCTCCTAACACGAGATCAAAGTAGCTATACCGTTCTTCCAAACGGCTGATATGATAAATACTGCCAATAATGAGTGCCATGAGGTAAGGTTCGGCCCTTACATCGGTATTCAGCATGATTATATGCTGTGAGGTGGCTAAGATTATCGTGGCAAGCCAGGCAATTTGTTCATCATAGTATCTTTTGCTGAAAAGAAAGGTGTATCGCAGGCTTATCAGAAAAAAGATCAAAGCCGGCAGGCGGTAAGCCCATACCGACACCCCGAATATTTTAAAACTGAATAATACCATCCAGAAAGGGAAATGCGGTTTATCCAGCCAGTTTTGATCGTAAGTGAACAGACTAAAAAAACTTTTATGGTATAGCAGGTTCTTTGAAATTGATGCATATAAACCGGGGTCGTCAGTAAAGAATCTCTGATTGATTCCTGCGAAATTGACCACAAGCGCCAATCCAAGTAGTAATATAAAATAAGGTTTATAAACGTCTTTCATTCAGATGGCAAAATACTGGAACAAAATAGATAGTTGACCAGGCAGTCAAAAGTACATTGTTTATGTTTAACATAATAATTGAACCGAACGGTAAAAAAAATGCCTTCCGTGAGGATGGCATTCAAAACTTTAATTGCATTAAATTATTTAGATTGGATTAATTGAGCTGAGGACCGGTAATTTTTAAGTTTCTGCCCCTGATGCCGTCAAAAACATTTTTCATCATGGGCTTGGTAATGTAATTGGTTACAAAAGGATAGCCTTTTGAACGGTTAATATCCATTTGGAAAATAGAAGACGAAACGACATATCTGGATTTC
>Ga0207644_10002840_pt1 | contig 11170 bp, 10 predicted proteins | sample KBSS73metaG_FD_184326 | JGI IMG/M metagenome (GOLD analysis project Ga0207644, IMG submission 184326) | Switchgrass rhizosphere microbial communities from Kellogg Biological Station, Michigan, USA - KBS S7-3 metaG (SPAdes) (version 2) | ecosystem: Host-associated > Plants > Roots > Rhizosphere... | reverse complement strand
CGGCCTGTTCGAGGGCATCGGCGCAGCTTCGCGGTTCCGTGTCGCGCCGGGTCAAATCAGCGCGGACTGACGCCCAGGTAGACTTTTCGGCGCTACGCTCTATATTGCACTGCAGCACGAGGCGCTTTTGCAAGCGGCGTGATCGGTCTTCGGGACCGGCCCGCGCCTCGATCGTTCGAAGTTCTCCACATCACGCGGGGTTCTTGTTTCCCGCCTGACGGACGCTCCCCCGGAGCGCCCGCAGTCGTTTTTGTGGAAGTTTTTCAATGTCGTTTCATTCGCTCGGGCTTTCGAAGCCCCTTCTTAACGCGCTTGCCGCGAAGAATTACACGCAGGCGACGCCGATCCAGCATCAGGCGATCCCGACCGTCCTCACCGGGCGCGACCTGCTCGGCATCGCCCAGACTGGCACCGGCAAGACCGCGGCTTTCATGCTGCCCTCGCTCGACCGCCTCGCGGCCGCTCAGCGCATCCCGCGCCCCGGCCAGGTGCGCATGCTGATCCTCGCTCCGACGCGCGAGCTTGCCTCGCAGATCGCCGCCAGTGCCGAGGCCTACGGCAAGTTCATGCACCTTTCGGTCGGAGTGATCTTCGGCGGCGTGCCCAATCACAAGAGCGTGCGAACGGTTGCCCGCGGGCTCGACGTCCTTGTCGCGACGCCGGGCCGGTTGCTCGACCTCATCGACCAGCGCGCCGTCTCGCTTCGCGAGCTCGAGATCCTGGTGCTCGACGAAGCCGACCAGATGCTCGACCTCGGCTTCATCCACGCACTGAAGCGGATCGTCAGCCTGGTCCCGCCCAAACGGCAGACCCTGTTCTTCTCGGCGACCATGCCGAAGGCGATCAAGGAGCTTGCCGATAAATATCTCACCAACCCCGCAGAGGTTTCGGTGACTCCGGCGGCAACGACCGTCGAGCGCATCGATCAGAGCGTTACCATGGTGAACCAGCCCGAAAAGGCGGCACTTCTTGCGCTCTATCTACAGAACAATCCGATCGAGCGCGCGCTGGTGTTCAGCCGCACCAAGCATGGCGCCGACAAGATCGTCCGGCAGCTCGCAGCCGCGGGGATCGACGCGAGCGCCATCCACGGCAACAAGAGCCAGGCCCAACGCGAGCGCGCAATCGCCGCCTTCCGTTCGGGCGAGGTCCGCGTGCTCATCGCCACCGACATCGCCGCGCGCGGCATCGACATCCCGGGCGTCAGCCATGTCGTCAACTTCGACCTGCCCGACGTTCCCGAGCAGTACGTCCACCGCATCGGGCGCACGGCCCGCGCCGGCGCGGATGGCATTGCCATCGCTTTCTGCGCGCCGGACGAGCGCGGCAATTTGCGCGATATCGAGCGTACCACCCGCCAGCGCCTCCCGCTCCTGCCGTTGCCCGAAAATTTCATGTCCAGCGCCGAAGCATTCAAGCGGCTTAAGCCTCCGGTCGCGGTGCGGCCGGAACGGGGCCAGCGTCCCGCGACCAAGGCCGATCGTCGTCATGACGGCCAACAGCGCCGCAATCGCAACAACGGCCAACAGCGCCATTCGAATCGCGGCGAGGGCCATGCCGCGCATCGTCCGGAAGCGCGCGACCGCAACGGCCAGCGACGGGACGAGCAGCGCAACGATGGTGCCCGTTCATCCTATCGCCCGGAAGCCTATCGCGAGGCGCATTCCGATCGCCGGCCCAGCAACGGCCAGCGTCCATCCCAGCCCAGCCAGGGGGGCGACGGCTATCGTTCGAACGGCGGTCAGCCGAAGCGCAAGTTCGGCGGCCGTGGACGCCCCGGCGGTCAGCACCGCGCTCGCGGGTAGGCGCGCCTGACGAGCGGACCACGTTCAGAGCGGGCTCGCCGAGCAACGAGAACCGTCCGAGTTATAGCCGGTAGCCGAAGGGGGTCCTGAACCTGTGTCAGAACTGCCTCGGCGGCTCCGGCCATTCGCCCACGGACCCTCCGTGACTTTGCCGATGGGACGGCTGTCCACGTTCCGATAGAGCCGACCCCGCGACCGGGGGCCTGTTCGGGGATGATCGCCTGAACGAGGTGGCTGGTGAAGCAGCTCGCACTGGGACTTTTGATTGGCGCAGCAGCGACCTCGGCTGGCGGACACCCGGTGAAACATCGAGGCCTGTCGCTCGTGGAGAGAGCCGCGAGGCTCGATCCGGGCGAATATGTCTGGGAAGCCAAGACCGCGACGAGCGGCCCGTTGTTTATTCTCATCGACCTCGGCACCCAGCGCGCCTTGCTCTATCGCAATGGCGTGCCGATCGCGGCATCGACGGTTTCGACCGGCCGCAAGGGACGCGGGACTCCGACCGGCTTGTTCCCGATCCTGGAGAAGCAGGTCGTGCATCGGTCGCGCACCTATGACGATGCGCCCATGCCATACATGCAGCGGCTGACCTGGAAGGGTGTCGCAATCCATGCGGGTCACGTAGCGGGCCATCCGGCGTCGCATGGGTGTATCCGTATGCCCTGGGCCTTTGCCAAGCGCCTTTACAGCGTCACGAAACTTGGCACGCTGGTGATGATCAAGGTCTGACTGGGATCGACCCTCCCGCCGACGGCTTCTCAGATGCTCGGCGTTGAAGGAGCTAGCCTTCTGGCGGTTGCTCGAGGTGGATCGTTACTGGCTCCGACGCCTCCGCTTCGAGCTTGTGAATGTCTTCCTCGAGCTCGTCCGCCGTGGCCGTCACGATTTCGATGATGCGCGGATCGTGCGCCATCGCTGCAACCCTCCGCATGTTCGCGAGGCGGCCCTTCATACGGTCGATGTACGCTGCGTCCATGCGCGCTCAAACGATGTCGGGTAGCCGACGTTCCGGGCTTAAGTCGTGACAAGGTCGTAACGTCAGCTTTCGACCATTCTCGGTCAACATGAGCGAAGGGTCCGACGTCACGGCTCGGTTCGCCGCAAAGCCGATTTTCCATCGGACGTTCAACCAGGTTGGCCAGGCTAAAGCAACCCGCATTGGTAGCCACGATCAGCGGCACAAGGCGCTGACGATGTTGTTTAAACGCCTCTGATGCCTGAAATCGACGATGCGCGTACTCGTCTTCGAAAAAGGCGATCTGGTCACTTTGTCAGTGCCGTGCGGCCGTGCGGCCCAGAGCGACCGGCTCTAACGCTGGGCGGGCTGTGTCGGGGCCCACTCGCGGGTCGTCTGCGCGGAGTGCATTCTGCGGATCGAGGGTCTCAAAGTGGAGGAAATGGAAGAACCCCCGAATCCAAGCGGTCACGGTAACGTCAGCACGTCCGTCTCACGCGTGCGCGTGCGCGCACGCGTGACTTCTCGGCCGAAATCCCTATATCTCGACTATGGCAACCGACCCCAATCAGAACTCCTACGGCGCCGACAGCATCAAGGTGCTGAAGGGCCTCGACGCAGTGCGCAAACGGCCCGGCATGTACATCGGCGATACCGACGATGGCTCAGGCCTCCACCACATGGTGTTCGAGGTTTCGGACAATGCGATCGACGAGGCGCTCGCCGGCCACTGCGACCGGATCCTGATCCAGCTCAATCCGGACGGCTCCGTCACCGTCGAAGATAACGGCCGCGGGATTCCGACCGGGATTCACGCGGAAGAGGGCGTGTCGGCGGCCGAGGTCATCATGACCCAGCTCCACGCCGGCGGTAAGTTCGAGAACACGTCCGACGACAATGCCTACAAGGTCTCGGGCGGCCTGCACGGCGTCGGGGTCAGCGTTGTCAATGCACTCTCCGAATGGCTCGACCTCACCATCTGGCGCGACGGCGAAGAGCATTTCATGCGCTTCCGCCACGGCGATGCCGAAGCGCCTCTCAAGGTCGTCGGCCCGGCGCCGGAAGGCAAGAAGGGGACGCGCGTTACCTTCCTGCCCAGCCCCGAGACTTTCAAGATCACCGACTTCGATTTCGAGCAGCTCGAGCACCGCTACCGCGAACTCGCCTTTCTAAACTCCGGCGTGCGGCTGCTCCTGGTCGACGCGCGTCACGACGAGCGGGTCGAGCACGAGCTCTACTACGAGGGCGGGATCTCGGCCTTCGTGAAGTGGCTGGATCGCGCCAAGACCGCGCTGTTCCCCGAGCCGATCGCGATCTCCGCGGTCCGGGACGGCATCGGCATCGACGTCGCGCTCGAATGGAACGACAGCTATTACGAGAACGTCCTTCCGTTCACGAACAACATCCCGCAGCGCGACGGCGGGACGCACATGGCCGCGTTCCGGGCGGCGCTGACCCGGACGATCAACAATTATGCCGAGAAGTCGGGCATGTTGAAGCGCGAGAAGGTCACGCTGACCGGCGAGGACATGCGCGAAGGGCTGACGGCGATCGTCTCGGTCAAGCTTCCGGACCCGAAGTTCAGCAGCCAGACCAAGGACAAGCTCGTCAGTTCCGAGGTCCGCCAACCCCTCGAAAGCCTGATGAGCGACAAGATGAGCGAGTGGCTCGAGGAGCATCCGGGCGATGCGCGCTCGATCATCCAGAAGGTGATCGACGCCGCTGCTGCGCGCGAAGCCGCACGCAAGGCGCGCGAGGCGAGCCGCAAGTCGGTGATGGGAATCGCGTCGTTGCCGGGCAAGCTTGCCGACTGCCAGGAGCGCGACCCGGCTCTCAGCGAGTTGTTCCTCGTCGAGGGCGACAGCGCCGGCGGCTCAGCCAAGCAGGGGCGCAACCGTCACAACCAGGCGATCCTTCCCTTGAAGGGCAAGATCCTCAACGTCGAGCGCGCGCGCTTCGACCGGATGCTCGGCTCGAAGGAAATCGGTACTTTGATTCAGGCGCTCGGAACGTCGATCGGGCACGAGGAATTCAGCCTCGAGAAGCTCCGCTATCACAAGATCGTGATCATGACGGACGCCGACGTCGACGGAGCGCACATCCGGACGCTTCTGCTGACCTTCTTCTACCGGCAAATGCCGCAGCTTATCGAGAACGGGCACCTCTTCATTGCTCAGCCGCCACTCTACAAGGTGAGCCGCGGCCGGTCTGAGGTCTATCTGAAGGACGATGCCGCGCTCGACGACTATCTCGAGGAGGCTGGCCTCGAAGGCCTCGTGCTCGATACGCCGGAAGGCCAGCGGAGCGGCAATGACCTGAAGACGATGGTCGATCACGCGCGCCGGATGCGCACCTTGATGCGTTATGCGCCCCGCAAGTACGATCCGACGCTCGTCGAGGCCCTGGCCATCAACGGAGCGCTCAAGCCCAATCTCGACCAGGATGGCAGGGCCAAGGCGATCGCCAAGGTCGCTGAGTGGCTCGCCGTGGGCGACGCCGAGGCCGAATGGTCGGGCGAGCTGTCCGCCGAGGGCGGCTATCTGTTGAAGCGGCTGTGGCGCGGAGTCACGGACGCCCACATCATCGAGCCCAGCTTCCTCGTTTCAGCGGAGGCCCGGAAGCTCGACGCGCTCGCGAAAGAGCAGGCGGCCGCTTACGCCAAGCCCTCGACCTTGCGCACCCTGAAGAAGGGCGCGGCCGTCGAGCAGGAGCCGACAGCCGAATCCGCCGAGGGCGAAGACGTTGCCGAGGAGGCGGCGGCCGATACGAAGGGCAAGCCCGTCCCGGTCACCCGCCCCTCGGACCTGCTCAACGCGGTGCTTGCCGCCGGGCGGAAGGGCCTGTCGATCCAGCGCTACAAGGGCCTCGGCGAGATGAATGCCGAGCAATTGTGGGAGACGACGCTCGATCCGGCGAACCGCTCGCTGCTTCGGGTCGAGGTCGCCCAAGCCGACGTTGCCGACGAGATCTTCACTCGCCTCATGGGCGACGTCGTCGAGCCGCGGCGCGAGTTCATCCAGGATAATGCGCTGAGCGTCGCGAACCTCGACGTCTAGGAACCATTCAGGACCAACGGCTATTGGCGCTGGCGTGAGTCACTGCATCACCCTCGCCAGCTACAACATGCACAAAGCCGTTGGCTTGGACGGCCGGCGCGATCCGCATCGCGTGCTGCAGGTCCTGCAGGAAATCGACGCCGACGTGGTTGCGCTGCAGGAGGCCGACAAGCGCGTCGGCGGACGAGGGTCGACGGTCCCGCACGAGCTGATCGACAGTCACGGCATGTACAAGCCGGTCCATCTCGGCGTGAAGCACAAGCGCACGCTCGAAAAGGTGCGGAAGCATACCGATCGGCTGCTCAAGGTGAATACGCGGAACATCGGCTGGCATGGCAATGCGATCTTGGTGAAGGAGCATGTCGGGGTGCTCGACTGCGCCGCGCTCGAGCTCCCCACGCTGGAGCCGCGCGGCGCGGTGATCGCCGAGCTGCTGATCCACGACCGCCCGCTCCGCGTCGTCGGCATGCACCTCGATCTTTCCGGGCTGTGGCGAAAGCGCCAGATGCGCTCGATCCTCCAGGCGGTCGCAAGGCGTCCGCACAAGATGCCGACGGTGCTGATGGGCGACACGAATGAATGGCGCACGGCGGCCGGCTGCCTGAACGATCTGGGACGGGACTTCCGTATCGCTCCGACCGGACCGAGCTTTCACGCTCGCCATCCGGTCGCGCCGCTCGACCGGATCATCGTCCACAGGGACCTCAATATCGAAGCTGCCGGAGTGCACATGAGCCCGACGGCCCGGCGAGCGTCGGACCATCTTCCGATCTGGGCGAGAGTCTCCGCCTAGCCCGCGATCTTCCGCATCCGCCGCCGCTGGATCGACGAGCCGATCCCCATCGCCTCGCGATATTTGACGACGGTGCGGCGCGCGCAGTCGAAGCCGCGTTGCTTGAGCAATGCCGCGATGGCGTCATCGCTGAGGATGTCCGTCTCGGCTTCGATCACTTCCTTGATCGCAGCCTTCACCGCTTCCGCCGCAGCGCCGTCACCCTCGGCCGACTGGACGCCGGACCCAAAGAAATATTTGAGCTCGAAGAGCCCGCGGTCGCACAGCAGATATTTGTTCGAGGTGACCCTGCTGACCGTCGATTCGTGCATTTCGATCGCTTCTGCGACTTCACGCAAGGTCATGGGCTTCATCGCCGACACGCCGCGGTCGAAAAAGCCCTGCTGGCGTTTCACGATCTCGGACACGACCTTGACGATGGTCCGGGCGCGCTGGTCGAGCGCCTTGACCAGCCAGCTCGCGGTCTGGAGGCATTCGCTGAGCCACGCCTTCGATGCCTTGTCCTGCGGGCCGGACTTCAATTCCTGATAATAGCGGCGATTGACTAGGAGTCTGGGCAAGGTCGTCTGGTTGAGCTCGACCGAATAACCGCCACGAGTCTTTCGAACAAACACGTCGGGCGTGACCTCTTCGACAGAAGCGCCGGAGAATTGGCAGCCTGGCTTCGGGTCGTAGGAGCGCAGCTCGCGGATCATGTCTGCGAGGTCCTCATCATCCACGCCGCAAATACGTTTGAGGTCGGTGAGGCGGCCCTTCGAGAGAAGCTCGAGATTGTCGATCAGCCGCGCCATCGCCGGATCGTAGCGATCGACCGCCTTCGCTTGCAGCGCGAGACATTCGGCGAGCGAACGGGCGCCGACGCCAGGAGGCTCCAGCCCCTGGACGATCTGCAAGGCCTGCTCGACCAGCTGGGCGGGCGCTCCGGTAAGGTCGACAATGTTATCCAGCGGAACGGTCAGGTAGCCCGTCTCGTCCACCGTCTCCGCGATGATCCGAGCAAGGTCGCCGACGTCGCCGGACTGACCGTGAAGCTGGTCGATCAGATGTTCGGCGAGGGATGCTGCGGAATATTGAATTCGGTCGAAATCAAAGGCTTCGTCGCCCCCAGATGACGTCACGACGTCGGAGAAGCTGTCCGTCTCCAAAGCTTCCGCGGTCCAATCGACGTCGAGCGGACGGTCGTCCTCGGCCTGCCCTCGGATCAGGTCGTCGGCCCCCGGATCTTCCGCAGCTTCATCCCCCTCGACCTCCTCGCTTGCGGCAGGCGAGGGTGCCTGATCCCCGTCCTCTTCACCCGAACGCGCTTCGAGCAACGGGTTCTTGGACAACTCCTCGGCGATATAGGCTTCGAGTTCGAGATTGCTGAGCTGCAGCAGCTTGATCGCCTGCTGCAGCTGCGGCGTGAGAACCAGCGCCTGCGTTTGGCGGATGCTTAGGGAAGGCCCGAGTCCCACGGGACCGATCGTCCGTTACAGCGCGAAGCTCTCGCCGAGGTACAGGCGCCTGACTTCTGGGTCGGCGACCAACGCATCGGGAGTACCAGCAAACAGGACCTGACCATCGTAGATGATGCAGGCGCGGTCGACGATGTCGAGCGTCTCGCGGACATTGTGGTCGGTGATCAGGACGCCGATGCCGCGCTGCTTCAGCTCCCTCACCAAGTCGCGAATGTCAGCGATGGAAATGGGATCGATGCCGGCGAAGGGCTCGTCGAGAAGCATGATCGACGGCTCGGCAGCGAGCGCTCGAGCGATCTCGCAACGCCGGCGTTCGCCGCCCGAAAGCGCCATCGCCGGCGAGTCGCGCAGGCCGGTCAGTCCGAACTCGCCGAGCAAACGCTCCAGCCGCTCGTATCGCGCATGGCGATCGGCCTCCGAAACCTCGAGCACGGAGAGGATGTTCTCTTCGACGGTCAGTCCGCGAAAGATCGACGTTTCCTGCGGCAGATAGCCGAGGCCGAGGATCGCCCGGCGGTACATCGGCAGGTCGGTGATGTCCTGTCCGTCAAGGAAGATCCGGCCGCTGTCGGGCTTCACCAACCCCATGACCGAATAGAAGCAAGTGGTCTTGCCGGCCCCGTTCGGCCCGAGCAGCCCGACGACCTCGCCGCGATGAACGTCGAGCGACACATCGTGGAGGACGGCGCGGCGGTCGTAGGCCTTCGCGATCGATCGCACTTCGAGCCCGTCGATGGGCTGCTGTACCTCGGCTGACGGGCGCGCGAAGGTCGCCGCTTCGTTCATGCCCTTAGCTCAGCTTCCGTTCTTTTGCGGGACGGTGAAGTGGCCGGTGACCCGGCCGCCGCTTTGGTTCACACCCGGCGGTCCCCCGTCGACGACGGCGCGGCCGGAATCGAGATTGATCACCAGCCGCTGCCCGTTGACGACATTGTTGCGCTGCGTGAGCTGGACGTTGCCGATCAGGGTGATGAGCTTGCGGTCCAGGTCGTAGATCCCGAAGTCGCCTTTGGCCGTTTCGGACGGGCTGTGGACTACGACCCCGCCGGCCGCGTCGAGGCGATGGATCTGCACGCCGCCGGCAGTCGATCCCGCCCCGCCCGGCTTGTTGGAATAGGCGACCGTCAGCCGCTCGGTATCGAGCGTCATCTCGGCCTGCGTCGCGTGAACGTTGCCGGCGAAGATGGCGCGATCGGCGCGGTCCTGCACTTCGATCCGATCCGCAGTGACGTCGACGGGCGCATTGCTGTTATGGCCCTTCAGAGCGGATGTGCCCTGTTGTTGGCTTTGTGCCAAAGCTCCCGTCGCTGCCGCCGCGATGCTTACTGCAAGGATGATGCCAGTCGAACGCACATCCATCATCTGACGGCCCCTTGCACGATTTTCAAGCGAGCACCGCGGTCGAGCACGACGGTCCGGCTCCCGAGATCGGCCTTCAGCTGACCCGCCTGGAACTGTCCCAGCCGCATTGCGCCCGAGACGGGGCCCGCGCTCTGCATCTGGCGCTGCTTCATGTCGACGGTGACGTCGCGAGTCGCGAGGCGATAACCGTCGCCGCCGGTAACCCTCACCGGTCCGTCGATCAGGATCTTCTGCGTGTCGAGATTGTAGCGGCCCTTGTTGGCGCCGATCATCAATGGCGCAGGCGGCTGGTCGAGCTGCGCGAACATCCCGTTGATGTTGACGATCGGCACGTCGGAGCTCGGCTGGATCGCATTGTTGGCAACGATCAGGAAGCGCTGGCCCTTGTCGTCGGTGCCGGTGTAGCGAGCTTCCTCGACCCGCATCCGTTCATGCGCATTCTCGACCTTCTTCTTGTCGAGGATGAAGCTGACGTCCCCCTTCTTCCCCAGCGGAGCCAGCGTCAGAACGGCGATCAGCACCCCGACGGCGCTGGGAAGGAGGATCTTCGACCAGCGGACCAGCCGGTCGTGGGCGCTTCCAGGGACGGCCCAGACTTGCTTGCGCCGGGTGCTCGCTATCTCAGCCATCAGCCGTCATGTGCGAAGATGTCCTGTTCTGGCCACCCGGCGATATCGAGCAAGGCGCGTGCAGGAAGGAAATCGAAGCAGGCCTGGGCCAGCGGCACGCGGCCTTCCCTTTCGAGGCGCTCATCCAGCTTTTGCTTGAGCGCGTGAAGGTATCGCACGTCGCTGGCTGCGTATTCGCGCTGCGCGTCGGAGAGTTCGTCCGCTCCCCAGTCGCTCGTCTGCTGCTGCTTCGACAGATCGACGTTTAGCAATTCCTTGACCAGATCCTTGAGGCCATGGCGATCGGTGTACGTCCGGACGAGCCGCGATGCGGTTCGCGTGCAGTAAAGCGGCGCGGCCATAATCCCGAGATAGGCCTGCATGATTCCGACGTCGAAGCGCGCGAAATGGTAGAGCTTCAAGCGGTCCGGGTTGCTCAGCAGCGCCTTCAGGTTGGGCGCGGCATAGTCGCTTCCGATTCGGAACCTGACCAGATGCTCGTCGCCCTTGCCGTCGGATAGTTGCACGAGGCAAAGTCGGTCGCGGCCGGGAATCAGCCCCATGGCCTCCGTGTCCACTGCGATCGGACCATCGGCGAACACCACGTCCGACGGCAGGTCTTCCTCGTGAAAATGGACCGCCATTGTTACTCCTGCGCAAGGCTTTAGCCCCTGCTTTAGTCCGCTCCTTGCCCCCCTTGCCAGCCCTCAGCGGAATCAAACTAGGCCATGTGAGATTTTTGAGGTAAGGGTACGGACGGTGCGTGAGTAAAACACGTGCCTTGACCGGTTGCGCGTGGGGCCCAAGCGCGTTGGTTCTAAGTCATTGCGGGCTCACGGAAGTTTGGACAAGCATGGGTTTCGACAGAGGGCGCAAGGGGGATCGCGGCGGCCGCGGCCGCGACAAGCGCGACAATTTTGGCGGTGATAACAATTTCGGCGAATTTGCCGGTGGCGGTTTCGAGGATCGTAGCAGCTACGGCGGCGGCGGTGGACGCGGCGGTTATGGCGACCGCGGCGGCTTCGGCGGCGGCGGCGGCGGTGGCGGCTATGGCGACCGCGGCGGCGGTTACGGCGGCGGGGGCGGTGGCTTTCGCGGCGGTGGCGGCGGCGGTTTTCGCGGCGGCGGCGGTGG
>Ga0207644_10002839_pt1 | contig 11173 bp, 8 predicted proteins | sample KBSS73metaG_FD_184326 | JGI IMG/M metagenome (GOLD analysis project Ga0207644, IMG submission 184326) | Switchgrass rhizosphere microbial communities from Kellogg Biological Station, Michigan, USA - KBS S7-3 metaG (SPAdes) (version 2) | ecosystem: Host-associated > Plants > Roots > Rhizosphere >... | reverse complement strand
GTAACACCGTCAGCCGCTCTCAGCTCACAGCGCGGACGCCTGACCAAAACACAAAAGCCCGGCTCAGCCGCAAAGTCACTCAAGTTTTGCAACGCTATCGGCGCGAAGCGGACATTCAGCGAGCCGCGCTGACTCTGCCGGATTTATGAGTACGCGTCCTAACTAAGGCTAGCAGTCACTCGGCGGAACCGCGCGGCGCGGCGTGGCGAGCGGCTGAAAACTATTTCAGGCCGGGCAGTTCGCGCTTGCCGCTGGCGTATTCGCTGTCGGCCCATTCCACGAACTTGCCGTCCTGCACGACATAGTCGGTGATCACCGGCACGGTGTTCTGGCCGTGGTCGTCGAAGGTGACCTTGCCGATGATGGAGTCGCGGTCCTTCACGTTGGTAAGTGCGGCGATGACCTTCTTGCGGTCGGGGCCGACGTTTTCGATGGTGTCGATGATCAGGTCCATCGCGGCGTAGGCGAACGGCCCATAGGCTTCGGGCGGATTGTCGTAGTGCTGAGCGTTGTATTTCTCCATGAAGAACTTGCCGCCCGGCAGTTTTTCGGTCGGCGCGCCTTCGCGGAAGGCGAGGGTGCCTTCGGCCAAGGGGCCGAGCCCCTGGATAAACGCATCCGAGACGATGCCCGAGGTGCCGTCGAACAGCGCCTTGATGCCGAGCTTGTCCATCTGCGAGCGGATGCGCACCCCGATCGGGGTGAGCCCGCCGAAATAGATGACCTGCGGATTGAGCGCCTTGATCTGCGTCAGTTCGGCGGTGAAGTCCTGCTGATCGGCGGTGACGCCGAAGGTGCCGACGATCTTGGCCTTGCCGATGGCGGCAAGCGCCTTGCTGAAATACTCGTTGTGGCCCTTGCCGTAGTCGGTGGTGTCGTGGATCACCGCGACGGTCTTGTAGCCGAGCTTTGAGATCAGCTCCGCGTTGGCGTCGTTCTGGTTGATCATCGTGCCGTTGACGCGATGAACCTCCGCATATTTGTTGCGGTAGGTGATGTCGGGAAGGACCGCGCCCCACACGATCACCGGCAAGCCAAACTTGTGGTAGGTGTCGACGGTCGCGATGGCGGTCGCCGAGCAATAGTGCGTCACGGCGGCGACGATCTCGTTGTCGGCGGCCATCTTGGTCGCGGCCTGCACGGCGACATTCGGCTTGCATTCGTCGTCGAGCACGACGAACTGGTAATCGTATTTCGTTTTTGGATCGGCGTTGCGCAGCTTCACCGCGAGGTCGGCGGAATTGCGGCCGCCGATGCCATTGACCGAGACGCCGCCGGTGAGCGGGCCGATGAAGCCGACCTTGACCGCATCCTTGGCAAAGGCCGAACCCGCCAATGCGCAGACGAGCGCCGCCAGAGCCGCCGCGGTCAATTCTGTCCTTATCATCGGATGTCTCCAACTTCGCTTCATCGGCGTGGCGGGCGCGTCGCCGCCAAGCATGCGCGTGGGCGCCTCTGCGCATATGCTCGCGCAGCTTACGTTAGGCGGCAAGTTGCCGGAAGCGGCCGAACCGACGCAGCCGCGTTCGAGATCAGCTCGCGACTACCGTGGAAAGGCACTCGAGAGAATGCGACGGGATCTCTAGATGGGGAGGGGGACTGGGCTTGGGCCGCTGCGGCTATCAGCACAACTGGAATGAGATGCGCGTTCAGCGGGTCCGCCAGTCTCCAGCCCTTTCAATCGCCTGCGCCGCCTGAATCACGGTCGTCTCCTCGAAATGGCGGCCGACCAGCATGATGCCGACCGGCAGGCCGTTGACCTTTCCGCAGGGGACGGTGAACGCCGGATGGCCGCTCACATCGAACGGGCACGTGTTCTGCTGCATGTTGAGGGCGGCGTCGACGTAGACCTCGCGTGGCGCATCCGGCGACGGGATCTCCGTCGCCGGGAACGGAATGGTCGGCATCGCCAGCACGTCGCAGTTCTCGAACGCCTTGTCGTAGGCGGCGCGAAGCAGCACGCGCAGATTCTGCGCCTTGGCGTGATAGCGGTTGTGATAGTGCCGGTGCATGTATTCGCCGAGCAGCAGCACAAGCTTGACCGTCTCGGAAACATCGTCGGGGCGTGAGCGCCAGCCGCGGGCGAATGCCTCCTGCAGCGAGAGCGTGTAGTAGCCCGACCAGTTGTTGCCCATGCCATAGCCCTTGATCATCATCTCGGCGGCGCCTTCGAGGATGACGCCGGTCCAGATGTGCGGCGCTTCGAGGTGCATGGGAACGGATACTTCCTCGACGATCGCGCCGGTCGATTTGAGGTCGTTGGCAGCGGCGCGAACCTTTGCGCTCGTGCTCTGGTCGCTGACCGGATGATTGAAACCCTCCTTGAGGAGGCCGATGCGCAAGCCCTTCGCGCCGCGGCCGAGCGCCTCCATGTAGTTGCCGACCTTGGCGTTGATGGTGCGCGGGTCGTGCGGATCGGGGCCGGCAATCGCGGTCAGGAGCCGGGCGACGTTCTCGGTGCTGGAGCACATCGGCCCGCAGTGATCGACCGAATACGAGATCGGCATGCCGCCGGTCATCGGCACCAGGCCCCAGGTCGGCTTGAGGCCGAACACGCCGCACCAGGCCGACGGCGTGCGGATCGATCCGCCCTGGTCGCCGCCGAGCGCCATGGTCACTTCGCCGGCCGCGACCAGCGCCGCGCTGCCGCCGGAGGAGCCGCCGGCCGAGTGTTTCGGGTTGTGCGGATTGCGAATGGGACCGGTCGCGCAGGTGTGGCTGCCGGCCGAGAAACAAAGATCTTCGCACGCCGCCTTGCCGGCGATTACCCCGCCGGCGTCGAGTATGCGGGTGACGACCGTGGCGTCGATTTCGGGAACGTAGCCTTCGAGTACGCGCGAGCCGTTCATCATCGGCACGCCGGCGACACAGATGTTGTCTTTGATCGCGACCCGCTCGCCCGCCAGGATCCCGCTCTTGGCGCCGACGATGTGCGTCTTCCAGTACCAGGCGTTGTACGGGTTCTCCTCGGCCGGCGGCCGATAGCCCGGCTCGCGCGGATATTTTACCGGCAGCTTCGGCTCGGCCAACTCATCAAGGCGGGCATACGAAGCGATCGAGCCCGCCATCAATCCGCGAAACGAGGCGGCGTCCTCTTCGGTCAAGTTCATGCCGAACGACCTGGCGATCTCCAGAACCTGCGTGATTGTCGGCAGGCGAGGCGGAATGGCCATTTCAGTGCTCCCCTAGCTTGTCTCTCTCGACCATCGATTGCAGCCGCGCGCCTGATCTGCGGGCCGCACTCATGCGCCGCCAATCCCTTTGGCGCGACCGCGTGGATCACGTGTTTGATCTTGGATGGAAAGCGATTGCCGTGGATCCTGAAACTCGAATCCTAATATGAGATGCCGCGCGACTAAACCACCTTTGCAGCAGCCGAGGCGAGGGCGTGCTCAGCTTCGCTGACCATCCGGATGACAATCTCACCGGCCGATGGCACGTCGTCGATGAGATCAATGCCTTCGCCGGTGAAGACGACCGCAGTCTCCATATCGCCCCGCTCGGCTGCCGCCCGATAGCGCTCCATCTCGTCGTCGAGCGCGCCGGCGAGGTCGCGCTCGCGGCCATGCCAGCGCGCGGTGAAATCGTTGCGCAAGGCGCGGCCGGCAATGCCGGCGGGCCATGTGTAGCCGCGCGCCGTATCGAACACGGAAGTCCGCACCGTGTCCTCGCCGGACGCAGCGACGACGCGGGCCTTGGCTTGGTCGTGCGCAAGCGACTCGACGCATGCGTAGAAACGCGTGCCGACCAGCACACCCTCGGCGCCAAGCGCGAGTGCTGCCGCGAGCCCGCGGCCATCGGCAATCCCGCCGGCGGCGACCACGATCGCCTCCCGAGCGCGCTGTACTACCAGATCGACAATGACCGGCACGAAAGGCAAGGTCGCGCGCGAGCCGCCGTGGCCACCAGCCTCCGTGCCCTGCGCGACGATGATCTCGGCGCCGGCCTCTAGCGCTTGCAAGGCGTGATCGCGGCTCTGCACTTGGCAGATGAGCACGGCCCCCGCGGCGTGGATGCGCTTAGCGAAAGGCCGCGGATCACCGAACGAGAGCATCAGTGCAGCCGGGTTGCGGGCCAGCGCGACTTCGAGCAGGTCCGGCTGTTTGGCGAGCGACCAGGTGATAAAGCCACAGCCGACCCGCCGGTTGCCGGCGGCGGCAAATTCCCGTTCGAGCCAGTCGGCGTTCCCGTAACCACCACCGATCAGCCCGAGACCGCCAGCCTCGCTGACCGCGCCAGCGAGACGCCCGCCGGAAATGCTGCCCATCGGCGCCAGCAGAACCGGATGCGTGATGCCGAGTTTTTCAGTAAGGCGGGTCCGCAGCGTCACCGTGGTGCTCTCGCGATAGCCTGCAACTGGTCGCCGATATTATCGGGCTCAAGACATTTTGCGATACCCGATGGGGGCTCGCTAGAAACGCTCGACAAACTCCCTGATGCTGTTGGCCGTAGTGACGATCCGATCGGAGACTTCCGTAATGTCATGCACGCTGTACTTGACGTATCGTCCGTCGAGCCGGGTGATGACGTGATCGGGATAGCGATCGTCCACATACCAGATGCTTTGTAGTATCCTGTTGCGTTCGCCGGCACGTTTGTGAATTTCGGGACGAAGCGTGTTTGCAAAAAACTCAAAATCTACCTTCGGCGAGTGTATTTTCAGGAGCGCGGCGACCACGTCCAGGCGGGTCGATGGGCTTTCGATCGTTTCCAGCGTGGTGCTGGCAATCGAATAAGCTCCCTCATCTGAGAACGCGAGCAGAGACCGGACCATCGCCAGAGTCAGGTATTCTTCCAGCGCCGCCCATTCCGCGGAGACCGCCCCGATCCCGGCGGCATGGCCCGGACGCTGTGAAACGAGCGCCCGGGGACGATAGGAGAATGATCCGTCAGGCGGCTGCGGGTACAAGGCTTGAGGCATGAAGAAACACCCTCCGGATTGACGGTGACCAAGAACGCCGCCGCTGGCGCGCTGATCTTCAATCCGGTGCCTCCGACCGAACTAGCCGCGTCCCTTGGAAGCCGAAGTCGGCCTCTGCGAGGAGAACTGCTTTTCAGTCGCCGGTGTTCCGTCCAGTTTATGCTTAAGAAACTACCACATCCATTTGTCAGTTGCAGAGATTCGGCTCGCCTTCACGTCGAGGTTTAAGGCGTCCAATCGCATTGTTATTGATTGTTGCGCCAATGACACAGCCCAGGCGTCCCTGGAGAGCACCTTGATTTTGCCCAGGTCTACTGTTTAATCACTGCCAATCATCGAATCCGGGCCCCTCTGGCAAGGACGCCGACGCCCGTCGGCCAACCTTGCGATGTCGGATCAACTGTCCCGCTGCCGGTATGCGTCGGGATCAGTCGACATCGGGCCAGACGCGCTTTCCTCTCCCGATACGGTTGATCTGACTCCTCCGGCGAGCACGCAGCTCTTCACCGAAGAGGGGTATTATGACCGATCGGATACTGCACTGCGCATCCCCAACCGCCGAACTGGCGGCCGCGTGGCTTGATCACCCCGACAGAGAGGTGACGCGGGCCTTGGTCGCCGTCGACGCATTCGTCGCAATCGCTGGCACTCATCCGCAAAACGCGTGCTTGGGTGCGTCGCGTACCCAATAGCGTGCTGAATTCAAACAGCGGCGCCGGGTTTCTCTCACCCCACTCACGACCCGGAGCCGCCAGCGGCCGGCTCTCTCCCCCAGAGGCCGGCCGCCTCCGCAGCCCTGCGACGAATTTTTGAACGAGGCGATGAACGCCATGTCATTGACGACACGCCAAATGTCAGATGCGACCGGCCGGAGATCTAGCAGTCCTGCTGGGCCGGACGCGGTCGCCGCTGCTATGTTGCTTGCGTTGGCTTTGGCCGGCTGTAGCGAAGGGCCGGCGGCTCCCGAAGGCCAGCGAACAGCCGCCGCGCAGGAAGTCGGCGTTATCGAGCTGCAGCCGTCGCCGCTGGCGGTCGTGCGCGAATTGCCGGGCCGCATCGCCCCAACCCGCATCGCGGAGGTTCGCGCGCGCGTGTCCGGCATCATCGACCGCCGCAATTTCGAGCAGGGAAGCGACGTCAAGAAGGGCGAGGTCCTTTACGAGATCGACGCCAAGCCATTCCAGATCGAGCTCGACGCTGCAGAAGCCGCCTTGAACAAGGCCACAGCGCTGCTGGATCAGGAAAGCCACAACGCCAAGCGCAAGGAGGCGCTGGCGCCGACCGGCACCGTCTCTCCAGCCCAGCTCGAGATAGCGGTCGCGGCATTTCGCCAAGCCCAGGCGGATGTCGCGGCGCGCGAGGCAGACGTTGCACGCGCCAAGCTCAATCTCGAATACACGCGGATTCGCGCGCCGATCAGCGGACGCATCGGTCGGGCGCTCGTGACCGAGGGAGCGCTGGTCGGTCAATCCGAGCCGACCCACGTGGCGACGATCCAGCAGCTCGATCCGATCTACGCCGATTTCACCCAATCAGCTGCCGAGCTGAACCAGCTCAGGCGCGAACTCGAGACCGGCGAACTCGAGCACGGCAGGACGGCGCGGGTGCGCCTCATCCTCGACGACGGCGAGGTCTATGCTCACGATGGCAAGCTCTTGTTCTCCGACACCACGGTCGACCCCGGCACCGGTCAGGTGACGCTGCGCGGCGAGTTTCCCAATCCCAAGCTCTCGCTGCTGCCCGGCATGTATGTGCGCGTGCAGATCGAGCAGGGTGTCGATCCCGATGCCCTCGCGGTGCCGCAGCAGGCGGTCCGCCGCAACGACAAGGGCGGAAGCGAAGTGTTCGTGGTCCGCGACGACAACCGCGCCAAGGTCACTCAGGTCCGTCTCGGCCGTGCGATCGAGGACCGCTGGCTCATTCTCGATGGCGTCAAGCCGGGTGATCGCGTCGTCGTCGAGGGCTTCCAGAAATTCGAGTCCGGCGACCGGGTCAATCCCAAGCCCTGGCGCGACGAACGGCGGGCCAGCGAGGAACTGCCGCGCTCGGCCGACGCGGACGCCAACGCGTCGACGCATTGAGGGACTTGATCGATGCCCGCTTTTTTCATCGATCGACCCGTCTTTGCATGGGTCATCGCGCTATTGATCAGCCTCGGCGGTTTGCTCGCGATACCCTTTCTGGCGATCGCGCAATATCCGATCATTGCGCCGCCCTCGATCTCGGTGAGCACCAGTTATCCCGGTGCCTCTCCGGAAAATCTTTACACCAGCGTCACGCGGCTGATCGAAGAGGAACTCAATGGGGCCAACGGCATCCTCAATTTCGAATCGACCAGCGACTCCCTCGGCCAGGTGGAGATCACCGCCAATTTCGCCCCCGGCACCAACTCGGAGTCGGCCTCGATCGAGGTGCAAAACCGCATCAAACGCGTCGAGGCGCGTCTGCCGCGCGCGGTCATCCAGCAGGGCATCCTGATCGAGGAAGCCTCGAGCGCGGTGCTGCAGATCATCACGCTGCGCTCTACCGACGGCAGCCTCGACGAAGTCGGGCTCGGCGATTTCCTGGTTCGCAACATTCTGGGCGAAATTCGCCGCATCCCGGGCGTCGGCCGCGCGACGCTCTACTCGACGGAGCGGGCGCTGCGCATCTGGGTCGATCCGAACCGGCTGGTCGGGTACAACCTGACGGCCGACGACGTGACCAAAGCCATTAGCTCACAGAACGCGCAAGTCGCGTCCGGCAGCGTCGGGGTCGAACCGAGCAATCCGCGCCAGCAGATATCGGCGATGGTCCTGGTCAAAGGACAATTCGCATCGCCCGAGGAATTCGGGGCCATCGTTCTGCGCTCCAACATCGACGGCTCGGCGGTCCGCTTGCGCGACGTGGCCCGGATCGAAGTCGGCGGACTGAGCTATCAGTTCACCACGCGTCGCAACGGCGAACCGGCTGCGGGGCTTACGGTGCTTCTGTCGCCCACGGCGAACGCGCTTGCCACGGCCACAGCGGTCAAGGCGCGGATGGAGGCGCTGTCGAAGTTCTTTCCCGCCAACATCAAATACGACATCTCCTACGACATCACTCCGGTGGTCGTCGCTTCGATCAAGAAGGTCCTGGTCACCTTGGCGGAAGCGGTGGTGCTGGTGTTTCTGGTGATGCTGCTGTTCCTGCAAAACATCCGCTACACGATCATCCCGACCATCGTCGTTCCGGTGGCGCTGCTCGGCACCTGCGCCGCGCTTCTGCTGTTCGGACTTTCCATCAACATGCTCGCCTTGTTCGGCATGGTGCTCGCCATCGGCATCCTCGTCGATGACGCGATCGTCGTGGTCGAGAACGTCGAGCGCATCATGTCCGAGGAGGGGCTGTCGCCGAAGGAGGCGACACGCAAAGCGATGAAGCAGATCACCGGCGCGATCATCGGCATCACCTTGGTGCTGATGTCGGTGTTCGTGCCGATGGCGTTCTTCCCCGGATCGGTCGGCATCATCTACCGGCAGTTCTCGGTCTCGATCATCGCCGCCGTCGGGCTCTCCTCATTCCTGGCGCTGTCGCTCACTCCGGCGCTGTGCGCGACTATTCTCAAGCCGGTCAGCGCCGGCCACGGGCATTCCGCGCGCGGCGTGTTCGGCTGGTTCAACCGCCGGATGGAGCAGACCAAGGACCGTTACGCGAATTGGGTAGGTTGGGCGATTTTGCGCAGCGGCCGCCTGATGATGATCTATGCGGCGATGCTGGTCGCCATTGGCTTGGCGTTCTGGCGTTTGCCCGCCGGTTTTCTGCCGGTCGACGACCAGGGTTTCATCACCACCGACGTGTTGACGCCGCCGGACGCTTCGTTTCCGCGTACGCTCGACGCGGTCAAGCGCGTCGAAGACTATCTGATCAAGCACCCGGCTGTTGAAACGCTGACGTTCCTGACCGGGTTCAGCTTTCTCGGCCAGGGGCAGAATACGGCGCAGGCCTTCATCACCCTCAAGGACTGGTCAAAGCGCGGCGAGGCCGAGTCGGCGGAACGCATCGTGGCCGACGTCAACCGCACATTTGCGCCGTTCCGTGACGGAAAGATTTCGGCATTGCAGCCGCCGCCGATCGACAATCTCGGGAACTCGAGCGGCTTCAGCTTCCGTCTGCAGGACCGCGGGCAACGGGGCTATGCGGAGCTGATGCGCGCCAGCGATCAACTATTGGCCGCCGCTGCTGCAAGTCCCGTCCTCAAGGACGTCTATGTCGAAGGGCTGTCGCCGGCGCCGCAAATCGAGCTTCTCGTCGACCGGGAGAAAGCAGCAGCGCTCGGGGTGACGTTCGAAGAGATCAACAACACCATTTCGACCAATCTCGGGTCCAACTATGTCAACGACTTTCCCAATCGCGGCCGCATGCAGCGCGTCGTCGTTCAGGCCGACCGCAGCGCCCGGATGCAGGCGGACGAGATCCTGACCTACAATGTGCGCAACGGCCGCGGGCAATTGGTGCCGATGTCGTCCTTTGCGACGGCCCGTTGGTCGGTGGGGCCCTCACAGATCGTCGGATTCAACTACTATCCCTCGGTTCGCATCTCGGGGTCCGCCAGGGACGGCTATACGAGCGGCGATGCGATCAGCGAAATGGAACGGCTCGCCGGACAGCTTCCGCGCGGATTCGGATACGAGTGGACGGGCCAGTCGCTGCAGGAGAAGCTCTCCGGGTCGCAGGCGCCGTTCCTGCTGATGCTGTCGGCATTGCTGGCGTTTCTCGTTCTCGCCGCGCTCTACGAGAGCTGGACGATACCGCTGGCGGTTCTGCTGACCGTCCCGCTCGGCATCCTCGGCGCGGTTGCGGCGGCCATGCTGCGCGGGCTGCCGAACGACGTCTATTTCACCGTCAGCATCGTGACCATTATCGGCCTTGCCGCCAAGGACGGCATCCTCATCATCGAGTTCGCCAAGGCCTTGCGCGAACAGGGCCAGCCGATCAGGGAGGCCACGATCGCCGCGTGCCGGATGCGCTTTCGGCCGATCGTCATGACCGGCCTCGCGTTCGTGTTCGGGGTCGCCCCCATGATCGTCGCCAACGGCGCCGGCGCAAAGAGCCAACAGGCGCTGGGCACGAGCGTGATGGGAGGCATGACCGCCGTGGTCACTCTCGCGCTGCTGATGGTCCCGGTTTTCTTCGTTTCCGTTCAGGCGGTGTTCGATCGGCGAGCCAGGCAAGAGCTTCGCACCGCTGTCACTGCTGAAGTGCCGTCCGAACCGCAGTTTGCAAGTGTCGCGCGCGGGTAGCGATCGAGGAAACGAGAAGGCGCTCGCTCTGGTTTCTCGCACGCCTGCCGCCAAACCTAAACGCGCGCGCGACCAGGACGATTAGGCACAGGCTTGTCGCGGCCACGCTTGATTTGCCCCGATTCCGGGGTCGACCTGGGGCGGCAGCGCGAATTCCGACGAAAACTGCACCGCTGGACGAGGTTCCGCGGCGCAGCGCAGGTCAGCGGTGGCCCACTCCATCGTGGGATGAAATTTGCGGGCACGTCCCGGCACCGAGGACAAGGTCAAGCTTAGAATTTTTCTTGTCTGCATGAGGCAATGGGCTAAGATCAATCACGCGGTGCACGGGAAAATGGTTACGCACTGCAACTAATATCGCAAAGAAATGCCGGCTGAAGCGACCGCACATGGCGGTGGACGACAGCCGGCTGCCGAAATTCGGCGACGTCGTGGAGTTGTTGAGCGGGACTCCGTGACGGAAAAATCACCGCTTTAGGAGGAAGAGATGGTGAATGTCCGGGTGAACGGACAGGAGCGGACATTCGATGGCGATCCATCGATGCCGCTCATGTGGTTCTTGCGTGACGAACTTGGTTTGACCGGGACGAAATTCGGTTGCGGCGCTTCGCTCTGCGGCGCCTGTACCGTGCATCTGAACGGTGAAGCCATCCGCTCTTGCGCCATCGTCATGTCCGATGTCGCGGGCAAGTCCGTCACCACGATCGAAGGCCTCGATCCCAAGGGTATGCATCCTGTGCAGGCGGCTTGGCGCGATCTCTCCGTGCCGCAGTGCGGCTACTGCCAAGCTGGCCAGATCATGCAGGCGGCAGCGCTGCTGGCGAAAACCCCCGCTCCGAGCGACAAGCAGATCGACGAAGCCATGACCGGCAACATCTGCCGTTGCGGCTGTTATCAGCGCATCCATGCGGCCGTTCGCGCCGCCTCGAAGGGGGCCTGACCATGACCTACAATCGCAACCAGCATAACGTCGCGATCGCCAATGTCAGCC
>Ga0207644_10002834_pt1 | contig 11181 bp, 11 predicted proteins | sample KBSS73metaG_FD_184326 | JGI IMG/M metagenome (GOLD analysis project Ga0207644, IMG submission 184326) | Switchgrass rhizosphere microbial communities from Kellogg Biological Station, Michigan, USA - KBS S7-3 metaG (SPAdes) (version 2) | ecosystem: Host-associated > Plants > Roots > Rhizosphere... | reverse complement strand
GCCGACACCGCGCGCGTCAGCGAGCTGCGCCCGCCGCCGCAGATGCAGACGTTTTCCGCCTTGTACTGCGACTTCATGCCGCGCCGGTACAACGTGTTGTACAGCGCGGCGACGGCCTCGCGCAGCTCCCAGATGCCCGGCACCGGCGCGTACTCCTGGTCGTCGACGCCGATCTCGACGTGCTGCACCCGTGGCGGCGCGCCCGGCAGGGGCCCGGTCTCGGGCTGGCCCTGACCGAGATTGGCCCAGTCGGGATGCCCGTAGCGGTAGCCGCGCTTGACGGCCTCGGCCATGACGTAGATGACGCCGGTGAAGGGAACCGGGCGGAAGCCGGGGATCGATGGAGGCATCACTTCCACCCGAACGGCAGCAGGCGCGGGACGAGCGCCGCGTACTCGCGATACCGCGGAAACCGGATCCGGAGCTTGCGCTCCTCCGTGCGTGCCTTCGCCTCGAAGTAGCCGAGCGAGAGCGCAAGCACGCCAGCAGCCAGCAGCCAGCTGCGCGCGAGCAGCGGCACCGCGGTGAGCACGAGGCAGAGCCCGAGGTAGATGGGATGGCGCACGAACTCGTACAGGCCGCGCGTCACCAGCTGCCCTTCGGCGACCGGCTCCGTGGCGGGCGTCAGGTTCCGCCCGAGGTCCAGCGCACCACGCACCATGAGGCTCAGGCCCAGGGCGAGCAGGGAGAAGCCGGCCCAGCGGGTCCAGGCGCCGCCGTGTCCGGGGACGTGACGCGCCAGCGGCCCCGACAGCGCCAGCACGGCCGCGATCAGCACCACCTGTCCCCACACCCACGGGTCCCGCATCGCACGGCCAGGGTCCATCCCGCCTCCGCTATAATTCTGCCGCCCGAGAACCGGCCCCGTGGGCCCATTCCAGGAGTGCGTCGTGGCTCGAATCCTTCCCGTCCGTCACCAGATCGGCCTGCCTGCCGACCGGCTGATCCGCACCGAGGCACCGGGGCCGGACGCCGTGGAGATGGACGTCCTGATCGTCGGCGCCGGACCGGCTGGCCTGGCGTGCGCCATCGAACTGGCCCGGCTCGCGAAGCAGGACGGCTCCGTCGGCGATCTCAACATCGGTGTGCTGGAGAAGGCCGGCGCGCCCGGCGAGCACAGCCTGTCGGGCGCAGTGGTGAATCCGCGGGCATTCCAGGAACTCTTCCCCGAGAAGAAGCTCGAGGAATTCCCCTTCCGCCAGCCCGTCGGCGGCGAAGCAGTCTACTACCTCACGCAGGGCGGCGCACGCCGGATTCCCACGCCGCCGACCATGAAGAACCACGGCTACTTCACCGCGTCGCTCAGCGAGATGGTCCGCTGGCTCGGCGACCAGGCCGAGGCGCTGGGCGTGAACCTCTTTCCGGGATTCCCGGTCGAGTCGCTGCTGGTGGATGGGCGCCGGGTCATCGGCGTGCGCACCGCCCCCTCGGGACTCGACCGCGAGGGTGAGCCCACGGACGTCTACGGCGAGCCCACGGAGCTCACGGCCAAGGTCATCATCCTCGCCGAAGGGACGCGTGGCCCGCTGGCGCAGGCGTACCGCGAGTGGCAGGGCATCAACTCCGAGAACCCGCAGATCTTCGCGCTGGGCGTGAAGGAGGTGTGGGAAGTGAAGCGGCCGCTCGACCGGGTGGTGCACACCATGGGCTGGCCGCTGACCGCCGATGCCTTCGGTGGCACGTGGCTCTATCCCCTCGGCCCGAACCAGGTGTCGCTCGGCATCGTCGTCGGACTCGACTATCACTCGGCGGCGACCGACGTGCACCAGATGCTGCAGCGGATGAAGCTGCACCCGCTGTTCCGCACGGTACTCGAAGGCGGCCAGTGCCTGGAATGGGGAGCCAAGACCATCCCCGAGGGCGGCTACTACGCGCTGCCCTCCCGCCGGGCGGGCGACGGCCTGCTGATGGTGGGCGATACCGTGGGCTTCGTGGACGTGCCGTCGCTCAAGGGCATCCATTACGCCATGCAATCGGGCCTCTACGCGGCGCGCGCCACGCTCGGTGCGCTCAAGCGGGACGACGTGTCGGCGGGCTCGCTGGCGGAGTACGACCGGCTGGTGAACGAGAGCTACATCGTGAGCGACCTGCACCGCACGCGAAACATGCGGCTCGCCTTCAAGGACGGCTTCTGGCTCGGCGGCATGAAGGCCGGCCTGATGACGCTGACCGGTGGTCGATTTCCGGGCGGTCGGATCGCCATGTCGCAGGACGCCGAGGCGCCGCGAGAGGTGGAAGCGGCCGAGCCGTTCGCGCCGGACAACGTCCTCACGTTCAGCAAGGTCGATGCGGTCTTCAAGTCGGGCAATGCCACGCGTGACACGATTCCATCCCATTTGCTCGTAGGGAGGGATATCGACGCCTCCGTAGCGGACTTCTACGCCCATCTCTGCCCTGCCGGGGTATACGAGCGCGTAGGCGACGAGCTTCGTGTCAATGCGCCTAATTGCGTGGACTGCAAGGCCACCGACGTTCTCGGCCCCCGGTGGTTGCCACGCGAGGGTGGCAGCGGCCCGAAGTACCGCCTCATGTAGTCTGCTTCTTGCGGGCCTGGCGTCCGTCGAGGAGTCGACCACCCAGGACGAGACCTGCAAGCCTATGCACGACGCGGTGACATCCGGCGACGGAACCGTGCGCGGACTGTGGCGCCGCTTGTGGCGGCGCCCGGATGCGGTACTGGCCGACGCCGGACGGCAGAGCGAGCTGGTGGTGGCACGCGTCCGCGTGATGGTCACGCTGCTGCTGCTGCTGGTGCCACTGGCCAACCTGCTGGTGCAGCCGGCGTTTCCGGAGCACCGGATCGGGTTCGGCGTCACGGTGGCCGCGCTGCTCTCCACACTGGCCGTCTACATCGCGGTGCGGCGCGACCGCCGGCCGCATTGGATCGGCCTCGCCAGCACCGCATTCGACGTCACCCTCGTCAGCCTCGCGCTCTTCACCTACACGCTCACGGGCCAGCCCCTCGTCTCGGTGAACAGCCGGGTCGCGTTCGAGGTTTACTTCCTCGCGATCGCGGCCACCTGCCTTCGCTACGACGTGCGCCTCTGCCTCCTCGCGGGGGCGCTCTCGGTGGTGCAGTACCTCGCCATCGTCCTGATAGCTTATTACGCGTTCGACCTGAACTCCCTGCAGGCGCAGGTGCGGAACTACGGCGAGTTCGACTGGGGCAACCAAGTGTCGCGCATCTTCCTCCTGATCATCGCCGCGGCGCTGAGCAGCGTGATCGTGCTGCGCGCCCGCGACCTCCGGCGACTGTCGGCCATCGACCGGATGACGGGCGTGTTCAACCGGGGGCACTTCGACGAGCGCATCCTGGGCGAGTTGAGCCGCGCCCAGCGCGTGCAGCGCCCGCTCAGCGTGGCGATGCTCGACGTGGATCACTTCAAGCAGTTCAACGACCGCTACGGGCATGCGGCCGGCGACACGGGGCTGCGTGCCGTGGCCGAGCGGGTGCGGCTCATGACGCGGCGCAGCGACGTGCTGGCGCGCTACGGCGGCGAGGAATTCGTGCTGCTGCTGCCCGACACCGGCCCCGACATCGCGCTGGAGAAGCTGGAGGAGATCCGCGCGGAGGTGCAGGCGCTCGTCATCGACCTGCCGCGTGGGCAGAGTACGGTGTCGCTCACGCTGAGCGCCGGCATCGCCACCTTCCCGCACGATGGGCAGAGCGCCGCGGAGCTCCTGGACCAGGCGGACAGCCGGCTGTTCCGCGCAAAGGGGCTCGGGCGCAACAAGGTTGTGGGGGGCGTGAGCCAGCAGGCTGCTACCGCGCTGCATCGCGCCGGCTGATCGCCGGGCACATCACTGTCAAAATCCTGCGGGTGTCAGATCTTTCCGTATTGCCGGTACGGGAGGAATGCGCATTATGTATGTGTGCAACGTGACTTGCTGCGGCGGACATGCGGCAGGTCGATGAATTGACCGGGCGAGGCGCCTTCCTCCGACGACCTGTATAAAGCCTCTCCGGGCCGGATGTCGGGTTCGACATGGTGGGCGGGCCCGCATCCGGCGCCCTTCTCATCTCAAGGTTGAGTGAACGAACGGGGCCCGCGCATGAGCGCGGGCCCCGTTCGCGTGCGCGCGGGTGCGCGTCAGGCGGCGCGCTGGACGCCGTCGTCGCGGCTCAAGGTGCCCAGGATCGCGTCCCACAGTGGCGAGCTCACGCCGAAGTCCTTTTCCGAATCCGCATAGTGATGCCGAAAGTGGCGCCGCTTGAGGAAGCGGCTCAGCGCCGAGCGCGGCCGGATGTGGTGCGTAGCGAAGTGGATCGTGTCGTAGGCCAGATAGCCGGCGATGAAGCCTGCGAACGCTGCCGGTGCCGGGATCGGGCCGATGGCCGCGGCGAACGCGAGGTAGAACACGACGGCGAGCGGGATGCTCACCGACGGTGGCATGACCAGGCGCGTGGAGTCGTTCGGGTAGTCGTGGTGCACGCCGTGCACGAGGAAGTAGAACCGGTGCCGGAGCGTGGGCAGCGCCGGGATCACGGCCTCGTCGGGACCGAGCTGCGCGCAGATGCGGCGCGTGTCGTCCTCGATCCACTGCGGCGGATGGAAGGCGAAGCGGTGGATGACGTACTCCGCCACCGTCCAGAAGAGCACGCCGCCCAGCACCCACGCGGTCGCTTGGGCAAGCCCCTGGCGCTCCATGCCCACGAAGCACGCCAGTGCGATGACCGGCACGAAGATCACGTGCGGAACCCACGGACGGACGTGGCTCAGGCGCTCCACCAGGTCGCTCGCGAACATGCGGCAGGTGGCGTCGGCGTTGGTGACATAGCGCCGCTCCGGCGCCGGCCCGCTTGGGGCGGCGTCGCGCACCAATGTTTCGGTCATCGATCCTGGACTCCGGTGGGACGGGGGAGAGATCTGCTGGCTGCGTGGAGCGCGCGTAAGCTATCACAGCGGCGCCCCGGGTTCCAGCGTGCATCACCGCTCGCCCAGGATCTTGATGATCACCCGCTTGCGGCGCCGGCCATCCCATTCCCCGTAGAAGACCCGCTGCCAGGGCCCGAGATCGAGGGCGCCATTGGTGACCGGGACCAGCACCTCGTGGCCGATGGTGAGGCTCCGCAGGTGCGCCGCCGCGTTGTCCTCGCCGGTCTCGTTGTGCCGGTAGCGCGAGGGATCCCACGGCGCCACGCTGTGCTCGAGCCAGTGCAGGATGTCGTGCCACAGCCCGTGCTCGTGGTCGTTGACGAAGACGGAGGCGCTGATGTGCATCGCGGACACTAGCGTGAAGCCCTCCTTGATGCCGCTTTCGCGCAGCTGCTCCTCGACCTCGTCGGTGATGTCGATGATCTCCTGGCGCTGCTTCGTCTCGAACCAGAGATAGTGCGTATGGGCGGGCATCGGCGCGATCCTCACTCGAAATTGGCGTGCAACGTTCGGCACGGCTGCGGGACGGCGGCGCGGGCGTTAACGTCCGGCGTCGGCGCTCGTCCCACGCTCCGACCCGAACAGTCCCGGAGGCCGTACGATGCGGTTAACGATCACGCTGTCCGTCAGCTCCCTCGCCGTCGGCCTGCTGCTCGCCGGCTGTTCCGATGCGTCGACCACGCCGGACGGCGGAGCCGGCGCCGACGGGCAGGCACAGGTGAACGAGGTGAGCGCCGCGGTACTGGACGACGCCGACGAGTCGCTGGCCTCGGTGCTCGACCAGATCGGCGGCGGCACGATGGCGCTCAACGACGCGCCGTGCCCCGCCATCGCGGGCAGCTTCACGAACGACCCCGCGCCGAGCTTCACGGCCACGGTGACGTTCGGCACCCTGCCCGAGCTCACCACGCCGTGGCCGCCGGCCGCCGACGATCCGTGCCTGCGCACGGGCGAGCCCGGTTGGGGCGACCGCGACCTCCCGGGCGGCATGAGCGGAGGCGATGCCGTCATGAAGGTGTACCTCTTCGGGCGGTTGCAGAAGACCGTGACGGGCACGAGCGACGCCGACTTCGAGCGCAGCGAGGCGGTCACCGACCTGGGCTGGGTGCGCACCGCCAGCGACTTCACCGACTACGTGCGCATGCAGCGAAACGGCACGCGTGGCTTCACGCGTTCCGCGACCGGCCTTCGGGCGCGCGAGGACATGGTGACCGCGCGAGAGCGCAAGCTGCGCGGGAGGGACCTGCAGAGCACCATCACCGGCTCCCTCGAGTGGAGCTTCGTGCCGGTGGACGGCGCCACGCTCGTGTCCCGTGCGTCGCGCCCGAGCGGTTACATCACCGTGACGGGGACGCACCACTTCGACGGTGACGTGCCGGTGCGCACCGCCACCGACGACACGATCTCCATCGCTACGGTGGACGTGACGCACGCCGTGTCCACCACCGTACCCCTGTTCTACGACAGCAGCTGCACCAGCGTCCCGCCACGCCGTCGGATCGCGAGTGGGCAGCTGCTCTTCACCCGCACCGGTGGCGCCTCGGCGCGGTCATTCACGGTCACATGGAAGGGATGTGGAACGGAGCCGGTGCGGGCGGAAGTGCCATAGGCCGCGACGGCGGCACGTGGCATGTGAGCGAAGGGCTCCGGTTTCCCGGAGCCCTTCGTCGTCCTGCGTCAGAACTTGCAACCCTGCGTCTGGTGCGTATCCGCGATCGCCACCACCTTCCATGCCCCCTCGATCCGCGCGAGCGTGAACAGGTCGTAGCCGCAGTGGCTCGGCTTCTCGCCCAGACGGAAGGTGAAGTAGCCCCACACCGTGGCGAGGTCGCCGTCCTGCCGGACCTCGGGCTGCTTCACCGACTCGTTCCACGCCTCGCCTCCCTTGCCGACGGCGTCGATGAATTCCTGGCCGTTGGACCGGCGCATGCGCGGCTTGCCTTCGCGATCCTTGCCGACGGTGAGGAAGCTCGCGTCCGGGAGGATGACCTGCTTGAGCAGGGTGGTGTCGTGGGTCCGCATGCCGTCGAAGGTGGTCTGCACGGCGGCCAGGATGGCCTTCTGGTCCGGCGCCTTCTGAGCCGTGAGGGTGGCGGGCGCCGCGGCGAGAGCCAGGAGCAGGAGGGCTGTGCGCATGAGGTTCCGTGGTTGAGGGTCGCCATCTCTACGCAGCCGACGATCGGCCGGTTTCCTTTCACCTATCGCAGCAGCTCCTCGATGCGCACTGCCGCGTCCGTCTTCTCGTCCCGGTACTTGATGATGACCGGGGCATACAGGTGGACGCCGTGAGCGGCACCGGGACCGTCCTTGACGGGACGGGAGCCCGGCACCACCACGGCACCGGACGGAATCTCGAGGGGCCGCTCCCCATCGCGACGGTAGACGCGATCGTGCACGAGGTCGAAGACGGGCGTGCCTCCCGTGAGCAGCACGCCAGGCGCCAGCACCGCGCGCGCGCGCACGATGGTTCCCTCGTACACGCCGCAGTTGCCACCCACGAGCACGTCGTCCTCGATGACCACCGGCACGGCGTTCGGCGGCTCCAGCACTCCACCGATCTGCGCAGCGGCGGAGAGGTGCACACGCTTGCCCACCTGTGCGCAGCTGCCCACCAGTGCATGACTGTCCACCAGCGTGCCCTCGTCCACGTACGCGCCGACGTTGATGTACATCGGCGGGATGCAGATCACGCCCTTCGCGAGGAAGGCACCGTCACGGATGGCCGACCCGCCCGGTACGACGCGCACGCCGTCGGTGATGCGGAGCGTGCGGAGCGGAAAGGTGTCCTTGTCGAAGAACTGGAACGGCGACCCCTCTGCGACCGGCACCACCACGCCGAGGCGGAACCCGAGCAGGATGCCGGCCTTCACCCAGGTGTTGGCGTGCCAGCGCCCGTCGGCGTCGCGGGAGGCGGAACGCACCTCGCCCGTGTTGAGCAGGCTCTTGAGTGCGTCGATGGCCTCGCGGGCGCGGGCTTCCTCACCGTGGGGCACGCCGGCGACGTAGCGCTCGATCGTGGCCCGGAGCGCGGCGGTGTCAGTCATTCAGCGTGACCGGAATGCCCAGCCGCATGAGCTCAGCGCCGAGACGGTCGAGCGTAGCGGCGTTCGCGGGCACGAGCGGGAGCCGCAGCACGTTCCGCATGCGTCCCATGAGCGCCAGCGCACCCTTGACGGGGATCGGGTTGGACTCGATGAAGTTGGCGTCGAGCAGCGGCAGCAGCGTCAGCAGCAGGCGCTGTGCTTCGGCGAGCTCGCCCGCGAGCGCATGGCGGACGAGCCGGCTCATCGGGCCCGGCACCTCGTTGGCGGCGACGGACACGACGCCGTCGCCGCCGCTGGCGGCGAGCGGCAGCGCCATCCAGTCGTCGCCCGACAGGACGCTGAACCCGGGCGGCCGCAACCGGAGCAGCTCGAGCGCCTGATGCATGTCGCCGCTCGCCTCCTTGACGCCGACGATGCGCTCGTGCGCAGCGAGCGCCGTGGTCGTGGCGGGCAGCATGTTCACGCCGGCGCGTCCCGGCACGTTGTAGAGCACCACGGGCCGGCTGCTTGCCTCCGCGACGGCCTCGAAGTGGCGTAGCAGCCCACCCTGGGTCGGCTTGTTGTAGTAGGGACAGGCGCTGAGGATGAAGTCGGCGCCCGCGCCGCACATGCGCTTCGTGTCCTCGACGGCTTGCCGCGTGTCGTTGTGCGTCGCACCCGCCATCACCGGCACGCGGCCGCGTACGGCGTCGACGGTGAGGCGCACGACTCGAACACGCTCGTCGGCGTCGAGCGTCTGCGCCTCACCCGTCGAGCCGCAGGGCACGAGGAAGTCGATGCCCTCGTCCACCTGCCATGCGACGAAGGCGGCGAGTGCCGCCTCGTCCAGCGAGCCGTCGTCGCCGAACGGCGTCACGATGGCCGTGCCACAGCCCCGGAGCATGGTCATCCCTCCCTCCCGGCGAGGACGTCGTCGAGCCGGAACACGCCGTGCCGGCCACGCATCCACTCGGCCGCCGTCACCGCGCCGGCCGCGAACACCGCACGGTCGCGAACAGCATGGGCCAGCGTCACGGACTCGTGCGGCCCTTCGAAGCTTAGCGTGTGGGTGCCCGGCACGTGCCCGGTCCGGATGCTCGTGATCGGCACCTCGACGCTCGCCTCCTCGCGCAGCTGCTTCGCGAGGGTGAGGGCCGAGCCGGATGGGGCGTCGAGCTTGGCCGCGTGGTGCAGGTCCACCAGGTGCGCCTCGAATTCGGGGTGACGGGCGAAGCCACGCGCCAGCAATGCCGCGGCTTGCCGCATCAGGTGCAGGCCCACCGAGAAGTTGGTGGCATGGAGCAGCGCACCGTATCGACGAGCCGCGTGCTCGAGCCGGGGGAGCGCCTCCGCGATGCCGGTGGTGCCCGAGACCACCGCGAGTCCGGCCTCCAGCAGGCGCTCGATGTTGCGCGGCGCCGACGACGGCACCGTGAACTCGATGGCGACCTCGGCGCCCCGAAGGCGTTCCGGCGTCAACGCGGCGCCGTCCGCATTCCCGTCTTCGCCGATCCAGGCCGTCACTTCATGCCCGCGTGCCTCGAGCTCCGCCTTCACCAGGGTTCCCATGCGTCCGGTGCCCACCACCACGGCGCGCACGTCACTCGTTCCCGAAGAATTCGCGGTGCAGCCGGCGCACGACCCCGGGAGCCTCCTCGGCGCGGACCACGAACGTCAGGTTGATGGAGGAGGCGCCCATCGAGATCATCTCCACGTTGGTCGGGTCCACCGCACCGAAGATACGCTTCGCGAGTCCGCCACTGTGCTTGATGCTCTGGCCCACCACGGCGACGATGGCCCGGTCGTCCTCCACGGTGACCTCGCCGAGTGCCTCGAGCTCGCGCAGCACAACCGGAAGGCGCGTGGCATCCTCGATGGTGAGCGAGACGCTCACCTCGCTCGATGCGAGGACATCCACCACCACCTCGTGCCGCTCGAACACCTCGAAGAGCTGCCGCAGGAAGCCGAACGCGCCGAGCATCCGGGCGGCGCGGACGTTGATGACGATCGCGCCCCGCTTGCAGGAGATGGAGCGAATCGGCTCGTCCGGCTCGGGCGCGGTGCCGTCCGATGGGCCGATGAGCGTGCCGGTACGCTCGGGATGCATCGAGTTGAGGATGGCGATCGGGATGCCGGCGCTCGAAAGCGGCAGCTGCGTCGCGGGGTGCAGCACCTTGGCGCCGAAGGTCGCGAGCTCGGCCGCCTCTTCGTACGTGGCCGAGGCGAGCGCGCGCGCGGAGAGGACGAGGCGCGGGTCGGCGGTCATGAGGCCGTCCACGTCGGTCCAGATCTCCACTCGCGTCGCGTCGAGCGCCGCGCCGAGGAGCGAGGCGGTGAAGTCGGACCCGCCACGGCCGAGGGTCGTCGGCACGCCGGACGCCGTCGCGCCGATGAATCCCTGCGTGACCGGAATGCGACCCGCCGCGAGCAACGGCGCGAGCTCGTCCTCGGCGCGGGCGCGAATCAGGTCGCCCACCGGCGTCGCGCGACCAAAGCGGTCGTCGGTGACCATCACGAGTCGTACGTCGAACCACTCCGCCGGGAGGTCCGCGCCACCGAGCGCCGCGGCGACGACGCGGGAGCTCCAGATCTCGCCCTGACCCAGCAGAAGGTCGCGCTCGACGTGCGTGAGCTGACGCCCGCGCGCGGCCTGCAGCCGGTCGCGCAGGCTGGCGATGTCCTCCTGCAGCGCCGGTATGGCCATCTCTCCGCCGGGCAGCCCGGTCGCGACGGCGTCGTGCCGCTCGAGCAGCGCGTCGAGCGCATCGTTGATGGCGCCCGCATCGCCGAGACGCACCGTCTCGGCGAGCTTCACGAGCCCGTCCGTCACCTTGGCGAGCGCCGAGACCACCACCAGCGGACGCTCGGCGCGGCGCTCGGCAACGATCTTCGTGAGCCGCGAGATCGCGGCCGCGTCCTGCACCGACGTCCCGCCGAACTTGCAGACGATCATGCGTTGAGCCGTCCCTCGGCCTGCAGGAGCTCGGCGATCTGGATGGCCGCGCCGGCCGCGCCGCGAATGGTGTTGTGGCCAAGCAGCGCGAAGCGCAGGTGGAACAAGGGACAGGGCCGTACACGCCCCACGGTGACCGTCATGCCGCCGCCGCGCTCGGCATCGAGGCGCGACTGGGGCCGGTCGGGGCGCAAGTCCACCTCGATGGGCAGCGCGGGCGAGCTCGGCAGCGTGGGCACGAGGCCCGGCCCGCGGAACGCGGCGAACGCGTCGAGTGCCTCCTCGACCGATGGCGCACGGGTAAAGGCCGCCGATACCACCTCGAGGT
>Ga0207644_10002833_pt1 | contig 11181 bp, 10 predicted proteins | sample KBSS73metaG_FD_184326 | JGI IMG/M metagenome (GOLD analysis project Ga0207644, IMG submission 184326) | Switchgrass rhizosphere microbial communities from Kellogg Biological Station, Michigan, USA - KBS S7-3 metaG (SPAdes) (version 2) | ecosystem: Host-associated > Plants > Roots > Rhizosphere... | reverse complement strand
TAGTGGCGGGGCGGGTCGGTGGTGGCGAGCGAGACGGCGGGCACGACCAGGGCCGTCGTCAACACTCCGAGGAGCAGGCGGGAGGCCGCGGTCCGGGTCACCCCGGCGACGGTAGCGACGACCGACCCCCGGTCGGCTGACGTGCGCCGAACGGCCGTGCCCGATCGTTCGGCGTGCCCGGTGCCGCCGCGCGCGGGCGGCCGCCCGGGGCCGCTGCCGACCACACCGCCGCGCACACGACCGCATGCCTGGAGCAGTCTCACCCTGAGACGCTTTCTTGACTGATTCCAGTTTCTGCGACAGAGTCACCTCCGTGCCGACGACCGCGGATCTCGAACATCTGCTCCGGGGGGCTGCGCTGCGAGTCACGCGGCCCCGCGTGGCGGTGTTGTCCGTCGTCCACGACCGACCGCACGCCGACACGGCCTCCATCCTCGGGGCCGTCCGGGAGTCTCTCGGCGAGGTGTCGCACCAGGCCGTCTACGACGTCCTGCGCGCCCTCACCTCGGCGGGCCTGGTGCGTTGCATCCAGCCCAGCGGGTCCGTGGCCCGCTACGAGGCCCGCGTGGAGGACAACCACCATCACGTCGTGTGTCGGTCGTGTGGAGCCATCGCCGACGTCGACTGCGCCGTCGGCTCCACTCCCTGCCTCACCGCATCGGACGATCACGGTTTCGCGATCGACGAGGCCGAGGTCGTCTACTGGGGCCTCTGCCCCGCCTGCTCCCACCTGAACGATCACGGAAGGAAGTCCCGTGTCTGAGGACCACACCACTGTCGAAAAGGGCATGAACGAGGCGGAGGCGGGTGGCTGCCCGGTCCACTCCGGACGCCTCGCGCACCCCACCGAGAACGGTGGCAACACCGACTGGTGGCCGAACCAGCTCAACCTGAAGATCCTGCGCAAGCACCCCGCCGTCGCGAACCCGCTGCCGGACTTCGACTACGCCGCGGCCTTCGCGACCGTCGACCTCGACGAGCTGGCCGCGGACGTCGACGCCGTCCTCACCGACTCCAAGGACTGGTGGCCCGCGGACTTCGGCCACTACGGCCCGTTCATGATCCGCATGGCGTGGCACAGCGCGGGCACCTACCGCGTGGAGGACGGCCGCGGTGGCGCGGGCGCCGGCATGCAGCGCTTCGCCCCGCTGAACAGCTGGCCGGACAACGGCAACCTGGACAAGGCCCGCCGCCTGCTGTGGCCGGTCAAGAAGAAGTGGGGCCAGAAGGTCTCCTGGGCCGACCTGATGATCTTCACGGGCAACCGCGCCCTGGAGACCATGGGCTTCACGACCTTCGGCTTCGCCGGCGGCCGCGCGGACGTGTGGGAGCCGGACGAGGACGTCTACTGGGGCCCGGAGCGCACCTGGCTGGGCGACGAGCGCTACACCGGTGACCGCGAGCTGGAGAAGCCGCTCGGCGCCGTCCAGATGGGTCTGATCTACGTCAACCCGGAGGGCCCCAACGCCAACCCGGACCCGATCGCGTCGGCGCGGGACATCCGCGAGACGTTCGGCCGGATGGCGATGAACGACGAGGAGACCGTCGCGCTGATCGCGGGCGGCCACACCTTCGGCAAGACCCACGGCGCGGCGAACCCGGACGTCGACGACAACGTCGGCCCGGAGCCCGAGGGCGCCCCGATCGAGCAGCAGGGCTTCGGCTGGAAGCAGGGCTTCCGCTCCGGCAAGGGCCACGACGTGATCACCTCGGGCCTGGAGGTCACCTGGACCACCACGCCCACGCAGTGGAGCAACAACTTCTTCGAGAACCTGTTCGGCTTCGAGTGGGAGCTCGAGCAGAGCCCCGCCGGTGCCAACCAGTGGGTCGCGAAGGACGCCGAGGCGATCATCCCCGGCCCGGAGGCGGGCGACCCGCCCCGTAAGCCCACGATGCTGACCACCGACCTCGCGCTGCGCTTCGACCCGATCTACGAGCAGATCTCGCGGCGCTTCTTCGAGAACCCGGACCAGTTCGCAGACGCGTTCGCCCGCGCCTGGTACAAGCTCACCCACCGCGACATGGGCCCGATCCAGCGCTACATCGGCTCCCAAGTCCCGGCCGAGGAGCTGCTCTGGCAGGACCCGGTGCCCGCCCGCGGCGACTACTGGCTGACGGACGCCCAGGTCGCCGAGCTCAAGCAGCTCATCCTCGACTCGGGGCTCACCGTCTCGCAGCTGGTGTCCACGGCGTGGGCCGCCGCCTCGTCGTTCCGGATCAGCGACAAGCGGGGTGGCGCCAACGGCGGCCGCATCCGCCTCGAGCCGCAGCGCGGCTGGGAGGTCAACGACCCGGACGAGCTCGCCCAGGTCATCCGGGTCCTCGAGAGCATCCAGTCCTCGTACTCGGGGACCGTCTCGTTCGCCGACCTCGTCGTCCTCGGCGGTGTCGCGGCGGTCGAGAAGGCGGCGGCCGACGCCGGCACCCCGGTCACCGTCCCGTTCACCCCGGGCCGCACGGACGCCACCCAGGAGAAGACGGACGTCGAGTCCTTCTCCTACCTGGAGCCCACGGTGGACGGCTTCCGCAACTTCCGCGGCAAGGGCCACCGGCTGCCCGGCGAGTACCTGCTCGTCGACAAGGCGAACCTGCTGGGCGTCTCCGCGCCGGAGATGACCGTGCTGGTCGGCGGCCTGCGGGTGCTGGGCGCCAACTCGGGCGGCTCCACGGCGGGCGTGTTCACCGACAGGGTCGGCGTGCTGACGAACGACTTCTTCGTCAACCTGCTCGGCTTCGACATCGAGTGGCGCTCGACCGGGGACGAGGACCTGTTCGAGGGTCTCGTCGGCGGCGAGGTCAAGTACACCGGCACCCGCGCGGACCTGGTCTTCGGCTCGAACTCCGAGCTGCGGGCGCTGTCCGAGGTCTACGCGAGCGACGACGCCAAGGAGAAGTTCGTCCAGGACTTCGCCAAGGCCTTCGCCAAGGTGCTCGACGCGGACCGCTACGACGTCTGATCCGCACGACGTCTGATCAACACGACGTCTGATCCGCTGATCTGACCGGCTCGACCGACTGAGCCGAACCGGGCCCCTGAGAGATCCTCAGGGGCCCGGTTGCGTGTCGAGCCCCCGCCGGTATTAGGTGACCCTTACTTCGAGGGAGGCCCCATGCCGAGCATCACCGAACGACTGGCGGACGTGGCCGTGGCCGCGCTGCTCAGCCAGGCCACGGTCGTGCGTGTCGACCGTCTGTCGGCGCACTTTCTCCGGGTGGGCCTGGCCGCTCCGGCGTTCCGCCGGACCGAGTCGGCGCCGGGCGGCAAGCTCCAGCTCCGGCCCCGCCCGGGGAACCTGACGTTCCGGACCTACACGCCGACGCGCTGGGACATCGAGCGGGGCGAGACCGAGATCGTCGCCTACACCCACGGCGACGGGCCCGCCGCGGACTGGTTCCGCGAGGTCGCGGTGGGTGATCCGTGCAGCGTGTTCGGGCCCCGCAAGTCGATCGACCTGGCCACGGCGACCGGCCGGGTCGTCTTCCTCGGCGACGAGACCTCGATCGGCCTCGCCTGCGCTCTGCGCACGGTGAACCCCGAGGTCACGCACGTGTTCGAGGCGAGGGACCCGGTGGAGACGACCGCGGTGCTGGATCAGCTGGGGCTGGCCGGGGACAGCACGGTCGTCGCCGACCGCGCGGCACTGCTGGAGCGGGCCGCGAGCCTGGCCGGCGACACCCCGTACGACCTGGTGGTGACCGGCGACGCGGCGACGGTCCACGCCGTCCGGCGGGCGGTGCGCGACTGGTCCGTCCCACCCCGCAGCGTCAAGGGGAAGGCCTACTGGGCGGAGGGACGGACGGGCCTGGACTGACTCACGGCCTCACCAGGGGATCGGGCCCGCGTCGTCGAAGTAGCCGCCGGTGGGGCCGTCGTCGGGGAGGGTGGCGAGCCGGATCGCGATCGCCGCGCCCTGCTCCGGGGTGCGGTGGCCGCGGAAGCCGTTCAGGTCGGTCGCGACGAACCCCGGGCAGGCCAGGTTGACCAGGATGTTCGTGTCCTTGAGCTCCTTGGCGTACTGGACCATGACGCCGTTCAGGTACGTCTTCGACGGTGAGTAGGCCGCCGAGATCGGGCCGGTGTCCCCGGCGTCGGCGGTCTGCCGGGTCAGCGAGCCGACGGTGCTGGACATCGTCACGATCCGCGGGTGCGCCGAGCGGCGCAGCAGCGGCAGCAGCGCGTTGGTCACCCGGATGACGCCGAAGACGTTGACCTCGAGCGTCGCGCGGATGTTGTCGAGCCCCACCCGCGTGGGCTCCTGGGGCAGGGTGCCGGTGATCCCGGCGTTGTTGACCAGCACGTCGAGCCGGTCGAGGCTCGCCGCGGCGGCCGCGACGCTCGCGTCGTCCGTCACGTCCAGCGGGACGCCGAACGCGTCCACGCCCGCCGCCCGCAGCTTGTCGACGGCGGTCTCGCGTCGGGCGTCGTCGCGCGCGCCGACGCCGACCCGCCAGCCCAGCGCGCCCAGGCCCGCCGCGATCTCGTAGCCGATGCCCTTGTTCGCGCCGGTGACCAGCGCGGTCGTCTGTTCGCTCATGCCTCGATCGTCGGCCCGCACCCGGTGCGAGCGCCAAGACCGAGTCGGTCGTCGGCGATACCCCGGGGGTATCGTCTTCCGTGATGGAGACACGGGAGCTGCGGTACTTCGTCGCGGTGGCCGAGGAGCTGAACTTCGGGCGCGCGGCGCGGCAGCTCGGCATGGCCCAGCCTCCGCTGTCCCGCGCGATCCAGCAGCTCGAACGACGGCTCGGCGTCACGTTGCTGGAGCGGTCCAGCCGGGGCGTCGCCCTCACCGACGCCGGCGCGGTGCTGCTGCGGGAGGGTCGGGCGGCGCTCGACGCCGTGGCCGCCGCCGAACGCCGCACCCGGCGGGAGGGCGCCCGGATCGTGCTCGTGACGAAGGCAGGCGCGTCCGACGAGCTGGTGGCCAAGCTCCTCGCCGCCTACGCCGCCGAACCCGGGTCCGCCGAGGTGGACGTCCGGCTCTGCGGCCCCGGCGAGCAGGAACGGATGCTGCGCGACGGCCGGGCGGACGTCGCGATCCTGCACCGGCCGTTCGACTCCCTCACCGGGTTCGACGTCGAGGAGCTGCACACCGAGGGGCAGGTCGCGGTGCTGCCCGCGGGCCATCCGCTCACTGCGCGGGAGCAGCTCCGCAGCGACGAGCTCGACGAGCTCACCCTCCCGCGGTGGCCGGGCGCGGACGGCTCCTACCGGCCGGGACCAGGCCCCGAGGTCCACGACTCCACCCAGCTCATGCAGCTGATCGCGCTGGGCAGGGCCGCCGCCGTGCTGCCGGAGTCCGTCCGCCACGCCCTGCGCGAGGGGGTCGTCGCGGTCCCGGTCAGCGACGCGCCGCGGGTCACCACCGTGATCGCCTGGCCCCCGCACAGCCGCTCGCTCGCGGTCGCGGGCCTGGTCAGGGCCGCTGTCGGGCGTCCTTGACGAACACGATTCCGTCGGTGCGCGACAGGTGGGTCGGGTCGAGCGGGGCGTAGCCGAACCACGGCGACACCCGGGGAGTCGCGGCGCGGAGATCCGCTCGCCGGGGGTCCACGAGCGTCAGGTCGTGGGCGTACAGCAGGCCCTCGAGGGTGTCGGCGGGCGGCTCGTCGACCCCCCGATGCCGGATCGTGCCGAGGGCGGTGGCGAGGAACGCATAGTCCCCGCCCAGGCGGGCGTCGACGAGTGCGCCCGCGCTCCACCACTCCACCGGCGCCCCGCCCATCCGCATCGAGCTCGCCTCCCGCTGCAGGTGGGCGTTGTGGGCGTACGCCAGGACCGGCCCGCGTTCGACGAGGGCGAGGAGGGTGGCGGCCATCATCGACGCCCGCTGGCCCAGCAGCCGGGACATCCGGCCGGGCCCCGGCTCGGCCATCCAGAAGTGGTAACACAGCAGCCCGGTGGCGCTCCGCCCGTACAGCCGCGCTCGGTGGAGGTCCTCCGGCGCGGACACCCGGACCAGATGGGGCGTCTGAGCGTGCAGCAGCGCGACGAGGTCGGCCGCGAGCATCCCGAGCCGCGCGGCGTCGGGGGTCTGTCCGATCGACCGGGACGGGTCCCGCATCGCGGCGGGCTCGAGCCAGCGGTCGTCGGACCCGAGGAGCCCGGCGAGCGTGTCCGCGGTGCACGGGAGCAGGTCGGCGTCGAGATGGGCGGCGAGGTAGCCGTGGAGGGCGGCGAGTGCGGCGCGGGGGCTCTCGGCGCCGGTGATCTCCAGCGGGCCGTCGAAGCCCGCGAACCGGACCTGCTCGGGCCCGGGTCTGCCCTCGTTGTAGGCACGCATCCAACGCACCAGGTCGCGGTTGGCCGCCGACTCGCCGAACCCGTGGGTGATCCCGTGCGCCACGACCTCGTCGAGGGCGCCCGGGCCCCCGGTGACGTAGTCGTCGACGAGCAGGCCCCGCAGGCAGTCGCTCTCCAGCGCGACGGTCCGGTAGCCGTGCTCCTCGACGAGAGCGCGGAACAGGTCGTTGCGGACGTCGAGCAGGTCGTCCTCACCGTGGGTGGGTTCACCGAGGGCCAGCAGGCGTGGGGTGGTCGGGAGCAGGTCTAGGACGTCGTCAACCCTCATACGTCAACGCTATCGTTGAATCATCCGTTGAAACTTGGCGTCGAGAACCGCAGGATGATGACCGATAACCCTCAAACCGCAGGTCGCCTCCGTCCGGTCGATCTGGCGCGGGTGCACGGTCTGTCCACCCAGGCGGTCCGGAACTACGAGGCCGCAGGCATCCTCCCCGCCGCCGCGCGCACCCCCCAGGGCCACCGGACCTACACCGCGGTGCACGCGCAGGCCCTGCACGCGTTCCTCGCCCTCGTCCGCGGCCACGGACACGCGACCGCCACGGCGATCATGCAGGCGGTCGACCGGGGTGCGCTCGACGACGCCTTCCCGCTCCTCGACGCGGGCCACGCCCAGCTCGTCGAGGACCGCCGCACCCTCCGGGCCGTCGAGGCCGCGGTGGGCGACCTCGCCCCGGTTCCCCTCCAGCGGGGCGACCTGTTCGTCGGCCCGCTGGCGCGCAGGCTCGGCATCCGCCCGGCCACCCTGCGCACGTGGGAGCGCGCCGGGGTGGTCCGGCCGCGACGGGACCCGCGGACGGGCTACCGGGTCTACGGCCCCGCCGACGTCCGGGACGCCCTGCTTGCTCACCAGCTGCGGCGGGGCGGGTACCCGCTCGGCCGGATCGCGGAGGTGACCGACCAGGTCCGTTCGGCGGGCGGAGTCGCGCCGCTGGAGGCCATGCTCGGCGACTGGCACGCCCGACTCACGGCCCGCAGCCGCGCCCTCCTGCGGGGCGCCGCCGCCCTGGACGCCTACCTCGCGGCGCGGGAACGCTGGACCCGCTGAGGAGTCCGCGCTCGGGTGGGGTCTCCCGCCGCTACCCGAGTCGGCGGTCCGGCTGCCCGCATCGCTCGTGCCAGAGCGCCAGTGCGGTGCGCGAGGTCAGGTCGAGCTTCGACAGGATCCTGCTGACGTGGTTCTCCACGGTGCGTTCCGACAGGGTGAGACGTCGTGCGATCGCCGCATTGCCCAGGCCCTGGGCGACCAGAGCCGTCACCTCCGCCTCGCGCGGAGTGAGCACCGGGTTCCCCGGGCTCGATCGGATCAGCGCCTCGACCTCGTCGACCAGCGGAGCCATGCCGAGCCGACGCGCCACCTCGAGAGCGCAGTCGGCGTACTCACGGCGTGCGCGCGAGCGAGCCGGCTCGACTGCAGCGAGTTCGGCGAGCACATACGCCTTCGACGGCAGGTCATGGATCTCTTCGGCACGGGCCAACGTGGACCGCAGGTGCTCGCCTGCCGCGGGGAGGTCACCGAGCAGCCGAGCCAGACGGCCGATAACCAGACCGACGGGGCCCTGGTACGGCGCGTGGGCGTGAGCGACGACGTACTGGCGTTCGTAGGGCAGCAGGGTGGTGTACAGCGTGGCGGCGTTGGCCTCGTCCCCCAGCCAGGCGCAGACGTCCGCGCCGTCCGCGATCGCCATCAAGAACTCCGGCGCCTCGACCGGCGCTGCCGCGATATGGGCCGCGAGCGCCCGCCACTCGTCGGCGGCCTCCGCGCGGAGGCCCGCACTCTTGAGCGCCACGCACAACCAGATGCGCGCAACGAACGGGAGCTGCTCGACCTGGTCCCGTACCGCCCCGAACAGCGGCTGCGTCGTGCCTTGATGGCGGGCGGCCTCGAAGACGAACGACAGCTGCAGGAACGCCGCGTCGCTGTGCTCCCCACCGATCCGGGCAGCCTCCTCGGCCAGGCGTACGACGTCGCCGAACCGCCCGTCCAGCAAGGCCTGGGACGCCCGCACCAGGAGCACCCGCGACCGCCAGGCCGGACCCAACTGCTCGGCGAGCACGGTCAGCGCCGCCAGCTCGCTCACCACCTCCCGGCGTCGGCCGTCGGCGGCGTGGACGGACATCGACCACAGATACCCCCATGCCTGCATCTCCCGGTCGCCCACGGCCAGGCCCAGCGCCACCGCGCGGCGGGCGAGCGCCACGCGATCAGCCCCCTTGAGCGGGTCCTGCGCAGCGGCGATTCGCGCCTGGATCGCGACGAACTCGGCGTCCGCATCGATGTCGGCGTCGAACCTGACCAGCTCATCCGCGCCGAACACGTCCCGGGTCGCCTCCATCTGGGCGACCACCCGTGCTGTCGAGTCCTCCCCCGCCCGTCCGGAGCGATGCAGAAGCGCGAGCGCCTCCCTGGCCAACGCGTGCACCCGTGCGCGCAGCAGCGGATCGACCGGCCGACGGACCACTGTGGCCGCCGCCGCGATCAGCGATGGCTCGGTGGTCACGGTGCAGCCCTCGACGATCGCGACGCAGCTGTTCACGGCGTCCGCCACGGCGCCGGCCGCGTACTGCTCACGAGCCCGGCCGAGCTGCTCGTGGAGACCGTCCGGCATGGGTCTCAGCGTAGGACTCACGACGCCGGAGCAGGGCCGCGATGTTGAGTGCCCGCTTGAGTGGTTCCCCTCATGTGGGCGCGGGACCGACCTCCCTAGCGTCGACGGAACGCAGCGCCGTTCCAGGAGGACCGCCATGACAACCCACTCCGCGCAGCCGGACACCACACCCCAGGCCACAGGCCCCGGCCCGCGCTCCAGCGCTGCGGCGGGTCTGCTCACCGTCGTCGCCGCTGCCGTCCAGGGCGACGGCGCCCTCATCACGGCGGTCTACCGCAACGCCTCGCCGGTCTCCGAGGAGCGACTGTCGTTCCCGTGGGCCGGCGCCACGGCGATCACCACATCGCTGACCTGGGGTATCACCCAGCTCCTGATCGTGGTGGGTCTCATCGCGTTCACGCGTGGCGGCGCTGCGCCCACGGCGGCCGGCCGCGCGGGAGGGCGGCTCGCGGTCGGTGGCGCCGTCCTCTACGTCATCGCCCACGGGCTGTCACTGGTCGCCTACGACGCCACCGTCGACGACCCGATCGCCGTCGCGGTGGTGGCCTGCTTCGGCATCGGCACCGTGCTCACCGCCATTGGCCTGATCGTGGCCGGCACGGCGACGCTGCGGTGCGGGGTCTGGGTGGGCTGGCGACGGTACGCTCCGCTCGGCCTCGGAGTCTGGATGGTCGCGATGACGCCTCTGCAGTTCACCCCGGCACTCCCCGTCGCCGTAGGTGTCTACGCCCTCGCCCTCATCGCCCTCGGCCTGGCGATGATCGTCGAGAGCATGGGCCGTCCACCACGGTGATGCGCAGGTCACGAACGGCAGCGCTGGTGACCTGGGCCTATTCCGCCATGTTCGGTCTCCCGGCGGTGCCCGTCGCGATCTTCGTCGCCCGGGAGGGTCGGCTTCCCTCGCTGTGGGGACTGTTCGACGTCTACGCGGGCCCCTGGTCCTCTCGGATCGCCGACAACCGTCTCATCGGCCTCCTTCTGGCGTATTCGGTCCTCGTACTCGCGGTGGCCGTGTCGGGTCGGCTGCTGTGGAGGACGCGGAGGGCAGGCGCGGTACTGAACCTGGGCCTGCTCCCGGCGGAGGCGGTCTTCTGGATCGGCTTCGCCCTCCCCGGTCCCTGGCTGTTCGGGATCGCCAGAGTCGTGCTGGTGTGCCTGGCACGGCGGGAGCTCACCGGGCCGCGCCTGCGCACGCGGAGACGGCCGCCGTCGACGTGAAGACGGGATCGGCGGCGCCGGCCGGTGGGGTGGCGGCGGCCCAGAGCGGAGGTCGTCCAACGCAGAAGGCCCCCGGATCTCTCCGGGGGCCTTCTGACCTTTGTAGCGGGGGTAGGATTCGAACCTACGACCTCTGGGTTATGAGCCCAGCGAGCTACCGAGCTGCTCCACCCCGCGCTAGCGGCTGTGTTTCTCTGTGCCGCTGTTGTTCTCTTGTGCCCAGAACATTACACGCCTGCGAACACCCCGTGCACGGGGGGTCCGTTCGGTCCGTGAGGCGCTGACCTGCGGCGATACGTCCCGATCCGGGCCGACTCTCGATAATCGCAGGTCAGAGTGCATCGCGGCGGCCACCGTGTCCCTCCTCACAGACGGCGACGGGCGGCCCCGGAAGCCCGGGACCGCCCGTCGAGCGTGGAGCGACTAGCCGCCCGGAGCGGGCGTGGGGGCCGCGTTCTGTGCCTGCTGGAAGCGCTGCACGGCCTGGTCGAGCGCCGCGAGGGCCTGACCCTGAGCCGCGAAGTCCCCGCTCTGCTGCGCGGCCTTCAGCTGGGTGAACGCCTGGTTGATCTCGTTCGCCGCCTGGGCGGCGGCGGGGTTCGAGCCGGTCGTCGGGGCCGGGGTGTTCGGCGTGGGGGTCTGGCCGCCCGTGCTGGGCGTGGCCGTGGCTCCCGCGCCGGGCCCGAAGACCTGGTCCAGGGCGTTCGAGAGGCTCGCGTCGTACCCGACCCGGCCGCCGAAGCTGACCAGCACTCGCGCGAGCTGCGGATAGGACGAGTCCTGCCCGGCCCGTTCGATGTAGACCGGCTCGACGTAGAGCAGTCCGCCCGCTACCGGCAACGTGAGCAGGTTCCCGTAGTCGATGGTGGTCTGGTTCTGTCGCAACAGGTTCAGCTCACTCGACACCTCCGGCGAGCCGAGGAACTGGGCCTGGACCTGCTGCGGGCCGAGTGTCTGGGTGTCCGCGGGCAGTTGGAGCACCGTGATCTTGCCGTAGGTCTCCGGATCGGAGCTCGCCGACATGTACGACGCCATGAACTGTCGCCGCAG
>Ga0207644_10002832_pt1 | contig 11181 bp, 13 predicted proteins | sample KBSS73metaG_FD_184326 | JGI IMG/M metagenome (GOLD analysis project Ga0207644, IMG submission 184326) | Switchgrass rhizosphere microbial communities from Kellogg Biological Station, Michigan, USA - KBS S7-3 metaG (SPAdes) (version 2) | ecosystem: Host-associated > Plants > Roots > Rhizosphere... | reverse complement strand
AGCTGAGCGACTTTGGTCCTTGCTGCCGGGGTGAGCACCACAACCGAATGGAAAGGGCTGGCCTTTGTCTTCCGAACTACCCTTGATTGAGCGTCCCGCGGCCGTTCTCCCGGCCGAGGAGTGCTGGGAAAATGAAGGTGGCCACATGAGCTGCACCGCTGGACCTGTGCTCTATTCGATGGGCGCCGAGATGCCTTACGAGGTCGTGCTGACGCGCGCCCTCGGCCAGCCACTCCGTCGGTCTTTCGGGACGATGCGTGAGGCCGAAGCTTTCGTTCGGCGAAACAGCGCGGTTCCCCCGCCGGCGCTATCCACATTGTACGATCGGCCCGCATCAAACTCTTGAAATAATCCGGCTGCTGTAAAGGGTACCCGAAGATGGACCGGACATTCAGATTGAATTGGCGCCTCGTAACACCGCTGGTCCTGACTGCTGCGGTCGTCGGAGCGGCGCTAGGCTTCGCTTTTTCATGATCGCAAGCTTGCCGCGCATTTTTTTCCAACAAACACGGAGCAAGCGCCGGTCGAGACCGTTCCGCAAGAATGGAAACCAGCATGAAGCACCGCGGAACCGTTAAGTCGTTCGACAGGCGAAAGAACCGCGGACTGATCGAAGCGGACAGTGGCGGCGAATACCTGATCTTCGAACGGAGCGGGATCTATCAGAACCCGCAAGTTCCTCCCGTCGAGGGCCAACGGCTCACCTTTGAGCTCGGCACCGTGGACGGCCAGCGCTGCGCGGTGAACCTCGGCAACGTATAGCGCGCGGCGGCGCCCGTCAGCGCTATCTGCCCACCGGGCTAGCACCAAGAAACGATCGATGAAGACGTTGCCGGGCCTTGACCGTTGGTTCAGGCAGTTGTCCTCCACGGCACCCTCAAAGCCCTATCACGCAATTGCGATGCGTGATTAACCTTTTCCTTGCTCGCCTTGGCACCTAGTCGGTAGATAGGGCCCACCATCCCGGGGGTGTCGCCCCATGCCGCATGTCTTCATTTCCTACGGTCGCTCGACCGAGGCGCAGGCGCACGCAATCGCAGACGCCCTGCGCTCTTGCGGGTTCGAGGTGTGGCGTGATGACGAGATCCCTGCCAATCGGGCCTATAGCGAGGTCATCGAGGAACGGCTGAAAAGCGCCAGTGCTGTCGTTGTCGTATGGTCGGCGGAAGCGGCCAAGTCGCACTGGGTGCGCGCCGAGGCTGACCAGGCACGGGAAGCGGGCACTCTGATCCAGGTCACCGTTGATGGCGTCCTGCCGCCCCTTCCCTTCAACCAGATACAATGTGCCGACCTTTCGAGGTGGGACGGCGATACGGGCTCCGACGCCTGGAAGAAGGTCGAAACAACGGTGACCGCGCTAGTCGGTAAGCGTGACGTTGCGGCGGGTACTGGCGGCGAGGAGGAGCACCGCTTTTTCATTTGCGTCCTTCCGTTCATCAACATGAGCGGAGATCCCGAGCAGGAATATTTCAGCGACGGCATTACCGAGGACATCATCACGGATCTCTCCCAGATCTCCGCGCTATCGGTGGTCGCGCGCAACACGTCCTTCAGCTTCAAGGGGAGCGCGCAGCACGTGACGAAGATAGCGCGCGAGCTCAACGTCACGCATGTCCTCGAGGGAAGCGTGCGAAAAGCAGGCGGCCGAGTGAGGATCAATGCCCAGCTTATCGACGGGCTTGCGGGCGACCATATCTGGGCACAACGATACGACCGCGACCTGACGGATATCTTCGAGATCCAGGATGAGATCTCGAAGGCGATTGTCGAAGCACTCCAAGTGAAGCTCCTTCCCAAAGAGAAGAAGGCAATCGAGCACCGGGGAACCTCAAGCGCTGAGGCCTATAACCTCTACCTGATGGCTCGTGAGCACTGGATTACAGGAAGTTACGGCGATGCTCGCCGCGCGGAAATGGTCATCCGCATTTGCACGCAAGCGACAGGCCTTGATCCATCCTATGCTCGTGCCTGGGCGCTGATGGCGCTGGCGCAGACGGAATTGAGATTCTGGCACGGCAAGGCCGAAGACGGCCTTTCGACTGCCGAGCGAGCCTTGGCGCTCGACCCAAACATTGCGGAGGCACATTGCGTTCGCGCTCGTTACCTTGCTGAAGATGGTCGTTTCGAAGAGGCAAACGCGCACATTGAAGCGGCGCTTGGCCTCGATCCCGATTCGTGGGAGGCGAACCACGACGCCGCGATGCTGATCTTTCGACAGGGCAGAATCAAGGACTCGATCTCCTATTTCGAGCGGGCGGCGGTCCTGATGGATACCGACTATCATAGCGAACTGATGCTCAACTGCTGCTACCAGGCAATTGGCGACAAGAATGCCGCGAGACGCGCATCGGAGCGTACTATCGACCGGGCCGAGAAGGTGATCGCACAGGACCCGATGAACGGCGGCGCGCTGACGGCTGGCGGCTCTGCGCTGGCTGCCCTCGGCGACATGAATCGCGCGAGGGAGTGGATCGATCGTGCAATGCTTGTTGCCCCGGACGATCTGCGGGCTCGCTACAACCTGGCCTGCGCTCTTGCCGCGCAGGTGAACGACACGGAAGGAGCGCTCAAACTCCTGGCCCCATATTTCGAAAATGTCCCGACGATGACGCAGGTGAAGCATGCGGACGTCGATCCCGATCTTGACCCCATTCGCGATGACCCCCGGTTCCAGAAAATGGTTGCGAATGCGAAGGAAAGGCTGAGCACGACTGCGGGAGCGATCGCTGCTCAATAGGGCGAGCCTAACGGCTAGGACTGCTGATCTTCGCGCTTTCTCACTAGTTCGAGCTGCGCCGGCCTACCGCCACGGTGCTCTCGGAAAGGACGCCAGTGGATGGGGTCGGGCCGAAGATCCGGGCCCGTCGACCGCACCAACCGCGCCTGGTCGGCTGGCGCTGCCGAACGCGATCTTCCACCTCTCCGAGCACAGGCGTTTGCATGCATCTGTGCATTACGGGCTCGCCGCACCGGCTCGCGCCGTCTGGCGACCTCCCCGCTACAAAAAGACGCGGTAGACAATGAAGCCCGATTGCTCCGCGAACCGATCGTAAAGATGTCGCGCGGGCGTGTTCGATTCGTGCGTCTGCCAGTAGAGACGTTCGGATCCGCCGTTCCGGGCTTCCTCGAAAACGCGCCGGATCAGCGCCGATGCGACGCCCCGACCCCGAAAAGCAGGCAATGTGAAAAGATCCGGCAGATAGCAGGTCGGCGCGATCGAGATGGTCGAGCGATGAAACAGGTAATGGGCAAGGCCGATGATGCGACGATCGCTGAGGGCAACGAGCCCGTGCATGGGCTCGGCAGGGTCGAGGAGACGCGACCAGGTCGCCTCGGTGACGTCGGATCGAAGTTCTGCCTTCCCTACCCTTCCATAGAAAGCATTATAGCCGTTCCAGAGCTTGAGCCATTGGTCAAAGTCCTTCCCTGCGACGTGACGGATGACGAGCTCGGCCATTTGCAACTCTTTCAAAGGACGCGCCCTCAAGCCCCCTGAGGCATCGCAAGTCACTGCTCTAGGGTAGCGATCGATAGCCGTCATCCGGTGTTTGCTGACGATTCCTGATCGGGGATTGCGTCTGGTTCGGTTGCTTGGCGTGGGTCTCCGACGAGCTTTTTAATTTGACCGCAAGCTGCGGAATGCACCCGCCCGGCGAACGTCCTAGGCCCGCGGCAAAGGAGATCTGGACATGAGCGAGATCGATTTCGGGCGCATCCGAACCCCGGCAATTACAGAGCAGCTTGCCGAGAGCGGCGCCGCGCTGATCGAGGGCCTGTTGCCGGGGGGTACCTGCGAGCACATTGCCGGCATGTTCGAGGAAGAGCAGCGGTTCCGGGCGACCGTCACGATGGAAAGGCACGGTTTTGGCCGCGGGCGCTACAGATATTTCGGTTATCCGCTGCCGCGGTCGATCGCCTCGCTCCGCGAGGAGATCTATCCGAAGCTCGCTCCGATCGCGAACGCCTGGACAAGAACAATCAGCGGCTCTGCCCCTTATCCGCCATCGCTTGCTGAGTTTCTGGCGATTTGCCACGAAGCCGGTCAGCGCCGGCCGACGCCCCTTCTCCTTAAATATCAAACGGGCGACTACAACTGCCTGCATCAGGACCTTTATGGCGACCATGCTTTCCCGCTGCAGGTGGCGATCCTTTTGTCGGACCCGCAATCGTTCACTGGCGGCGAGTTTGTTCTCACCGAGCAGCGCCCGCGCCGGCAAAGCCGCGCAGAAGTCATTCCACTCAATCAGGGCGACGCGGTGATCTTTGCGGTGAGCAAGCGCCCGGTCGAGGGCAATCGCGGGGCCTACGGGGTCACCCACCGCCACGGGGTCAGCAGGTTGAAGTCAGGGACGCGGCTGACATTGGGAATTATCTTCCACGATGCCGCCTGACGACCCGGGCGGAACGAGAGCCGCGTGCCTTTCGCCGACCGCGACAAATTCACGACCTTCCTAAACGACGAGGACCGGCTCCGCCGCAACCTGGCCGTGCGCGTCGTCCCATAGCTCTCAGGCGAATGTCAGCTTCCGCCCTATTCCTGCCATTCGACAAATGCCTGACGTCTCGGCATTGCTAGCAATTATATACGCCCGCCGCACAGCGCCGTGTCGTGCGACGAGCGACGCCAGCCACGCTGACCGGCGTTAGCGGACGCCCCACTCTTGCTTCGGCCGATGAGATAATGCCGAAGGAGTCCGTACCCGCGAGCTTGGTTGCTTCCTCCGGATCTATGAGGCTGACAAATCCCGCCAGCAGAACGATCTTCAGTGTCCCGGAGATGGTCATTGTGATGCTCCTACCCTGTAATTATCTGGCAGGTCGCTCGTCTCCTTCAACGTCTCCAGATCCTTGACGTCCAGCTTGGTGGCGCCTGCCGGCGGAGTGAAGGTGAAACTGGGTTGCGCGGCGCCCGCGCCGGCCTTCCAGTCGCGAATGGTCATCGAAAATTCGGGCGCCTGGTCGACGCTCTTGCTGGTGATCACATAGCGGCAAGGGTACGGTTCTTTGCCCTGCGCGATCCAGATCTGCCAGTCAGTGTCCTTCGCGCGGAAGGCGAGATGATCGCACTCCTTCCCATTGATCATGCCGCTGCCAAGGTCCTTCACGTCGGTGACGTCGGCCATCAGCTGGTCGTATACACCGGACTGAAGCAGGTCGGCGCCCGGAAGCTGCCGGTGAAACTTGTCACGAAGCTGGTCGATCAACTGATCGACCGTGCCCGGCGCTTCCGCCTGGACATAGGCGTTCTTGCCCTTGCCGAGGATCGTGACTGTCTTCCCGTCAAAGGTCATCTCGGTATCGGAAAAGCCCGACTGCCGCGTCGTGTGGATCTTGTCCGGACGGCTGAGATCGACGGTTCCCGAGGTCGCCAGCTGAAGTTTCTGCTTGTCCTTGGTGACTACCTCGAAGACCGAGTCATAGGCCAAGGATATGGCCTTCTGGGCCGCGAGATAGTCCGACATGGCCTTGAGCAGCTTTTTCGCGTTCTGCGAGCTCGCATCGTTCGCGGGTGCCGCTTGCCCGGTGGCAACTTCTCCACTTGCGTTTTGCTCGACAGCGGGCGCAGCGGCGTTTTGCTCGGCCGGCTTCGAACAGGATGCGAGGCTGGCTCCGATGATCAAGGCTGATGCGGCAAGGGAAAGCGGCTGCCCGCGGACCTGGTTAGTCATTTTGCGCGATCCTCTTCTTCCAGTTTTGGGAAATCTATGACCTGGTTGCGCGCTCAAAAAAGCGAGGGTCGGCACCGACTCGTGCTGCAAAGTACCGGTCTTGCCGGACCGCACTATCGGGGGAAATACCCCTGCTGATTATCACTGGAAGTCCACTCGCAGGACCCGCTTTGAGGTTTGCTTTCAACCCCAAGCGGCCACTCCAACATTACCCCGATATTGCCACTAAACACCGGCGCCTACTGACGCCTCACAAGGCGGAGGCCCTCATGAAACATGCACTTGGCATCCTTTTGGCAATCGCGCCCGCGATCGCTTTTCCCGTGGCAGCGCAGCAGCCCCTCGATGCAGATTGCTCGGCGGCAGCTACGGCGGCGACGGGTTACACGCCCGGTACGGACAGCGGGCCCCAAACCGCCGGCCGCGTGAGCGGAGCGGCAAAAGGAGCAGCAGCGGGAGCGGCCGTGGGTGCGGTGCAGAACAACCAGTACGACAATGCTTCCGGGCGCATGAAAGATGCGAACCAGGAGAACAAGGCAAAGAACGGAGCGGCGGCCGGCATGGCCGTGGCGGGATCGCGAAACCGGCAGGATCGCCGGGAAGGCCGGCGTGACGAAGATGCTTGGCAGAAGAGTTACGACAGCTGCCTGGCGCAGAAGGGTGCAGCTGCTCCGAAGTAGAGTGCTGGGCTTGGGCTCAGACAGCGGGCATTACTGACCTGCTCCGCTTCCGGACGGCTCTTTCGGACCAGCATTGAAGCGATCGAACACGTGCGGCGGCTGCGCTCGCAGCGATTGCAGGAGCATCAGCATCGCCTTTTGCGATTCACGGGCATGCCCCGCCATCGGCCGGTTGAGGTCCGTGATGACAGTAATCGAAAGCGCAACCGCGATGAAAAAAACGGTTGCCGCCCGTCTTCCGCGCGGACCATCGACCTGGTAGCCGACCACCGCCGCCATTACCGCAAGATAGACGATCAGCAGAACCCCGACCTCGACCGGTACACGCAGGTCCCAGGCAACCTTGCGCTCGGTGTCGAGGTCAATCACTTCATTGTAAGACATCAGCACGGCAGTTGTGACGCCGTGTGCGAGCGCGGATTCGCGCGACGCGCGGATGGCCGTCCAGATATCGGTCAGGAGCTTGTCGTTCCTCGCGAGAAGCACGCGGTTATCACCGCCTGCATTCGCCAACTCGATGCGGTTGCCGGTGTAGGCGACTAACAGTTGGCTGAGACGCGAACGATGGGGCTCGTCGAGTAGCTGAGCACGCAGATACGCTGTGCCGATTGCATTAGCCTCGCTGGTCACAAGCTCGCGCCGAGCTTCATAGCGGTTCAGAACCATGCCGAAGCTGAAGGCGAGAAGCAGTCCAAGCAGACCGAGCATGCTGCCGAAAAGGTATCCCTCCTGCGCGACCGACTCCCCGGACTCGCGCACTTTCTTCGGTGACCGCCGCCCCTGGACCTTGCGAATGTGGTGACCCGCCCCCGCCGCAACGAGCATCACGGCAAGTGTGCCAACTCCGATTGCGACAATGGAAAGGCCGGAGAGCCAACCTGACACGGATCCACCCTCCATCGATTCCACTCCTTGGTCAGCTCGCGCGCACGACGATACTTGTGATGGCGCACCGAACAAAGTCCGATCCCTTCGAACCTAGCTCCGGCACGCGATGGCAGCTGCACTCTCAATTGAGAATGCCGGCTAGGTCTCAAGCGGCCGTGCATCGTATGTGCCGGTTGTCAGGCGCCCTTGGCATCCATCTGCTGGCCCGTCGGACCCCTTCTAGCGGACGCTTGTTGACGCGCGACTATCGTCCGCTTCGACCTCATCTTGCCATTAGGTCTCGACAGCTTTTCATGCCTGTGCGGACATACCCTGTCGACCAGTGGTCGAATGCGCGTTAGCTGATCATCATGAAGTCGGACCTTGCTGATTTTACAGCGTTCGCCCGCGACATCGCATCAACCGCGAGGCGCGAGACGGTGGCACGGTTCAACCAAGGCATCGGCATAGAGAACAAATCCGGCGAGGCCTCGTTCGATCCCGTCACCGAAGCTGATCGGGCCGCCGAGCAAGCAATGCGTGCGCTCATCGGCGAGCGGTTTCATGATCATGGCATCATTGGCGAGGAATTCCCCGACAAGCTGGCTGCGGGCCGGCATGTGTGGAGCCTCGATCCGATCGACGGGACCCGTTCCTTCATTTGCGGCCTCCCGAACTGGACTACGCTGATCGCGCTTCTCGAAGATGGCGAGCCGATCCTTGGCCTCATCGATGCCCCTATCCTCGATGAAATCTATATAGGCAGCGGTAGCGAAGCATGGCTCGTACGTAGCGGCAGCCAAATGGCGATCCGCACGAGCCAATGTTGCGCGCTGTCGGAAGCGCGCTTGTCGACAACCGACCCGTTCCTGTTCGACGATGATCGACATGCGTCGCGCGCGTTCGATCGGCTGCGCCGCGCTGCGCGGGTCACGCGTTACGGACATGACGGCTACGCCTATGCGCGGCTTGCGGCAGGGACGATCGACCTGGTTGTCGAAAGCGGCCTCAAGCCGCACGATTACAATGCGCTGGGGCCGCTCGTGCGCGCGGCAGGCGGCCAAGTCGGCAACTGGACTGGAGGCGCCGACCTCGCCGGCGGAGCAATCGTCGCCGCCGCCAGCCGCGATCTCTACGCCGCCGCGGTGGAGCTGCTTGCCGCCGAGTGACGGGCCTTTAGGCGGTCGATCACATCGCCCCAGCCAAAGCCTTTCATCTCCATCAGCACCGCGAGATGGTAGAGCAAATCGGCGACCTCTTCGGCGCAGCCGTCGGCCTCGCGCGTGACTGCCGCCAGCGCGACTTCCACGCCTTCTTCGCCGACCTTCTGCGCGATCCGGGCGGGGTCAAGGGCGAGGAGCTGTCGCGTATAGCTGTCGGGATCGTTCGAACGAGCGCGCTCGCGGACGATCGCGGACAGGTGCGCGAGCCAGCCTGGGCCGTCGAGCGCTTGGTCACCGAAGCAGCTGATCGTTCCCGTGTGGCAGGTGGGGCCATCGGGGTCGGCAAACACCAGCAGCGAGTCATTGTCGCAATCGGCATGGACGGCGTGCAGGTGCAGCCTGTTGCCGCTGCTTTCGCCTTTCTGCCACAGGCGCTGCTTCGACCGGCTGAAGAAGGTCACGAAGCCGCTCTCGAGCGTGGCGCGAAGCGCGCCCTTATTCATGTAGCCGAGCATCAGCACGCGCCCGGATGCGCGGTCCTGCACGATGGCCGCAAGAAGACCGCCCATCTTGTCCCAGTCGAGCGAAGCTATGTCGGCGGCGGTCAGCGGCGCATTTCGATCCCGCATTGGACGAGGTACTCCTTGAGATCCGGAATGGCGATCAGCCGGTCGTGGAAGACGGTTGCGGCAAGCGCCCCGCTGGCGCCAGCTTCGATGAATGCGTCGCGGAAATGCTCCGGCGCGCCGGCGCCGCCCGAAGCGATTACCGGAACGCTGACGGCCTCGACCACCGCCCGCGTGTGCGCGATGTCATAGCCCGTCCCCACCCCGTCGCGCTTCATGCAGTTGAGCACGATTTCGCCGGCGCCCCGATCGACGGCCTCGCGCACCCAGTCGAGCGTTCGCAGGCCTGTGTCGCGGCTCTTCGACAGGCTGCCGGTATATTGGTGGACGAAATAGTCGCCGTCGCGTTCGTAGCTGTCGACGCCGAGCACCAGGCACTGGCTTCCGAACCCGCGCGCCAGCTCGCTGAGCAGCTCTGGCCGCTCGAGCGCAGGCGAGTTGATCGAGACCTTGTCGGCGCCGCAATCGAGGCAGGCGGCGGCTTCGTCGCGGGTCCGCAGCCCGCCCGCGACCGAGAAGGGTATGTCGATGACCTGCGCGATCCGGCTGACCCAGGCGAGGTCGATCGCGCGGCCCTCGGCGCTCGCGCTGATGTCGTAGAATACGAGCTCGTCGCCGCCCTCGTCGCGATAGCGCATCGCCTGTTCGACGATGTCGCCCGCGTCGCGATGGTCGCGGAACTGAACGCCTTTGACGACGCGCCCGCCCTTGACGTCCAGGCAGGGGATGATCCTACGCGCGGGCAAGCGACAACGCCTCTTCGAGCGTGAAGCGGCCTTCCCAGAGCGCCTTGCCGACGATGACTCCGTCGGTGCGAAGTCGATTGACGTCGGCAAGTGACGAAACTCCGCCGGATGCCTGAATGCGAAGGCCAGGCAAAAGCTCGACGGCTTCATCGAGCAAACTGAAATTGGGGCCGCCGAGCGTCCCGTCGCGGCCGATGTCGGTCAGCAGCAGGTGCTTCGCCTCCCGGTAGAGCGCGGTGACATCCCAAAGCGCCAGTCCGCTTTCTTCGGTCCAGCCCGACACAGCCACGACCGGAGTATTTTCCGACATCCTCACATCGACCGACAAGGTCAGCCGCTCGGGCCCGAACTCGTCCAGCCATCGGCTGACGAGCTTAGGCTCCTTTACGGCGAGGCTGCCGATCACGACCCGCTCGACCCCGGCGTCGAGCATTCGCGCGACATGGTCGCGCGTGCGAAAACCGCCGCCCGCCTGGAGCTTGAGCCGCGTGGATCGGGCCAGGGACATGATCAGCTCGTGCTGCACTGGCCTCCCCGCCCTGGCTCCGTCGAGGTCGACGACGTGCGTCCACTCTGCGCCCGCGTCGGCGAAACCGCGCAGGGCATCGGCCGGCTCCGAGGGATAGGTGGTAGCCTGGTCGAACCGTCCCTGACGCAAACGCACGGCGCGTCCGCCCATCAGATCCATGGCGGGGTAGATGATCATGCGAGGAAGCTTTCGAGGAAGCGCCTGCCCGCTTCGCCGGACCGCTCGGGATGGAACTGCGCGCCGAGCCAGTTGGCGTGGCGCAGCACCACCGGAATGTCGCGGCCGTAGCTGATGCTGGCCACCGTCGCAGGGCCATTGTCGCAGGCGTAGCCGTGCGCGAAATAGAGATAGTCGCCGGTCCTGACGCCGAGGTCGGGCGCAAGCACGTCAATCTTGCTCCACCCCATGTGCGGTACCGGCCGGCCGGGTGCCGGCTCGAGCGCGCGCACCCTGCCCTCGATCAACCCGAGACAGGCCGTGTCCTCCTCCTCGCTGCTCTCGAACAAGAGCTGCATGCCAAGGCAGATGCCGAGTGCCGGCTGTCGAAGTGACGCCAGGGTCTCGCGCAGCCCGAGGCGGTCGATCCGCTCCATCGCAAAGCCCGCCGCGCCGACGCCAGGCAAGATCACCCGATCGGCCGACGCGATCTCGTCGGGTTCCGCGGTGACCGCCGGGACCACGCCGAGCCGCTGGAGGGCGAATTGGATCGAACCGATATTCCCATAGGCGAGGTCGACAATGGCCAGCTTCATAAGACGCCCTTGGTGCTCGGCAGCGCGTCGCTGCCGGCTTCGGGCCGGATCGCCTGGCGCAACGCGCGCCCGAACGCCTTGAAGCAGGCCTCGGTTTTGTGGTGGTCGTTCGCGCCCTCGACGCGGACGTGGATCGCCGATCGCATGCT
>Ga0207644_10002828_pt1 | contig 11184 bp, 10 predicted proteins | sample KBSS73metaG_FD_184326 | JGI IMG/M metagenome (GOLD analysis project Ga0207644, IMG submission 184326) | Switchgrass rhizosphere microbial communities from Kellogg Biological Station, Michigan, USA - KBS S7-3 metaG (SPAdes) (version 2) | ecosystem: Host-associated > Plants > Roots > Rhizosphere... | reverse complement strand
TGGCTGAGATCGACATGTCTTTCGTCAGTTGTCGCTCAATCGTCAGGTTCGCCTGATTCGCGTATGCGTATTCAAAGTCCTTGCTTACGTGCAGCGTAAAGGGCAACACCGGACCGAATCCCGGGAAAGTTTGATCGTTGAAGCGCATGCGACCGAATTGATATTGCGCAGTGGCCGCAACGCCCGGCGTCAACACTCCAGGCGCGCAAATCGGATTGCCGCCGGTTTGCGGACAGACGGTGCCCTGAAAAACTTGCACCGCATTCAAGAGTTGGTTCGGCGCAGGATTACCGGGAATCAAAATTCCCTGCTGTTGTTGCGCGGCGTCGGCGATGTCTGAGTTAAACGCGATCGCCAACAAGGGATGGTCATAGAACATTCCCGCAGCCGCGCGAATTACTGTCTTCGCGTCACCTTTGATGTCCCATGCAAACCCAACTCGCGGAGCGAAGTTGTTCTTGTCGCGTGGAAATCCTTGCTGAATATTCATCGCATCTTGCGCCGTCAGCAGATCAGCCGCGGAAAGCGAAATGCCGGACAATGGATCCCTGAAGGGCACAGTCGGAATTTGCTCGGTGATCTCGTAGTCGTAGCGAACGCCGTAATTCAAAGTGAAATTCCTTCGAATCTGCCACGAATCCTGCGCAAACCACGCGACCGGTTTGTTGCCAATGCGGCTGACCGGATCCCCAAATCCTTGAATGTAGTTCGACGGGAATCCCAGGCCGTACTGCTGTACGGGAGTGAAATCAGGCGGCGCACTTGTGCCAACAGTCGGAAACGCCGCGAGCGTCGTCGCCGTCAATCCGCCGAAATTAAAAAGTCCCGCGAAGTTCAACTCGAAGATCGCTTCCGGAATGCGAATGAAAGCAATGTCCCCTCCAAACTTGAAGGTGTGATTGCCTTTGACGATTTGCAGATTGTCAGTCCATTCGTAGCGCGTTTCAGTTCTGACGACTGGCGAGAACAGTTCGCGACCGATGAACGCGGTGCCGGAGATATTGAACGCGACCGCGTCGCCGTTCTGTGATTTGAATGTGGCGCGGCGCTCTCCGAAGTTGAAACGAAATTCGTTGAACGTGTGCGCAGAAAGCGTCGAGCCCAGTGTTGCGACCGCGCTCGAGTCTATTAGCTTCTGAATGCCGGTGCGCGAAAAATCGTTCTGGCCGAGCGATTGATTCTGTGACTCGACTTGAATGCCGGTAATGGTGCTCGGGTTGTATCCGAATCGGAATGTGAAGTGGTGTTTCTGCGCTTCATCGAGAAAGTCATCGAAACGAATCGAGTTGAAGGTAGTGCGGTCTGTAATTGGAAACACTCGCTGCAAACCATTCAACGGACGAAATGCAATCGGCTGTCCCGCTGCATTGACTGTCCCGGATGGTACGGGCGCGCCAGTCAGGAAGAATCGCGGACCAATCACCTGGCCGGCGGTAATCGCGCCACCAGGACTAATGAGCGGATTCGTTCCGGTCAGCGCTGTGACGCCTCCACTGGACGCCAGCGTGGCGTATTGCACGGCGGCGTTCGCCAAAGCCTGACCCTGCGCGATGTTTGCTGGAACGCCAGAGGCTATTAATTGTCCGGCCGTCGTCAGTAACGTACTGACGTAGCCGCTTTGTGCCGGAGTGATATTCCCGAAAGTTTGTGTGAAAGGCAGAAATGGAGCGCCGATCGTGACGCTGCCGGTCAAGCCTGCCGCCACGTTGCTCGTAAAGAACCCGGACTCATGTCGCTGTCTTTGCTCGAACGACGCAAAGATGAACATGCGATCAGTCTTCAGTGGGCCACCCAATGTTCCACCATATTGAGCTCGAGTGAATGCGGGCTTGTCGATCGGAGCAAATGGGTTGCGCGCCTGGAAGCTCTTGTGACGCAGAAATCCGAAAACGTCTCCATTCCAATCGTTGGTACCGCTCTTGGTGACGACATTGACCACACCACCGGAGGAACGTCCGAATTCCGGGGCAAATGAATTGGTCACAACCTGAAACTCCTGCACCGCTTCCTGGCTAACTGTCGAGCGTGAAGCGTTGACGGAGTTATCTGTGTTGTCGGCGCCGTCAACCTGGACCAGGTTCGAACGACCACGCTGGCCGCCGAAGTTCAGACCGGTCGTTGGCGCTGGCCCGATCGGGCGGCCGTTGTCACGTCCCACCATTGATGAAGTCAGCGCGAACGAAAGGTAATTGCGTTCGTTGATGGGCAGATTCTCAATTCGCTGTTGATCGATGGTGGTTGAGACAGCAGTGCTCGTAGTCTCGACCTGGTTTGGCGCCGCAGAAGGGATAATAACGTTGGCGCTGACTTCGCCGACTTCCAGCCCTACGTCCTGATTAGCCGTTTGCCCAACTGTAAGCTGCACTGTGGCAATGGTCGCCGTCTTGAAGTTTGCCGCGGTAATCTTCACTTCATAGATGCCCGGCGGCAGATTCACAATCTTGTAAAAGCCCTCGTCGTTGGTCGTAGCTTCGCGCGTGAGGTTGGTCGCAGTGTTCTTCACGCTCACAGTCGCATTGGGTACGGCGGCGCCATTCGGATCGCGCACCGTGCCTTGCAGGTCAGCGGCATTACTTTGCGCCTGCGACATGGCGACACTTACGCAAGAGATCACAAGCAAGCCAATCCAGAGAATCCTAGTTGAGGCTCGGCGCCAATCAGGGGACGAAAACATTTTGTCTTTCTCCTTTTTGCGGTTTGAAGTCAGGACGCTGCTTCTACGTGCACGAATGCTTAAACGTTCGAGAGTCGAGTGGGTTCAGCGGCGCGGCCTCTGGGGCTTTTTGGGTTCCGCGCTCGCAAACATCGGGAAACCGCGCAATGAACCCTTAGCCGCGCGGTCTTTGCGTGCGCGCTGTTTTTACCGCAAAAGCGCGCTGGTGGCAAGACTTTATTGGTGTACAGTGGCGGCGTGAATCCATAATAACTGCCTGATTTGCAAGCAAGTCGTTGCGATTGGCGCGATTCGTCGCATGAGCTGGTTCAGAACGATCTTCAAGTACGTGCTGTGCATCCTGGCGCTCGGCATCGCCCTCGCGCCTGTTTACTGGATGCTGACAATTTCTTTGAAACGAGAAGTCGACCAATTCGCCGTGCCGCCGAAATGGTTTTCATTCTCGCCCACGCTCGCGCATTACGCCGACGCTTTTCTGGGCCGGTCGTTTGGACAGTACCTCGTTAACAGCCTCGTCGTCGCGACTGGTTCAACGGCATGCTCATTAGTACTCGGAACACTGGCGGCGTACGCACTCGCCAGGTTTCGCCTGCCACGCAAACTGGATCAGAAGTTGGCGCTATGGATTCTCTCGACGCGCATGATGCCGGCGATTGTGACGGCTGTGCCTCTGTTTCTGATCATGCGCGACCTGCGTCTGGTGAATACGCGCCTGTCGTTGGTGATCGTCTATACGGCTTTCAACCTGCCGTTCGTGGTGTGGATGATGCGCGGCTTCTTCGCGGAAGTGCCGCGCGATCTGGAAGAAGCCGCAATGGTTGATGGAGATTCGCGCATCGGCGCCCTCCGACGAATTGTTCTGCCGCTGGTCGCGCCGGGTCTCGCGGCTACGGCAGTATTTTGCCTGATCGTTTCATGGAACGAGTTTCTGTTCGCGCTCGTGTTGACGCAGACCGACGAGGCCATGACTCTGCCGGTGGGCATTGCCGGTCGTGTGACTCAATACGGAATTCAATGGGGAGCAATGAGCGCGGCCGCGGTGGTTGCGATCGTGCCGATTCTAGCTTTCGCCCTGGTGGCCCAGAAATACCTGGTGCGAGGCCTGTCGTTCGGCGCGGTCAAAGGATAGGTTTGCACCACAAAGACACAAAGACCACTAAGATTTCCAGAAAGGCTTTGTGTCTTCGTGTCTTTGCGGTTGAAATCCGGGATGAGTATTTCAATAGAACATCTAACAAAGTCCTTCGGTGACATTCCTGTCGTCGACGATCTCTCGCTGGAGATCGGCGATGGTGAGTTCGTTGTTTTTCTTGGGCCGTCCGGATGCGGAAAAACAACCACGCTCCGCATGATCGCCGGGTTGGAACAGCCGACGAATGGCGAGATTCTTATTGATGGAGAGCGCGTCAATGATCTGCCGCCACAGCATCGCGACGTGGCGATGGTTTTTCAAAGTTATGCGCTTTATCCGCACCTGACGGTCGCCGAAAACATCGCGTATCCCTTGCGCGTGCGCAAGACCAGCGCCGATCAAATTCAGCGACAGGTTTCGCAAACAGCCGCGATGCTCGAAATCGAAGGTCTGCTGAAGCGGCGACCGCGCGATTTGTCGGGCGGCGAGCGTCAGCGAGTTGCTTTGGCGCGGGCCATCGTGCGTCATCCGCGCGCATTCTTAATGGACGAGCCGCTCTCGAATCTGGATGCGAAGCTGCGTTTGCAAATGCGCGGTGAACTGAAACGCTTGCAGCAGCAGTTGGCGACCACGACCGTTTACGTCACGCACGATCAGGCGGAGGCGATGACGCTGGGCAATCGTGTCGCCGTCATGAATCAGGGCCGCCTTCAACAGTTCGATACGCCGCTGGAGATTTACAATCGCCCAGCGAATCGTTTCGTCGCGGAATTTGTCGGCAATCCCGGCATGAACTTCATCGACGGCCGCGTTGATCTGTCGCAGAGACTGCTCGTCGGTAATGGCGTGAGTTTGACGCTCACCGAAGAATTGCTGGAGCAGGCTAACCGCGTGCGGCTTGAGACATACACGCTGGGCGTTCGACCTGAAAATGTCCGCGTATCGACCGCGCAAGAAGATCACTGGATGCCGGTGACGGTGTATGTTACTGAGCTGATGGGTAGCGAAACTTTTGTGATCGTTGAAACTGGTTCACAAAAAATCATTGCGCGCGCGGCCGCAGACTTTCGCGCCGACACAGGGAATTCGGTTTACATTCACCTTGATTTAAAGAAAGCGCATCTGTTTGATAGCAAAACGGGAGAGCGACTCTGAACCACTATGAAACTTTCATTTAACGGCGCCACTACGATGCGCGCGGACTTGCCGACCGACATTCAGGCGGCAGCCGCAGCCGGCTTTGATTACGTCGAGATTTGGGCGGCTAAACTCCGCACGTACCTGCAACAACAAACGCCCGGTGACCTGAAAGTTCTTTTCGCCGAAAACAAGATCAAGCCACTCAGCATCAACTCGATTGAACACATAACGTTTCGCGAGCCGTCGTCTCACGCGCAAATCAAAGCGCAGTGTGAAGAGTTGTGCGCAATTGCTGCTTCGATCGAATGTCCGTACGTGGTTGTGGTTCCCGGCAAGTTTCCGTCGGAGTTAACCAGCAGCTCCGACATAATCGAAGAAACGGTCGGCGTGCTGCGAGAGTTGGCATCGATCGCCGAACGGCATGGGGTAGCGCTGGGGTTCGAGTTTCTGGGCCAGAAAGATTGTAGCGTCCAACGATTGGATTTGGCGGACGAGATTGTGCAGAACGTGAACCGCCGGAATATTGGTCTGGTGATCGACGCGTTTCACTTCTATGCCGGTGGATCGACGATTAGGATGATCGAAGCGCTCGACCCGAAGCGGCTGTTCATTTTTCATATTGATGACGCCGAAAAGCTGCCGCGCGAAAAATTGACTGACGCACATCGGCTGTTACCCGGTCTTGGAGTCCTGCCGTTGAAAGAGATCATCGCCGCATTCCGTCGCATCGGCTATGACGCGAACGCCAGCGTGGAGATCTTCCGGCCGGAGTACTGGGAGCGCGATCCTTTCGAGTTGGCGCGTGAGGCGAAGGCGGCGGTGGAGGCAGTGCTAACAGATTAATCCGCAGATTACACCGATTACGCCGATTAAAAACCAGCAAAGGAGTTCATGCGAACGTTACGTCGACGTTGGCGATTCCATCAGCAGTGAATTTTTTGAATCTGTGTAATCTGTGTAATCTGCGGATAATTTTCTATGTCCAAACTCAAGATAGGCTTTCTCGGCGCGGGTTACATTGCGGGCGTGCACGCTTCAATTCTGGCGCGTGACGACCGCGTTGAGATTGCGGCGGTCTACGATGTGCAGAAACGACGTGCTGAACAGTTGGCTCAATCCGTGGGCGCGTCGGTCGCACATAGCATCGCTGAAGTCCTGGCCACCTGCGACACGATCTACATCACCACACCGAACACCCAACATACCGAACTCGCGATTCTCGCGGTTGAAGAACGCAAGCACGTCTTTTGCGAAAAACCGATGGCTACCGATCTCAGTGACGCGCGCCGCGTTTTTAAAACGGTCGGACGCAGCGATCGAGTCTTTCAAGTCGGTCACAACCGAAGGTTCGCACCTGTCTACGCCGAATTGAAACGAATGCTGGCAGAGACACATCGCGCGCACTCGGCACACGTCAAGATGAATCGCGGCGAGCTTTTGCATCCGGAGTGGGTCGGCGATCCAAAAATTACCGGCGGCTTTCTTTACGAGACGACGATTCACATGTTCGACATGCTGAGGTTTCTGTTTGGCGAAGTGAAGAGCCTACAAGCGATCGGTTCAGAGCACGAGTATGCAGAGATCGATGACTTTTCCGTGTTAATGGTTTTTGAAAGCGGGCTGCACGCGACACTCGCTTCATCAGCCGACGCCAGTTGGCTGTTTCCCTTCGAGCGCGTCGAAGTCTTCTGTCATCACGCGACTATCGCCACGCGCGAGATGGAGAGTCTGATTTACAGCGAGGGCCTGGACGGAAAGCACACTGAACGCTCGATGCATCAACTAACGAAAGAAGAGAAGTGGGGCTACTCGCAGGAGGATCGCGCTTTCATCGATTCGATCGTGAACGGAGCGCCGGCCGCGGTTACTGCTTTTGATGGGTACAAGTCGGTCGAACTCGTGAACGCGGTCTACCAGTCGGTAAAAAACGGGAAACCGGTTAAGTTACAGAACCGCGAGCAGTAGCGAGGGGGACAAGAATCCCACGTCGCGCTCTTAACCCGCTCACTATCGTTCGCGGTTCTGTAACGGAGCCGAATAAGTCTTCACGCATTGCCAGCGGCCGCCGCGCTTAATCCAGACATCCAGGTAGAGCCACTTCGTCACCTGGTTCTGATCCGCGTCCTCGATGGTAATCGTGTCCAGACCGGTCACAATCGCCATGTCAGCATAAATTTGCACCTTGAGGTCGCTGCTCACGGCTGATTGCACCTTCCACTTGCGCGTCTTGAATGATGCAAGATAGTCAGCCTTCTTCGCACCGCCCACGAATTCGAATTCATCAGCGAGCAGACGACCGAGTGTTTCCGTGTCGCTTTTGACGTAGGCGTTGTCCCAAGTTGCGACGAGATTCCGCAACTCCTGTTCGGGATCGTCTTTATGGGCCGACCCGTGAAGTGCGAACGAGAGAAGGATAAAGATAGCAAGTGCAATTTTCATTGAAGCAACTCCTGCGCGACCGGTCCGTGTTGTTCTGAACAAGATGAGTTGTCACGTTCGTTGAAACCCGGTCGCTATCGCTCCCGGTACTGACCTTCACTGCTGTGTTTGCGCGTCAGTTTTTCTCAGCCGCTTTCACCACACCGAGCACAGTGCGCCACTGTCTGGTGGTAGCGACTACCTTGAATGCTTTTTCGACCACTCCGTTCGGAAATCCGAACCAGCCGTTCTTCTTGCGTCGTGAAAGGACGAAAGCAACTCTATCGGCGATTTCAAAAACCTCGACGTTCTCAGTTTGCGAAACGAAGGGCAGCGTAGGCTTCGGCTCGGGAGCTGCTGCCAGAAACACAACCACCAGCATCACTTCTTTCGATGCTTCGAATTTCTTGAAGGGTTTGCGCGCGATTAGTTTTTGCAAGTCCGCGAGACTTTGGACCACAATCGGCACGGGATAACCCAAATCCCTTTCGAGCCCACTCTCAATTTTCCTGGTGAGACTCTTTGTGCTCGTCGATCTTGATTCGAAGATCACATTGCCGGCTTGTTGGAAGGTCCTGACATTCTTGCATCCGGCTGCGCTGAAAATTCGCACCAGCTCAGCCATCTTGATCAGCTTGTGACCGCCGACGTTTATCCCTCGGAGAAATGCGACGTAGGTGTGCATGCGTTCGTTCGAGTGGTGGATCTTATTTCGCGTCCAGTTCAGTAAGAAGTTTTGCCAGCGCAATCAGCTTCCACGCTTCGCGGATGTGCTGCGCCAACTCTTTGTCGGTGACGCGATCGACTTCGATGCCGACCCAGCCGCGCACGCCGACGTACGGTGGACGGTAGAACTTTTTGGGTGATTTCTTGATCAGCATCTCCTGAATCCCAATTGCTGCGGGAATAGTTACCGCCACATGACCATCGCCGTGATGATTGTTCGAAAACATGGCGAAGACTTTCTTTCCCACGAACCACGTCGGCTCGCCGTGCGAAATCTTTTCCCATGTCCCCGGCAGCGAGAGACAGATGCGACGTACGCGTTCGATTTGTTCGCTGCCGTCTTTTGCGCTCTTCACTAAATAAAACTCCAGTCGGGCTCCGGCCGTTCAAGCCACAGCCAGACGATGTAATCAACTCGTGGTGGTTCGCCGCCAACACCGCGCAAGCGCGCATTGATTTGGCCGCGATGATACTGGCTGTGTAGCGGCACCTGAAGCATCGCTTCTCCGACGGTAATCCTGGCGGGCGCGCGACCAAGTTCGCGCGTGACGATCTCAGCCCACGGAAGTTGCATCGTTTCCCGTAACACTTCATCAGTTAGCTTGTGAAAATGCGCCGAGACTTGCGCGTAGTATTCACGACCCCAATTGATAACCGACTGCGCATTATCAAATGTGGGAAATTCGGGTGACTCACCGCGCCAGGCGCGCAGAAATGCGTGCTGCACCAGATGCAGGTGATAAAAAAGCTCGCGCAGCTTTTGATCAGTGATCGCTTGTTCAGAAGCGGAGACCGCGCGCCAAACTTCGGCGTCCGCCCATTCCATGTGCCGATACAAATCTTTGAGATCAGAAAGATTCATTTGGTTCCATCGGTGGTAAACAACTTTACTTCCGGCGCTTCTGCCGACAATTTTGTCAGCCGATCGAATCGCAATCCGATCTTATTTAAGAGTCTGCCGGAAGCGACGTTGTCTGGTGTCGTAATCGCCAGCACGCGTACAATCCCGAGCTTCTCACTCGCGTATTTCATGACCGCCGCCGCTGATTCGTACGCATAACCCTTATTCCAATAGTCTTCCAGGAAGGCAAAACCGATGTCTGCGTCCGGCAACGTGTCACGCTTCACCAGTCCGCACATCCCAATCGGGTTCGCGTCGTTTTTCAATTCCACTTTGTACAGTCCAAAGCCGTTCACTTCATAACTTTTGGCCGGCCCGTTGAGAATGTATGCGCGCGCATCTTCAACCGTGCGCACGCCCTTGTCGCCGATGTATTGATGGAAGGAAGGCTCGTTCACCAGCTTCAAAATGAATTCCGCGTCAGTATCAGGATCGAGGCGCCGCAATATCAGCCGTTCAGTTTCGAGAACAATCATTCGCGCAATGTTAGTATTTCGCGCATGAATAGCAAACAAGCTTTAGCAGTCGAACAGTTCCACGCGCTGCACGAGTCGGGTTGTTTTGTCCTGCCCAATCCGTGGGACGCCGGGTCGGCGATTTATCTCGAGTCAGTCGGTTTCAAAGCTCTCGCCACGACGTCAGCCGGTTTCGCATTCGCCCAGGGGTTACCCGATGGCGGCGTTCCACTCAACATGATGCTCGATCACTTTCGCGACATCGTTGATGCGACTTCGCTTCCGGTGAACGCGGATTTCCTAAACGCCTTCGCGGATGATCCGAACGGCGTCGCTGAGAATGTTGTACGGTGCGTCGAAACAGGCGTCGCCGGATTATCGGTTGAAGATTCGACCGGTGACACCGAAAAGCCACTTTACGATTTCGATCTTGCGGTTGAGAGAGTTAAGGCAGCGCGAGGCGCCATCGATGCGTCGAGAGTCGCGGTTGTCCTCACCGCCCGCTGTGAAGCTCACCTTGTTGGTGCTCCCGATCCGTTGCCCACGTCACTAGATCGCCTGATCGCGTACGCTGACGCCGGCGCCGATTGTCTCTACGCTCCTGGCGTAACGACGCCTGAGGAAATCTCGGCAATCGTAAATGCCGTCGCGCCAAAGCCCGTGAATGTTTTGATCTACACGAAGAATTGCCATCTCACGTTTCAGCAGTTGACAGATCTTGGCGTCCGTCGCATCTCTTTGGGCAGCTCCGTGGCACGCGCGGCGTGGACTGGCGTGATGACCTTAGCCACTGACATTCAGGAACAAGGAGACTTCTCATCTTTAGAACACGCGTCCACCTTCAACCTGAACCAACTGTTTCGAGAGCGTGCCAGGAAAACTTAATAATCGATCAGACTGACGCTTAACTGCTCTACTGCGAATGCAATTGCGCCCAGTCCGGAAACGGGATGAATTTGTTCTTCGTCTTTTCGAACACTTCAATCGTGAACACTGGATGAACTTCCCAGATCGAGCTGCGTAGCGAGCGTCCGCCATGGCTGCTGCCACATGGTGAATGGCTGCCGTCAAAGAATAGTTGTCCCGTTACGCGCACGCGTGCACCTTGGAGCGGCAGCGGACTGCCCTTGAGCTTGTCTTTCCCCGGCTTTTGGGGTTTTCCCATTAGGAAGTCCCGCGGGTCCGTATCGAATCGATTGTAAATCGCGCTGCGATGATGAGGGCTGATTTCAGCCGTCAAAGTTTGGCATTCGTCGGCGCCGGCTTTGGTTCCGTTCTTCGTGCGCGCAAGCGCGATATGAATGTCGTTGTCGCCAAGTTTCTTGAAGTGACAGTTAACGCTCTCCCCGCTGCCAACGTTTGAATGTTTAGCTTTGAATACAAATCCTTCCAGAGTGACCAGCGACCCTTCGCCAACTTGTTGGCCATTGACTGTCACCATATCGACCAGCAGCGAGCGATCCTGGGGCAAGTCTTCTTTGTCGTTGGGGGGCTGGCCTACGCGCCCAAAATGAATACCTTTCGCCTCAGCCTTCGCTTGCAAGTCCTTAAAGGTATCAAAGGTCAGTTCAATCGGACTTGCCGGCGACCCCGGCAGGCAAAAGCGGTTCTTCATCTCATTTTGTTTCGCGCTGTCGCCGCTTGAGTCGCCGTCATTGTCGCATTGCTTGTCGATCGAGAGAGCGTTGGGCGTTAAGGCTGGCAGCACACAATCAAGTTGGAATTTTGGTTTTGGAGT
>Ga0207644_10002827_pt1 | contig 11185 bp, 11 predicted proteins | sample KBSS73metaG_FD_184326 | JGI IMG/M metagenome (GOLD analysis project Ga0207644, IMG submission 184326) | Switchgrass rhizosphere microbial communities from Kellogg Biological Station, Michigan, USA - KBS S7-3 metaG (SPAdes) (version 2) | ecosystem: Host-associated > Plants > Roots > Rhizosphere... | reverse complement strand
CTTGCCGCCGACGAGGATCTTGCCTTTGTACTCGGCCTTGAGGCTCTGGGGCGTGAGGATCGCGTCGGGGGACTCCGCCCCCATGATGATGGGGCCGTGCGTCTCCCCGCCGATCCCGAAGATCCCCTGGATGAAGGAGCCCTTCGCCTCGACGATGACGCCCTCCTTGGGGATGACTTCCTTGACGAACCCGCGCACGTAGGCGCGCACTTCCACCGGGATCGGCGGCTCGCGGTAGAGGACCTGCCCCGTGATCCCCGAGATCGTCTCGATCGTCCCCGTGACCGGCGCCAGGGAGCGGGACTTGAAGACCCCGAAGAAGGACTTCTGCTCGGCGACGAGCTCGTCCTTCGTGACGGCGGCCCCCTCCTTCTTCATCATCGCCGCGGGGACGTCGCCCGGCGGCAGGCCCAGGTCGGACGCCACGTTCTTGGAGAGGACCTTTCCGGGGAGGTCGGTCCGGGCCACGACGGTGTCCGGCTCGACCTTGTCCCCGACCGACACGACGACCTCTCCCTTGAGGGGGAGGATCCTCTTCTTGAGAACCGTCGTGTACGGCGAGACGGTCAGTCCGGGCGTATAAGCGTGCGCCATGAGGAGGCTCTCCGAAGGCTCAGCCCCGGCGGATCAACGTCTCCGGGGATTGAACGACACGATCAACCGCAGCGACACCACCGACAGCAACAAGACGGCGAGCGCGGGCCGCACCCACTGCTTCCGCGAGAGGTCCCGCAGGACCCACACGGTCAACAAGACCAGGCCCACGATCAGCAGGACCACGCTGATCGCGAGCACGGGTCCCGGGTATCGCCTTTGCCACCGCCGTAGAACCCAGCCGATCACACCGCGCGAAAATGCATTGTCAGCGCACTCCCATCACACCGCGCGCGGATACATCTTCAGCGCCGCGACCCACTCCCCGAGCTTCGCGCGGCGCTCGGATTCACCGGTCGGAAGCGCGCCCAGACGCGCGCGCCCCCGATCGTCCTTGATCCGCCCGCGCCCGTCGAGGATGAGGCCCACGACCCCGCCGGTCACGGTCGCCCGATGCTCCTTGCCCGCGCCCGCGCCGACGTCCGCGGTGCGCGCCGGCTTCGCGGTCATCTCGGCCTTCTCGTTCTCCCCGAGCCCCAGCAGCTTGATCTCGCCGAAGTTCAGGACGACCTCTTCTTTCTTCCCGCCCGGGAAGGTGAACTCGAAGCGGCACCACTCCTTGCCCATCTTCCCCTCGCCGCTCGGCGTGACGCTCGTGCCGAGGTGGATCAGGCAGTCGGCGTGGAAGACCTCGAGGGCCGCGCGCGGATGGAGCGAGGCGAGCACCCCGAGCTGCGGCATCATGAAGATCGAGTCGACCGCGAGCTTCGTGACGCCCTCCGGGTAGAACCCGTCGAGGAGGAGCATGGCCGCCTGGTGGCGGCGCGGGGCGTGCGAGAGGACGCCGCCCGAGCCCACGAGCAGATCGAGGGTCATCATGTTCACGAGGGTCGAGGACATCTTCTGCTCGAAGGTGTCCGAGATCGTGCGCTGGCGCTGCACGCCCTTCAGCTCGGTGGCGAACTCGCGGTGCTGGTCGAGGGCGAGGCGCAGAGCCTCGCGGGCGATCGCGTGCTCGATGATGAGCTCCTCGAGGGTCTGTGGGATCGTGGTCGGGCGGATCATCTTGTTCTTGATCCGGTTGCGAAGGTCCCGCTCGTCGATCGGGAACGGCACCCAGCGGGCGATGTTCTCGATCCCCGCCGACGAGAGCACGTTCGAGATCGAGTAGGACATCCCGAGGTTCGCGGAGACGGTGCGGTTGAAGACGCCGCGGAAGACGGAGAAGACGTCCGTCGTCGCCCCGCCGATGTCGACGCCGAGGACCTGGATCTTTTCGAGGTCCGCGATCGTCTTCATGATGTCGCCGACCGCGCCGGGCGTGGGCATGATCGGCGCGTCGGTCCAGGTCATGAGCTTGCGATAGCCCGGGGCCTGCGCCATCACGTGCTCCATGAACAGCTCGTGGATCTCGTCGCGCGCGGGGCCGAGGTTCTCGACCTCGAGCGTCGGCCGGAGGTTGTCGACGACGGTGAGGGCCGTCTTGTCCTTCAGCTCCGTCTCGACGATCCCGCTGGCTTCCTTGTTGCCGGCGTAGACGACGGGCAGGCTGTAGCCGATCCCGAGGCGCGGCTTCGGATCGGCGGCCGAGATGATCTCCGCGAGGGCGGCGACGTGCGACGTCGTGCCTCCGTCGATGCCGCCGGAGAGCAGGATCATGTCGGGGCGCAGGTGACGGATCCGCTCGATCTGCTCGTGCGGCAGGCGTCCGTCGTTGGCCGCGATGACGTCCATGACGATCGCGCCCGCACCGAGCGCGGCCCTTTCGGCGGACTCGGCCGTCATCGACCGCACGACGCCCGCGACCATCATCTGGAGACCGCCGCCGGCCGACGACGTCGAGATGTAGACGTCGACGCCGGTGTTCCCGTTCTGCGGCTTGAGGATGACCTGCCCGTTCTCGAGAAGCGTCCGGCCCGAGAGCTCCTGGACCTCCTGCACCGCGTTCAGGACGCCGACAGTGACGTCGTCGAAGGGCGCCTCGACCGTCGTCGGCGCTTCGCCGCGCGTCTTCAGCCGATACCCCTCGCCTTCCTTCTCGATGAGGATGGCTTTCGTGGTGGTCGAGCCGCAGTCCGTGGCGAGGATCGACCGGATCTCTTCAGGGTTCTTCAATCGAGGCGCACTCCTCTCCCATGCGTCGGTGGGTGATGTCAGCTGGGAAACGAAGCGCTGATTCTAAGACAGCGCGCGGAAAAGAAAAAGCCCCGGCGGCGTGAGCCACCGGGGCGGGAATAGATCTGCGAGTGCGACGACTCGCGATCAGAAGGAACTAGATGGCGTGAACGTTCTCAGCCTTCAGTCCCTTGGGGCCGCTCGTCACCTCGAACTCGACGCGCTGCCCCTCTTCCAGTGTCCGGAAACCGGTCGACTGGATCGCGGTGTGGTGGACGAACACCTCGGTGCCATCATCCGCAATGATGAAGCCGAAGCCCTTCGTGCTGTTGAACCACTTTACTTTGCCCTGCTGTGCCATGTGGATCTATCTCCTTTCCGGTGTCAGAGCGTAGATCCGACGGACAACAAAAAACCGCGAGAGCGGTCGCGCGCCCTTCGCGGCTCCTGCGTCACTCCGTACTTATGCAACCTACGACTTGCCACCAAAATGAAATTTAACATCCCCCCGAGTACCTGTCAAGGCGCGTCGGGAGGGCGTTTCCAGGGCTTTTCCGATCGTTCCGGAGGGGCGGCCGGGAGGTCTTCAGGGCGGTGAAAACGCCCCTTCCCGAGCGGCCCGCGGGCCGGGGGCGGGAGGGCCGGCGCCCCAGGTTCGCGGCGCGCCCCTGCCGTACGGCCGGGGCCTACTGGAGGCTCGCCTCGCTGGCGCGCGCGGCCCGCAGGGCCCGCTCGGAGCGGACCTTCGCGGGGGATTCGGGCTTGAGCGGGACGCCGTCCCACTTGGTCCTCTCGCGGAAGCCGTTGAGCAGGCGCAGGAACACCGGACCGGGGCGCCCCGCGCCGATGCGGCGGCCGTCCACCTCGACGACCGGCACCAGCTCCGCGCCCGTCCCGGTGAGGAAGACCTCGTCGGCCGTGTAGACGTCCTGCATCACGAGGACGCGCTCATCGCTCGGGATGGCCATCTCGCGCGCGAGCTCGAGGACGACACCGCGGGTGATCCCCTTGAGCAGCCCCAGGTAGGCGGGAGGCGTGAGGACCTCGCCGCCGCGGATCACGAAGATGTTGTCCGCCGTCGCCTCCGTGATGTAGCCGGAGTCGTTCAGCATGATCGCCTCGTCGGCGCCTGCGCGGATCGCCTCCTGGAACCCGAGGATGTTGTTGATGTAGTTGAGGGACTTGATCTGGCTGTTGAGCGAGTCCGGACGCTGGCGGCGCGTCGAGGCGGTGATCACCTTGAGGCCCTTCTCGTACTTCTCCTTCGCGTAGACGGCGATCTTGTCCGCGATCACGTAGACGGCGGCCTTGCGGCACTTGCGCGGATCGATGCCCAGGTCCCCGTAGCCGCGCGAGACGACGAGCCGCACGTACGCCTCCTCGAGCCCGGACCGGCGCGCCGTCTCGAGGACGATCTTGCGCATGGCCTCGCGGTCCATCGGGATGTCGAGCCCGATCCCCGTGGCGGAGCCGTAGAGCCGGTCGAGGTGGTCCTCGAGGCGGAAGATGCGGCCGTTGTAGATGCGGATCCCCTCGAACACGCCGTCGCCGTAGAGGAAGCCGTGATCGAAGAGCGAGACCGACGCGTCCTCGCGCTTGGATACGAAGCGTCCGTCGAGATAGATGGCGAGCGCCATGGCGTCCCCTCCTTAGCGGGCCCCCGCGGCGCGGCTCTCGGCCTCGCGCGGGTGCGGAAGATCGATCGCCGTCCCTTCCTTCGATGTGGACAGGACGACGATGGTGGCGGTTTGCGCGACCCCCCCGATGGCCTTGATCCGGCGGGAGAGCAGATGCTCGAGGGCGGCGGTGTCCTCGATCCTGACCTTGAGCAGGTACGAGTAGGACCCGAGGACATGATGGCACTCGAGGACCTCGGGCGCGCGCGACATGGCTTCCTGGAATCCCTGGTCGAACTTCGGGTGCTCGAGGAGCACCTGGATGAAGGCGCAGATGTCCTTGCCGAGCCGCTTGGCGTCGAGCACCGCGACGTAGCGGCGGATCACGCCCCGGGTCTCGAGCTTCTTGAGGCGCTCGCTCACGGCCCCCACGGAGAGACCGACCTTCTCGGCGATCTCGGACTGGGTCAGGGTGGCGTCCCCCTGGACGAGCTCGAGGATCTCCAGGTCTTGTCTGTCGAACCGCTCGGTTTCCTTCACGGGCGCGTCTCCTCGATCTCCTCGTACTTTACTTACTTTCTCTTGAGAGTCAATCGTTTTTCAGGAAAAAATACGCCTATTGGTCTAGTCCAGAGAAAAAGCCACGCCTGATACCCCGAAAAGGGCATAAGTCTTTCACATCCGGGCTACGGGGCGGACGGACGGCCCACGAGGGATCGAAACCGGGGATCGCTGCGCAGCGAGACGAGGTCGGTGTCCGTCTGGGCCTGCTTGGCCAGCGAGGGCACCGCCCTGAGGGCCGCGCCGAGGTCGGCGAGCGCCTCGTCCTTCCTCCCCGCGCGGGCGAGCATGCACGCGCGGTGGTAGAGAAGCTCCTTCTCGTCGGGGCGCGCCTTGATCGCGCGCCCGATCTCCGCGAGGGCCTCGTCGTGCTGTCCCTTCTCGGTGAGGGTGTACGCATGCTGCATCCATGCGTTGGCGAGCGCGACCGACACCAGCCGCCGCAGCTCGACGATCGGCTCCTTCGCGTCGTCCACGCGCAGATCGATATAGCGATCCGAGAGCGCGCGGTACCCGCCGTCCTTGCGCACGACGATCAGGGCCGCGGACTGATGACCCCGCGAGTCGCCGCCCGCGGCGTCCCCCGCCTCGAGAGCCGCCATGAGCCGCTCGGCGAGCTCGCCTTTGGTCGACTCGAACGTCTTGCCGAGCGCCTCGACCGTCGCGCGCGAGACGAGGATGTTCCCCTGCGCGGACCAGTTCTTGCCGGTGAGGCCGCCCGCCCACGTCTGGCAGTCCTTCCCCGTGAAGGTTGCCGCGCCCCCCGTCGCATCGACGATCCCGACCTGGCGCTGCTCGCGTCCCGCGTCCGCGGCGAGCAGCGCCTTCATCGCGTCTTCCGCGGGGATGCCCATCCGGAGGAGCGCGAGCCCCTTCGGCCCGAAGGTCGTGTTCGCGGCGGCCTGCGTCGCGACCGCTCCCACTCCCGCCTCCGCCCAGGGGACGACGCTGCCGACCGCGAAGAACTTCGACGCGACCGCCACCCCCAGGTCCCCGTTCGCCGGATCGAACCCGACGATCGAGAAGGTATGCACGAGCCTGGACTCGGGCGTCACCGAGCCGACCGCCGCCTTCGGGACAAGAAGGCCTCCCAGAAGCAGCGCCCCGAGGACGAGACGGGCCCAGGCTCCCTCGGTCTGCGAAGGCCGGCTTGCGGGGGACATTCGGGACATGGGAGAACCCTCCATCGCCGCGGATTCTCTCACGAGGCGCGCGGCGCGCGGCGGGCCTCGTCCGCCCTCGTCCGCCCTAGCACACCCTCTCTCGGATCGCCCGGTACAAGAGGCCCAGAGCCCCATGAGCTGCGGCCCGACAGCGATCCATCGGGCCCAGAGGGCCACCGACCCCATGACCCCAGGCCGCACAGCGCCCCTCGGGTTCTTCCGGGCCGGGATGTCCTGCCCGAGGGGACCCGGTTGACCCGCCCCGGGCCGGTCGCTAGAATGCCCGCCATGCCGACAACGCCGTCCCGGCCGGAAAGAACAGCCCTGGGTCTCTGATGTCGAACGGTCAGGCTCCGAGCGGCCACGACGTGCGTGCGGCCATGGATCACCGCCATGCCCTTGCGCGCATGGGCGGGCGCGACATCTTCTCGAAGGCCTACGCCTTCGACATCGCGGACCGACTGCGCGGTCTGGGGATCTACCCCTTCTTCCAGGCCTTCGACCGCTCGGAGGGTCCCGAAGCGGTCCTCGACGGGCGCCGTGTCCTGATGTTCGGATCCAACAACTACCTGGGACTCACCGTCGACCCGCGCGTCCGCGAAGCGGCGCGCAAAGCCATCAGCATGTACGGCACGTCGATGACGGGCTCGCGCCTCATGAACGGGACATCGACCCTGCACCAGGAGGTCGAGAGGAAGATCGCGGCGTTCCTCGGCAAGGAGTCCGCGCTCATCTTCACCACGGGCTACCAGGCGAACCTCGGCCTCATCTCCGCCCTGTCGAACCGCAACTCCGCCGTCGCGATCGACAAGGAGGACCACGCCTCCATCTACGATGGGTGCCGCTTCGTGGACGGCAAGGTCGTCAAGTTCCGCCACAACGACGCGGCGCATCTCGACAAGGTGCTCTCGCGGATCGACGCGGACCGCAGCGTCATGGTGGTGGTGGACGGCGTCTTCTCGATGAGCGGGGACATCGCGGACCTGCCCGGGATCTCCCAGGTCGTGCGCCGGCACGGCGCGCGCCTCGTCGTCGACGACGCGCACGGCGTGGGCGTGATCGGCGTGGGCGGGCGCGGCACGGCGAGCCACTTCGGGCTCGATCAGGAGGCGGACCTCATCGTGGGCACGTTCTCCAAGTCGCTCGCTTCGATCGGCGGCTTCGTCGCCGGCGCGGCGCGCGTGCTCGACTACATCCAGCACTTCGGTCGTCCGATGCTCTTCAGCGCGAGCCTCCCTCCGGCCTGTCTCGCGGCGGCGGGGGCGGCTCTGGACGTAATCGAGCAGGAGCCGGAGCGTGTGCGCCGCGTGATGGAAGTGGCTCTCCGCGTGCGCACCGAGCTGGTGCGCCTGGGATTCGACGTCGGCAAGAGCATCACCCCCATCCTTCCCATCTACGTGCGCGACGAACACCGCACCCTCCTCATCTGGCGGGACCTGCTCGAAGAGGGGATCTTCGTGAACCCCGTCATCGCGCCGGCCGTCGCCCGCAAGGAGTCGCTCCTGCGGACCTCCTACATGGCCACGCACACCGAGTCCATGATCGATCGCGCGCTCACGACCTTCGCGAAGATCGGCCGCCGTCACGGGCTGATTCCCTGATCCAGGGCCGCAGCGCCGGCAATCTCCCCTGATGTCCTCGGGGCCCGCATCTTCCCTACCCCTCTCCATCAGTCCGGTACGGGGCGGCCGCGACGTGAGGGACTGGCTCGACCTCCCCGAGACGATCCAGGGACGCGATCCCCACTGGGTCGCGCCCCTGCGGATGGAACAGAAGCGCCTCCTGGACCGGCGCAAGAACCCCTTCTTCCGGCGCGGCGAGGCGGAGTTCTTCCTGGCGCGGCGCGGAGCGCGCTGCGTGGGCCGCATCTCGGCGCACACCGCACTGCCGATGGCCGGGCTCGCCGCGTCCGCCCTCGGGACCTTCGGCTTCTTCGAATGCGTGGACGATCCGGACGCCGCGTCCCAGCTCCTGCGCGCGGCGGAGTCCTGGCTCTCGGCGCGCGGTGCGAAGGCCCTTCTCGGACCCATGAACTTCAGCCTGAACGCCGAGTGCGGGATTCTGGTCGACGGGTTCGACTCGCCTCCGTTCCTCCTCATGAACCACAACCCTCCCTACTATGGCCGCCTGCTCGAGGCGGACGGCTACCGCAAGCGCAAGGATCTCTACGCGTGGCGCTACACCGTCGGCGAGCTGCCGGCCGACCTGGTGCGCCTCGCCGAGCGCGTCAGGAAACGCTCGGGCCTCACGCTGCGGCCCCTCGACCCGTCCCGCTTCGAACACGACGCGCGCGCCGTCCTGCGCCTCTTCAACGACGCCTGGAAGGACAACTGGGGGTTCACGCCCATGCATCCGGACGAGTTCGACGAGGCGATCCGCGAGCTGCGGCGCATCGTCGATCCCGAGCTCGTCCTGATCGCCGAGAAGGAGGGCCGCGAGGTGGCGATCGCGGTCTCCCTCCCCAACCTCAACGAAGCGCTCGCGGGGCTCTCCGGCCGGCTCTTCCCCTTCGGCGTCTTCAAGCTCCTGTGGCGGCTGAAGGTCGCCCGGCCGAAGACCGCGCGCTGCCTCATGCTCGGGATCGACCGGCCCGACAGGGGCTTTGCGACGCTCGGCCTTTCGGCGCTCCTCTACGTCGGGATGAACGAGGCGGGACGCCGGCGGGGAGTCCGCTGGGGTGAGCTCTCGTGGACGCTCGAGGACAACGACGCCATCAACCACGGCATCGCGGCGACCGGCGCCGTCCGCTACAAGACCTACCGCATCTACGAAAAGGACCTCCCCGCGTGAAGATCTTCCTGACCGGCGTCACGGGCTTTCTGGGATCGCACGTCGCGGAGGCTCTCTGTGCCGAGGGGCACGATGTCCACGCGCTCGCGCGCGATCCGGCCTCGCTCCATCCCGACATCGCGCCGCTCCTCGGCCGGCCCACCGGACGGCTCGTCCTGGTGCGGGGCTCGCTCTTCGACGAGGGGGCGCTGCGCGCGGGGTGCGCGAACGCCGACGCCGTCGTGCACGTCGCCGGGCTCATCCAGGCGCGCCGCGAGTCCGAGTACCGCAAGGTCAACGCGCAGGGAACGCACACGGTCCTCACGGCGGCGCGGGAGAGCGCGCCCGGTCTTCGCCGCTTCGTCCTCATCTCGAGCCAGGCCGCGGGCGGACCCGCGATCGACGGCGTCCCTCGCGGTCCGGACGAGCCCGCCAGGCCGGTCTCGGCGTACGGCCGGACCAAGCGGGAGGGAGAGGTGATCGCCCTCGCGCGCGCGGGGGAGGTCCCGGTCACGATCCTGCGTCCGCCGGTCGTCTTCGGGGCGCGCGACCGCATGCTCGGGCGGTTCTTCCGCGCCGTCGCGCGCGGCCGTATCGTGGTCTGGGGGGACGGGACGAACGCCTTCAACGTCGTCCACGCACCGGACGTGGCGCGCGCCGTCGTCCTCGCGCTGAAGACGCCGCATCCCAGCGGTTCGATCTTCTACACCGCCGACGACCACGCGCTCACGTGGCGCAGCTTCATCGACGCTCTCGCGGCGACGACCGGGTCGCGGGTCGCCGTCATGCGCATCCCGCCGTTCGTCTTCATCCTCGCGGCCGCGCTCTCGACCGCGGGCGCCGCCCTCACGCGCGGGACGCCCGCGTTCTCCTTCGACAAGATCGCGGAGCTTCGCGAGAAGGCGTGGCTCTGCAGCGCGAGGCGGACCCGCGAGGTCCTCGGCTGGGAGCCCGCGGGATCCCTCGCGCAGGCGCTTGCGGTCACCCACGAGTGGTACCGCCGCGCCGGCCAGCTCTAGCGCTTCCGGGGCGGCTCCGGGCGGCGCGCCGGGCCCCGGTTTTCCCCGCCGGCCCGAAACCCGCGGCGGACGGCGCTTTTCGGCCTCGGGACCTATATTCCCGAGGGAGCCCGAACGCCCGATGAGTCCCTCGAACACCCTCCGCGAGCCTTCCCGCCCGCGCATCCTGCTCGTCGACGACGAGGAGCCCGTGGTGCGCGCGCTCAGCTATGTGCTCGAGCGCGAGGGTTTCGACGTGCGCGCCGCGAGGGACGGCTCCGCGGCCCTCGAGGCCGCGCGGGGCTTTCCTCCGGACGTGATCCTGCTCGAGGTCGAGATGTCCGCGCGCGGAGGCCTCGAAACGCTCGCCCGCATCCGCGAGCAGGAAGCGCTCAAGGGGACCCCGGTTCTCCTCATGTGCTCCCAGACCCGGCCCCGCGACGTGGTCGCGGGACTCGAGCACGGCGCCGACGACTTCATCACCAAGCCGTTCGATCCGCGCGAGGTCCTTGCGCGGATCCGCGCCCAGCTGCGCATTCGGAGCCTTCAGGAGCAGGTCCTGCACGCCGAGCGCTGGCGCGTTCTCGTCGAGACGGCCGGAGGCGTGGCGCACGAGATGAGCCAGCCCCTGACCGCCGTCATGGGGAACCTCGAGCTGCTCCTGATGCGTCTGCCGTCCGGGGATCCTGTCCGCGCGACCATCCAGCGCGTGTTCGAGAACGGCGAGCGCGCGGTGGCGCTCCTGCGCAAGCTCCAGAGGATCGAGTCCTACGAGCTGAAGGAGTACCCCGGCACTGCGGGGATCCTCGACATCGAGCGCTCCTCCAAAATCCCCGGCTGATCCGCGCGCCGCGTCCGCGGTCGCGCGCCGGGGCGCTCGACTCAGACCAGCTTGCCCACTTCCTCGCTCATCGCGTCCTCCACCGTGGCGTGCAGGGGCAGGATGCGGTGGAGCATGGTGAGCTCGATGACCTCGCGCACGGGGGACGAGACTCCGCAGATCCGCATGGTCCCGCCGAACCGGCGGACCCACTTGAGCACCGCGACGAGAGCGCCCAGACCGGAGGAATCGATCTCGCGGACCGGCGAAAGATCGACGATCAGCGCGCGGTGGGATTCGCCCACCGCGGACGTCAGCTCTTCCTTGAACGCGCGCGCGGTGCCCGACTCGAGCGACGTCAGGTCGCAGCGGGCGATCAGGAAGTAGTCCTTGTCCTCGAACCAGACGCTCATTTGGCCTCCGTGGGCTTCGGGTCCCCGATCCGGATGATGGATCCCGGCCCCAGCTCGCGCGCCTCGTGGAGGGCGTACTCCGCGAGCGCGAGGAGCGTGTCCGAGTCCGCCGCGTTCTCGGGAACGACGGAGATGC
>Ga0207644_10002823_pt1 | contig 11196 bp, 9 predicted proteins | sample KBSS73metaG_FD_184326 | JGI IMG/M metagenome (GOLD analysis project Ga0207644, IMG submission 184326) | Switchgrass rhizosphere microbial communities from Kellogg Biological Station, Michigan, USA - KBS S7-3 metaG (SPAdes) (version 2) | ecosystem: Host-associated > Plants > Roots > Rhizosphere >... | reverse complement strand
GACGATGGGCCGGCGGGAGGGGTCGCAGCGCAGCGCCGAGCAGACCGCCACCGCGCTGTTCTTCGCGTCAGCCGGCGCGCAGCAGTTCCTCGACTCGATGGCGACGATTCCGCTGGCGAACGCCGGCGGCACGGTGGATCGCGCCCGCTACTTCGCGCTCGTCTACATGACGCTGTTCGACGCGGTCATCGCGCTCTTCGACAGCAAGTACAACTACAACGTCTGGCGACCGATCACCGCCATTCGCAACGGCGACCTCGACGGCAACGACGCCACCGCGCGCGATGCCACCTGGCTGCCGCTCGTCGACACGCCGATGCATCCGGAATACCCGTGCGCGCACTGCCTCACCGGCGCTGCGTTTGCCACCATCGTGTTGGCGTTCGTCGGCGAAGGGAACGCGTTGCCGCTGCGTTCCGCGACCCTGCCCGGCCAGGCGCCGACCGTGCGGGAATTCCGCAGCGCGCGCGACGTCGGCGCGATGATCGGCGACGCTCGCGTGTACGGCGGCGTGCACTTCCGCATGTCGACCGAAACGGGATCCGCGATGGGCATCGCGGTGGCCGAGTACGTCCTGGCCACGCAACTGCGCCCGGCGGGGCGCTAGGGGGGAGCGCTCAACCGTCGCGCGCGAGCGACGGTGCCCGTCGCCGCGCGGCGCCGAACCGGCGCGAACGGCCGATGTGTCGCAAAGGGTCCCCCGCCTGTGCCGTGCCCGCCGTCATCTTGAACCTGGGTTCAAGAATGGTCGCCCGCCGGAACCATCAGGCGCTTCCGCGTGGGAGCGCACACCGGTTCGCATATGGCAGAGGCAACCTCGCTACGAGAGCATTGGTTCAAAGAGTGTATGGCGGACTCGAACACCGCAGGGGTTTGTACGGCAGTGAGGCTAGAACAGCTTGTCCTGGCCAGCGAGCGTCTGCTCGATGGCCGACTGCATCGCCTGGATTCTACGCCGCAACGCCTCACCGTCAACCGCGCCGCCCTTGCCGCCGACGCGCGGCGCGCGCCGTTCGCGCAAGAGGTCGTTCGCGATGTTGAGCGCTGCCATCACGGCGATGCGATCGATGCCGGTGACCTTGCCGCGATCCCGGATGTCTCGCATCTGCCGATCGAGATAGACGACGGCCTCGTTGAGCTCGGCTTCCTCGCCGTCCGCGCACGCGACCTTGTACACGCGTCCCAGGAGGTTCACGTCGATCGTCGCCGACGCATTCGGCGCGGCGGGTGTCTTGGGCGGGCTCATCGATCCTCGCTCGCGCGACGTCATTCCGCGGTGATGCGCGCGAGCAGCGCGTCGAGCCGCGCCGACGCCTGCTGCACGCGGCTCGCCAGATCGCGGTTGCGCTGCTGCGCCTGCGCGAGCTCGTTGCGCAGCGCCTCGTTCGCCGAGCGCAGCGCGCGGGCGTGCGCGAGCAGCGTGGCAAGCCGGTGTTCGAGCGCGGCGAGTTCGTTGTCCATGGGCCCGATCAGGTCAAGTCCCACTATAGGGGCGCGCGAAGCGCCGCGTCAACCGACGCGCCTGCGCGACGGCCGCTACGGGTCCGTCGCCAGCGGAACGTAGCGGACCTCGACGACGTCGAGCTCCTCGACGCCGCCCGGCGTACGCACCGTCACCGTATCGCCTTCCCGCGCCTTGATCAGGGCGCGCGCCATCGGCGACACCCAGCTGATGTAGCCGCGCTCGGTGTCGATCTCGTCGACGCCGACGATGCTGACCGTGCGTGTCGCGCCCGTCGCATCGCGGACGACGACCGTGGCGCCGAAGAACGCCTGGTCAGCGCTGTCGTCGTCGCGCGGCGCCGCGGGATCGACCACTTCCGCGGCGTCGAGGCGCCCGATCAGGAAGCGGATGCGCCGATCGATCTCGCGCAGCCGCTTCTTGCCGTAGATGTAGTCGCCGTTTTCCGAGCGATCGCCGTTGCCGGCGGCCCAGGAGACCGTCGCCACCAGCGCCGGCCGCTCGCGTGACACCAGGCCGTCGAGCTCGCGCTTCAGCCGCGCGAAGCCGCCGGGCGTCATGTAGTTGCGGCTGCCCGCGGGAAGCGGAACCCCGGGCTCGGCGCCGACGTCGTCGTCGACTTCCGTCTCTTCGCTGGTGAAGGCCTTGCTCATCGGGTTTCGCGCTGCGGTGTTCGCGGCGGACGTCGATTATAAGGCGCGCGCACCCGGTCGCCGCCGGGGGCGTCCCGTCCCGTCCGCGCGCGCTTCGTCGGCGCCGTGCCTTCGCGGGACGGAATCGCATCGCGGCGCGGCCCTCCCGGGTGGTAAAATCGCAGCCCTTTTACCGGCAGTTGCGACACGCGTGACGCGCAAGCTCTACATCCGCACGTTCGGCTGCCAGATGAACGAGTACGACTCGGACCGGATGGCGGACGTGCTCGCGCATGCCGAGGGGCTGGCGCTCACGTCGAGCCCGGACGACGCCGACGTCATCCTGTTCAACACGTGCTCCGTGCGCGAGAAAGCGCAGGAGCGCGTGTTCCACGACCTAGGGCGCGTGCGCGCGCTGAAGGCGGCCCGGCCCGACCTCGTGATCGGCGTCGGGGGCTGCGTCGCGTCGCAGGAGGGCGCGGCGATCGTCAAGCGCGCGCCGTACGTCGACGTCGTCTTCGGCCCGCAGACGCTGCACCGCCTTCCCGCCCTGATCGCGGCGCGGCGCGCGACCGGCGTGCCGCAAGTGGACATCTCCTTTCCCGAGATCGAGAAGTTCGACCGCCTGCCGCCGCCGTCGGTGAGCGGCGCCACGGCCTTCGTGTCGATCATGGAAGGCTGCAGCAAGTACTGCACGTTCTGCGTCGTGCCCTACACCCGCGGCGAGGAAGTGTCGCGGCCGCTGCCGGACGTGCTGACCGACGTCGCCGACCTCGCCGACCAGGGCGTGCGCGAGGTGACGCTGCTCGGGCAGAACGTGAACGCGTACCGCGGGGCGCAAGGTGCCGGCACCGCCGCCGTCGCCGATTTCGCCACGCTGCTCGAGCACGTCGCCGAGATCCCCGGCATCGAGCGCATCCGCTACACGACGTCGCATCCGCGCGAGATGTCGCCGCGGCTGATCGGCGTCTACGCCACGCTCGACAAGCTGGTCTCGCAGCTGCACCTGCCCGTGCAATCGGGCTCGGACCGCATCCTGGCGGCAATGAAGCGCGGCTACACGGCGCTCGAATACAAGTCGATCGTGCGCCGGCTGCGTGCCGCGCGTCCCGACCTCTCGCTGTCGAGCGATTTCATCGTCGGCTTCCCCGGCGAGACGGCGCGGGATTTCGACGCGACGATGAAGCTGATCGACGACGTCGGCTTCGACGGCGCGTTCAGCTTCGCGTACAGTCCGCGTCCCGGCACGCCGGCCGCCGACATGGCGGACGCCGTCGACGACGCGACCAAGCAGGCGCGGCTCGCCCGGCTCCAGGCCGCGATCGACCTCCAGTACCGGCGATGCAGCGAGGCGATGGTCGGGCGCCGCGAGCGCGTGCTCGTCACCGGCCCCGCCGTGAAGGGCGCCGGCGACCTGCAGGGGCGCACCGCCCACAACCGGGTGGTCAATTTTGCCGGTTCCCCCGCGTTGATCCATTCGTACGCCGACGTCGTCGTCACCGCGGCGCTCCCGCATTCGCTGCGCGGCACGCTCGTCCCTGCCGAACGGCGGGAACCGCGGCCCGCCGCCGCGATCTGATGTCGGCGCATTCCTACGGAGATGTCACCATGACCGTCGTTCCCTTCGCCCGCAACGTCCCGGCCCTCGCGGTCGCCGCGGCCCTCGCCCTGTCCGGCTGCGCGACCCTTCCGGCCGGCGGCACCGACGCCGGCAAGGCGAACGAGACGGCGGCGATCGCGGCCGCCGCGGCCAGCGCCGCCACCAAGGACGCGGTCGCGCCGTCGGCGTCCGCCGCCACTGCGCCGGGCGCCGCGCGGCCGCCGAGCGCGCCCGCCACCGCCGCGGCCGCCGCCGCCATGGCCGCCGCTGCCGCGGCGCAGGCGCAGAAGCCGTTCGCCGAAGTGATCAAGGACGCGAAGGAATCGCCGGGCCTGTTCCGGCTGTACCAGAAGGAGGACAAGGTCTGGATCGAGCTCGCGCCCGACCAGTTCGACACGCCGTTCTTCTTCTCGTGGAACTTGAGCCGCGGCCTGGGCGAGAAGTTTATCTACGGCGGCCTGATGGGCGATTCCGACATCGTCGAGTTCCACCGCGTGGGCAACACGGTGCAGCTGCTCGCGAAGAACCAGGTGTACTACGCGAGCCAGGGCAAGCCGCAGGCGCGCGCGGTCGCCGAGGCGTTCTCCGACAGCCTGATCGCCGCGGTGCCGGTGGTGAGCCAGCCGCATCTGGAGCGCAAGAGCGTGCTGATCGAGGCGAACGCGCTCTTGTTCGCCGACATCCCCGGCGGCAACGGCACGCTCGAGCGCGTCTACCGGCAGGGCTACAGCTTCGACGCGCGCAACACGTCGATCCGCTCGGCCCGCACCACGGCCGACCTCGTCGCGATCGACGTCAACGCGCACTACTCGCTCGCCCGCGTCGCCCAGCCGCCGATGACGCCGGGCCCCGTTCCGTTCCCGCAGCCGCCGGCCACCGTGCCGGACATCCGCAGCCTGTTCCTCGGCTTCTACTACAACTTCGCGAAGCTGCCCGAGTCGCCGATGCGGCCGCGCCTCGCCGACGACCGCGTCGGCTACTTCACGACGTCGCGCTACGACTTCGCCGACGACACGAAGCTCTCGCCGAAGGTCAACTACGTCGACCGCTGGCGTCTCGAGAAGAAGGACCCGTCCGCGGCGCTGTCCGAGCCGAAGCAGCCGATCGTCTTCTGGATCGACCGCAACGTGCCCGAGAAGTACCGCCCGACGATCGTCGCGGCCGTCCTCGAATGGAACAAGGCGTTCGAGAAGATCGGCTACAAGAACGCGATCGAGGCGAAGATCCAGCCCGACGACGCCGACTGGGACACGCTCGACGCCCGCCACGCGTCGATCCGCTGGATGACGACCGCGCGGCCCTCCTTCGGCGGCATCGGCCCGTCGCAGGTCGACCCGCGCTCCGGCGAGATCCTCGACGCCGACATCGGCATCGACCCGGTACGCTTCCGCAACCGGCGCTTCCAGCGCGTCGAGCAGATCCCCGAGCCCGCCGCGATGCGCGGCTTCATGAAGAACGTCGACGCGCTCTGCCAGATCGAGGAGTACGCCGCGCAGGAGAAGGGCTTCGCGCTCGACCTCCTTGAAGCGCGGGGCGACATCGATCCCGACGGGCCGGCCGCCGAGCAGTTCGTGCTCGACGACCTGCGCGAGGTCGTGCTGCACGAGGTCGGCCATACGCTGGGCCTGCGCCACAATTTCCGCGCGTCGACGATCTACACGCAGGCGCAGCTCGACGACCCGGCGTTCACGGCGGCGCACGGCATTTCCGGCTCGGTGATGGAATACAACGCCGTCAACATCGCCGCGAAGGGTGCCAAGCAGGGCGCCTACAACATGACGATGCTCGGGCCGTACGACTACTGGGCGATCGAATACGCGTACAAGGAGATTCCGCCGGAGCAGGAGAAGGCGGAGCTCGCGAAGATCGCCGCGCGCAACAGCGAGGGGGCGCTTGCCTACGCGACTGACGAGGACGCCTCCTTCGCGATCGATCCCGAGGCCAACCAGGCCGACCTGGGCGGCGATCCGCTCGAGTTCGCCCGCCGCCGCTTCGTGCTGGTGCAGGAAATGTGGGACCGCTGGCAGAGCCGTCCGCTGAAGGAAGGCGAGAACTACCTCGTCTATCGCCGCGTCGTCGAGCGCGGGCTTCTCGCCATTTCCGGCGCGTCTACGAACGTCGCCAAGTACGTCGGCGGCGTCACCACGCTGCGCGATCACGCGGGCAGCCCGCGCGCGCCGCTCACGCCGGTGGACGTCGCCCGCCAGCGCGAGGCGCTGAAGATCATCGCCGACGGCCTGTTCTCGGCGGACAGCTTCCGCTTCAAGCCCGAGTTCATGCGCCGGGTGCAGGTCGACTGGCTCGACCGCAACGACACCTACGACATCGGCCTGTCGACGCCCGGCGTCGACTACTCGCTCAACACGCAGGTGCTGAACGTGCAGCGGAAGGTGCTGAACCAGCTGATGAGCGACACCGTCGCGCAGCGTGTGCTCGACAGCGAGGTCAAGACGAGCGATCCGAAGTCGATCGTGCGGCTGTCCGAGCTGTACGGCACGCTGTCCGACTCGATCTGGAGCGAGCTTCGCACCGGCCGCGACATCACGCCGATGCGCCGCAACCTGCAGCGCGAGCACCTCGCGCGGCTGGCGACGTCGCTGCTGCGTCCGAGCATGACGATGCCGGCCGACGCCCGCTCGCTGCAGCGCGAGCAGGCGCGGGCGCTGCGCCGCGAGATCGCAGCGGTGCAGAACAGGGCGTCGTTCTCGAAGGAAACGAAGGCGCATCTGGCGGAGGCGCAGAACCAGCTCGACGAAGCGCTGAAGGCGCCGATCGTCCGGCAGGCGGTCTGACGTTGGCCGAGGCCCGACGCGCCGCGGAGGCGCTGACGCTCGCGCCGCTCGACAACCGCGCGCTGGCCAACCTGTGCGGACCGCTGGACGCGAACCTGCGGCAGATCGAAGACGCGCTCGACATCGAGATCGCGCATCGCGGCGCCGAGTTCACGCTGACCGGCGCGCCGCAGCAGACCGCCCGCGCCGCCGCGGCGCTGACGCGCTTCTACGCCGACGCCGCGAAGCCACTCTCCGTCGACGACATCCAGCTCGGCCTGGTCGAGATCGCGACGCGCGGCGGCGCGACGCGCGCGGCGCGTCCGGTGGCCGAGGACGCCAGCGGCGCGCCGCTCTTGCGCACGCGCCGCGCGGACCTGCACGGCCGCACGCCGAACCAGATCGCGTACCTGAAAGCGATCCAGGCGCATGACATCGCGTTCGGCATCGGCCCCGCCGGGACCGGCAAGACGTACCTCGCCGTCGCCTGCGCGGTCGACGCGCTGGAGCGCGACGCGGTGAAGCGCATCGTGCTCGTGCGGCCGGCCGTCGAAGCGGGGGAACGGCTGGGATTCCTTCCGGGGGATCTTGCGCAGAAGGTCGATCCGTACCTGCGTCCGCTGTACGACGCGCTGTACGACCTGATGGGCTTCGACAAGGCCGCGAAGCTGTTCGAGCGCAGCACGATCGAGCTGGCGCCTCTCGCCTACATGCGCGGGCGCACGCTCAATCATTCGTTCATCATCCTCGACGAGGCGCAGAACACCACGCCCGAGCAGATGAAGATGTTCCTGACCCGCATCGGTTTCGGCACGAAGGCCGTCATCACCGGCGACGTCACGCAGATCGATCTCGCGCGCGGGCAGAAGAGCGGCCTCATCGAAGCGGAGCGCGTGCTGAACGGCGTGCGGGGCCTCGCGTTCGTGCGCTTCACCAGCGCCGACGTCGTGCGGCACCCGCTGGTGCAGAAGATCATCGACGCGTACGAACGCCACGAGGCGGAAAAGTAGGGTCAGAGACGGCTTTTCTCCTGCGCGCGCCATGCCGGTAGACTGCGCGGAAAGATCGCGACCGGCCGACAAGGAAAGTCGTCTCTGACCCTACTTTCGTTCCCCGTCTCCCTGGCGGTCCAGTTCGACGTCCCGGCCGGCGCGCTGCCGCGCCGCGCGACGCTGCGCCGCTGGGTCGTGGCGGCGGCAAGCCGCCCGCTCCTCGTCACGCTGCGCTTCGTCGGCACGCGCGAGGGCCGCCGGCTCAACGCCGGGTACCGCGCCCGCGACTACGCGACGAACGTCCTGACGTTCGTGTACGATGACGTCGTCCCGCGGGCCGGCGACATCGTCGTGTGCGTTCCGGTCGTGACGCGGGAGGCGCGAGCGCAGGGGAAGACGGTGCGGGCGCATCTCGCGCACCTCATCGTCCACGGCATGCTGCATCTGCAGGGCTACGATCACGAACGCGGCGACGACGCCGCGCGGATGGAAGCGCGCGAGACCGCGCTGCTCGCCCGCCTCGGCTACCGCGACCCGTATGCCGCGCGCGCCGTCACGCGCCGCGCGCGTCCGGGCTGACCACGCCGATGGACGACGCCTCCGGCAAACCGGGCGACCGGCCGCGCCTGCTCGAGCGCCTCACCGCGCTCCTCACGCGCGAGCCCGAGGACCGCGAAGACCTGCTCGACTTGATGCGCGGCGCCTACGAGCGCCGCCTGCTCGACGCCGACGCGCTGTCGATGATCGAGGGCGTGCTGAGCGTCTCGGAAACGACGGTGCGCGACATCATGATCCCGCGCGCACAGATGGATTGCGTGTCGATCGACGACGATCCGCCCGACTTCCTGCCGCTGATCCTCGAGACGAAGCACTCGCGCTTCCCGGTGATCGGCGAGAGCAAGGACGACGTGACCGGCATCCTGCTCGCGAAGGAGCTCCTCAACTACTACGCGAACCCCGAGGGCTTCGTGCTGCGCGACACGCTGCGCCCGGCGGTCTTCGTGCCAGAGTCGAAGCGCCTCAACGTGCTGCTGCGCGAGTTCCGCGCGAACCGCAACCACATCGCGATCGTCGTCGACGAATACGGCGGCGTGTCGGGCCTGGTCACGATCGAGGACGTGCTGGAGCAGATCGTCGGCGACATCGAGGACGAGTACGACTTCGACGAGTCGATCGACAACGTCATTCCCGAGGCGAACGGCCGCTTCCGCGTGAAGGCGCAAACCGAGATCGCGGACTTCAACGCGCACTTCGGGACCTCCTTCGAGAACGAGGAGTTCCAGACGGTCGGCGGCCTCGTGCTGAAGGCGTTCGGCCGCCTGCCCAAGCGCGGCGAGGCGACGACGATCGAGGGACTGCGGTTTCGCGTGCTGCGCGCCGACAGCCGCCGGCTGCACACGCTGCAGGTCGAGCGCCTCGCGCCGCCGCCGTCGGCCGACGCCGCCGGCTAGCGCGCTTTGCGTGCGATGACTTCCGCGCGCGCGCTGGCGCTCGCCGCCGCCGCGCTGTGCGGTGCGCTCACCGTGTTCGGCTTCGCGCCATTCGGCCTCGCGCCGCTGCCGGTCGTCACGCTCGCGGTGCTGTTCGCGCTGTGGCAGCGCGCCGCGCCGCGCGAGGCCGCATGGCGGGGGTTTGCGTTCGGGGCGGGCCTGTTCGGCGCCGGCGTGACGTGGGTCTACATCGCCCTCGAGACGTTCGGCGGCATGCCGATGGCCGTGGCGCTCGTCGGAACGGCGGGCTTCGCCGCGTACCTCGCGCTTTGGCCGGCGCTCGCCGGCTACGCGGCGGCGCGGCTCGCGCCGCCCGGCTCGACGGCGCGCGCGGTGATCGCCGCCGCGGCGTGGACGCTCGCCGAGGGCTTGCGCGGCTTCGTGTTCACGGGGTTCAACTGGCTCTCCGTCGGCTACGCGCAGCTTCCGGGCAGCCCGTTCGCCGGCTACGCACCGATCCTCGGCCTGTTCGGCGTGTCGCTCGTCACGGCGCTCGCGGCGGCAATGGTGGCGCTCGCGATCGACGCGCTCGCGGACGGCGCCTGGCGTCGCGTCGCCGCGCAGGCAGCGATCGTCGTCGCGCTGATGGTCGGCGGCGCCTTCGCCTCGCGCATCGAATGGACGGAGCCCGACGGGCCGCCGCTCGCCGTGTCCCTGGTGCAGGGCGACATTCCGCAGGCGGAAAAATTCGACCCGAGGTTCCGCGAGAAGACGTTCGCCGTCTACGCGCAGCTCGCCGAGCGCAGCAAGGGACGCCTCATCGTACTGCCCGAAAGCGCGTACCCGATGTTCTCCGAGGACGTGCCGGACGACGTGATCCTGCACCTGGTGCGCACGGCGGGCGACCGCCGCGGCGACCTCCTGCTCGGCCTCTTCACCGCCGAGCCGCCGCTGCCCGGCAGCGACGATCCGCGCTTCTTCAATACCGTCGTGAGCCTGGGCGACAGCGACCTGCAGATCTATCGCAAGCGGCACCTCGTGCCGTTCGGCGAGACGATTCCCGGCAAGGCCGTCGTGGGCTGGTTCATCCGCAACGTGCTGGCGATTCCGCTCGCCGACCAGACCGCCGGTCCGGCGCGGCAGTCGCCGTTCGCCATCGCCGGCACGCGCGTCGCCGTCAACATCTGCTACGAGGACGCGTTCGGCAGCGAGCTGATCGAGGGTGCGCGCACGGCCGGCCTGCTCGTCAACGTCACCAACGACGCGTGGTACGGGCGTTCGATCGCCGCGTTCCAGCACAACCAGATCGCGGCGATGCGCGCGCTGGAGCTCGGGCGGCCGATGCTGCGCGCGACCAACACCGGTGTCACGTCCGCGATCGCGCACACCGGCCGCGTGATCGCGACGCTGCCCTGGTTCACCCGCGACATCCTCGAAGTGACGATCGAGGGCCGTCGCGGCGCGACCCCCTACCAGCGCTGGGGCGACGCGCCGGCGTTCGTCCTTGCCGCGGCAGTCGTTGCGCTCGCGGCGTGGAGCGCGCGCCGCCGGCGACGTTCCGTCGCGCGCTAGCTGGCCGGCGCGAATCCGTCAGGACGCTTCACCGCATCCAATGGACGTCCGTCGGCGCCGAACGCGCTTCGTCGCGCCCGGCCGGCACCGGGCGCCCGCGCGTTGCCCGGGGACGGCGCCCTGCCCATAATGCGCGCTCCTCCGCTCTCGGCGATCCGCCCATGCCTCTCGAACTGATCATCGACGGACTCTCCAAGACGTACCCGAACGGCGTGCGCGCGCTGCAGGACGTGACGCTCTCGATCCCGACGGGGATGTTCGGCCTGCTCGGGCCCAACGGGGCGGGCAAGTCGACGCTGATGCGCACGCTGGCCACGCTGCAGGAGGCCGATGCGGGCAGCGCGCGGCTGGGCGACGTCGACGTGCTGCGCGACAAGGACGCGGTCCGCCGGCGGCTGGGTTACCTGCCGCAGGACTTCGGCGTCTATCCGAAAGTGTCGGCGCAGGACATGCTCGACCACCTCGCGCGACTGAAGGGCCTCGCGAACGCGGGCGAGCGCAAGGACGTGGTCGCAACGCTCCTGAAGCAGGTCAACCTGTTCGACGTGCGCAAGAAGGCGCTGGGCGGCTTCTCGGGCGGCATGCGGCAGCGCTTCGGCATTGCACAGGCGCTGATCGGCAATCCCGCGCTCGTGATCGTCGATGAGCCAACCGCGGGGCTCGATCCCGAGGAGCGCGTGCGCTTCCACAACCTGCTCGCCGAGATCGGCGAGAACGTGATCGTGATCCTGTCGACG
>Ga0207644_10002816_pt1 | contig 11210 bp, 9 predicted proteins | sample KBSS73metaG_FD_184326 | JGI IMG/M metagenome (GOLD analysis project Ga0207644, IMG submission 184326) | Switchgrass rhizosphere microbial communities from Kellogg Biological Station, Michigan, USA - KBS S7-3 metaG (SPAdes) (version 2) | ecosystem: Host-associated > Plants > Roots > Rhizosphere >... | reverse complement strand
GCGGCTCGTGAGCGCCGGGCGCCGCGTCGCCATCGTCGGTGTCGGCTACTCCGACGTCGGTCGGCACAGCGGCCTGACCGAGCGCCACCACGCCGCGCAGGCCGCGGTCCGCGCCCTCGAGGACGCTGGACTCGACGCGAGCGACATCGACGGCGCCACCACCTTGGGCGGCGACGCCGGGGACTTCGCGTGGATGCTCGGCATGGGACCGCTCGCGTGGCACCTCAACTTCGGCATCGCGCCGGCCTTCGTGGCCCCCGCCGTCGAGGCGGCCAGGGCAGTCGCAGCCGGCGCGTGCGAGACGGCGATCGCGTTCCGGTTGATGATGCAGCAGCCGAGCAGCGCCGCGGCCGCCGCCGGGAGTGCGGCCATCGCCGTCGCCAATGTCGATGACACGGAGTTCCAGTTCCCGTTCGGCGACTTCAGCCCGACGCAGTGGGCGGGTCTGCTCATGAATCGCTACCTGCACGACACCGATGCCACTGAAGAGCACTTCGCCCAGTTCGCCGTCACCCAGCGCGAGCACGCGATGGGCAACGACGAGGCGTTGCAGCGGGCGCCGCTGTCCGTCGACGACTACCTGTCGGCGGCCTACATCTCGAAGCCGTTGCGGCTGCTCGACTGCGACTACCCGTGCGACTCGGGTTCGGCCGTCATCTTCACCACGGAGGAGCGCGCCCGCGACCTGCGTCAGCCCGTCGTGCTCGTCGATGCCATGGCGCTCGTGTCGGACCACGACATGAACTTCGAGCTCCTGCCGGACATGACGCACACGGCGCCCGCTCGCTGCGCCGACACGCTGTGGTCGCGCACCGATCTGAAGCCGGCGGACATCGACACCGCCCAGCTCTACGACGGCTTCAGCGTCATCACGTTCCAGTGGCTCGAGGCCCTCGGGCTGTGCGAGCCCGGGCAGGCGGGGCCGTTCATCGCCGCCGGCAACACCCGCCTGGGCGGCTCGCTGCCGCTGAACACCGACGGCGGCGCCTGCAACGTCGGCCGACGCCATGGCGCCAACTTCTGCATCGAGGCGACTCGACAGCTGCGCGGGCAGTGCGGTGAGCGCCAGGTCGACGGGGCCGAGGTTGGCGTGTGGTCGAACGCCGTCGGCCCGTTCGCCGGCGCCATGCTGCTGACGAAGCCCTGACGTCGGCGTTCATCCAGGAAGGACCGCCACACCCGATGGCAGAGATCACGATGCCCCAGCTCGGTGAGACGGTCACCGAGGGGACCATCACCCGCTGGTTCAAGCACGTGGGCGACCAGGTCGCCGAGAACGAACCCCTCTTCGAGGTCTCGACCGACAAGGTCGACTCCGAGGTGCCGTCGCCGGCGGCCGGGTTGCTGCGCGAGATCCTGGTGCAGGAGGGCGCCACCGTCGACGTCGGCACGGTGCTGGCCCGCGTCGGCGATGCCGGGTCCGTCCCTGTGGCCGAGGCGGCACCAACACCAGCGCTGGAGCCTGCACCGGAGGCGGCGCCCGCGGCTGCCCCTGCTCCCGCCGCGCCGCCACCCGAACCGGCGCCGCAAGCTCCGCCTCTGCCTCCGCCTCCTGCACCCGCACCCGCACCGGCCCCGACGCCCGCCGACGGCGACGGCGACGATCCGCCGTTGCTGTCACCGGTCGTGCGCCACTTGATCTCGGAGAACGGGCTCGACCCGTCGACGATCGAGGGCACCAGCGCCGGCGGGCGGATCACCCGGTCCGACGTCCATGCCGTCATTGAGCGCGCCGGCGCAGCAGCGCCCTCACCCGCGCCCGTAGCTGCTCCTGGTCCCGCGCCCGCTCTGGCTGCTTTCGCGGCGCCCGCTCCCACGCCGGACGTGTCGGTGCCGTCGGGGCCGCGCGACAGCCTCGTGCCGTTCTCGAACATCCGTCGGCGGACGGCTGAGCACATGGTGCGGTCGAAGTCGACATCGGCGCACGCGCTGGTCGCGATGGAGGTCGACTACCACAACGTCGAGAAGGTGCGGCTCGCCGAGAAGGACGCGTTCAAGGCGTCGGAGGGCGCGGCGCTCACCTACCTGCCGTTCATCTCGCGCGCCGTCGTCGACGCGCTGCGCGACTTCCCCGAGCTGAACGCGTCGGTGGGTCACGACGAGCTGATCGTGCACCACGACGTGCACCTCGGCTACGCCGTCGACCTCGACTTCCAGGGCCTCATGGTCCCCGTCGTGCACAACGCCGACGCCAAGCGGCTGCGGGCGCTGGCGCGCGAGCTCGCCGACCTCGCCGCCCGGGCGCGGTCGAAGTCGCTCGGTCCCGACGACATCTCCGGCGGCACGTTCACGATCACCAACGTCGGGTCGTACGGCACGACGATGACGTTCCCCGTCATCAGCCAGCCGCAGATCGCCATCCTCTCGACCGACGGGGTCAAGAAGCACCCGGTCGTCATCGAGCAGCCCGACGGCAGCGACGCCATCGTCGTGCGCCCCACGGGTCTGCTCGCCCTCGCGTGGGACCACCGCGCCGTCGACGGCGCCTACGCGGCGGCGTTCCTGCGAGGCGTCAAGGAGATCCTCGAGACCCGGGACTGGCGCCAGGAGCTGGCGTGATCGCGAGTGTCGGTCTGATTTCACGTGGCCCGAGCGGCTATCCCCCTAGATCCTCAGCCGTTTAACTCGATGGTATGCCGCTGCCTGCCGACGTCCAGATCTGTTCGGTCGACGACCACGTCGTCGAGCACGTCGACGCCTTCAAGGGGCGCCTCCCGGCCAAGTTCGGCGACCGCGGCCCGAGGATCGTCGAGATCACCGGCGAGACCGTCGACCCGCTCGGCAACCATCACACGGGCTCGCAGCAGGTGTGGGAGATCGATGGCAACCGCTACCCCACCATCGGGCTGAACGCCGTCGCCGGCAAGCCCAAGGAAGAGATCGGCGTCGAACCCGTGCGCTTCGACGGCATGCGTGCCGGTTGCTACGACATCGACGAGCGCATCAAGGACATGGACCAGGACGGCGTCCACGCGCAGCTGTGCTTCCCGTCGCTTCCCGGCTTCGCCGGCTCGACGTTCTTCAACATGGAGGACAAGGAGCTCGCGCTCGCGTGCGTGCAGGCGTGGAACGACTTCGCCATCGACGAGTGGTGCGCGGCCTACCCCGGCCGCCAGATCCCGTTGGCGATCCTCCCGTACTGGGACGCCGACCTGAGCACCGCCGAGGTGCAGCGGGTGGCCGCGAAGGGCGCCAAGGCGGTGTCGTTCACCGAGGCCCCCCATGCCTCGGGCCTCCCGTCGTGGCACAGCGACCACTGGGACAACCTTCTCGCGGCGACCCAGGACGCCGACATGCCGTTGTGCCTCCACTTCGGCAGCGGCGGGGCGCCGACGATCGCGCCCGACGCGAACTTCGCCGTCGCCATCGCCCTGTTCGGGACGAACTCCCAGTTCACGATGACGGAGCTGTTGCTCTCACCGGTGTTCCACAAGTTCCCGCGCCTGAAGGTCGCGCTCTCCGAGGGTGGCATCGGCTGGATGCCGTGGCTGCTCGAGCGCGTCGACTACACGTGGGAGCGCCACCGCCATTACACCGGCTGCAACCCCGACGTCCGACCGTCGGACCTGTTCCGCCAGCACATCTTCGGCTGCTTCATCGCGGACGAGACCGGCATCGAGGTGCGGCACCGCATCGGCGTCGACAACATCATGTTCGAGAGCGACTACCCGCACTCGGACAGCAACTGGCCGTCGAGCAGGGTCGTGCTCGAGAAGATGCTCGCCGACGTCCCCGACGCGGAGGCGCGCAAGATCGCCGAGGACAACACCCGGCGCGTCTTCAACTTCCCGCGCCGCTGAGCGACGCGACGTCTCCCGACTCGATGTTCCGCGCCTCGCCCGCTGTCGTTCAGCCTTGCTTCTTCGAGAGGAAGGCGTCGACGCGGTCGGTGACATCGGGCGACGACAACAACGTGCTCTGGGCGAGCCGGTCGAACTCTCGCGCCGTACGACGGTCGATGCTCGCCGCCGCGTCGATGGCGACCTTCGCCAGCCCGACCGCCTCACGAGGCACACCGGCGAGATGCCGCGCGAAGGCCTGCACCCGTTCGGCGAACTCCGACGCGGGATAGACCGCATGCACGAGCCCGATCATGCGGGCCTCCTCGGCATCGACGACTTGGCCGGCCATCGCGAGCCACCGCGCCCAGTGCGGGCCGACGAGCCGCGTCAGACGGCTGATGCCACCCGACCCAGGCAGCACCGCCAGGTTGGCAACCTCGGGAAGGGCGAAGGTGCTCGCGTCGGACGCGAGGCGGAAGTCGCACGACACGCCGAGCTCGACGCCGACGCCGAAGCACGGGCCCTGCGCGGCGAGCACGATCGGCTTCTCGATCTGCTCCATCTCGTCGAACAGGTCGTGGCGAGCGTTCCGCCGATACTGGCGCCGGACGTTCGATCCGCGGACCACGCCGTCGGTGCCCTCGCCGAGCGGGCCAGCAAGCTCAGCGATGTCGACGCCGGCGGTGAAGTACCGCCCCTCGCCGGTGAGGACGAGCACGCGGTGGCGGTCGTCGTCCGCGAGGTCGGACACCGCCGACTCCACCACGTCGAACATCTCACCGCTGATCGCGTTGCGCTTCTCATCACGCGTGAAGGTCACCGTGATGATGCCGTCGCTGTCGTCGCGCCGGGCGTGGCTCGTCGCGGTCATGTGTCCTCCTGGATCGCGACACCTTCGAGCCTCACCGTACGGTCGAGCACCGACGCGTACCCTGCTCGCAGCGATGGCGAAATCGAACCGAAACGCTCCCCGTCGTGCCCCCATGGCTGACCGTGAACCGGTTCGCCGGGCGAGCTACGGCGCCGCCAGCCCTGTCGTCGGCGTCAAGGGGGCTCGAACTCGTGAACAGATCATCGAGGCGGCCCTCCTGCTCTTCGGCGAACGGGGGGTGCACGGCACCGTCGTCGACGACATCGCCAAGGCCGTCGGCATCTCGCGGGCGACGCTGTACCAGTACTTCGGGAGCAAGGAGGAGCTCTTCCGCGAGCTCGTCGAGGAGTCAGGTTCTGCGCAGATCCGCGTGATGCGCAGGCTGGGCCGACTCGGCCCGACAGCCGAGGGCTTCGACAACCTCCACTGGTGGTTGGGCGAGGTCACGTGGGTGTACGAGAAGTACGCCACGTTGTTCGTGCAGTGGGCGAACGTCGACACACCCGAGGGACCGCTCCGCCCGATGCTCGGCCGATTCCTCGAGACGTACACCGGCAGGCTCGCCGAGCGGCTGGTCGAAGGCGGCGTGACGGGCGTCGATGCGGGGGATCTCGCCATCGCCCTCTGGTCGATGATCGAGCGGTTCAACTACTACCGGCACACGCGAGCGACCGGGCTCACCGACGACGCCGCAGTCGACAACTTGGCGATCGTTGCGCAGCTGATCGTGTTCCCGGAGACACCGTCGGCAGTGCTGACCTCGGGCGCCAACAGCATCAGGGTCCGTCGCAGCGGAGCGCAGGCACCGCGCAAGTTCAAGGCGATGCCGGACTGGAAGCCACGAGAGGGACGGTTCGCCAGCCTGAGTGACGAAGCGTTCGCGACGGTGAGTGACATCCTCGATGCCGGTGCCCGTCTCTTCGCATCGAGCGGCTACCACAACACGAGCGCCAACATGATCATCCGTGAGGCCGCCCGATCTCGGGGAACCTTCTACAAGTACTTCGACGGGAAGCTCGATCTCCTGGTGGTGCTGGCTCGCGAGTGCGCCGAGGAGGTCCGAGAGCTCAGCGACCGGCTGAAGGGAGTCGACACGTCGGCCGACCTACGGGTCTGGCTCGGAGACTTCCTCGCGCTACACCAGACCCATTCCGGCGTCTTCCGGGTGTGGCTCGAGCAGGTCGTCGACGACGCGGCGGTGCGCGAGACCTCGGACATCGCCGTCGGTTCCGCGCTCGCGGGCATGACCCAGCTCCTCGCGAGCGTCGAACGCGCCTACCAGCTCGATCTCGGCGCCTCGGCGCTGATGTTCCTCGCGCTCCTCGAACGCCTGCCCGGCCTGGCTGCTGGGACCGGCGACGTACAGCCGACGGCGCGCCTCGCGGACACGTTGACCAGCGTGATGGAGCGAGGCTTCCTCAACGCTGGATCGTGACGATGCCGGGAGGGACGACGGAGGTCAGTTGAGGTCGGCGACCGCGGACGACGCCGAGCAACGGCGCAGCGCCAGGCCGAACACCTCGCACGCGGCTCGCAGATAGGCGGTACCGGTGGGGTCGAAGGGCTGGCGCGCCTTGCGCACGAAGCCGACGTGGCCCCACACGGAGACCTCACCCACGATCGGCACGAAGAGGCACGCCCGGTACCCGCCGCTCGCCACCCGCTTCGCCGTGTCGGCGAACTGACGGGACATGTGGCCGATGTCGCCAAGGTGGACGACCTCACCGCTCAACACACTCGCGGCGCTCGCGAACCCCGGCGACAGCGGAACACCATCGCTCACGCTCGCAACCCACTCGGCAGGCGTGTTGCGCGTCGTCACCAGACGCAAGCGTGCGCCCTTGAGCTGGAACACCGACATCGCGTCGGCGTAGCCGGTGGCGTCGAGGGCATCGAGAAGGTGGTCAGAGCACTCCTCGACCGTGTCGCACCCGGCAAGCGTCGTCGCCAGCAGCTCGAGCGACTGCAAGAGCAGCAGCGCGACGTCGGCTCGCTCCATGGTGGTCTCTGCCTCGTCCCCCATCTCGGAGACATTGCCGACGAAGCGATAGCCGGTGCCGCGCACCGAGGCGATATAGCGGGGCTTGCGAGGATCGTCGTCGAGCTTCCGCCGAAGGCGGTTGACGAAGATGCGCAGGGTGTTCTTGCCGTCCGACGGAAGCCATCCCCACACCCGGCGCACGATGGTGTGCGCCGGCAACGCCTGCTGTGGGTGCGTCATGAGGAACGTGAGGAGCGCGTACTCCGTGGGCGAGAGATGCAGGGGTTGGCCATGGAGGTCGCACTCCTGCGCCCAGAGGTCGATCCGCAGCCCATCGGAGCCGAGGTAGCGGACGCCGGGGACCCAGCCGTGGTCCGACCGGCGCAACAGCGCGACGACCCGCGCGAACACCTCTTCGGCGCCGCACGTCGGGTCGACGACGGCGTCGACGCCCACGCCGACGAGCGATATGACGGCCGCGGGCGCCGGCCTGGCCAGCACGACCAGTGGCGCCATCGTGACCGGGCGGATCGCCTCGACGATCCTCCACACGGTGCGCTCGTCGCCGGCAACGAGCACGAGCGACACCTTCTGGATCGCCGTCAACCACCGCGCCCGTTCCGCGTCGGCAGCGTGGGTCCAGGACCACCCGCGCTCCTCGAGCCACGCAGTGACGCCGAAGGCCTCCCAGGTCGCCGACGGCCCGACCAGGATCACCGGCTGGTCCGGCACCACCTCTCGGATCAACTCGGCCGGTGTCACGGGCCGGCTCGGTGCGTCGAGCAGGTCTGCGCTGATCGCCATCTTCCCCCCAGGACTGCTGTCGCTCGCTGGCGAGCTGCCTAGGGCCGAGTATATCTGACATACCTGTCTACTACAACTGCCGATGTCGTTGCCCTCGGAGTATCGGGAGATCCATGAGGACGTCGGTCACCACCCGCTGATCGGCAGGTTCGTCCATCTGACGAAGATGTCCGCCATGAGGAGTTCCGTCTGAGGGATCACCGGGCTGGACGGGTGCGCAGCTGTTGAACGTCGCCGCGGCGCGCGAGCACCTCGAGACATTGACTCACAGCGGCCGATCCGAACGCTTGAGATGGTCAGGCCGCGGCTCGATGACGTCGAGATAACGCTCGGGGTCTCCGAGCACTTCGTCGTGCGTCATCGACATGCCGACCCTTCCTCGAGTCGGACCGGTTGCGCGAGTTCCCGTGACCGGTTCAAACCCTCGTGCTTCACACGTTCGCGGCTGTGAGCCCCGAGCGGCAGCCTCCGACCGGTCCCAAACGGGGACGACGAACTCCTACAGACGTGCATCTCTGATGCGGGCGGGTCCGTCACGAGATCGGTCAGGTCTTTCGTCTCGTGGCATTGATGCACGGGTGCGCGGCGTGGGCTTGCTCCGCCGGCCTCGTCACCTTGGTCGAGTCCCGTGTTCGCTCCCGGCGCTCCCCCACGCCGCGCCCGCGTCTCGTCGCGACCTCTGCGACGTCCGGCTGGCACCGGGTCCGTAGCGAAATAGTGACGACGTCCGCCTGCCTATCGTCCGCACCAAAGCGATCGGCACATCCCGATCTGGACAACCGCTATACCTGTCCGCCACACCGGCATCGGCGGTGGCCACCAGCGCACGCCGGACTCGGTCGGCGTCCGCTCGGCTGCCGCGGACCGACCGGGTCAGGTAGCGGCGAGTGCCGGTCCTGGGATCGCGTCCGGCGTAGAGTGATGACTGCTTCCATTCGCTGTGAATGTAAATGCCATACCGTCCCAGGTGCGGGCCGCCGCCACGCCGGGAACACGTCACCGGTCGCCGGACGGGCCGCAGCCCTCGCGTTCGACGAGGGCGCAGGTGGCGCAGCCAGCGATGGTCGGTCCGTTCTTGAGGTCACAGTTGTGCGCGGCGATGCCAAACGGGCGCATGAACGCGGTGTCCACGTCGTCGCCGCGAGCGCCACGGCAGATGCCGGCGACCTCGTCAAGGGTGGCGGCGGTCGACGCATGCCACGGCCCCAAGGTGACCTTCTTGGCGTTCGCGACATCGAGGAGAAGGTCGAGCGCCTCCTCGGTTCGGTCAGTCGCCGCCAGCAGGGTCGCCAAGTCGTGGGCGATGATCGCCCACTCGGGCGACCGCCTGCCGAAGGTGGCCGCAATCGCCGCCAACCCCGTGCGCAGGAGCGGCTCCGCCTCCGCGTAACGACCGGCGGCGGTCAGCACGGCACCCAAGGCGGCGCCTTCGCCGGCGACCTCCACGTGGTCCGATCCAAGGACGGCGCTTCGCATGCGCAGGGCACACCGAGCGTGCACCTCGGCAGCGGCGTGATCGCGGCGCGCGTGGTGGAGGTGGGCGAGACGATGGTGCAGCGTGACGATGTCGCGATCGCTTGCGTAGCCGCCGGCCTCGATGATCTCGACCGCCCGGTGGAGAACCCGATCGGCAGCGTCGAGCTTGCCCGCCGTGAGAAACTGCAGGCCGAGCGCCACGAGGAGGCCGACCACCGCCCGGTCGGTGACGACAGATCCAGCGAGCTGTTCACCGCACCGCCCCCCGGCGCCCATCAGACCGCCGCCTCCCAAACTTCAAGTACCTCCTCGACCCGGACAAAGGTGTCGGCGCCGTCGGTGAACAGCCAGCGCCTGGACACCTCCCGGCAACCGGCGGACACGAGCTGACAGCCATCGATGCGCCCACCACCCCGCAGCGCCACGTTCACCTGTCGACCCGCCAGCTGCTTCCCGAGCGGCCCCTTCAAGGGCGTCCGAAACAGGAGCCGCAGCAGCGGGTTCGCATATCTCGCCAGCGTCGCGTTGGGCGCGGCGTCCTCCGCTGCCGGTGCATCAGCCATGGGGCATCATGGGGGCGCGAACGCATGTCAGCGCCATGTCGATCTCGACCAGACCCCCCGGGCGGCTCGGTCATTCCCCGCTCATGTAGAGCCGGCGCCCTGGGCGCGTGCGTGGGCGAGGCCTCGTGGCGCGACGAGCAACGAGCGCATCGAGCGGAACAGCGCATTCGGGCTGTAGACGATGTCCTGATCGGGCACCAGCTCGATGTCAGGCGTCATCGTGGTCAGCAACTCGAGGGCGATCTTGGTCTCGAGCCGGCCAAGCGGGGCGCCGAGACAGAAGTGGGCCCCCTTCCCGAACGCCAGATGGAACTCGGCCCCGGACCGGTCGACACGGAACGCGTCGGCGTCCTCGCCGAAGTGCGCCGGATCGTGCGCGGCCGACGCGAAGCACATCAGGATCCGCGAACCGGCCGGGATGTCGATGTCGCCGAAGCGGGTGTCGACCTTGGCGACCCTGCGGGTGGTTCAGGATCGGCCCGTCGTACCGCAGGATCTCCTCGACGGCCTTGGGGATGGCGCCCGGATCGTCGACGAGGCGCTGCCACTGATCGCGGTTCCGCAGCAGCGCGAGCACGCCGCTGCCGATCGTGTTTGTCGTCGTCTCGTGCCCGGCCAACGCCATCGAGTACACGATGTTGACGATGTCGAACTCGTTGACCTGGTCGGGCTTATCGCGCGAGAGACGCACGAGGTCGCTAGTGAGGTCGTCGACCGGCTCGGCGTGGCGACGGGCAACGAAGTCCTCGACGTAGCGCCACATGCGCACGACGTCCTGCGCCGTCGCGACCTGCTCCTCTTCCGACAGCCGGCCGTACGTCAGCAGGACGTGGGTGCGGCTCCACTCCTTGAGCATCTCCGCGTCGCTGTCGGGGAAGCCGAGGAGGCTGAACCCTGCGTAACCCGGGAACGGGAACGCGAACCGGTGCACGAGGTCGACGACGGCCTCGTCACGGAAGCCCACGATGAGGTTCTCGGCGTACTCGCGAAGCGTCGGCTCGAGCGCCTTCAGACGGCGGGGCGTCATGACGGCCAGCACCGACTTGCGCATCGGTCCATGGCGAGGCGGATCGGCGTTGTTGAGCGTCGGGACGCGCTTGAAGCCGGTGTCGAGCACCTGTTGTGCGGCGGGACACAACGGCATGAGCGGCGACGAAGCGTTGGCTGCCGACCAGGTCTCGCGATCCATGAGGATCGCCTCGACATCGTCGAAGCGCGTGTCGATGTAGTGATCGAGGTGGGTGACGGTGCGCTGACACTCGCCCGACCTGACACCATCGTCACTGTGCACCGACTCGTGAACGTGACTCTCTCGAGTTCCGGTCGAAATGGCGCGCGTGCTCCGCGATCCGCTGTGACGGGCGATCGACACTGGACCAGCTCCACAGCGCAACTCGACGACGCCATGCATCGCTCAGTCCCGCTTGATCCCCGTGCGATGCCCGACCGCGTAAACCTGCTCGTCGCGGCTCTCCATGAGCTTCGCCGCGCGCAAGCCCACTGACCGCCTGAACGGTTCCCCACCGCGCACGAACGTCAGCAGCGACCGCGTCACGCATTCGGATGAGCCGTGCCAGCGTCCCTAGTTGACCTTGTCGCCACCTTGGGGCAGTAGCGCGTTGGCACAACGGTCTTCTCTCAACATCGCCCGGGTGACGGCAAGGCTCCCGTCCTCAAGGTCCGAGTCGAGGCTGCTGACAATGTGATGACAGCTCCGACTCGGACGCCTGCCA
>Ga0207644_10002810_pt1 | contig 11222 bp, 7 predicted proteins | sample KBSS73metaG_FD_184326 | JGI IMG/M metagenome (GOLD analysis project Ga0207644, IMG submission 184326) | Switchgrass rhizosphere microbial communities from Kellogg Biological Station, Michigan, USA - KBS S7-3 metaG (SPAdes) (version 2) | ecosystem: Host-associated > Plants > Roots > Rhizosphere >... | reverse complement strand
GACAGGATACTCGTTGGTGTAGCCGACGCCGCCGAGCGCCTGGATCGCCTCGCCGGCCATCCAGGTCGCCTTCTCGGCCGAGTAGAGGATCGCGCCGGCGGCGTCCTTCCTGAGCGTTCGTGCGTGGTCGCCGCGGTCGCACGCCTGGCCGACGGCATAGACGTACGCGCGCGACGCCGACCAGGTCGTGTAGAGGTCGGCGATCTTGCCCTGCATGAGCTGGAACTCGCCGATCGACTGGCCGAACTGCTTCCTCTCGTGAACGAACGGCAGGACGACGTCCATGCACGCCGCCATGATGCCGAGCGGCCCGCCCGAGAGCACGGCGCGCTCGTAGTCGAGCCCGCTCATCAGCACCTTGACGCCGCCGCCCTCCTTGCCGAGGACGTTCTCGGCCGGCACCTCGCAGTCCTCGAAGAACACCGGCCACGTGTTCGAGCCGCGCATGCCGAGCTTGTCGAGCTTGGCGCCGAACGACAGGCCCTTGAATCCCTTCTCGATGATGAACGCGGTGATGCCGCTCGGGCCGGCGTTGACGTCGGTCTTGGCGTAGACGATCAGGGTGTCGGCGTCGCCGCCGTTGGTGATCCACATCTTCGAGCCGTTCAGCACGTAGCGGTCCCCCTTCGCCTCGGCGCGCAGCTTCATGCTGACGACGTCGGAGCCGGCGTTCGGCTCGCTCATCGCCAGCGCGCCGACGTGCTCGCCCGAGACCAGCTTCGGCAAATACTTCTTCTTCTGCGCCTCGCTGCCGTTGCGATGCAGCTGGTTGACCGCGAGGTTCGAATGCGCGCCGTACGAGAGCCCGACCGACGCCGATGCGCGCGAGACCTCCTCCATTGCGACGATGTGGGCGAGGTAGCCGAGATCGCTGCCGCCGTACTCCTCCTTCACCGTCATGCCGTGCAGGCCGAGCGCGCCGAGCTTCTTCCACAGATCGGCGGGAAAGACGTTGTCGCGATCGATCGCCGCGGCGCGCGGCGCGATCTCGGCGGCGGCGAACTGCTGGACGGTGTCGCGCAGCATGTCGATCGTCTCGCCGAGGTCGAAGGCGAGGCCGGGCAGGTGGGGCATGGGAGTCTCCGGAAAAGGCGGTCTCGAGCCGCGACACGAGCTTAACGAAAGCCGAGCGGGCCCCCGCCTTGCCGTGCTTGCGCCTTATCCTCGTCCGATGATTCGCCAAGCCACGCTCGAATTCGCGACGCCCGGCCGCGGCCTCGTCGAGATCACGCCGCGGGTGAGCGAGTGGGTCGCGACCTCGGGAATCGAGAACGGGCTGCTGACGCTTTTCATCCGCCACACCTCGGCCAGCCTGCTGATCCAGGAGAACGCCGACGCCGACGTCCGCGCCGATCTCGAACGCTTCTTCGCCCGCCTCGTCGCCGACGGCGATCGGATCTTTCGCCACCGTGCCGAAGGCGCCGACGACATGCCGGCGCACGTGCGGGCGGCGCTCACCGCCGTCCATCTCTCGATCCCGGTCGTCGCGCGCTCGCTCGCGCTCGGAACCTGGCAGGGAATCTACGTCTGGGAGCATCGCCTGCGGCCGCATCGCCGCGAAGTGGCGGTGCATCTCGCCGGCGACATCGGAGCGGCGTCTTGACCGCGGCGAAGCGGCCGCGCGCGGCGGCTGGCAGGAAGGCCGCCGCGCCCACCGCGGCATCGGCATCGGCATCCGCATCGGCGTCGACATCCCCATCGGCGCCGGAGTCGCCGTCGACCGTGCGGATCCCCGAGACCAAGGACGCGCTCGTCGCCGTCGGCGATCGCCAGGTCAAGCTCACCAATCTCGACAAGCCGTTCTGGCCGGCGCTCGGCATCGCCAAGCGCGACCTGCTCCAGTACTACGCCGATGTCGCGCCGGCGCTGCTGCCGCACCTCGCCGACCGGGCGATGGTGATGAAGCGCTACCCGGACGGCGCCGACGGCGAGCCGTTCTTCATGAAGCGGGCGCCGACGCCGCGCCCCGAATGGATCGAGACGTGCGCGATCACGCACGGCTCGGGCAGCGTCATCGACTTCCCGATGATCCAGGACCTGGCGTCGCTGCTCTGGGTCGTCAACCTCGGCTGCATCGACCTCAACCCGTGGTACGCGCGCTGCGACGACGTCGACCGACCCGACTACCTGCACTTCGACCTCGACCCGGTGCCCGAGGCGACGTACCAGGGTGTCGTCGAGACGGCCCAGCTCGTTCGCGTCGCACTGGAGGGGCTCGGCATGGCGCCGATCGTCAAGACGACCGGATCGAAGGGGCTGCACGTCTACGTCGCGATCGAGCGCGGGCCGACGCAGAAGGAGGTCTGGCGCTTCGCCAAGCGCTTCGCGTTCGACCTCGCTGCCCTCCGCCCCGACCTGATCACGGCCGAGTACCGGATCGCCAAGCGGCCGGCCGGACGCGTCCTCGTCGACTACAACCAGAACGCCTGGGGCCGGACGCTCGCCTCGGCGTACTCACCGCGGCCGCGGCCGCTCGCGACGGTGTCGGCGCCGGTCACGTGGGACGAGCTCGACGCGGGCGCGCGCATCGAGGACTTCGACCTGCGCGGCATGCCGGCGCGGATCGCCGCCGTCGGCGATCTCTGGGCGCCGCTGCTCTCGCCGCGCGACCGTTTCGACCTCGCGCCGCTGCTCCGCTCGATCGGCTGAGCGTCGGCGGCATCGACCCGGCGCCGCGCCGGCGCGCGACAGGCTCGCCGGCGATGGTCAGCTCGCGACGGCCACCGCGCCGGCGAGCAGCTGGTTCAGCCGCGCCAGCAGCACCTCGAACTCGACCGGCTTGACGAGGTGCTCGTCGAAGCCGGCGTTGAGCGCGCGCCGGCGGTCGGGGCCGCGACCGTAGCCCGTCAGCGCGACGAGGACGGTCCTGCGCGTGCGCGGATCGGCGCGCATCGCCGCGGCGAGCTCGTAGCCGTTCATCGTCGGCAGGCCGATGTCGAGCAGCGCCGCTTCCGGAACGAACTGGTCGAGCAGCGCCAGCGCCGCCTCGCCGTCGGCCGCGGTGCGCACCTCGTGGCCCTCGAGGCGCAGGACGACGGCGAGCGACTGCGCCGCGTCGTCGTTGTCGTCGACGATGAGCAGGCGAGTTCGCCGCGGCCCAGGCATCGCGGGCGCTGCAGCGAGAGGCGCGGCCTCGGAGCCGGACGATTCGAGCGCCGGCAGGGCGACGACGAAGCGCGACCCGTGGCCCCTGCCCGCGCTCTCGACCCGGATCGAGCCGCCGTGGAGCTCGACCAGGTTCCTCGCGATCGCGAGGCCGAGGCCGAGGCCGCCGCTCGCGCGCTGCAGCGCCTGCTCGCCCTGGACGAAGCGATCGAAGATGCGCGGCAGCAGCTCGGCGGCGATTCCGGCGCCTTCGTCGGCGACGCTCATCTCCGCGGCGTCGCCGGAGCGGCGCAGCTCGATCCGGATTCGCCGGTCGGGCGCCGAGAACTTGGCCGCGTTGGTGAGCAGGTTGCACATCACCTGGGTCAGGCGCGTCTCGTCGCCGCTGACCCAGATCGGCGCGTCGCCCGCGACCACCTCGGGCGGATCGCGGCGGCCGCGCAACGCCGGCTCGGTCAGCTCGAGCGATCGGGCGATGATGTCGCGGAGGTCGACCCGCGCGCGGCGCAGCTCGATCTTGCCGGAGGCTATCCGCGAGACGTCGAGCAGGTCGTCGACCATTCGCGAGAGATGCGCGACCTGGCGCTCGATGATGCGCCGCTCGCGCGCCTCGGTCGTCCCATCGCGGCGCGCCATCACCTCGAGCGACGTGACGATCGGCGCCAGCGGGTTGCGCAGCTCGTGGCCGAGCATCGCCAGGAACTCGTCCTTGGCGCGATTGGCGATCTCGGCCTCGCGCAGCGCGTCGCGCGATTCGCCGAGGAGACGGTTGTTGTCGAGCGCGAGCGCGGCGCGCTGCGCGAGCTCGCCGACGAGAGCGCCGTCTTCGGCGCCGAAGCGCCGCCCCGACTCGGCCTGCAGCGCGCACATCGCACCGATCGTTCGGCCGCGCGCGATCAGCGGGACGACGCACGCCGCGCCGATGCCGAAGCCGGTGATGAAGGCGCGGAAGTTCGGATCGGTAAACTTGTCGGCATCGCCCGGCTCGAGGTTGGCGAAGAACGTCTTGCCGGTCGCGACCGCCCACGCGAACGATCCCGGCGAGTCGCTCGTCGAGACGTTGCGGCTGACGAAGTCGAGCATCTCGCGCTCGCGCGCCGGGTCGACGTGGTGGGTGAGCTTCCTCTGCAGCTTGCCGTCGCGGTCGAGCAGGTCGATCCGGCAGATGTCGGCGATGCTCGGAACGATCACCGAGCCGATCGCGGCCAGCGTCGTTTCCTCCTCGAGCGAGCGCGAGAGCAGCGCGCCGGCGCTGACGAGCTGCTGCAGGCGCGCGTGCGCGCGCTCGGCCGTCGCGCGCGCCTGGCGCTCGGCATCGAGGAGCAGCTCGCGCTCGGCCTCGTTCTTCGTGCGGAGCGCCGCGGCAGCGACGAGCGCATCGGAGACCGCCTCGATCTCGATCAGGCCGGCCTCGACCGGCTCGACCGGCGCGCCTTGGCCGAGCGCCAGCGCGGCGCCGCGCAGGCGACCGATCGGCGCGGCGATCGCGCCGGAGAGGAGCCACGCGGCGATGCTGCCGATGCCGAGCGAGAGCAGGATGCCGCCGCCGTAGGCGAGCGCCGAGTCGCGCACGGCGGCGTCCTCGACGGCGGCGGGCACGCCGAGCGCCACCACCCAGCGCGCCGAGCGCACGCGCGCCAGCGCCGTGTGCACCTGGATGCCCTCGACGGTCGAGGTGCGGCCGACGGCTTCGTTGCGGTTGCCGAGCTCGGCGAGCATCGCCTGCAGCGTCGGCGAAGGCGGCGTTCCCATGTAGCGCGAGTTCTCGCGCGAGCGGGCGACGCGAAGGTTGGCGGCGTCGAAGACGGAGACGATCCAGTCGTCGGGGACGCGTTGCTGGCTGACGACCTGCAGGATCGACTCGGGCCGGACGATCGCCGAGAGCACGTAGCGGAGCTCGCCGTCACGCTCGACCGGAACGCGCACCGGGATGCCGAAGTTGCCCTGCGGCCCGCGCGCGAGCGAGCCGATGACCGGCGCGCGTGTTCGCACCACCTCGGCGATGCTCTGCGGGTCGGCCACCTTCGGCGCCGGTGCGCCGAACGGCGTCGAGGTGTTGAAGAGCGGGACGCCGGCCGGCGTCGACAGCAGGACGGTCCGCCACTCCGGCCGCGACGCGAGGACGCGCCGCGCCGACTCGTGGGCGTTGGCGAGGTCGACGTCGACCGCCGTGCCGAGCGGGTCGGTGAGCGCCAGCGACTGCAGCGCCGAGACGGTCAGTCTGATCTCGGTGTCGACGGCGGTCGCGAGCGCGCGCGCCAAGTCGCGCGACGACTGCTCGGTCTGCGCGCGCTGCTGCTGGACGAGCGCGTGCAGGGCGATCCCCGACATCACCGCCAGCGGCAGGATCGCCACGCCGGCGAGCAGGAGAAGTCGGCGCCGAAGCGGGACCGGCCGCATCGGCGGCGATCAGCTAAAGGCGCCGCGCATCAGCGCCGATCGCCGGGTCCGGGGGAATTCGCGCACGACCGCGATTCTGATTTGGTTTTTGCCGACCCGATCGGACGCCGCCCGGCCGGCGTGTGCGTTCAGCCGCGCGTCAGGCGCAGGCCGGCGTCGAGCAGGAGCACCTCGCCGGTCGTCTTGGTCGCTTTCACGCCGAGGAACCAGGCGGCCTCGGCGACCTCGTCGGGAGCAATAACGGCATCGAGCGCGGCGATGGCGCGATAGCTCTGCACCATCCTCGCGTATTTGTCGACGCCGTGCCCGCTCTGCAGCCACGGCGTCTCGACCAGTCCCGGCGCGATCGCGTTCACCCGCAGCGCCGGACCGAGCGCTCGAGCCAGGCCCATCGTGAGCGCGTTGAGTGCCCCCTTGCTCGCCATGTAGGCGAGCGACGAGCCGATGCCCATCAGCGAGGCGATCGACGAGACGTTGACGATCGCGGCGCCGGGCTGGCGGCCGAGCAGCGGCGCGAACGCGCGAACCATCTGGAACACGCCGACGACGTTGACCGCGTAGATGCGATGGAAGTCGTCGGCGTCGAGGCCGTCGAGGTCCTTCGCCGGGACGAACTTGGTCGTTCCCGCGTTGTTGACGAGCACGTCGGCGCGACCGAAGCGGCGCTCGACCTCGGCGGCGAGGCCGCGGCAGTCGGCGTCGACGGCGACGTCGGCACGCGCGACGAGGGCGTCGGCGCCGAGCTCTCGGCACTCGCCGGCGACGGCCTCGGCCGGCGCCGCGTCGCGCGAGTAGTTGACGACGACGTTCCAGCCCTGCTTCGCGTACAGCCTCACCGTCGCAGCGCCGATTCCCGACGACGACCCGGTGACGACGCAGACCTTGCGCTCTTCGCCCACGACCTTGCTCCTCGCGGCCGCGGCCGCCGTGTGGTTGATGTCTGCTGCGCGTCGCGCCGGGTCAGCCCGCAACCAACGGCTGGCGTGCTTCGGCGATCTGCTTGTGCCGGATCTCGCCCTGGCGCGTGAACATCCAGCCGGGGTATTCGTTCGGCAGCCTGCTGACCTCGTCGAGCCGGGCCAGCTCGCCGGCGTCGAGCGCGAGCCGGGTCGCGCCGATGTTGTCGGCGAGCTGCTCGGGCTTCTTCGCGCCGATGATCACGCTCGTCACCGCCGGCTGGTGCAGCAGCCAGGCGAGCGCGACCTGCGCGACCGAGACCTGCCGCGCGGTCGCGATCTCGCGCATGGCGTCGATCGCGTCGTAGGCGCGCTCCTTGTCGAGCGGCGGGAAGTCGAACGCGGTGCGCCGGCTGCCCGCCTCGCCTTTCTGGTCGCGCCCGTACTTGCCGCTCAGGAAGCCGCCGGCGAGAGGGCTCCAGACCATCAGGCCGACACCTTCGCTCTGCAGCATCGGCACCAACTCGCGCTCGAGGTCGCGGCCGGCGATCGTGTAGTACGCCTGCAGGCTCTGGAAGCGCGCCAGGCCGAGCCGCTCGGAGATGCCGAGCGCCTTCATGATCTGCCACGCCGCCCAGTTCGAGACGCCGACGTAGCGGATGTGGCCGTGCTCGACCATTGTGTCGAGCGCGCGCACGGTCTCCTCGATCGGCGTCGCCGGATCGAAGCCGTGGATCTGGTACAGGTCGACGTGATCGAGCTGCAATCGGCGCAGGCTCTCCTTCAGCGCCGCGACGATGTGGCTGCGCGTCGCGCCGCGCATGTTCGCGCCCGGCCCGGTCTCGCCGAACGCCTTGGTCGCGACGACGACGCTCTCGCGCGGCACCTTGAGGTTTCGCAGCGCCTGGCCGGTGATCTCTTCCGAGCGGCCGCCGGCGTAGACGTCGGCGGTGTCGATGAAGTTGATGCCGGCGTCGATCGCGGCGCCGACGATCCGCTCGGCCTCGTCCTGCTGCAGGCGGCCGATCTTTCCCCACATGCCTTCGTCGCCGCCGCCGAAGGTCATGGTGCCGAGACAGAGCTCGGAGACGAAGAGGCCCGTGCGGCCGAGCGGATTGAGCTTCACGACATCTCCTCAGCGCGCGCCGAACGCGGCGTTCTCGAACAGGTCCTTGTATTCGCGCGGCTGCGAGCGCCAGTACTGGTGCGGCGCGGCGACGCGGGCGCCGAGCCTGGCGGCGGCGTGCCACGGCCAGCGCGGGTCGTACAGCATCGCCCGGGCGAGCGAAACGGCGTCGGCCTCGCCGTTGGCGATGATGGCCTCGGCCTGCTCGGGCTCGGTGATCAGGCCGACGGCGATCGTCGGCAGGCCGACCTCGGCCTTGACGCGCTGCGCGAACGGAACCTGGTAGCCCGGACCGAGCTTGATCGACTGCTGCGGCGACACGCCACCGCTCGAGACGTGGATCGCGGCGCAGCCGCGCGCCTTCAGCGCTTGCGAGAGCGCCACGGTGCCGTCGATGTCCCAGCCGCCGGGCACCCAGTCGGTCGCCGAGATGCGCGCCCACACGGGCTTGTCGGCCGGGAAGGCGGCACGGACGACGTCGAAGATCTCGAGCGGAAAGCGCATCCGGTTCTCGAGTCTGCCGCCGTACTCGTCGTCGCGCTTGTTGGCGATCGGCGAGAGGAACTGGTGCAGGAGGTAGCCGTGCGCGGCGTGAATCTCGAGGCCGTCCAGGCCGAGGCGGGCGGCACGGCGTGCCGCGGCCGCGAAGTCGGCGCGGATCTTCTCCATGCCGGCGGCGTCAAGAGCCATCGGCGGCTCCTCGCCGCTCGCGTGCGGCACCGCCGACGGCGCGACCGCGCGCCAGCTGCCCGGTTGGCCGAGCGGCACCTGCGTGCCGCCGAGCCACGGCGCGCGGCTCGACGCCTTCCTGCCAGCGTGCGCGAGCTGCATGCCGATCCGGATCGGCGACTGGGCGCGAACGGCGGCAAGGACGCGCGCTAGCGCTGCCTCGTTGGCGTCGCTGTAGAGACCGAGATCGCCGTCGGTGATCCGACCCTCGGGCGAGACCGCGGTCGCCTCGACGATCAGCAGGCCCGCGCCCGACAGCGAAAGGTGGCCGAGGTGGATCAGGTGCCAGTCGCCGGCCGAGCCCTCGCTCGCCGAGTACTGGCACATCGGCGCGATGATGATTCGGTTGGCGAGGGAGAGCGCGCCGATCTGCAAGGGCTCGAAGAGCTTGGGCATGGGAGGACGACAGGCGCCGGCAAAGAGGAAGGGCGAGGATACGGCGACGGCGGCAGCGACGCCCGCGGCGCCGGCGCGAGGCCGGCCTCCTGCAGCGACGGCCGAGCGCACGGCTCGGCGTTCATCAGCGAAGCTTGACGGCCTCGCGGCGCCGTCGGGGATCCACTCGCCCATCACCTTCAGCGGAACGACCGGCACGGTGCGATGCACGCTGCGAACGCGATCGCCGTCGACGATCGAGGTCTCGATCTGCGCGCCGGTCAGGAAGTTGGTGTCGAGCTCGTGCGCCGTGCAGACCTCGCCCGCGGCCATTGGCTGAACGAAGCAGCGATCCTTGCTGTTGCCCAGGCCGGGCGCGCCCGCCGTCGTCGCCGAGGTCTGGCGCGCGCCGATCAGCCACCAGCGGCCATCGCGCAGCTGGTAGCGGGCTTCCGCGCCGTCGAAATCGTTGTAGACGCGGACGAGGAAGGTGTCGCGCCGCGCCGCGACCTTGTCGAACCCCGAGCCGTGCGCGCCGCGCCGCGTCGTGCAGTCGATCCTGGCGCGCGCCGAGACGAGCCAGCCGCCCGACGGCCGCGCCAGCAGGACGATCAGCGGGCAGGTCGCTTCGTCACCGTCCGGCGTTTCATCGGCGAGGACGATGACGAGATCCTGCCGGCCGTCGCCGTTGAAGTCCGATCTCGCCGAGGCGATCTCGGTGAAGCCGCGCGGGATGAATTCGTCGTACGAATCTTCGATCGGCGCCGGCGCGCCCGCCGACGCCGCCGCCGTCGCCAGCACGAGGGTCAGGGCGGCGCAGAAGCGGAGCATTCGCGAATTGCGGGATGACGAACGTGACATCGGCTCTCCTCGCGACGCGACGACGCGGCGGCAACGCCATCATCGTCGCGCCGATCGAAGCCGCGAAGAAGGGACGATGAAGCCGAATGCCCCGGACGGTCGGTCCGATGTCGCGCGCTATGGACGGCCCCGCCCGGCGTAAAGATTCGCGATGATCGGCAAGCAGTCGTCAGCGCGGCGGCTGCAGTCGCCGGTAGGCGTTGAAGTGGCGCACCGCCTGGCGCGCGTCGCCGAGCTGCTGGTGCAGGCGGGCGGCGTTGTAGTGCGCGTCGGCGAGGTCGGGCGAGAGGCGCAGGCACGCGTGGTAGCTGGCGAGCGCTGCCGCCGCGTCGCCGCGGTCCTCGAGCGCGATGGCGCGATTGAAATGAAGCAGCGCTTCGTGCGGCTTTCTCTTCAGCGCTTCGTCGTAGAGCGCGACCGCCTCGTCGCAGCGGCGGCTCTCGCACAGCAGCGCGCCGAGGTTGAGATACGCGTCGGCATGACCCGGATCGATCGCGAGGACGCGTCGGTACGCCGCTTCGGCGGCGCGCCGGTCGCTCGCCTCGAGCGCCTCGCCGCGGCTGAACCACGCCGCCGCATCGGCGGGAGGGGGCGTCGCCCGTGCCGGCGTTCGCTGCAGAAAGCTGACGTTGCCGGCGGCAGGCGCGAGCTCGAAGTCCATCACAAGCTGGCCGGTGTCGGCGTGCCACTGCGAGCCGCCCTCGCGCACCGTGACGTCGTTGCCGACGGCGGTGATGCGCAAGCCGGTGAGCGGCAGCTCGGCGGGCAGCGTCGCCTTCAGCTTGCGGAGCGAAGCGAGGATCTTTCTCGCCGGGATCCGCGCCGCCTGCAGCTCGACGGCGGTGCGCAGGAGCACGACCTCGCGGAAGGTGAAGCGGTACTCGTTGCGCGGGCCGCGCGTCGGCGCGACGAATCCGGAAGCGATCAGGCCGGTGATGACGCCGCGCGAGAGGCCCAGCATCTCCTGGATGGCGCGGATCGTGTAGAGGCTCGGATCCGCCTGGCTCGTCACTTCCTGGCTCGCGTGCGCGCGGGTGCGGCCGAAGCCTCCTCGACCTTCGCCGCGCGCTTGACGCCCTTGCGTTCCTTCGCCGCCGCCGCAGGCGCTTCCGCGGCGACCGGCTCGGCCGTCTTCACCGGCGCCGCGCTCGCCGGCGCCGCCGCCTTGCCCTTCAGGCCGCCGCCCTTGCCCAGGCTCGCACGCAGCGCCTCGACCAGGTCGATCACCTGCGCGCCGCCCGACGCCGGCTCGTGCGGCTCGTTGGCGACGATCTGCTTGCCGGCGATCTTCTCGTCGATCGCCGACAGGATGCGCTTCTTCTCCTCGTCCTCGAACATCGTCGGGTCGTAGGTGTCCTCGCTGATCTGCTCGATCAGCTGCATCGCCAGCTTGAGCTCGGCGGGCGAGACGGTGACCTTCTCGATGTCGAGCTCCTTCATCGAGCGCACTTCGTCGGCGTAGAGGAGCTGCTGCAGGACGAGGCCGTCCTCGGCCGGCCGCACCTGGACGACGTACTGCTTGGCCTTCCACGCCCACTTGGCGAGCGCGACGCGGCCGCTCTCGCGCATCGCCTGCATCAGCAGGTTGTACGGCTTGCCGCCGCGCTTGTCGGGGGCGAGGTAGTAGGCCTTGTCGTAGAAGATCGGATCGATCGCCTTGTCGGGGATGAAGGCGACGATGTCGATCGTGTGGCTCGGGCTCTCCTGCAGCGCCTTCAGCTCCTCCGGCT
>Ga0207644_10002809_pt1 | contig 11222 bp, 13 predicted proteins | sample KBSS73metaG_FD_184326 | JGI IMG/M metagenome (GOLD analysis project Ga0207644, IMG submission 184326) | Switchgrass rhizosphere microbial communities from Kellogg Biological Station, Michigan, USA - KBS S7-3 metaG (SPAdes) (version 2) | ecosystem: Host-associated > Plants > Roots > Rhizosphere... | reverse complement strand
GAGTCGCGAAGCGCTTCAGTCGCTTCGCGGTCCTGTCGCTGCGAGAAATGAGCGCGGCGTGGCCAACATCTGGTCCGAAATGGAACACAACCTGTCGTTCTAAATGTACCGGCAGAATCCTAACCATCTGAAAACACATGAGTCTTTGGTGGCTGGTCAGCAGATGGCGGAAATCCGCAAGCAAAAAATCTATTAACCGACCGCAACAAATGGAGGTTAAGAAGAGTTTAACGACCGCTCTGATTCGCGGTGGGTAACAGGAGGTCCGTATGCGTGGGGCAGTTCTAGGAATTATCGCCGGTTCGGCGCTGGCACTCGGTTCAACCGCGGCAAATGCCGCCCTGACGGTTGGAGCGAACGGAGCCACCAATGGCACGCCGACGTCGATCGTTACCAACGCGTCCCTGCTCGAGTTCGATACCACCAACGCCTCGGCGGGTAGCTATTCGAGCTTCTTCCAGTTCAACAGCGACATCTATAACCAGGGCGTCTTCTCGGCGACTGCGTCGACTGTCCCCATCGCCGGCACCACGGTGAGCCTGCTTCAGTTGTTCACCGGCGGATCGATAGTCGCCGGCGTCTACAGTGGCGGAACGCTGGTTCCCGGCGGGTCAGCCTCGGGCTCGAGCAACAGCCTTACGATGTCCGTCAACTTGACCCCGGGCACCAACTACACGTTCGTGTACGGCGGAAACCTGACGAATAGCGGCAACATCAGCGGTAACGCGGCCTTCGCGGCCGTTCCCGAACCGGCAACCTGGGGCCTCATGCTCCTCGGCTTCGGCGGGATCGGCATGGCAATGCGTCGCCGCCGCCGGCCGGCTCTGGCGCAAGTCGCCTAGCAGCCCAAAGGCTGAACAAGTCAGGGCGGTCCCGGGATGCGTCGGGGCCGCCCTTCTCATTTGTGGCGACGACGCGGCTTCCCGAGAGCTGAGGGCTACGGGCGCTTGCTGCCGGCCGCCGTCGACTGAATCGTCTTTATGGCCTCCTGCAGCAGAATCTCGCGATATTGCTGCCCCATCACCAGCCACGACTCATCGACCTTGGCGAAAGTGCTTTCGGCGGCCCGAGCGCGTGTGGCTTCGTCCCAGCCCTTGGCGCTGAGGGCCTTGGTCGCTTCGCTCACCGCATAGGACCGGACGCTCGCGCAGGTCGCCATCGCTTCCCTGAATCTCGCGAGAATCGTGTCAGGCGATACGCGGCCGCTAACCTGCGTCTTCAGGCATTCGTCGTAGCGGGCGTAGGCCGGCTGCACCTCGTCCTCGATCGTCACCGGGATCCCGATCACCGACTTGGCCTGTTCATGGCCTGGCGCCGCCATCGGCAGGGACGCTACATACAGGTCCATGTCAGACAGCGTCTGCTCGATGAACGGGCCGGCGCTTAGTCCGCCGGGGACCAGCTTGTCCTTCAGCAGCTTCGCAGCATCCGCGGTCGCTCGCGCCCGGGCCCCCGAGCAGCCGCTTCCGCTCTTGTCATAGGTCACCTGCGTGCCGTCGGTCGCGTGGAGCAGCGGCAGGCCGCGCTCCGCGTAAAGGCAGGCGAGGTAGGGAAGCACGGCGGGCGCAATCACGTCGGGCGTGTGCAGCATCGGCTTAGGGCTCAGCGGCTGCTGTGCGGCGCCCGCCGCGCTCATGAGCATGATCGGTATGATCAGCAGTTGTCTTACCGCCATTTCCGACCTTTGATGGTTGTTAACGGCTAATCGATCCTAAAGCACAACTCATCGCGGTTCCAATGGGTAGAAACCGCCGCAAAAATCTCGGGGTTAACCACAATTGGAACTTTCTGGTTAACCAGAGATTACCACCCGGTTCGTGTCCTTATGTAACGCCGGGAGTACTTTTTCGATGCGTAAGATCATGCTTGCACTTGCGGGTGCAACCGCGCTGACTGCCGCCTCCGCGGCGAATGCTGCAGTCACAATTGGTACGAACGGCGCCACCAACGGAACGGCGGCGTCGACGATTACCAACCCGACCCTGCTCGAGTTTGATACCACCAACGCCTCGGCGGGTAGCTATTCGAGCTTCTTCCAGTTCAACAACGATATTTATACGGCGGGCGTCTTCTCGGCGACTGCGTCGACTGTTCCCATCGCCGGCACCACCGTCAGCCTGCTTCAGCTGTTCACCGGCGGATCGGTAGTCGGCGGCGTCTACAGCGGCGGAACGCTGGTCCCGGGTGGGTCAGCCTCTGGCTCGAGCAACAGCCTTACGCTGTCCGCTAACTTGACCCCAGGCACCAACTACACGTTCGTATACAGCGGGAACCTGGTGAATAGCGGCAACATCAGCGGAAACGCGGCCCTCGGTATGGCGGCAGTTCCCGAGCCTGCGACCTGGGGCCTGATGCTCCTCGGCTTCGGCGGGATGGGCATGATGCTTCGTCGTCGCCGCCGTCCGACGCTGGCACAGATCGCCTGACGAAACAGTCGTTCGGTCTGGAACCGGAACGACTGGAGATTGTTCTCCTACTCGTGCCGCTCGGCTCCCCCTGAGGCGGCGCCACGTGAAGTAGAAAGAGGCGGTGCCTTGGTGGAGGTGCCGCCTCTTTTTTGCAGCCGACCGACGTTAGGCGGCGGCCCGGCGCAGACAGGAAACGCGGCGCCCACTTCCGCGTTAGCGCGTCGACAGGGGTCTTGCGCGTCCTTCGGACGCCGATGGAGCCTGTCCGATGTTCAAGACAATGATCTTGCTGGCCGGCGGAGCGGCAGCGCTGATTGCGACGCCAGCGAACGCCCGCCACCACCGACATCATCATCGCCATTACTACAGCTATGGCTACGGCTATCCGGCATACAGCTATCGTACGTACCGGACCTTTAGCTACCCGGCCTACAGTTACCGGACGTACCGCACGTACCGCTATCCCGCGTACAGCTACCGGACCTACAGCTACTCATATCCGAGCTACGGCTATTCGCCATACAGCTATGGCTACAGCCCTTACTGGCCGTACTGACTGAGCTACCGAGCACAGCGATGCGATTGCGTAGCGATCGCTAGCAGTGCGTAGAGATAGCGAAGCGCGGCCGACGACCGCCGAAGGCGTGTCGATCGACGTCACGTCGGGTTTACCCCGCGTGACGGACCTCACTTACGGATGCGGCACTCCGAGTAGGTCGCCCAGGCCCCGGCGCTTTTTCTTCTTGGGCTGCTGGTCCTCGGCGTTCTGGTCGTCCCCCTCGTCGCCCCCTGCGCCCATGCCGCCCATTCCGTGCATCAGCGTGGCGTTGCTCTTGTACCGGACGGTGACAGCCCATTTCGGGTTGCGCGGAGCGTCGGCGAAATGAACCTCGGGCCCGTAGGCGATGCCCATCACCATGCCGGCCGGAACGGCCCGTGTGACCTCGGCGGGGATCATGCACTCGGTTGTGCTGGGTGACAGTGCGTTGCCCGCGGCGATGGCCCGAGCGACGTCGCCGGGCGACAGATAGTCGAGCGCCGCGAAGCTCGCCGAGCGCGCGCTGTTCCACATGATGACGTCGCCGTTGCCGCTCGATCCGAACATGGCGAGCGCATAGCCCGTCGCGGCGGGCACCGGGCCCCAGCGGACCAGTCCGCCGCCCGCCTCGCTCATGCGCATGGGCGCCATGAAGTCCTGGCCCCCACCCAGGCTGAAGGCGATCGGCGGGGAGTAATTGCCCTGGACGCGGTGGGCGCCGATCAGGGACCCGTTGGGAGGCACCGACTGCCCGTCCTCGCGGTTCGGCCATTCGCCGTAGCCCGGCGCGCTGGTCGGGCCGGAATGGCCTACGACACCGCGGCGAGCCATCATCTCGCCCATCTTGCGGACGTTCTCAGGGACATTGCCCGACGCGAGCTGCGCGAAGTCGAAGGTCAGCGGCTGGCCCGCCGAGACATGGTCGCCGCAGCCCCAATAAACGAGCATCCGGCCCCTCGGCTGCTGGTAGCTCATGTCGCCGCGCTCGGGCGCGCTGCGTTGCGGCGTCACCAGTGGAAGGCTCTGACCCATGCCAAGGCCGGGCGGAATAAGATGGTCGGCATGCGGCGCTCCGGCCGCCGGCGTGCGCGATGCGAGGCGGAGGTAGAGCGTGTGCGACGTGCTTCCGCCGCCGCCGTTCATCATGCCCATCATCTGCGCCATGCTCGGACGGCCGCCGCCCATGCCCATGCCGAAGCCGCTGACGGTGCTGACGTCCATCCAGTAGGTCGCGATCGGCGGCGTGCTCGCCGGCGGTGCCGACTTCTTTGCGGGCGCCGCATAGGCTGCGCCGACCAGCGCGAAGGCACACGCCCCCGCGGCCAAATATGTCCGTGTCGAATTCATGAGTTCCCCCCAGTGACAAATACGCTTACTCGGAACTGTCGCTCCTACCGGCGCGCCGGAGCCGCCGCCGGCACCGGTGAAACGCCGCCTAGCTGGGTCACCAGCTTCTTGTAGGCGTCAAGATAGGCGAGCACGATGACCTGCCCGATCTCGGTGTTCTGGTAGCCGTAGCCGCCAGCCGCGGCGAAGCCACCCCACCAGCCGGCACCGCCACCAGCGCCCCAGCTGACGTCGGTCTTTCGGGCATAGCCCTGGGTGATCGCTTCCTCTTCGGTGGTGCGGCCGTTGACCAGGCTCAGCGTGACGTTGGCTTCGCCCTTCTTGACGTTGATTCCGCCGGCAAGCGCGCCGACTGCGCCCCAGCCGCCGCCGAAATGGCCCAGCAGGCCGCCGATGGCCGCACCGGCTCCGCCGCCGCCGCTATTCTTGTTGGTGCTGACGATATCGGGCTGGAGGAAATAATCGGCCGCCTTGACCTGGCCCTTGCCGTAGTTCGATCCGCGCTGCATTTCGCCCTGGTCCGCAAGCGCGCGCTCCATCGCTCGGCTGTTCATGGCGCGGTCGCGGTTGACCATGCTGAAGCAGCCCGACTGCTGGACGAACACCTTGATGATCGCCTCCGGGCTGCCGAGGTTGAGTTCGCGCCACCATTCCTTGTCCGGTGGAACGATCGCCAGGGTCCCGATCTTGTGGGTGCACATCGGAATCTCGGCTTCGCCTCGGGCCTGGTCCTTGTGGCCCGAGCTGGCGTCGGCCAGTGCCGGCGACGAGAAGACAGCAGCAGAAGCGGCGGCAAGAAGCGCGTACTTGTTCATCGAAAGGCCCCCTTCGAGAGAAGGCGTCCGTTTAACAGGGATTTAAGTGAGTCGGAAGGCGGACTCTCGCTGATCTGGATGAGTGGCGCGACTGCTCGAACGGGCCTCAGCTAGTCGCCTGCCGCTCAACCAGATGGTCCGGCACTTCGATCTTTCCCTCGGCGACCAGCACGCAGCTGCCGCCAACTTCGATCGACTCGATCGCCCCGGCGCTGAGCTGAGCGGACGCGCTGATGAAGCTCGGCCTGCCCATCGCCACGCCCTGCACGATGTTCAGCTGGAACTGGCCGTCCCGTTGGCCGCTCGCGGTCGCCCCAGCTCCGACGATGGCCGCCGCCGCAGCACCGGTGGCCGGATCTTCGGCAATGCCCATGGCCGGGGCGAACATCCGCCCATAGAGCTCCGAACCGTCGCTGAGCTCACCCGCAAACACGAACAGTGCCGCGCCCCAGGTGTCGGCGATCAGCCGCCGCCACTGCTGCAAGTCGAGCTGTGCGTGATCGACGATTTCGCGGGATTCGAGCTGAACGAAGGTGAACTTGGGGCCAAGGCCAGCGCAGAAGATCTGGCGGATTTGCTTGGAATTCAGTGACAGCGATGCTGCCACGTCCTCCACGGGCGAAATGGTGTCTGAGAAGTCGTGACCGCGACTGAGCCGGAGGCGTGCGGAGTAAGCGCCGCCGACATTGGTCGTCGTCACCGCGACCGGCCCGACGCCCTCCTCCAGGATCGCTTCGCCGATCTGCGTATGGCCGACCATCGCCAGCGCGCAGGCGGTTCCTACCGTCGGGTGGCCGGCGAACGGAAGCTCCCCGCCCGGCGTGAAGATCCGGACTCGCCGGGCAAAGGCGGGATCGCTGGGTGGGAGGACGAAGGTCGTCTCCGGGAAGTCGAACTCGCGCGCGATCGTCTGCATCGCTTGCGCGCTGATGCCGCGGGCATCGGTCAGGACCGCCAGCTGGTTACCGCCGAACTGCTTGTCGGTGAATACGTCGAGGATCATGAAGTCGTAGCGCATCTTCCGACCTTTCAAGCCTGGACCAGCAGCTCGATCTCGATCGAGGCTCCGAGTGGAAGGGCCGTGACCGCGACGGTCGTGCGGGCGGGGAAGGGCGCGTCGAACTGCTCGGCGTAGATCGCGTTGATCGCCGCGAAGTCCTGGATCACCGTCAGGAACACGTTCGCCTTCACCACATCGGCGAAGCTCTTGCCGGCGGCCTCGAGCAGGGTGGCGAGGTTCTTGAACAGCTGCCGTGCCTCGGCCTCGACCCCGCCTTGGACCAGCTTGCCCGTCGCCGGGTCCTGCGCCACCTGTCCGCTGAAGAAGATGAAGTCGCCCGAGCGGATCGCCTGCGAGAAGGGACCCACCGGAGGCGCCAGCGCGTCGGATTTGATGGCATGAATGGTCATGACTGCTCCTTGACTTGGAGCCCGCCTAACCCTCGTTCCCGGCGCCCCTCTAGACAAGCTATCGTCACATTGCAATAGTACGATATGACTGACGCTCGGGAAAAACGGCTTAAGGCGCTGGCCAACCGCCACCGACTCCTGATCCTCAATCTGCTGAGGGACCCGACGGGGAACTTCCCGCCGCAGGTCGACGGCGACCTGGTGAAGGACGGCGTCTGCGCGGTCTTCATCGAGGACAAGCTGGGCCTCGCCCAGCCGACCACCGCCCAGCATCTGAAGGCGCTGGTCGACGCTGGCTTCCTTATCCCCAGGCGGATCAAGAAGTGGACCTTCTACCGCCGGGACGAGAAGGTGATCCGGAAGTTCATCAAGGAGCTGAAGAAGGAGGTCTGACCTCCGACCACCTGACAGCCGCTCCGCGCCCTGCTAGCGGCCCCCCAAATGCAAAAAATCGATCACATCCGTAATTTCAGCATCATCGCGCATATCGACCACGGCAAGTCGACCCTCGCCGACCGGCTGATCCAGACGACCGGCGGCCTCACCGAGCGCGAGATGACCGGCAACGCCCAGGTCCTCGACAATATGGACATCGAGCGCGAGCGCGGAATCACCATCAAGGCGCAGACCGTCCGCCTCGAGTGGAAGGGCTATGAGCTCAACCTCATGGACACCCCGGGCCACGTCGACTTCGCCTATGAGGTCTCGCGCTCGCTCGCCGCCTGCGAGGGCGCCCTCCTGGTCGTCGACGCCGCGCAGGGCGTCGAGGCGCAGACGCTCGCCAACGTCTACCAGTCGATCGAGCACGACCATGAGATCGTGCCCGTCATCAACAAGATCGACCTCCCCGCCGCGGACCCGGAGGGCGTCCGCCAGGAGATCGAGGAGATCATCGGCCTCGACGCGTCCGAGGCCGTGCTCGCCTCAGCCAAGACCGGCATCGGCATCGAGGAGGTGCTCGACGCCATCGTCGCCAAGATCCCGCCGCCGAAGGGCGACGCCAGCGCCCCGCTCAAGGCCATGCTCGTCGACAGCTGGTACGACCCCTACCTCGGCGTCGTCATCCTCGTCCGCGTTATCGACGGCTGCATCCGCAAGGGCGCCCAGGTGAAGTTCATGGCCGCCGGCACCACCCACCTCGTCGACCGCGTCGGCGTCTTCCGCCCCAAGATCGAGCAGCTGACCGAGCTCGGCCCGGGCGAGATCGGCTTCATCACCGCGCAGATCAAGGAAGTCGCCGAGACCCGCGTCGGCGACACCATCACCGATGCCAAGCGCCCCGCCGCCAGCCCGCTCCCCGGCTTCAAGGAGGTCCAGCCGGTCGTCTTCTGCGGCCTCTTCCCGGTCGACGCCAACGACTTCGAGAAGCTCCGCGACAGCCTCTACAAGCTCCGCCTCAACGACGCCTCCTTCTCCTTCGAGATGGAGACCAGCGCCGCCCTCGGCTTCGGCTTCCGCTGCGGCTTCCTCGGCCTGCTCCACCTCGAGATCATCCAGGAGCGCCTCACCCGCGAATACGACCTCGACCTCATCACCACCGCGCCATCGGTCGTCTACCGCGTCATCATGCGCGGCGGCGAGGTTCACGAGATCCACAACCCCGCCGACTGGCCGGACCCTTCGCTGATCGAGGCGGTCGAGGAGCCGTGGATCGACGCCACAATCTACGTCCCCGACTCCTACCTCGGCGCGGTTCTGAAGCTGTGCCAGGACCGCCGCGGCATCCAGAAGGACCTGACCTACGTCGGCACCGGCAGCCACGCCCGCGCCATGCTCCGCTACGAGCTTCCGCTGAACGAGGTGGTGTTCGACTTCTACGACCGGCTGAAGTCCATCAGCCGCGGCTACGCCAGCTTCGACTATCACCAGGTCGGCACCCGCCCCGGCGACCTCGTGAAGATGAGCATCCTCGTCAACAATGAGCCGGTCGACGCGCTCTCGATGATCGTCCACCGCGGCAATGCCGAGGCGCGGGGCCGCGGCATGTGCGAGCGCCTTAAGGACCTCATCCCCCGCCACCTGTTCAAGATCCCGATCCAGGCCGCGATCGGCGGCAAGATCATCGCGCGCGAGACCATCGCGGCGCTGCGCAAGGACGTCACCGCCAAATGCTACGGCGGCGACGCGACGCGGAAGCGCAAGCTCCTCGAGAAGCAGAAAGAGGGCAAGAAAAGGATGCGGGAGTATGGGAGCGTGAGCATCCCGCAGGAGGCGTTTATTGCGGCATTGCGTATGGGAGATGAGGGGTGATTTCCGATCTACTGTGACATTTTTGCGATTCCCAAGTCGGCCCAAAATTGATTCAACGTGAGTGTGCCGTTTGACTGATCGCCTTTCGGCGGGAGGGATGGGTTGTGCCCAGAAGTCTCAAGCGGACCAAGTTCAAAGAGTTGGACATCAACGATCCCTTCTTCGACAGCCTGAAGTCGGGGTATCAGGAATTCCCTCAATGGTTCGCCAGTAAGGCCAACGACGAATTGTACGTCGTCACGGACGGCAAAACTTTGAGTGGGATGATCTACCTGAAAGAGGAGACTGGGCCCGTCACCGACGTGACCCCTACCAGTCGCGCGGCGAAAACTGCTTTATGAAAGGGTTCTTATCGGGAACGTAAATTCGGAGACGAAAATAGACAGAGCTTGTCCCGGGAATGTGAGCTCGCACCCTCGCGAACGCGTTCCTAGTGATGGTTATAATGGTTCCTCCGCTTGCCTCCTCACAAGTGAGTCCAGTCAGACGCTGCCTTCTTGAGCTGAAATCGAAGACGCTGACAAAGAGTTGGCCATCGGCCTTGCGGAGTTCTATCAACGGAGACGTTGGAATTCGCGGATTTGCAATGAGGGGCTCATTGAAGATTCCCTCAGCGAGGGCTGCATCACTAAGATACTGCGAGCAATCCAGCAGTTCATCCCACGAGCAAATTAGTGGAACGAAGATACTAATATAATCAATCGTTGTCGGGTTGGCGGCCCAGAGACCGATCTCCAAGAAATCGCGCGCAACGTCCGTCGCGTCACCGTTGAACGACCGATCGCCACGAATATGCCAGTAATTGAAGTGTGCTTCGAGCGCCTGTGATCGTTTGCGATTTGCTTTGCACCAAACCGCGACGCTTCCATTTTCCAGCAACTGCTCCCCCTCCCCGAGCGAAGAGAGGCTAGGCAGTTTCAATCGGTTACGTCAATTGTGCGGGCGCGCCCGTTTCCGATCCTCTCAGCGCGGCATCACCTCCACCTTGGTGAGTATGGGTCGGAATCGACAATCGCCGGCATGTCCCACGTCATCGGGGTGGGCCGCATCCGCGGGCCCCAGCCCCAGGGGTCGGCCTCGCGCGGCTCGGTGACGGCCTCGTAGAATTCCTTCGAGTTCATCGAGAAGGTCCGCATCGTCCCCGGCGGGGTCGTATGGTTCTTGCCGTTGATGTCGGTCCACAGGACCGGCCCCTCTGGCTCAGGTTCGCATTCGTAAGTCATAGGCATTCTCCTCTTTGAGGGCAGGATGTTGGATGTTGGGGCTAGGATGTTGGACGGTCGGGCTAGGATGTTGGACATTCGGATAGGATGTTGGACATTGGGAGCCGGAAAGGCCGCGCCGTCACGAACTGAATTCGTGACGTCGATCACCTCTCGCTGACGCTCGGGTGTCGGCCGCGCTGGTTCCGCGTCTCTCGACTAAGCCGAAGCGCCGGCTGCGCCGTCTTTCGACTTACTCTCGGCGCTCGGGCGCTACCGCGGCCCGAAAAGCATGAGCCAGCCGGCCCCGGCGAGGCCGGCGCCGAGGATCGACAGCACGCCCAGCTTCATCCGGTCCTCGATTGTGCGCACGTGCGCGCGACGCGAGCTCTTCTCGCGAAAGTGCACTTCCCAGTCTTCCAACTGTGCCCCTCCCCCATGAGTCGGCTAGCCGACATTAAAGGGAAATAAACGGCAGTGAAGAGCGGAATCGACGAATTGCTGAAGGGCTCCGCATGGTCATAGGCACTCTCCTAAATTGCTGAGGATGTTGGACATTGCGCGGAGGTATTTGCCTCCAGACTCGACTCTTTTCTTAACGCCGTTTAAGAAACGGGCGGGGAACGAAACCTTCGTCGGCTGACACGACGAGGCCTAGTTCTTTGGCGGCTCGGCAGCGGGGCAACCTGCCGGGCCGCTTTCTTTTCCATAAGAGCATCGAGCGCAGCGACGCCGACCGGAACGGTCGCCGGAGCAGCGCGAAGAGATGCGTAAACAGCTCGGCCGACGGGTCGCGAAGCGGATCGAAGAGAACGAACGAAGTGAGGACAACCCGATCGACGTCACGTCGGGTTTACCCCGCGTGACGCCCCTCAATCTTCATTCCGCGTGACGGCCCTCCTCACCCTGCTTCTCGGCACTCGCAGCATCCTCCTCGGCGCGTTCGCGCTCGAGCCGGGCCTTGATCCGCAACAGCTTCTGGATCAGCCGCTCGTGCGGATTGTCGTCCGGGTCGTTCACCAAGTCGTCGGCGCGCACGAACGGCCAGGAAGCCCGCGCGTCCGCGTCCGCGCCGTCGAGCTGCTTCAGCTCAGCGCTCCGGCGCTGGATCTCGCGCTCGCGGGCGATCTCGATCGCGGCGTCCCATGCCTCGCTGAACTCGCGCCCGCCGCGCGCCTTACGCAGCCGCTCGGCGCCGAGCTCGTGCCGGCCGATGGCCTTGGCCGCCATGCCGACCGATCCGGTCACCGCC
>Ga0207644_10002807_pt1 | contig 11229 bp, 13 predicted proteins | sample KBSS73metaG_FD_184326 | JGI IMG/M metagenome (GOLD analysis project Ga0207644, IMG submission 184326) | Switchgrass rhizosphere microbial communities from Kellogg Biological Station, Michigan, USA - KBS S7-3 metaG (SPAdes) (version 2) | ecosystem: Host-associated > Plants > Roots > Rhizosphere... | reverse complement strand
TGCGGGCGCGAGCGTCGCGTTCGCCTGTGATCTCGTGATCGCCGCGCGTTCGGCCAAGTTCATCCAGAGCTTTGCCGCCATCGGCCTCGTCCCCGATACCGGCGGAAGCTGGCATCTGACACGGCATCTGGGTCAGGCGCGGGCGATGGGGCTTGCGCTCACTGGTGAGCCACTGAGCGCTGAACAAGCTGCCGACTGGGGACTGATCTGGAAGTGCGTCGACGACGCCGACCTCGACGCAACGGTCGACGGCCTCGCCGACAAGCTCGCAGCAATGCCTCCGCTAGGCCTTGCCGCAATCAAGCAGATCATCCGTACCAGCTGGGATCGCAGCCTCGACGAGGAACTCAACCTGCAACGCGACGAAATGCGGCGGCTCGGTTTTACAGAGGATTATCGCGAGGGCGTCGCCGCCTTCCTCGAGAAGCGCCAGCCGACCTTCAAGGGCCGCTGAGCGTGCAACTCTCCTCCGGCTGGCTCGTTACGGCCAGCAAACAACACAATGGGAGAGACAGCGATGCTTGGCACCATTCTCATAATACTTCTGGTTCTTCTTCTGATCGGCGCGCTGCCCCGCTGGGGACATAGCGCGAACTGGGGCTATGGCCCCTCGGGCATCCTCGGCCTGATCCTCGTCGTAATCGTCATCCTGCTTCTGATGGGCAGGCTCTAGGCGCCGGCTTTCAAGGCAAAATCCCAGGCGGCACACGCGAGCATCGGTACCCGCGCAGCCATCTCGGCCGCTCGTGCGTGGCTCGCTGTGCCGTCGATCACGCGTTTCTTGATGCCCTGCACGATCCCTGCGAGCCGGAAGAGGTTGTAGGAGAAATACCAGTCGAGCGCGCCGGCGATCGGAATGCCTGATCGCTCCGAATAGCGACGCACGACCTGTTCGAGCGTCGGAATGCCGAGCGCTTCCAGGTCCAGTCCGGCAAGTCCGGCGCCTTCGTCCGCGGGCATCATCCACTGCATGGCAAGATAGGAGAAGTCCGCGAGCGGATCGCCGAGGGTGGCCAGTTCCCAGTCGAGCACCGCGCTAAGCGTGCCGTCGCCGTCGTAGACGACGTTGTCGATGCGGTAGTCGCCATGAACGATCGAGGTGCGCGACTGCTCCGGAAGGGTCTCGGGGAGGAAGGCGATCAGCCGCTCCATCTCCGGAATGTAGTCGGTCTCCGAATCGCGATACTGGCGCGTCCAGCGCATCACCTGGCGTTCGAAATAGTTGCCGGGCTTGCCGAAGTCGGCGAGGCCCGCCGCAACCGCATCGATCAGGTGGAGCTCGGCGAGCGTGTCGATGAGCTGCTCGTACATGCGGCGCCGCGTGGCGGGGTCGAAGTCGGGCAGCGCACCGTTCGCGTAAGGGCGACCACGCGCCAGCTCCATTACATAGAAGATCGCGCCGATCACGTCCGGATCGGTGCACAAGGCGAGCGGCTCGGGGACGGGGAACTCGAGGGGATGCAGCGCATCGAGCAGCCGGTACTCGCGCTCGACCGCGTGCGCCGAGGCTAGCAGCTTGCCGAACGGCTTGCGACGGAGGACATAGTCACCCGAAACGGCACTTACCTTGTACGTCGGGTTAGACTGGCCCGAGGGGAACTTGGTCAGCGTGAACGGCCCGCTGAAGCCTTCGACGTTCGCTTCGAGCCAACGGCCGAGTGCTGCCTCGTCGATCAGCTGATCGGTCACCGGTGCTTCTTGTACTCGAGACGCGCGATCGCTCTGCGGTGCACCTCGTCGGGTCCGTCGGCCAGCCGCAGCGTCCGGATCGACGCATAGGCACGAGCAAGGCCCGCATCGTCCGAGACGCCGGCCGCTCCGAACGCCTGGATCGCGTCGTCGATGATCTTCAGCGCCATGATCGGCGCCGCGACCTTGATCATTGCGATCTCGCCCTGCGCCGCCTTGTTGCCGGCGCGGTCCATCATGTCGGCGGCCTTAAGGCACAGTAGGCGCGTCATCTCGATGTCGATGCGGGCATTTGCGACGCGCTCTTCCCACACGCCCTGCTCGGCGATCGTCTTGCCGAATGCGGTTCGTGACATCAGCCGGTTCACCATTGCATCCAGCGCCTCTTCGGCCGCGCCGATTGTCCGCATGCAGTGGTGGATCCGCCCGGGACCGAGCCGCCCCTGCGCAATCTCGAACCCCCTGCCCTCGCCGAGCAGCATGTTGGACGGCGGCACTCTCACGTCGTCAAGCTCGATCTCCATGTGCCCGTGGGGCGCATCGTCATAGCCGAACACCGGGAGGTGACGCTTGATCGTGATCCCTGGTGCGTCGAGAGGCACGAGGATCATCGACTGCTGCTTGTGGACGTCGGCGCCGGGATCGGTCTTCCCCATCAGTATGGCGACCTTGCAGCGCGGATCGCCGGCTCCGCTCGACCACCATTTGCGGCCGTTGATGACATACTCGTTTCCGCGCATTTCGATGCGACACTTGATGTTGGTCGCGTCTGACGAGGCGACGTCCGGCTCGGTCATCAGAAAGGCCGAGCGGATCTCGCCGTCCATCAGCGGCTTCAGCCAATCGTCCTTCTGATCGCGCGTGCCATAACGGTTCAGCACCTCCATGTTGCCTGTGTCGGGTGCGGAGCAGTTGAAGGCCTCGGACGACCACATGATGCGGCCCATTTCCTCGGCGCAAAAGGCGTACTGGAGGTTGGAGAGCCCGGGGCCTTCGAAGTCGAAGCTGTCATCTACCGGCGTCGCGCCATGCGAGGGCGGCATGAAGAGGTTCCACAGCCCCTCGGCGCGCGCCTTGCTCTTCAGTTCCTCGACGACCGGCAGAACCTTCCACCGATCGCCCTCGCGCTGCTGCTCGTCATAGGCGCTGGTGCGCGGTCTTACCTCGGACTGGATGAACTCGCGGACGCGATCGCGCCACTGGGTTTCGGCGGAGCTTAGGCTGAAATCCATGGCCGCGGCCTACCAGCAACAGTGTCAGTTGGCTATGAGCCAGCCATGGCCAAGCTCTCGGGCAAGATCGCGCTGGTGACCGGCGCAGTATCCGGAATCGGAAAGGCGAGCGTCGAACTGTTCCGCCGCGAGGGCGCGACGGTCATCGGCGCCGACATCAGCGACGGCGCCGACGTGCGCGCCGACGCCGGCAGCGAGGATGACGTGAGGCGCCTTGTCGAGGAGACAGCGGCAAAGCATGGCGGCCTCGACATCGTCTTTGCGAATGCCGGCGTCTCCGGGGGCTGGGCGACGATCGCGGAGCAGACCGCCGCCGACTGGGCCGAGATCCTGCGCATCAACCTGATTGGCCCTTTCCTGGCGATCAAATATGCCGGGCCCATTCTGGCGAAACGGGGCAGCGGGTCGATTATCTGCACGGCGAGCGTCGCGGGGTTGCGGTCAGGCGCTGGCGGCGCCGCCTATTCGGCGTCCAAGGCCGGCGTCATCAATCTTGTCCAAACAGCTGCACAACAGCTTTCCGGTTCAGGCGTGCGGGTCAACGCCATCTGCCCCGGCCTGATCGAGACCGGCATGACGCAAGGGATCTACGACATGGCGCGGGCCGCGGGACAGGCCGACCGCATTGGAGAGCTCAACCCGCTGAAGCGCGGCGGCGAACCGGACGAGATCGCGAGCGCGGCCCTGTTCCTCGCGTCGGATGAATCGAGCTACGTTAACGGCGCCGCGATAGTCGTCGACGGCGGCCTTGCCAGCAGCCATCCGACGACCAGGAGGTTCGATCTCCGGATGCTCTAGCTCCGGCTGATCTCCCGTCGGCAAGGGCATCAGGCTGACCTTGGGCGCGACCTAGAGCGCGGGATCGTGGGCAGCGAACAAACCGTAACGGGTCAGCATCTCGAGCAGGCGCTCTGTCTCTGCGCCGCTGAGCCAGGGGAAGCGCGCCTCGAGTTGCTGCCTCGAAAAGATCTGCTGGCGCAACGCCCATTCGACCGCCTCGGCGATGGAGGCGAGCGGCTCGGCGCCGCGCGAATGCACGAGCATTGCACCTTCTGGCCGCCAATCGACCTCGGATCGCTGGCCGGTGGCAGCGAAGTGATCAAGCCGCCTTCGAGCTTGGAGCTCGACCGCGTCGGCACGGGTGACGAGGGCGCGCTGGCGGTTCGTCACAAGAGTTTCCAGCAGCGGCGAACGCATTAGCGTCCCGATTTCATCGGCAAGATGGGCCAGCCGCGATCGAAGCTCGTCGCCATTGGCCCTGCCGTCCGGCAGATATGCACGGAACGCCGGATTCTTGGTCGCCAGCTCTTCAAGCATTCCAAACAGGTATCGGCCGTTCAGCGGAGCGATCCCGAACGTCAGGTGAAGCGAAGCGCTCGAGCTCGCGAGCGCGTCGTGAAAATAGCCGCGCGGGATGTAGAGCAGGTCACCGGGCTTCATCTCGACGGTCATCATCACCCTGCCCTTGGCCTGGTCGATGATTGCCTGCGCGTTTGGTCCCTGGATGGTCTCGACCGGGGCCTCAGCGCGATTTTCATAGATCTGCCAGGCCTTCTCGCCCTCGAGCTGGACTGCGAAGACCTCGTGCAGGTCGCAGTGGCTATTGAACGCGCGGATCCCCTGGAACGAGCAATAGACGTTCGCACCGGCAGTCCCCGCGAACTGCCCGGAGAGCATGGCTGCCGCCTCTCGTACCTGAGGGTCAATGTCCTCGATATGGTCGCCGACAAGGCTGGCGCCCATCTCGAGGAAGAGCTGGACCTTGGCTGGATCAGCTCGCCGTGGGCCCGTGACCTGCCCGTCGTCGAGAAAGTGTTCGCCAAGGACAGGCCGGCTGTTGAGGATCAACTTCAGATTGTCAGCAGTCCAGTGCGGCCGAACCGACAAGAGCTCTTGGAGGCGTGCCGTCGACAGAAGCCCGCTTCGTGGCGAGGTGCCGCGAATGTGCACCGGGCGCTTGCCGAAATAGTCGGACGTGAAGGTCTCGACCGGCATCGGTGCAATGAATTCGGCAAATTCCATGATGGCGGAGGCTTATCGGGCTATGCCGCGGCCGTCACGAGCTCGGTGAATTTGTCGAGATCGATATTGCCTCCCGAGACGACGCAAACGGTCGGCCCGTCGCCCGCCCGGCCGGTGAGCGCAGCCGCAAGCGAAAGGGCCCCGGCGCCTTCGGCGATTGTCCTCGACTTCTCCGCAATCAACCGCATTGCGCTGCGTGTCTCATCGAGCGCGACGGTGATGGTGCCGTCGGTGAGCGGGCGCATGCGCTGCCACATTCGCTCGGTGACGCTCTTGCCGCCCGCCCCGTCGACGAAGGACGCCTGCCACTCTGCGAACTTCCGAGGCCCGCCCTCACGCAGCGAAAGCGCGTAGGGCGCAGCGGTCTCGGGCTCCGCGCCGAGGACCCTCGCATCGGGCTTTCGCGCCTTGATCGCGCTTCCAACGCCCGTGATCAGCCCGCCGCCTCCAATCGCGCAGATGACCGTGCGCACCTCCGGGCAATCCTCAATGATCTCGAGCCCCATCGTGCCGTGGCCGGCGATGAAGTCGTGATTGTCGAACGGATGCACGAACGTGCCGTCGAGGCCCGGGAACCGGTGGCTCTCCGCTGCTAACCACGCCTGATCGTAGGATACCGGCACGATCGTGGCACCAAGCGCGCGCATTCTGTCGAGCTTGGTCTGCGGCGCTGTCTCGATTGCAACGACCGTGCACGGGATGTCGAACTGCCGCGCGGCATAAGCGACGCCTTGTCCCGCATTGCCCGCGCTGATCGTCCAGACGCCCTTTGCCCGCGCCTCAGCGGACAGGCCCGCTATAGCATTCACACCTCCCCGGATCTTGTAGGCATTGGTCGGCTGGAGGTTCTCGAGCTTGAGATAAATCTCGCGCTTGTCGCCAAGATCGAGCCTGACGAGCGGCGTCCGGAGCACCGTCCCGGCGATCCGCTGGCGCGCCTGTTCAATATCGCCGATCGTGATCGGCCGGACCGGATCGATCATCTACCCCTCCTGCTTGGCTCCAACTTCTTCTAAGGAGCCGCCATGAAGACTCTCAAGCTCCTAAATTACGAACGCGACCGATGGGTCGCGGGCGACAGCAATCTCGCCGAGATCCCGAGCGCCATCGATGGCGCCCCGGTCGCACTTACCGGGTCGGGTGGCCTCGATTTCGGCGGCATGCTTCGGCATGCTCGAGAAGTCGGCGGCCCGGCATTGAGGAAGCTGACGTTCCACGAGCGCGCTCGGATGATCAAAGCGCTCGGGCTTGCGATCATGGCGCGCAAGGAAGAGCTGTACGAGCTCAACTATTTGACCGGCGCGACGCGCAAGGACGGCTGGATCGACATCGAGGGCGGCGCGGGAACGCTCTTCTCATTCTCGTCGAAAGGACGCCGGGAGCTTCCCGATGCGCACGTACTGCTCGATGGGCAGCTCGAAGGCCTGTCGAAGAACGGCACCTTCGTCGGCCAGCATATTTATACGCCGCTCCAGGGCGCTGCGGTCCATATCAACGCCTTCAACTTCGCCGTGTGGGGAATGCTCGAGAAGCTCGCGCCAACGCTCCTCGCGGGCGTGCCGGCAATCGTCAAGCCGGCGTCCGCCACCGCTTATCTCGCCGAAGCCGCGTTCAAGATCATGATCGAGGCGAGCGTCCTTCCGGCGGGTGCCGTGCAATTGATCGTCGGCGGTGTCGGCGATCTCTTCGATCACCTCACCGGCCAGGACATCGTCAGCTTCACCGGGTCGGCGCACACGGCTCTGAAGCTAAGGACGCACCCGACGGTCATCCGGGAATCGGTTCGGTTCGTCGCCGAGCAGGACAGCCTCAATGCGTCATTGCTCGGCCCCGATGCCGCGCCCGGAACACCCGAGTTCGACCTGTTTATCAAGGAAGTCGCGACCGAGATGACCGTGAAGGCGGGGCAGAAATGCACCGCCATCCGCCGAGCAATGGCTCCTGCCCAGTTTCTCGATGCAGTGGAGCAGGCGTTGAGCGAGCGGCTCGCAAAGACGAAGGTCGGCGATCCGCGCGCGGAGGACACGCGAATGGGCGCTCTCGTCAGCATCAGCCAGCGTGACGACGTGCGTCAGAAGATTGCCGAGCTTGAGGCCGCAGGCGCGCGCATCGTCGCTGGCGATCCCTATGCGCAGCCGCCGATTCCCGGCGGCGCATTCCTGCCGCCGGTCCTGCTTCGCACCGATGACCCCTGGCAGACCGATGCCGTTCACGACTGCGAGCCGTTCGGTCCTGTCTCAACGATCATGCCATACAGGGGCATCGCCGATGCGATCGCTCTCGCGAACCGGGGGCGGGGAAGCCTCGCGCTCTCCCTGTTCACGCACTCGCCCGAAGCGGCTCGCGAATTCCTCCAGGGAGCGGCCGCATATCACGGCCGCATGCTGGTCATCGACCGCGCCAACGCAGCAGAATCGACCGGCCACGGATCGCCTCTTCCGGTCCTCGTCCACGGTGGCCCCGGCCGCGCTGGAGGCAGCGAGGAGATGGGGGGGGTCCGCGGCGTGAAGCATTATATGCAGCGAACGGCGATCCAGTCCTCCCCGGCGATGATCGCAGCGATCACCGAGCAATATGTCCCCGGAGCGCCCAAGCACGTCATCGATATCCATCCATTCAGGCTCAAGATGAGCGAGATGCACATCGGCGACACGTGGAAAACGCCGAGCCGCACCGTGACGCTCGAGGACATCGAGCATTTCGCCGAGTTCACCGGCGACAGGTTCTACGCGCACATGGACGAGGAAGCGGCGAAGGCCTCTCCAATCTTCGAGGGCCGCGTTGCCCATGGCTATCTGATCCTGAGCTTTGCAGCGGGTCTCTTTGTCGACCCTGATCCCGGCCCGGTGCTTGCCAATACCGGGCTCGAAAACCTTCGCTTCCTGACGCCTCTCTACCCGGGCGATTCGGTCCGGGTGGAGCTCACGGTCCGCGCGAAGTCGATCAAGTCGGAAGACACGGGCCAGGTCCGTTGGGCTGTCGAAGTCTTCAACCAGAAGGACGAGCTGGTCGCGACGTACGACCTTCTGACCGAGAACGTGCCCTAACGCCCGCAACGGCTTGGTCATCCGTTCGTTGACGGGTCGGGTTTTCGAAAAGGAAGAGCGACCATGAAAGTCAGCGAAGTGATGACGCGCGACGTCCAGACGGTGCGGCCGGACCAGCCCGTGCAGCAAGCGGCAAGCTTCATGCTGAGCGCGGACGCCGGGTCCATCCCCGTTACGGAAGGCGATCGTCTGATCGGCATGATCACCGATCGCGACATTGCGGTTCGCGGTATCGCCAAGGGCTATGGCCCCGACACGCCGGTCCGCGAGCTCATGACCAACGACCTCGTCGTCGTCCGGATGGACGACAATGTCGAAGACGCCGCCAACAAGATGAGCGAAGCGAAGGTGCGCCGCCTTCCCGTCATCGACGACAACGAGACGCTTTGCGGCATCGTCAGCCTCGGCGACCTTAGCCGCGAGACCGACACCGACTGCGCTTCCGAGGCGCTGGAAGGCGTCAGCCAGCCCGGCGGCGAGCACCGCCAGTAGGGATTACCTGCCGGCGATTTCCCTGATCGCCTGATCGACGAGCTTCGCGTCGGTCGAAGCGTCGTGTCGCTCGGCGATGAGCCGGGCCGCGGCCTTGGTTGCAGCTTCGGCGGCGGCAGAGCGCAATTGTTCGATTGCAGCGCGCTCTTCCGCCGCGATCTTGTCTTCAGCCATGCGCGTGCGGCGTTCGATCAGCGCTTCCGCGTCGGTCTTGGCCTTGGCGACGATCTCGTCCGCCTCGTGCTTGGCCCGCTCCAGAAGCGCTTCCCGGTCCTTGTCGGCACTTGCGGACTTCGCTTGATATTCGGCCTTGAGCGCCTCCGCATCCTTGCGGAGCGATTCGGCCTCGGCGAGCTGATCGCGGATCAGCGCGATCTTGCTGTCTAGCGCGCCGGCGACTGCCCCCGGCACCTTCTTCCAGATCATGATTGCGATGACGACGATCATCGCAAGCGCAATCCATGCCGGCGCGGTCAGGCCGAACGCCGTCGGTTCCGCTTCGTGCATCGGGGTTTCAGTCCCGGTCTTGATCTGCGGTTCAGACATTCAACTCCGCCTTCACCGCGGATGCGGCCTCGTTGCCATCGACCTTTATGCCGGTCAATCGATCGACCATCTGGCGCGTCGCTTCGGAGGCGACACCCTCGATCTCGGCGCGAGCCGAGACCAGAGCTTCACGGATCTTCGCTTCCGATGACTCGATCTTGACGTTGAGCTTATCGGCAGCGGTCCTGACCTGCGCTTCGGTCTGCCGAGCGCTTTCCGCCTTGGCTTCCTGTGCGAGCCGCGCGGCCTCGGCACGGGCCGAGTCCATCCGCGCACGCCACGCCGCCTCCGTTTCCTCGGCCTCGGTGCGCGCTGCCTGCGCGCGCTCGAGGTCCTCGGCAATCTTCTTCTCGCGGGCCTCTACCGTGCCCTGAATCTTCGGGAGCATCCCCCGGCCGATGCCGAAGAAGATGATGCCGAACACCAACGCCAGCCAGAACAGCTGGGAGAAGAAGATGAACGGAAGCTGCGTGATCTGAGGCATTTTTGTCCTCGGCTTACGCCGTTGGTCGATTAACGAGCGTAGAGGATGATCATCGCCACTGCGAAGGCGATGAGGCCCAGAAGCTCCGCAGCGGCGAAGCCGATGAACAGGCGGCCCTGCTGGCTGTCGGCGGCCGCCGGGTTACGAAGCGCGCTCTCGAGGAACGAGCCGAACACGTTGCCAACGCCGACGGCGGCAGCACCGACACCGATCGCCGCAAGACCGGCACCAATGACCTGAGCGGAAGCGAAATCCATGTGAAACTCCTTTTTCGAAACTCTAGTGAAGGTTGATCGCGTCGTTGAGGTAAAGCGTCGTCAGAAGCGCGAACACATAGGCCTGAATCGCGCAGACCAGCAGTTCAAGCGCCGCTACGCCGATGATGAAGAGGAAGCTGAGGATACCGACGCCCCAGCCCATCGGGCCGCCGTTCAGGCCGCTTACGATGAAGCTTCCGAAAACTTCCATCAGGATGTGACCGGCAATCATGGCGACGAATAGTCGAAGTCCCAGGCTAAACGGCCGTACCATGAAGGAGACGAACTCAATCGCCGCAATCAGGGGAATCATCACCTTTGGCGTGCCGTGGGGCACGAACAGCGAGAAGAAATGAAGGCCGTGACGCCAGAAACCAACGATCAGCACGATCGAGAAGCTCAGAACGGCCAGGATGCCGGTAATGCTGAAGTGGCTGGTCGTGGTGAAGCTGTGAAGGCCGGGGATCACTGCGAGGGGCAGGAGACCCAGCAGATTCGCAACGAGGATGAAGGTGAACAGCGAGAAGATATAGGGCACGAACTTCTTGCCTTCGGGGCCGATGTTCACGTGCACCATGTCGTCGATGAAGCCGGTGAGGCCTTCGACCGCCATTTGCCACCTGCCAGGAACGAGCTGGCGCTTCATGCCGAGCGTCATAAAGCCCAGGATCAGCGCAAGCGCGACGAGCAACCAGGCCGAGCTGGTTGTGAAGCTCACGTCGTAATTGCCGATGTGCAGTGGAACCAGCGGTTCCACCGTAAACTGGTGCATCGGGTCGATCTTGCCTTCGGCCGCCACGCTTGCTTCTACCTCAACTCAATTGCCCGGAGGGGTCCGGGTCTTGGAAAGACGCATGATGTTCCTCACGCCGACGCCGAACCCGAAGAACAGCATCAGCAGGAAGAACAACGGAAAAGTCCGGTGACCGAATAGACCGGCCAGCGAGTCCAAACCCCACCCGATCACGGCCCCGCCTACCGGAGCGCCGACCAGGTGCCCAAAGAGCTGCTGCCACAACCGGTCGCCCGGGTTCGGCTCAGCCCTGTGGGTCCGCTTTGCCTCCACCTGCTGCAAATGCTCGAGCCGCTCATCGAGCGATTCGAGCCGTGCGTCTGGTGGAAGCTTCGGAACCTCGTCGGTCTCGTCCTCTGCCATGCGTCTCCCCTGTGCGTCGCCCCTGCCGAAATCAAGGGCCAGACCGGGACGAGAAACATGGCGGAAAAGCAAGACCGCCAAGGCGCCGCCCCTTTATGAACGGGGCTGAAGATAGTCAACCGCAGCTGCTGCGGTTACGTTGCTGGAATGAAACGGGCCCCGGTGATCGTCGGCAGCGCCATCGTGCTTGCGGCAGCATCTGCTGCTCCGCACAAGGTGCACCACAAGACCGCTGCACTCGACTTCAGCTTCGAGTGGCCAAGAGAAGCCGCAGCGATCCCGAAGCTTGATCTGCAGCTCTACG
>Ga0207644_10002804_pt1 | contig 11234 bp, 10 predicted proteins | sample KBSS73metaG_FD_184326 | JGI IMG/M metagenome (GOLD analysis project Ga0207644, IMG submission 184326) | Switchgrass rhizosphere microbial communities from Kellogg Biological Station, Michigan, USA - KBS S7-3 metaG (SPAdes) (version 2) | ecosystem: Host-associated > Plants > Roots > Rhizosphere... | reverse complement strand
CGGCCTGCATGCCGAAGAATCCGCCGTGCACGCATGAGGTGTGCAGTCCCTCGTGGCAGAAATCGCAGGTGCCATCGGAAAACGCGAACGGCATGATGACGAAGTCACCCGCCTTGATGCGGCGGACATCGGCACCAACGGCCTCGACGACACCAATGGCCTCGTGGCCCATGCGGCGACCGCCTTCGACCGGCTGCATGTCCTTGTACGGCCACAGGTCGCTGCCGCAGATGCAGGCGCGGGTGACACGGACGACGGCGTCGGTCGGGTGGACGAGGGTGGCGTCTGGCACGTTCTCGATGCGGACGTCGCCGGCCTTGTGCATGACGGTTGCGCGCATGGTTTTCCTCGAATCAGGGGTTGGCGGGGCCCGCGTCGTATTCGGCGTCGGTCACCTGTTCCATCCACTCGACGACCTTGCCGTCCAGCGCCTCCTGGATGGCGATGTGCGTCATCGCGGTGGTCGGCGTCGCGCCGTGCCAATGCCGATGGTTGGGCGGACACCAGAGGATGTCGCCCGCATTGATCTCGACGATCGGGCCGCCGTCGCACTGCGTCCAGCCCTTGCCGGACGTGACGATCAGCGTCTGGCCGAGCGGATGGGTGTGCCAGGCGCTGCGCGCGCCCGGTTCGAAGGTGACGATGGCGCCGGCCACGCGCGACGCGCCGCTGCGCTGGAACTGCATGTCGATGCGGACGTTGCCGGTGAAGTATTCGGCTGGGCCCCTGACCGAGGGCAATGAGCCGTTGCGATCGATGTGCATGATTGAGCTCCGTTGAGGTACTTACCTGCCCGCGCGAGCGGCCAGGTGCGCCGGATACCGCTCGCCCTGCACCTGCACGTGGTCAAGCGCATCGTCGATCCCGCGCATATCGTCCGGCGTCAGTACGAGCCGGGCAGCGCCGACGTTTTCCTGCAGGCGATGCAATCTGGTGGTGCCGGGAATCGGCACGATCCACGGCTTGCGCGCCAGCAACCACGCGAGTGCGATCTGCGCCGGCGTGGCCTGGCGCCCAGCGGCAATGCGCCCGAGGAGACCGACCAGCGCCTGGTTCGCCTTGCGCGCTTCCGGCGAGAAGCGCGGAACGATGTTGCGGAAGTCGTCCTGCGCGAACGACGTGTTCTCGTCGATCTTGCCCGTGAGGAAGCCCTTGCCGAGCGGACTGAACGACACGAACCCGATGTCCAGCTCATCGCACAGCGGCAGGAGGTCCGTCTCCGGCTCGCGCCACCACAGCGAATACTCACTCTGCAGCGCGGCGACAGGCTGCACTGCATGCGCACGACGGATCGAGTCGACGCCCGCCTCGGACAGGCCGAAATGCTTGACCTTGCCTTCGGCGATCAGGTCCCGCACCGCACCCGCGACATCTTCCATCGGCACGTCGGGATCGACGCGGTGCTGGTAGAACACATCGATGCGGTCGGTCCGCAGGTGTCGCAGCGACGCTTCTGCGACTTCACGGATGCGTTCGGGCCGGCTGTCCATCCCGAGCTTCACGTCGCCGTTGCGGAAACCGAACTTGGTGGCGATCACCACGTTGTCGCGGAACGGCGCCACGGCTTCGCCCAGCATCTGCTCGTTGAGCGCGCCGTACGCTTCGGCCGTGTCGAACAACGTCACGCCTTGTTCGAACGCCGCACGGATGAGCGCGACGCCCTGTTGCCGGTCGACGCCGGGGCCATAGCCGTAGCTCAGGCCCATGCAGCCGAAGCCGAGTGAGGAGACGGTGGGGCCGAGGCGGCCGAGACGACGCGTTTGCATGGAGAAACTCCTTGTGCCGGGGGATGGGCGCCAGTCTGGTCCCGCCGGGTTGGCCTGATAAGCCGGGTAAATTCGAATGGACTTATGATCCCGATTCATCAATCGCGGGAAGGCGTCCGATGCCACGCGAGAACTACAACGACCTCCAGGCCTTCCTCGTCGTGGCGCGCGAGCGCAGCTTCACCCGCGCCGCCGCCCGGCTGGGCGTGTCGCAATCGGCGCTCAGCCACACGATCCGCGGACTGGAGGCACGACTGGGCCTGCGCCTGCTCACCCGCACGACGCGCAGCGTGTCGCCGACAGAAGCCGGCGAGCGCCTGCGGCAGGCACTCGAGCAGAGTTTCGAGGACATCGATGGCGCGCTCGCGCGCCTGAGCGAACTGCGCGACACGCCCAGCGGCACCATCCGCATCACCACCAGCGACCACGCGGCCGCGACGATCCTGTGGCCGGCGCTGAAACGGTTCCTTCCGAACTATCCGGACGTCAACGTCGAGGTCGTCAGCGATTCCACCCTCACCGACATCGTCGCCGAACGCTTCGATGCCGGCATCCGCCTGGGCGAGCAAGTGGCCAAGGACATGATTGCCGTGCCGATCGGACCGCCGACGCGGCTGGTCGTGGTGGGCACGCCGGGCTATCTGCGCGCGCGCCCGAAGATCGTCACGCCGCGTGACCTGACCGGCCACGACTGCATCAACCTGCGTTTCCTCACGCATGGCGGGTTGTACGCATGGGAATTCGAGAAGGGCGGCCATGCCCTCAATGTTCGCGTCGAAGGCCGGCTGACGTTCAACAGTCTCCATCGCATCCTCGACGCATCCCTGGCTGGCTTCGGGCTCGCGTATGTCCCCGAGGACCTCGTCGCACCGCACATCAAGGCGAAGCGGCTGCGGCAGGTGCTCGACGACTGGTGCCCGCTCTTCCCCGGCTACCACCTGTATTACCCGAGCCGACGCCAGCCCTCGCCCGCGTTCGCCTTGCTTGTCGAGGCGCTGCGGTACCGGGCGCGCCGATGACTCACCCAGTCGATGGCGGATTGTCGATTCTCGGCCCGCTCGTTCGTCAGAAATCCATGAGGCTTTCGCCTTCCAACCACGAGAACCCGACCATGCCCAACAACACCGTCCACTTCCACCGCGTCCTGCGCGCACCCGCCGAACGCATCTACCGCGCCTTCCTCGATCCGGCCGCGCTGGCCAAGTGGCTCCCACCGAACGGCTTCACCGGCACCGTGCACGCGCTCGACGCGCGCGTCGGCGGCACGTACCGGATGACGTTCACCCACTTCGGCAGCGGCCAGGGGCACAGCTTCGGCGGCACGTACCTCGAGCTCGTGCCGAACGAGCGCATCCGCCACGACGACAACTTCGAGGACCCCAACCTGCCCGGCACGATGATCACCACGATCACCTTCCGGCCGGTGTCCGTCGGCACCGACGTCAGCATCGTGCAGGAAGGCATTCCCGAAGCCATTCCGGTCGAGCAGTGCTACCTCGGCTGGCAGGAATCGCTGCTGCTGCTCGGCAAGCTGGTGGAGGCGGAGATCCCGACGTGATGCGGCCACCGGAGCAAGTCGTCGCCCGGCCATTCCGCGCCGTTAACGCGCGTACGCCATCATGTTGCCCGTCCGTGCGAATGCCGGAGTGGAGATCCGCATGACGTCGAACGCCAACGAGCCCATCGTCTCGATCCGGAACGTGAGCAAGACCTACGCGTCCGGCTTCCACGCGCTGAAGGACGTCAGCCTGGACATCCACCGGGGCGAGATCTTTGCGCTGCTGGGCCCGAACGGTGCCGGCAAGACCACGCTCATCAATATCGTCTGCGGCATCGTCAACGCGAGTGCAGGCACGGTCGTCGCCGACGGCCACGACATCGTGCGCGACGCGCGCGCCGCGCGCATGGCGATCGGGCTGGTGCCGCAGGAACTGTCGACCGACGCGTTCGAGAGCGTGTGGGCGACCGTGCGCTTCAGCCGCGGCCTGTTCGGCCGGGCGGCGGATCCCGCGCACCTGGAACGGGTACTGCGCGCGCTCTCGCTGTGGGACAAGCGCGACAGCAAGATCATGGCGCTGTCGGGCGGCATGAAGCGGCGCGTGCTGATCGCCAAGGCGCTGGCGCACGAACCGCGCATCCTGTTCCTCGACGAGCCCACCGCAGGCGTCGACGTCGAACTTCGCCGCGACATGTGGCAGATGGTGCGTGAGCTGCGCGAGCGCGGCGTCACCATCATCCTGACGACGCACTATATCGAGGAGGCCGAGGAGATGGCCGACCGCATCGGCGTGATCAGCAAGGGCGAGCTGATCGTGGTCGAGGACAAGCACGTGCTGATGCGCAAGCTGGGCCGGAAGCAGCTGACCCTGCAGTTGCAGGCGCCGCTCGAGCGCATTCCCGAGGCCCTGGCCGGCGAGCCGCTGGAGCTGGCCGATGATGGGCACACGCTCGTCTACACGTTCGACACGCAGGCGGAGCGGACCGGCATCGCGACACTGCTCCGGCGCCTCGCCGAACACGGCATCGACTTCAAGGACCTGCATTCGAGCGAGAGCTCGCTGGAGGACATCTTCGTCAGCCTGGTGCATGCCGACAAACACGGCGCAGATGCGACGTCCGCCGCCCGGAAGGTGCGCGCATGAACACACCCGTCACCAGCGTCCCCGCCGTCAACCTGCATGGCATCCGCGCGATCTACCGCTTCGAGATGGCGCGCACCTTCCGCACCCTGATGCAGAGCATCGCCTCGCCGGTGCTGTCGACGTCGCTGTACTTCGTGGTGTTCGGCGCGGCGATCGGCTCGCGCATGGGCCAGGTCGACGGCGTCAGCTACGGCGCCTTCATCATCCCGGGCCTGCTGATGTTGTCGCTGCTCAACGAGAGCATCTCCAACGCATCGTTCGGCATCTACATGCCCAAGTGGGCCGGCACGATCTACGAGCTGCTGTCAGCGCCCGTCTCGCCCTTCGAGGTGGTGGTCGGCTATGTCGGCGCCGCTGCCACCAAGTCGGTCTTGCTGGGCGCGCTGATCCTGCTGACGGCGCGCATCTTCGTGCCCTACCACGTCGCGCATCCGGTCTGGATGCTGTGCTTCCTGCTGCTGACGGCGGTCACCTTCAGCCTGTTCGGTTTCATCATCGGCCTGTGGGCGGACGACTTCCAGAAACTGCAGGTCGTGCCGCTGATGATCGTCACGCCGCTGACGTTCCTCGGGGGCGCGTTCTACTCCATTCACATGCTGCCGCCGGTCTGGCAGAAGATCACCCTGTTCAACCCGGTCGTGTACCTCATCAGCGGCGTGCGCTGGAGCTTCTACGGCATCTCCGACGTCGACGTCGTCCTGTGCGCCAGCATGACGCTGGGCTTCCTGGCGCTGTGCCTGGGCGTCGTGTGGTGGATCTTCCGGACGGGCTACAAGCTGAAGGCGTGAGGCCGCCGGGCGGCTGGTGCTTCAGGCGAGCTGCTTCGGCTGCACATGTGCGCGAAGCAGCGCGAGGATGACCTCGAGCCTGACCGGCTTGGTCAGGTGATGGTCGAAGCCTGCCGCCGTCGTGCGGACACGATCTTCCGAGGCGCCGTAACCGGTGACGGCGACGAGCATCGTCTCGGTGGTTTCCGGCCACGCACGCAGTCGGCGGGCCAGTTCGAACCCATCCACGTCCGGGAGGCCCAGGTCGAGGAACGCGATGTGGGGCGGGTCCCGCTGCGCGCTCGCCAAGGCAGCGGCGGCATCGTGCTCGACGACCACCGCGTGGCCCATCGCCTCCAGCAGCAGGCCGAGCGAGAACGCAGCGTCGGTGTTGTCGTCCACCACCAGCAGGCGCAGTGGCGGCAATTCGGTGTCCGCCGCCCCTTCGCCCGCGTCGCTCCACGGCGGTGCGATGCTGTTCGCCACGCGCGGAAGGCGCACCGTGAACCGGCTGCCGCGCCCGAGGCCCTCGCTGCGCGCCGTCGCGCTGCCGCCGTGCAGCTCGACCAGGCGCTTCACCAATGCGAGTCCCAGCCCGAGGCCGCCCTGCGCGCGATCGGCCGACCGCTCCGCCTGGGTGAACAGGTCGAACACGTGCGGCAGCAATTCCGGCGCGATGCCCAGCCCATCGTCGCTCACGGAGAAATCGACGTGGTCCTGCCGCGCTTCCACGCGCACCTCGACGTGCCCTCCCTCGGGCGTGAACTTGGCGGCGTTGTTGAGCAGGTTGGCGAACACCTGCACCAGTCGCGTGCGGTCGCCGGAGACCATCGCGGTTTGCGACGTCAGGTGCAACGCGAGGTGCTGCTGCCTGGAATGGAACAGCGCGCGCGCCTGTTCCACGGCATCGGCCACCACGCCGGCGATCTCCAGCGGTTGCACCTGCAAGGTCACCAGCCCCCGCGTCACCCGCGACACGTCGAGCAGGTCGTCGACCAGGCCGGTCATGTGCGCGACCTGGCGCGCGATGATCTCGCCGGTCTGCCGCGCGACGCGCGCATCGTCCCCGGCGAGCGCGAGCAGGTCCGCCGCCGCGCTGATCGGCGCCAGCGGATTGCGCAGTTCGTGCGCGAGCATCGCGAGGAATTCGTCCTTGCGCCGCGCGGCATCGCGCAGCTCGTTGTTGGCGCGCACCGCTGCAGAGATGTCGTTGCCGACGACGAAGATCCCACCCACTTCGCCGAGCGCATCGCGGATCGGCTGGAAGATGTAGGTGATGTAGCGCTCGTCCGGGCTGCCGTCCGCGCGCTCCAGGCGCACCAGCGCGGCCTGCGCGCTGAACGCCTCCCCGGTGGCGTATACCCGGTCGAGCTGCTCGAAGAACCCTTGCCCGGCCAAGTCCGGAAGCGCATCGCGAATCGGCAGGCCGAGCACCTCGCGCCCACCGACCAGCGCGAGGTAGGCGTTGTTGGCGAGCTCGAACACATGCCGTGGGCCGCGCAGCACCGCCATCACGCTGGGCGCCTGCGCGAACAGCCGGTGCAGGCGCTCGTTCTCGTCGAGGCGCCGACGCTCGCCGAGCACCTCGGACGTCGTTTCCTTCACGGCGCAATACATGCCCGCAATCGCGCCCGACTCGTCCCGCACCGGCGAATAGGAGAACGTGAACCAGGTCTGCTCGTCGTAGCCGCGGCGGTTCATCGTCAGCGGCAGGTTGGTGTGGTAGGTGGACTGCCCGGCCAGTGCCTTCTCGACGATGGGATGGATGTCCGGCCAGATTTCGCGCCAGATGTCCTCGAAGCGGCTGCCGATCGCGGCGGGATGCTTGCCGCCCAGGATCTCCGCATACGCGTCGTTGTAGAGGAAGCCGAGTTCCGGCCCCCAGGCCACGAACATCGGGAACTTGGAATTCAGCAGCAGCCCGACGACCGAACGAAGTGATTGCGGCCACAGCTGCGGCGGCCCGAGGGGCGAGCCCGACCAGTCCTTCTCGCGCATGAGCGCACCGACGTCCCCGCCGCCGGACAGGAACACCAGCTCTGCATTACCCATCGTGACCCCGGCGCAGCACGGCGCTCGATCGCCAATCGACCGGACACCTTGGAGGCAGTGCCGTTAGGGGGCGGTGACGGCCGCAAACCCGGAGGCGGTCGACGGGCGCCCCGGAAGCCTGCAAGCTCGGCCGGATCCCCCGACACGCGGGCGCGATCCGGTGCATGTCGATTTCCGGCGTCGCGGTTCGTCGCCGAAGAAGTGGTTACACCAAGCAGGAGCACGACATGCCCAGCAAGAACACGATCTGCCTCTGGTACGACGGCAACGCCCTCGACGCCGCGACGTTCTACGCGCAGACGTTCCCGGACAGCGCCGTGGGCGCCGTGCATCGGGCGCCGGGCGATTATCCCGACGGCAAGCAGGGCGACGTGCTCACCGTCGAGTTCACCGTCATGGGCATCCCCTGTCTTGGCCTGAACGGCGGACCGACGTTCAAGCACACCGAGGCGTTCTCGTTCCAGGTGGCGACCGACGACCAGGCTGAAACCGACCGCTTGTGGAATGCGATCGTCGGCAACGGCGGCCAGGAAAGCATGTGCGGCTGGTGCAAGGACAAGTGGGGCCTGTCGTGGCAGATCACGCCGCGCGCGCTCACGGCCGCGGTTACCGATCCCGACCGCGCCGCGGCCAAGCGCGCGTTCGACGCGATGATGACGATGAAGAAGATCGACATCGCGGCGATCGAGAAGGCGCGACGCGGCTGACGCGCCAGGCATTCCGCGGAGGCGTGGGGAAACGCCTCCGCGAACGACACGACCGGGCGTCGCGTCAGCGTTCGAACGCCCCGATGTCCGGTGCCGGACCATTCACGCGCGGATACGGCACGCCACGCTGGTCGTACATGCGGTTGAACACGTTGTTGCCGTGATCGATGAGCAGGCTCCCCGACAGCACGGCGTGGGTGCGCGTCGGCCCGCCGTTGAAAGCCAGCGGTCCCAGGCCCGGTGTGTCGGAAAAGATCGTATCCGCCGGCAGCGACACCGAGGTGCTGCCGACGAGGTTGTGGCTGCCCGTGACGAAGCTGGCCTGGCTGGGCAAGTCGCCGACATCATGCGGCCCATTGGGTGCATCGCAGGCGTTGCCCGAGGCCACCGTGCTCTCCAGACGCATGCCGAAGGTGAAGACCGCGCCCCAGCAGGTGTCCGTCGTCGCTTCGTGGTTGGCGGTGACCGTGGTGTTGAAGAGCCTTCCGGTCGTGGACACGAACGCAAGTGCGCTGACATGGCCATCCGAGCTGTTGCCGGACACGGTGCTGTCCGCGAATGTCGCCACCGCGCCGGGCGTGGAACCGGCGTGGAAGGCCATGCCGCCGGCCAAATCGTTCGAATGGTTGCCCGCCACGGTCGACTTGTTGACCTCCGCGTTGCCCTGCACGAAGGCGCCGCCGCCTTCGTCGTTCGCGTGGTTGGCCTGCAGCAGCGAGTACGCCATGCGGAAGCCGTTTTCGGCCAGCACGCCGCCGCCGAGGTCGGCGCTGTTGCCGTAGACCTGGCTTTGCAGCAGCGTCGTCTTTCCGCCGGAATCGATGCCGCCGCCGTCCGCTTCGGCGAGCGCGATGGCCTGGTTGTCGAACACGCTGCTCCGGTCGAGCAGTACGAAGCCGGCCGCATGGATCGCCCCGCCCAGCGCAACAGGCACCGCGCCACTGCTGGCATCGACCACGCAGTGGTGTGCCCGCGATTGCCGCAGCGTGACATTGCCCGCCGACTCGATGCAGCCACCGGACACGCGCTCACCGGCAACATGCCCGTACGACACGCTCAACCGTTCGACCGACAGCGTGCCGGTGCCGGTGTGGTGCAACACGCGGGTCACGTGGTTGCCGTGCAGCGTCAACGCGAGCCGGGCGTAGCCCAGCAGCCGGATGTTCTCCTGCGGCAACAGGATCTCGCTGGCGAGCGTGATGCGGTTGCACGTCAGCTGCGACAGGTCGATGGTGTCGTCGCTCTGCGCGGCGGCCGCCGCCGCGCGCAGGCTGCCGCTGCCACTGTTGTTGCAGTTGGTGACGGTGCGCGTGGCCGCCTGCGCGCCAGTTTCGAACAACGTTGCGCCGCACAGGGCCAGCGATCCAAGGAGCAAGGTGCCGCGAACGCGGCGCGGAGCGAACATGGACATGGAGATCCCCTCCATCAGCGGCCGCGGCCGCGCTGTCCACCGCGGACAGCGCGCCGGGCCTACTGGGGAACTACGCCGCCGTGCGAAAAACCGGTCAGACGAAAATGGGGCTTTTCCGCATTCATTCACGGCCCACCAAGCTGACGTTCATGCACGCCCTCATTCATCGATGCCCGAGGCACCGGTGGTCTCGAGATGAGCGAGATGTTCATTCACGGCGCGGAGCGCCTGGTGCGAATGACCTCGGCAATGCACGACCTCGCCCGCGATGCCCGAGCCCATCGCGCGAGCGGCATGGCCGGGTCGGGTTCGAAAACCGCGTCGTGCGCGGGCAAGCCACTACACTGCGCGCTCCTTTTTCCCCAAAGCATCCTGCACATGGCGCTCAAGGCGACCGTGGTCAAGGCGGAGCTCCAGCTCAGCGACCTCGACCGGCACCACTACGCGACCTATCCGCTCACCGTCGCCCAGCATCCGTCGGAGACGGACCAGCGGCTGATGGTGCGGCTGGTCGCCTTTGCGCTGTTCGCAAGCGAGCGCCTGGAGTTCGGCAAGGGCCTGAGCACCGAGGAGGAGCCCGATCTCTGGCGTCGCGATTACACCGGCGACATCGAGCAGTGGATCGACCTCGGCCAGCCCGATGAATCGCGCGTCCGCAAGGCGTGCGGGCGCGCGCGCCAGGTCATCGTCGTCAACTACGGCGGGCGCATCGCCGACCTGTGGTGGGACAAGAACTCGGCCGCGCTGGCGCGTCTGGACAACGTGACCGTCATCGACCTCGATACGTCAGCGGTCGACGCACTGGCCGCGGCGGTGGAACGTAGCATGCGCTTCAACGCGCTCATCCAGGACGGCGAACTGCAGCTGATGGGCAACGCCGGCACCGTCGTGGTGCACGTGCGCACGCGCCACGCATCCGCCACGCAAGCGCGCTGATCGGCACCCGGCATGAGCGGCCATTTCGACGTCCTCATCGTCGGCGGCGGCGCCGCCGGATTGATGTGCGCAATCGCTGCGGGTCGGCGCGGCAAGCGCGTGCTGGTCGTCGAGCATGCGAACCGCGTCGGCAAGAAGATCCTGATGTCGGGCGGTGGGCGCTGCAACTTCACCAACACCGGCGCGACACCCGCCAACTACCTGTCCGCCAACCCGCATTTCTGCAAGTCGGCGCTGGCGCGCTACACGCCATGGCATTTCATCGAACTGGTCGAGCGCCACCGCATCGCCTACCACGAGAAGGAGCTCGGCCAGCTGTTCTGCGACGAGTCGTCCAAGCTGATCGTCAAGATGCTGCTGGACGAGTGCGCCGAGGCTGGCGTACGCGTGGAAACCAGCTGCAGCATCGAGCGCCTGGGCCACGGCGACAGCGACGACGCGCGCTTCCGCCTGCACACCACGCACGGGAATTTTTCGGCGCCTGCATTGGTGATCGCGAGCGGTGGACTCTCGATCCCCAGCATGGGCGCCACCGGCTTCGGCTACGACGTCGCGCGCCAATTCGGCCACGCGGTGCTGCCCACGCGCGCGGGCCTCGTGCCGCTCACGCTCAGCGGCAAGCACCAGGAACGCCTGGCCGACCTCGCCGGCGTCGCGCTGCCGGTGACCGCGCGCTGCAACTGCACGAGCTTCAGCAACTATCTGTTGATCACCCACCGCGGCGTCAGCGGCCCGGCGATCCTGCAGATCTCCTCGTTCTGGCAGCCGGGCGACGACTTGCGCCTGGACCTGCTGCCGGGCTGCGATGCGCTCGAAGCACTGCAGGAGTGGCAACACACGCGTCCGGCCGCGGAACTCAAGACCGTGCTGGGCGACGTCATGCCCAAGCGCTTCGCCCAGCGCCTGTGCGAGCACTGGTTGCCCAATCGGCCGATGAAGCAGTTCAACGCGCC
>Ga0207644_10002802_pt1 | contig 11237 bp, 9 predicted proteins | sample KBSS73metaG_FD_184326 | JGI IMG/M metagenome (GOLD analysis project Ga0207644, IMG submission 184326) | Switchgrass rhizosphere microbial communities from Kellogg Biological Station, Michigan, USA - KBS S7-3 metaG (SPAdes) (version 2) | ecosystem: Host-associated > Plants > Roots > Rhizosphere >... | reverse complement strand
TTGCCGCCCGATTCCTTACCGAAGCTCGTGTAGGGCCGGCTCTCGGTGGCGAGTGAGGGCCGCTGCTTGCTGAAATACTCAGCAATGATGGCCATATCCTCATCCTTCACGGTGGCAGCCATCCCCGCCATGATCGGGTTCTTGCGACCACCCTTCTTGTATTCCTCCAGCGCGCGGACGATGTAGTCCGGGTGCTGCCCGGCGAGCGTCGGGTATTGCGGGGTGATTCCAACACCGTTGGCACCGTGGCACGAGGTGCAGAGCTGAGCGGGCGCAGGAACGGTGCCTTCCGGTTTGCTGTCCGCCGTCAGCGGCTTACCGGCAAAGTAAGAAACGACATCAGCGATGTCCTGGTCAGAAAGCGATGACGCCTGCGAGTGCATCGTCAGATGCGCCCGGTCTCCATCGCGATATTCCTTTAATGCGGCTGAGAGATACTCCGGATGCTGACCTTCCAGCTCCGGCACGCTGTAGTTCGGATAGGCGTTCTTATAGCCATCGACGCCATGGCAGCCCAGGCAGGTGTAAGACAACGCCTTGCCGCGTTGTGGGTTTCCGGAGGCGCCAGCGCCCTGAGGAGTCGGCTCCTGGGCCGTTACCGAAGCGCTGGCAATTACGCCGCAAACCGCCGCAGCGACGAGCACACCCGAACGCATCCCGGAACGAAGCCACTGCAGCGCCATCTATCACTCCACCCACGCAAAAACGGCCCCGAATGTTACGGTCTCGCCCCGGCAAATGCCACACCAAGAGCTTGAACCATTCATGATGTCCGCATGATTGCTCTAATTCAGCGCGTTACCCGGGCGGACGTGCAGGTGGATGCCCAAATCGTCGGGGCTATAGAGCGCGGTACGCTGGCCCTCATCGGCGTACGACGCGGAGACGACCCCCAGGCGGCCGATCGCCTGCTCGAGCGCGTGCTGACCTACCGCATATTTCCCGACGAGCAGGGACGGATGAATCTTTCGTTGCGCGATATTCAAGGTGGCCTGCTGCTGGTGCCACAATTCACCCTCGCAGCCGACACCCAGAAAGGTACGCGCGCGGGCTTCAGCACCGCCGCCGACCCCGAGGATGCCCGCCGGCTGTTCGCCCATCTGCTGGAGCAGGCTCGGGCCGTGCACCGGTCTGTGGCGGCAGGCCTATTCGGTGCCAACATGCAAGTGTCGCTGGTCAATGACGGTCCGGTGACGTTCTGGCTGGAGTCCAGGCCGGCAAATGAGCACAGTTAGGTAATTCCGCGAACTTTGTCAGCCCCAAGGACTCATTTGTCCTATGATCCGAAGGCTTTTGCAGCTGAACCAAGCGGGAGTTGAAGCTTATGGGTATAGGGATGCGCGAGCTGGTGGTGATCCTGCTCGTCGTGCTCTTGGTGTTCGGCGCCAAGAAGCTGCGCACGATTGGATCGGACCTGGGCGCCGCTGTACGCGGCTTCAAGAAATCGATGAACGAGGGCGAGGAGGAAGGAATTTCGACGCCGCCCCCGCGGATTCGCTCGGATGGTACGGATGCCGAGTTCGCGGAGGCCCCCAAGGCTGCGCCGCGCGATGCGGGGCAGAAATCCGACCGGAGCGTCTGAGATTTCCACGGGGCGTCCAGCGACGGCATGTTCGACATCGGTTTCTCAGAGGTTCTCGTTATTTTCGTCCTGGCTCTCGTGGTGCTGGGGCCCGAGAAGCTACCCAAGGTCGCTGCCCAGGTCGGCCGCTGGATAGGCCGCGCTCGCGGCATGGCGCGCCAGTTCCGGGAGCAGCTGGAGGAAGAGGTCAATCTAGAAGAGGCGCGTAAGGCGCAACCCCCACCACGCGCTCCATCCCCGCCCGTGGTGCCTCCGCCCGTAGCTCTCGAGCCCGTCGCCGAGGCTCCTCAGGTGCCGCAGCCGCCCACTGGCGCTGCGGAGGCCCCGACAATCCCATCACCACCGCTGGAACCGGAACAGCAGATCGTCTACCCGGACAACTATTCCCACGCCCATCCGACCGATGACCTGGGCCGGCCTGTTGCGCCGCCCACCAACCAGTCCGCCCCGGCCGAAGCCGGCCAGCAGGACTGGATCGGGGGAGTGACCACCACCGACAAGCCCGCTCAGACGCCCACTGATGCGGCGTATGCTCCGTCCCATGAGCGAGGAACCTGAAAAGCTCGTCGAAGGGACGCTGATCTCGCATTTGCTGGAACTGCGTGATCGGCTGATCCGCGCCATCATTGCGGTGGCCGTGGCGTTTCTGCCCTGCATGTTCTATTCGAATCAGATCTTCACCTTCGTCGCCACGCCTCTGAAGGAGAAGCTGCCGAAGGGTACCCAGCTGATCGCCACGACGGTGATGTCACCCTTCACCACTCCGTTCAAACTCTCATTGTTTGTTGCCCTGTTTCTCGCAATGCCCGTCGTCATCTATCAGCTGTGGGCTTTCGTGGCTCCGGGGCTGTATCGGCACGAGAAGCGTTTTGCCGTGCCTCTGCTCGTATCCTCGATTGTGTTGTTCTACACCGGCGTCGTGTTCGCCTACTTTTTCGTCTTCCCGGTGATGTTCCAGTTCTTCGCCGCGACAACCCCCCATGGGGTCGCGATGATGACTGACATCAGCGCGTACCTGGATTTCGTCCTTACGATGTTTCTGGCTTTCGGGGCGGCGTTCGAGGTACCGGTCGCGGTCGTACTGCTCGTGCTGACGGGCGTGGTGAAGCTCGAGAAGCTGAAGGAAAACCGCGGGTACGTACTGATCGGAATTTTCATCGTCGCGGCGCTGCTCACGCCACCTGACGCCGTCTCACAATGCATCATGGCGATCCCGATGTACCTGCTGTACGAGGGCGGCCTGCTGATGGCGCGCATCCTGTCGAAGATGCGGCGCGAGACATCCGACAACAAAGAGATCGAAGCATCTTGAAGCACCCGCGCTGTCAGGATCCATGACAGGCGCTCGACTCAACAACAATCGGCAAGCCGTGCGGCTTCAGAGAGAATAAATGAGCCAAGCCGTCGAATCCGCGCTCCAGACCCTCCCGGCCGAACGCGAGCTTCTGGGCCAGCCGCGCGGCCTGTTCACTCTGTTTTTCACCGAGATGTGGGAACGGTTCACCTACTACGGCATGCGCGCCATGCTGATCCTGTTCATGGTGGATGCCGTCGAGCACGGTGGCCTCGGCATAAGCGACCGTACGGCGAGCTCCATCTATGGACTGTACTTGGCCTGCGGCTACCTCTTGTCGCTGCTGGGTGGATACATCGCAGACCGGCTCATCGGCCAACAGCGGGCGGTACTCACTGGTGGCGTACTCATCATGATCGGCAATGCCACGCTGATCTCCGGTACCGCCCAGGTCTTCTTCCTGGGCCTGCTGATCAATGTATTCGGCGTCGGGCTGTTGAAACCCAACATCAGCGCGATCGTCGCGCAGCTGTATCCCGAGGGCGGCTCGCGGCGCGATGCCGGATTTTCGATTTTCTACATGGGCATCAACCTGGGATCATTTCTTGGCTCCTGGGCGGTGCCGGCGTTTGGGGCCAGATACGGGTGGCACTGGGGCTTCTCATTGCCGGCCCTCGGCATGCTGCTCGGCCTGGTGCAGTTCCTGAAGACCCGCCGTTACCTGGGCAACTGCGGGGTGGACCTGGCGCCCGATGCCCGGCGGGGCTCGTGGCTGCCCGTCGTGCTGTTGGTGGGTGCGGTGCTGACCGTCGCCATTCTGGCGGTTGCCGGTGTGATCACCCTGGATGCGAACGCCATCGCCACCGCTGCCAGCTGGCTGATCGGCCTGTTGGCCGTCGCCTACTTCACCTACCTCATCTTCTTCGCAGGCCTCACCCCCGAGGAGCGCAATCGGGCGTATGTGCTGGTTGCCTTGTTCATCGGCTGCGCCATTTTCTTCGCCGGCTACGAACAGATGGGCGCTTCGTTCAACCTGTTCGCCCAGCGTTATACCGACCGACACATTTTCGGTTACGAGATTCCGGCTGGCGTGCTGCAGGCGGTCAATCCCTTCCTGATCATCGTGTTCGCGCCCATCTTCGCCGCCGTGTGGCTCGCCCTGGGAAGGCGCAACCGGGATCTGTCCGCGCCCGCGAAGTTTGCCGCCGGATTGATACTGATGGGCTGCGGCTTCCTGGTCATGTATGTCGCGGCCGGTTACGTGCTGGGCGGCCGGAAAGTGCTCATGACCTGGCTCGTGGCCACCTATCTGCTGCATACCTGGGGCGAGCTGTGTCTGTCGCCCGTCGGCCTGTCCTCCATGACCAAGCTCGTTCCAACACGCTTCGTGGGTCAGGTCCTGGGGGTCTGGTTCATGGCTACGGCGCTCGGAACCAACCTCGCCGGCCAACTCTCCGGCGACTACGATGCCAGCCAGCTCGAATCGCTGCCGGCGCTGTTCTTGAAGATCTTCTGGTGGGGCCTCATCGGCGGTGGCCTGATGTTGCTGTTGACCCCGCTGCTCAAGCGGCTGATGCCGGGTGTCAAATGAACCCCGCGCGGGCAGCCGCCGCGTTACAACGAGCAAACCTCCGGAACAGCCACTAAACACCGCAAATCCAGATACTTACATGTTGGGCTGACGTTAGTACCATTGACAAGTCGCCCGATCCGCGTGATCTACTTGCGCGGCGCGATGGAGCGCGTTGGGGGGTGCGAGCACTGCTCGCACGGGTGATTCGCGAGAATCGCCCCGGCTCGACAAGGAGCAGGCGAATGCCTGCGTATGGGGAGATTACATCATGGGCATTCGCGTCCTGGTGGCGAGCCATATCCGGCTGTATCGTGAAGCCCTCGGACGGGTGCTGGAGCAGGCCGCGGAGCAAGCCGGAGCCCCGGCCGGGGAAGTCGTCCTCGTTGGCCTGGCCGCTTCCGCCCCGGATGCCGTGGACCAGGTGCGCCGGCTGACTCCCGACATCACACTGCTCGACATGGCAATGGGCGATGCGTTTTCCGTTGCCCGGCACCTGGCACGTTTTGCGGGTGCGAGCCGCATCGTCGCCCTGGGAATGGCGGAAGACGAAGCGGAAGTATTGAATTGCGCGCAGCTGGGCATCGCGGGTTACGTGACACGCGAGGCTTCAATCGCCGAGTTGCTGGCCGCCATCGAGGCCACTGCGCGCGGCGAAGTCCATTGCTCGCCGAAAATCGCAGGCTCGCTCTTCAGGCGGATCGCCGCCCTGTCCACCGAGCGCAGTAACTTCGGTGCCCCGAATGCGCTGACCGCGCGCGAGTCGCAGATTCTCAAGCTGCTGCAGCAGGGGCTGTCCAACAAGATGATCTCGCGCTCCCTCGGGATCGAGCTGCCCACCGTGAAGAATCACGTGCACAGTATTCTCGCCAAGCTCGGAATCCACCGCCGCACGGAAGCCATCTCGTTGCTGTACGTGCAGTCGCGGGCGGAGGAGCCACTCGCAAGCGACTGCTGAGTTGACCGAAATACCCTGAATCCTAAGATCCAGGCACCCATGAATCCAACAGTGCTGGATCTCACGGACTATTCCGTTGACACTCCCCTTTGACTGAGTCTGACGCCCCCCTCAATCAGCAGGGGATAGGGAGAATCAACATGGCGATCATACAGCGGCCGGCGGCGTTTGCCGTCGGAATACTGATGATTTCAGCGGCCTCGGCACAAACCGATCCGGGCGTACGAGGTGGGGCAATCAACGGTCAGGCGGGAGCCACGGCCACCAATCCAGTGCCACTGGCCTCGGTCACCGCCAACACGCCGCAGGGTGTGCTGGAATTCTTCGACGACGGTCTCGACCGCTTCCAGGAGGTTGACGCGGTCGCCGGCAATGGTCTCGGACCCCGTTTCAACTTCAACTCCTGCTCCGGCTGCCATTCACAGCCGACCATCGGCGGCTCGAGCCCCTCAATCAATCCGGAGGCGAGGGTGATAGCCGCGGGCATCGTCAGCGGCGCCACGAATTCCATCCCGGCGTTCATAACGACCAACGGCCCGACGCGCGAGGCTCGTTTTCCGTTCTTTTTCAACGCCAATGGCACCCCCAATACCAGTGCGCCCAATGGCGGCGTCGAGTCCCTGTTTACAGTCTCTGGGCGCGCGGATGCCGGCAACTGCAGCCTCCAGCAACCCAGCTTCACATTGGCCGCACAAGCAAACAACCTGATCTTCCGTATCCCGACGCCGCTGTTCGGCACGGGTCTGGTGCAAAACATCGACGACTCGACTTTGCTGGCCAACCAGGCCGCACAAGTCGGCAACGGCTTAGGGATCGGCGGCAATTTCAACCGGAATGGCAACGACGGCACGATCGCCCGCTTCGGCTGGAAGGCACAGAACAAGTCCCTCGACCTGTTCTCGGCCGAGGCCTACAACGTCGAGATGGGCATCTCCAACGAAACCTTCCCACAGGATCGTCCACTGCCCGGTGAGGAAGTTCTGGGAGGCGGGCTGCCGGCTAACTGCCTGAATCTGGCGGCCAAAGGCTATCCGGAGGACATCACCCACTTTGCGGCCACGGCCAGCTCCGATCCGTTCACGCAGAACGCCTCCATCCCGAGCGACGTAATCGCGTTTTCGATGTTCATGAAATTCCTGGCGCCGCCGGTCGCATCGACAACCACCCCCGGAGGTGCGACCTCGATCTCGCACGGTTCGGCACTGTTCAACTCGATCGGTTGCTCGGTGTGCCATACACCGACAATCAGGTCCACGCAGCCCTCGAACGTAACCCCATCCCTGGGAAATGCACCCGTCGCTGCATTCTCCGACTTTGAGATCCATCACATGGGTACGGGGTTGAATGACAACGTCTCGCAAGGCAACGCGGGCGGAGATCAGTTCCGCACGGCGCCGTTGTGGGGCGTCGGGCAGCGCATCTTCTTCCTGCACGATGGCCGGACGAGCAACCTGTTGACTGCCATCAGGGCCCACGCCAGCAGTGGCTCGGAGGCATCGACGGTCGTGGCGAACTTCAATTCGCTGTCCGCCGCCAGCCAGCAGGATGTGCTGAACTTCCTCCGGTCACTATAGGAATCTTACCCATGCATGCGCGGCGCTCTCGCCATCGCGTGTCCGGAAGCTCGCTTCCGGGGTCAGTGGTCGGGTTGTTACTGCTGTCCCTGATAGGATCGTCAGAGGGTGCCGCGCCCGCCCCGCCAAACCCTCCGGGCAAGGTCCCGGAGGGCGTCATTCTCGTCAAGGGCGCCTGGTCCAGCGCCAGCGATTCGGTAACGCCTCTGCCCGAAGGGGGAACCGTAACGTCCCGCGAATACAACAGCCCGTACTTTCACCTGTCTTATCCAATCTCAAGCGGTTGGATTCAGCAGTACGCAGGTCCTCCGCCTTCCGAAAGCGGTTACTACGTATTGGCGCAGATTCAGCCACCGGATGCGCAGAAAAGTGCGAGCCGCGGCACCGTATTGATCGCGGCGCAGGACATGTTTTTCACACCTTCCCCAGCGAAGAACGCGCTGGAACTGGTGAGCTACACCAGCAGCCACCTGAGGGCAGATTACGTGGTGGAGCGCCAGCCCACCGAAGTCAGAATCGCCGGCCACTCGTTCGTTCGGTTGGACTACGTCTCCCCCGTGGCGACGCTGCACTGGGCGGTACTGGCTACGCAGATCCGCTGCCACACCGTGCAATTCACGTTTACCAGCACCGACCCCGAATTGATCGAGCACCTGGTCAAGGAAATGAGCGCCATGAAGTTGCCCCCTGAAGCGGGACTAGCCTCTGGAGCGGGTGGTGGCAATGCACCCTTGTGTGTCAAGGACTACGCCAGTGGCGGCAATGTGCTCAATCGCGTCGATCCCATATTCACGGATCGGCGCTACAACCCCATTCCCGTACGCGTCGTCATCGGCGCGAACGGTTCGGTGAAGCACATTCATTTCGTCAGTTCATTCCCGGAACAGGCCAAGACCATCGCCACTGCCCTGCGGCAATGGCGGTTCAAACCCTACGTAATCAACGGCAAAGCCGTGGAAGTGGAGACCGGGATACTCTTCGGAACACCTCCCAACAAAGCCTTGATTTCCGGCAGACAGGACCCGCAGTTGGTACCCGCGCGTAGACAGGCGCCAACCTGGCTGACAGCGGTGAGCTTGTGCTCTTCGATGGCGCGCCGGATGGTATTTCGACCCACGGCAAAGCATGAGCAGACGAGCGGTCCCGGCTCTTCTCCCTCCACGACTGCACCGGTAGTCAGTAGCGCCATGCGGTGGGCCGCTTCAACCTTCTCGATGCGGAAGAGCTTGGAGAGGAGGTCGCGATCGGGAAGGTCGGCGCGATTGGCTATATATACGCAGGCCTCGAGCCGGCCATCAACGATATACGCCGCGCGGTAGGAACGTGCGGAAGCATCTTCGTACTCGATGTAGTCAGCGCCTGAATCGGTTGCCCCCAGCACATTGCGGCCCCAGACAGTCCAGCTTTTGGGTAATTCGCGGCCCGCTATCTCGTACCGCGTGCAGTTCGCGGCATTGATCCGGGTCCACCAGGTCACTTCAGGCGAGCTGGAGTTCCGCCGCGTCAGTAAAAATCCGTACCACTCAACAGGAAATGGCTCAACCCGGGCGGGAGTATGCTTGAACTCCGGCTCCCCGGAGATACCGTCCACCACCGCATTGACCAGCGCCCCCACCCGCGCCTGAGAAGCATTGCAGTCATTCCAGTGCATTGGGACGAACACGGTACCGCGGGCAATCTCACCACTGCTGCGCACTCGCACGACCATCGATCCCCAACGGGTGGTCACCCGCGCCAATTCCCCATCGCGAGCCGCGGTCAACAGGGCATCCTGCGGATGCATATCAACAAAGGGTTCCGGCAGATTCTCGGCAAGCCGGGGCGAGCGGCCGGTGCGCGTCATTGTGTGCCATTGATCCCTGATTCGGCCGGTGTTGAGCACAAACGGGAATTCGTCACCTGCGGCATGCGCTGGTCCTCGTGGAGGCGTTTCGATGAACCGGGCCCGCCCGTCGGGATGCATGAAGCGGCCGTCCTCGAACAGGCGTTCGGAGCCGCGCATATGCGGCTTCGAAATGGGCCATTGCACGGGTTCGAGCTGTTGGTACCCCGACGGGCCGAGGCCCGCGAGCCCTGAGATGTTGAATGCGCGCTCACCCTCATTCGCCGCCCCGGACAGGCGTGCGTGTTCGTCGAAAATATCCGCCGGCGACCGAAAGTCGAAGGCCGACCCGAATCCCATGCGCTTCGCCACCTCACAGAGGATCCACCAATCGGGTCGCGCCTCACCGGGCAGATCGAGGAAACTGCGTTGACGCGAGATCCTGCGCTCCGAATTAGTAACCGTACCGTCCTTCTCGCCCCACGTAGCTGCCGGAAGAAGGACATGTGCGTAAGCCGTCGTATCATTCCTCGCAACGCAATCAGACACGACGACCAGTTCACAACGCTCGAGCGCTGCCCGTACGCGATCCGCCTCTGGCATGCTGACCACGGGGTTGGTGCCGATGATCCAGACCGCCTTGATCCGCCCGGCGCCCATGGCCTCGAACAGGTCGACCGCTTTCAACCCCCCGGCGCTTGCGATCCGCGGGCTATCCCAGAACTCCTGCACGATCGCACGATGGTCCGGGTTTTCCAGCTCCATGTGGGCCGCGAGCATATTCGCCATCCCGCCCACTTCCCGACCACCCATGGCGTTCGGTTGACCCGTGAGTGAGAATGGCCCCATTCCTGGACGTCCGATCCGGCCGGTCAACAAGTGGCAGTTGATGATGCTGTTGACCTTGTCAGTTCCCGCGGAAGATTGATTGACTCCCTGCGAGAAGGCTGTAACCACCCGCTCATGGGCGGCAAACAGACTATAGAATTCAGTCAGGCGCGCGACATCGACTCCGCATATCTTTGCGACCGTCGCCTCATCCACGGCCGAGGCCTCCGCGGCCTCAAGAGCGGTACTCGCACCAACGGTGTGGTTGGCGACGAACGCCTCGTCCACGGCGCCTTGGCGCTGCAGATAGGCGAGCAGGCCATTGAACAACCAGACGTCGGTGCCTGCCCGTACCGGCAGGTGCAGATCAGCAAGTTCGCAGGTGGGGGTACGCCGCGGATCAATCACGACTATCTTCAGATCCGGGCGCCGCTCCTTCTCGCTGGAGATCCGCCGGAACAGTACCGGATGACACCAGGCGGCATTCGAGCCGACGAGTATGATCAGATCGGCTAGTTGCAGATCCTCGTAGCAAGTGGGCACCGCGTCCTCGCCGAACGCCCGTCTTTGGCCCGCGACCGTAGAGGCCATGCAAAGCCGTGAGTTGGTATCGATGTTGGCGGTGCCGACATAGCCCTTCATGAGCTTGTTGGCGACGTAGTAGTCCTCGGTCAGCAGCTGTCCGGAGACGTAGAACGCCACGGATTCCGGTCCGTGCTCAGCGATGATGCGCGTGAATTCGCCACTTACGTGATCCAGGGCCTCGTCCCAGGTAGCTTTTTTGCCGTTGATCTGTGGATGCAACAGGCGGTCATCCAGGCCTACGGTTTCGCCCAGCGCGTAACCTTTCGAGCACAGTGCGCCGAAGTTCGCCGGATGCAACGGATCGCCCGCAATCTCCACCGAGCCTTTGATGTTACGTGCCAGAACTCCGCAGCCTACGCCGCAGTACGGACATGTTGTCCGCACTGTTTCGCCACCGACTTTGACCCAGATCCCGCCGTCCAACACCCGAGCCCGATGAACGTGCACCGACTTCTCCGGGTCTTCGAGACATCGTCCCGTCGTGAGACTGTAGTGATGCTTGAAGAGCGGCGAGGCGACGACACGCTCACCTTTCAGGTCGCCGACGAGGCCGCGGGACAGGACGTTCGCCTGGCTCGCGGGATCGAAATTGTCCAGGGCAAACACAGCATCGGCCATGCGAAAGACCGCGACCTGGTGCCCCTCCACCAGCGCACAGACTCCCGCGCCGGGCATTACGTCATGCAGATCGCAGATATGCGTCCAACCCTCACTCATGCGACAGCTTCCACTCGCTCGCGGCGCTCGGCCCGCGTTGCAGGCCGGATCTGGCCGCGCTCCTGCACGAACAGAACATTGGGATCCGCCTTGTCGCTGTTGATAAAGTGGCGGAAGCGCTTGAGCGTCATCGGATCCTCGATTGCCTTTTTCCACTCGCACTCATAGGTTGCGACGATGCGTGCCATGTCGGCTTCCAGCTCCGCGGCGATCCCCAGCTCGTCCCGGCAGACCACGCCTTTCAGGTAGTCGAGGCCGCCCTCGAGATTGTCCCGCCACGTCGAAGTACGTTGCAGGCGATCGGCCG
>Ga0207644_10002801_pt1 | contig 11240 bp, 13 predicted proteins | sample KBSS73metaG_FD_184326 | JGI IMG/M metagenome (GOLD analysis project Ga0207644, IMG submission 184326) | Switchgrass rhizosphere microbial communities from Kellogg Biological Station, Michigan, USA - KBS S7-3 metaG (SPAdes) (version 2) | ecosystem: Host-associated > Plants > Roots > Rhizosphere... | reverse complement strand
CCAAGCACGGGATCGCTGGCCTGACCAAGACCGTGGCCCTCGAGCTCGCCACCCACGGCGTCACCGTCAACTGCATCAGCCCGGGCTATGTCTGGACGCCGCTGGTCGAGAACCAGATCCCCGACACCATGAAGGCCCGCGGCCTGACCCGCGACCAGGTGATCAACGACGTCCTCCTGGACAGCCAGCCGACCAAGCAGTTCGTCACCGTCGACGAGGTGGCCGCCATCGCCGTCTTCCTCTGCACCGATGCGGCCAAGCAGATGACCGGCGCCAATCTCTCGGTGGACGGCGGCTGGACGGCGGAATAAGGCTCACCGCAGCATGATCCTGGTGATCGATAACTACGACAGCTTCACCTACAACCTGGTTCATTACCTCAATGAGCTGGGAGCGGAGACGCTCGTCCATCGCAACGACGCGATCAGCGTCGGCGAGGCGCTGGGGCTGCGGCCGCAGGGCGTCCTGCTGTCGCCTGGCCCCAAGACGCCGAACGATGCCGGCATCTGCCTGGCGTTGCTGGAAGCCGCCCCCGCCGACTTGCCGATCTTCGGCGTCTGCCTGGGCCACCAGGCTATCGGCCAGGCCTATGGCGGCGAGGTGGTCCGCGCAAAAGCGCTGATGCATGGCAAGACCAGCCAGATCCATCACGCCGGCAAGGGCGTCTTCGCCGGTCTGAAGAACCCGTTCGCAGCCACCCGCTACCACAGCCTGTCGGTCGAAAAGGAAGTCCTGCCGCCCGACCTCGAGATCACGGCCTGGACCGAGGACGGCGAGATCATGGGCGTGCAGCACAAGACCCGGCCGGTCCATGGCGTGCAGTTCCACCCCGAGTCCATCGCCACCGAATGCGGCCACGAGCTCTTGGCCAACTTCCTTAGCCTGGCCGGCGTTAAGCGGCTGGCGGAAGCCTGACCGCCGCCGCATGTCCGACGCCTTCAAGCCGCTGCTGAGCCGTCTGGCCGATGGCGCGACACTGTCCGAGGATGACGCGGGCGAGTTCTTCGCCGCGTGCCTGCGTGGCGAGCCTAGCCCATCGCAGGTCGGCGCGGCGCTCACGGCCATGCGCATGCGCGGCGAGACACTTGGCGAGATCGTGGCCTGCGTGCGAGCCATGCGCCGGGCGGCCGTCCACCTGGACCCGGGCTTTGCGACCATCGACGTCTGCGGCACCGGCGGCGACGGCCTGCACACGCTCAACATCTCTACCGCCGTCGGATTCGTGGCGGCCGGCGGCGGACTGAAAGTCGCCAAGCACGGCAACAACGCCCAGTCTTCCAAGTCCGGGACGGCCGACGTGTTGGCCGAACTCGGCGTCGACGTGATGGCGCCTGCGGACAAGCAGCTGAAGGCGCTGGATGAAGCTGGAATCTGCTTCATGTTCGCGCCCGCGCATCACGGCGCGATGAAGCACGTTGCGCCAATCCGAACCGAGCTCGGTTTCAGGACGATCTTTAACCTGTTGGGACCATTGACAAATCCGGCGGGTTCCAAGCGACAGGTCGTGGGGGTTTTTTCGGAGAAGTGGGTCAATCCGCTGGCCCAGGCGCTGGGGACCTTGGGCGCCGAACGGGCCTGGGTCGTCCACGGCGGCGGCCTAGATGAGATGACCACGACCGGCGAGACCAGCGTGGCCGAGTTCCGCGAGGGCCAGGTCCGCCTTTTCACCATCACTCCGGAGGCCGTAGGTCTCCAGCGCGCCGCCCTCGCCGATCTGACGGGCGGCGCCCCGGCAGAGAACGCCGAGGCGCTCCGCCGCCTCCTGAAGGGCGAGACGGGCCCCTACCGCGACATCGTCCTCCTCAATGCCGCCGCCGCCTTCCTGGTCGGCGAGAAGGTCGAGACCCTGCGAGAGGGCGTGGAATTGGCCGCCGCCGTCATCGACGATGGGCGGGCGCAGGCCGCGCTCGACAAGCTGGTCAGCATCTCCGGCCGATGAGCGACATTCTCTCCCGGATCGCCGATTATAAGCGCGACGAGGTCGCCGAGCGCAAGGCGCGGCGCCCGCTCGCCGAGATGGAGGCGCTGGCCCGCACTGCAGCCTCCCCGCCCCGCGGCTTCCGCGCCGCCCTGGAGCGCGCCCATCGCCCCGGGCGCCTCGCCCTGATCGCCGAAATCAAGAAGGCATCACCCTCCAAGGGTCTGATCCGCGAAGACTTCGATCCGCCGGCGCTCGCACGGGCCTACGAGGCCGGCGGCGCCGCATGCCTCTCGGTGCTCACCGACAGGCCAAGCTTCCAAGGTGCCGACGACTACCTTTCCGCGGCGAGAACGGCGACTGCCCTTCCCTGCCTGCGCAAGGACTTCCTCCTCGATCCGTGGCAAGTCGCCGAGAGCCGCGCGCTGGGCGCAGACGCCATCCTGGTGATCCTGGCCATGATCGATGACGCGATCGCTGCCGACCTCATGCAGGCTGCCCAGAGCCATGGGATGGACGCCCTGGTCGAGGTCCACGACGTCGCCGAAATGGCCCGCGCCCGCGGCCTCGGCGCCGACCTCGTCGGCGTCAACAACCGAGACCTGCGTACCTTCGTCACCGACCTGGGGGCTACCGAGCGGCTCGCCGCCGAGGCGCCAAAGGGCGCGCTTCTGATCACCGAGAGCGGCATCTTCACGCCGGCCGACGCCGCTCGCCTTGAGGCCTCCGGCGCTCGCGCGATGCTGGTGGGCGAGAGCCTGATGCGGCAAGCCGATGTCGAGACGGCGACTCGTGCGCTCCTAGGCTTCTGAGTCGAACTTCACCCGCGGCAGAGCTCCCTGATTTTGCTGGATAAACCCCGGTAACTTGACATTAATACGGAACACCTAGAGAACATCGCTAACGTTTGCGCTTTGTTCTCAAGCGCTTGTACGGGGTCGGACAGATGCTCACTCGCAAGCAACACGAACTGCTCATGTTCATCCACGAGCGGATCAAGGAATCCGGGGTCTCGCCATCCTTTGACGAGATGAAGGAAGCTTTGGATCTGGCCTCCAAGTCCGGCATTCACCGACTGATCACTGCTCTTGAGGAGCGTGGCTTCCTGCGTCGCCTGCCGCACCGGGCGCGGGCGCTTGAAGTGGTCAAGCTGCCGCAACAGGCCACGCCCACCGCCCCGCCAAAGGGCCGCGCGCCCTTCAAGCCTCAGTTGGTCGAGGCCGGGCAGGCAGTGCCAGCGGCCGCAAACGACACCCGCGACCTGCCCATCCTCGGCAAGATCGCGGCAGGCACCCCGATCGAGGCGATCCAGCAGGAGCGTGACCGCATCCCGGTGCCTGAGGTCATGCTCGGCGCCGGCGAGCATTTCGTCCTCGAGATCCAGGGCGACTCGATGATCAACGCCGGCATCCTCGACGGCGACTTCGTGGTCATCCGTCGTGGCGACACCGCCACATCTGGAGACATTGTCGTGGCCCTGGTGATGGGCGAGGAAGCCACCCTGAAGCGCCTGCGCCGCAAGGGCGCATCGATCGCCCTCGAAGCGGCGAACCCGGCCTACGAGACCCGCATTTTCGGACCTGACCAGGTGGCGGTGCAGGGGAAACTTGTCGGGTTGATCCGCCGCTACCACTAGAGATCACGGTTTCGTGCAACCGGCGCCCGGGAACCGCGTTTGGTAGCCGGGGCCGGGCGTTCCGGATCGCTCAGCCTCTCGAAGACGCCGCCATCTCGGCGGCTCGATGGGAGATTCCAGACATGCGCTTTACCACTCTTGCGGCCGTCGCCGCCCTGTCCCTTGCCGCCGCCGCCTGCAACAAGCCGGCTGAGAAGGCCACGGACGCCGCCGCCACCGCCAGTCAGGACGCCGCCGCAGCCAACGCTGCTTCGGCAACCGCGACGCAAGACGCAGCCGCGGCAGCCGCCGCGCCCGCCACGACCGAAGCCGCTGGTGCAGCCAGCGACGCGGCCGGCAAGGCCGCTGAAAAGGCCGGTGACTATGCCGAAAAGGCCGGCGACGCGGCCAAGGACGCGGGCGCGGCCGCCGCTGACGCCAGCAAGAAAGCCGCTGACTCCGCAATGAAGAAATAATGCCACTTGGCGCCCCGGCCTTGCGCCGGGGCTCCACCTTCCGCCCGTCTCAGGCGGTCCCGAGGAACTCGAACTCGACCAGGAAAACCCGATCGCCAGGCCCGTGTTTGGCGGTTTTCAGCAGGTCCACGACGCCGGCGAATCCGGAGCGGCGCGCGAGTTCGGGCGTGATGTCCTGGAAGGTGATTTCCCGGATTGATGTGACCTCGATCTCCCCGAACCCCGTCCGATAGCGCCCCCCCGCCTTCACATGAGCCCGCTGCCAGATCCTGACGCTGCAGGTGACATCACCGGCCATGACAGGGCCGCGTAGGCGCTTGGTGAACATCATCGCGGGTCAACGCCCCACGGGCGGCGACCGCGCAGGTCCCGAGCCCGGACCCCCCGCCACTGTCCTGCCGCTTGCCGGCAGAGCTCCCCAGAGCCCCCTTCGCGAAATCCGGCCCCGTCAACACCAGCGCCGCGCCCAGAGCAAGGGCGACGGGCGTCCAGAGGGTCCAGCGGTTCGACTGCAGCGGCCCGGGCCACAAGCCAGTCGCGCAGTGCGGCGAGGCTAGGACGCGCGCGAGGGCCCGTGCTAAGAGGCGCCGCCCAGGCGCTCGGCGCCGCAGCTTCCTCAGGTCCCCGCACCGCGATGTCCGACCGTCCCGTCGTCACCCGTATCGCCCCCTCGCCCACTGGCTCCATGCATATTGGCACGGCGCGTACGGCGCTGTTCAACTGGCTTTATGCACGCCACACCGGCGGCAAATTCCTGCTGCGGGTTGAAGACACCGATCGCGAGCGGTCCACGGAAGCCGCCGTGCAGGTGATCTTCGAGGGCATGAAGTGGTTGGGGCTCGAGGCGGACGAAACGCCAGTCTTCCAGGCCGCCCGCGCCGATCGCCACAGGATCGCCGCCGACCAAATGTTGGCGCGAGGCTCGGCCTATCGCGACTACATGACTCCAGAGGAACTCGAGGCCGAGCGCACGCTCGCCCGCGCCGAGGGCCGTGTCGTTCGCTCGCCGTGGCGCGACCTCTCCCCCAACGACGCTCCTGACCGCCCGTTCGTGGTGCGGTTGAAAAGCCCCATCGAGGGCGAGACGCTCATCGATGACCAGGTGAAGGGTCTGGTGAAGTTCCAGAACCGTGACCTGGACGACCTGATCCTACTGCGCACCGACGGCACGCCCACCTACAACCTGGCCGTTGTCGTCGACGACCACGAGATGGGGGTCACCCACGTGATCCGCGGCGACGATCACCTGAACAACGCCGCGCGCCAGACGCTGATCTACCAGGGCCTTGGCTGGACGCCGCCGGTCTGGGCGCACCTGCCGCTGATCCACGGCCCCGATGGGACCAAGCTCTCCAAGCGTCATGGGGCCCAAGCGGTCGGCGAATTCGCCGAGATGGGCTACCTGCCCGAGGCCATGCGCAACTACCTGGCCAAGCTCGGCTGGGGGCACGGCGACGACGAGATCTTCTCCGACGAACAGGCGATCGCCTGGTTCGACATCAAGGATGTGGTGGGCGCTCCGGCCCGGCTCGATTGGGCCAAGCTCAACCACCTCAACAATCACTATATCCGCCTGGCCGATCCCGGCAGGCTGGCGTTGCTCGTGGCCGACATCCTGAAGGGCCGCGACTGGCCGCTTCGGTCGACCGATCTCGCGCTGATCGAGCATGTGGTCCCCTTGGTCCGGGACGGCGCCAAGACAGTGCTGGAACTGGCCGATGCGTGCGTATTCGCGCTGAAAACGCGCCCGTTGGAAATGCCGGAAAAAGCCTTGGCATTGCTCAACGAGGAGACCGCGGCGAGGCTCTGGCGTCTGCGTGAACGGTTCGCCGCCGCGGAGGCCTGGGACGTCGCGAGCCTTGAGACCTTGAACAAGAGTTTCGCGGAAAGCGAAGGCGTGGGCCTTGGCAAAATCGGCCCCGCGCTGCGCGCCGTCCTCTCCGGAGGGTCGCCCGCGCCGGACCTCGCCGGAGCCCTTGTTGCGCTAGGGAAAGAGGAAAGCCTTGGCCGTCTCGACGACGCGCTTTCGCTTGGCCACTAACGCGTTATAAGGCCGTTGAAACAGGCGTTTCATCTTTAGATTTCGAGAGAGGTTGGTGCATGGGCGATCAGGCGAAATTCGGCATCGGCGCCACGAATGTCGAGATGCCGATCCTGAAGGGGACGATGGGCCCCGACGTGGTCGACATCCGCAAGCTCTACGCCGCGACCGACGTCTTCACCTATGACCCTGGCTTCACCTCGACGGCGAGTTGCGAAAGCAAGATCACCTTCATCGATGGCGACAAGGGCGTGCTGCTGCACCGCGGTTACCCGATCGACGAACTGGCCAAGCAATCGAGCTTCCTGGAGGTCTGCTACCTCCTGCTGCACGGTGAGCTGCCAACCGCGGCGGAGTTTTCCGAATTCGATCACAACATCACCTACCACACGATGTTGCACGAACAATTCGACCGCTTTTTCATGGGTTTCCGTCGCGATGCTCACCCGATGGCGATCATGGTCGGCGCGGTCGGTGCGCTGTCGGCGTTCTATCACGACAGCACCAACATCGATGATCCCGAGCAGCGGATGATCTCCTCGCACCGGCTGATCGCCAAGATGCCGACGATCGCCGCGCGCGCCTTCAAGTACTCCCGCGGCCAGCCGTTCGTGCACCCGCGAAACGACCTCTCCTACGCCGAGAATTTCCTGCGCATGTGCTTCTCCGTGCCGGCGGAAGACTGGGTGCCGAACCCGATCCTGACGCGCGCGATGGACCGCATCTTCATCCTGCACGCCGACCACGAGCAGAACGCGTCGACCTCGACCGTCCGCCTCGCGGGTTCGTCCGGCGCCAATCCGTTCGCCTGCATCGCCGCCGGCATTGCCTGCCTCTGGGGCCCGGCGCACGGCGGCGCGAACGAAGAAGCGCTGAACATGCTCAAGGAGATCGGCACCGTCGATCGCATCCCCGAGTACGTTCAAGGTGTGAAGGATCGCCGCTATCGGCTGATGGGCTTCGGCCACCGCGTCTACAAGAACTACGACCCGCGCGCGACGGTGATGCAGGCGACTTGTCACGAGGTCCTCGACGAAGTCGGCCATGGTGACGATCCGCTGCTCAAGGTCGCCATGGAACTGGAGCGGATCGCGCTCTCCGATGAGTACTTCATCGAGCGCAAGCTCTATCCGAACGTCGACTTCTATTCGGGCATCACGCTCCGCGCCCTGGGCTTCCCGCCGGAGATGTTCACGGTGCTGTTCGCCGTGGCGCGCACGGTCGGTTGGATCTCGCAGTGGAAAGAGATGATCGAGGACCCGGCCTACAAGATCGGCCGCCCGCGCCAGCTCTATACGGGCGCGCCCCAGCGCAGTTACACCGCGGTCGACAAGCGCGGCTAGGCCGCGTCTCCTCGCCAAGCTGAAGGGCCCCTCGAGCCGGCAATCCCAAGGTGGGCGCCGGCCGAGATTGCACGGTCTGGTGGTGTTCGCATTACAGCGTTATGAATGGATCGCAGGGCAGCACGGGGTCCATTGGGGCTCCGCCCCTAGGAGGACGCCATGCCCATCATGGCCATCTACCGCGCGAGCGAGATAGACCCAGAGACCTTCAGTCGCTACCGCCTCGAAGTTCCCATCGATCCGATCCCCGAAGGCGCGATCTCGCATCATGTGGCGTTTGATGCTCAGGGGCTGATCTGCGTCGACGTCTGGGAGAGCGAGGAGCAGCTGAACGCCTTTATGAAGGACAGGGTCATTCCGGGGCTGGAGCGGCTGGGCCTGCCGACGAGGGCGCCGGAGGTTCTGGAGCTCCAAGCGCTCTGGACTGCCGAAGACGCCGAACGCCACAACGTCGCCACGCCACCGCCCGCTGCCACCGCCGCCTAACGGTCGGCGCGGGCCGCGACCAGCTTCAACACTGCGTCCGCCGCGGCTTCGGAGGGATCCGGGCCGCCGCGGCCCATTTTGTCGAGCGCGGCGTACTGCGCCTCAGCCTGCGCGCGGCGCAGGCTCGGGTCGTCAAGACGCTGACCCACTTCGCGGGCAAGGGCGCCGCCGTTGCATTCGTGCTGCACCAGTTCAGGCGCCACGAAGGCCTGGGCAGCGATATTGAAGAGCGTGATGTATTTCGTCCGGATCAGCCGTTTGAGGATGGCGTAGGTGACGGGGCCTAGCCGATAGCCAACCACCATCGGCACGCCGGCGAGCGCCAGTTCGGTCGTCACCGTGCCCGAACACGCGAGTGCAACCGTGGCCGCCTTCATCGCATCAAGCTTCGCCGCATCGCCCTCGATCACGTGGGCCCGGTGGGGCCAGCCGGCAACCCGCGCCTTGACCGTCTCAGCTACCGTCGGCGCGGCGACAACGACGACATGCAAGCCCGGCCGGGTGTCCTTCAACAGGTTCACCGCGTCCCCGAAGGCCGGCAGTACGCGCTGGATTTCGCTCGGCCGGCTACCCGGCAACACAAGCAGGATGGGGTCTTGCGGCCCCGCCCCGATCCGGGCCCGTGACCGGGCCGGGTCGGCGTGTGAGAAGTCGACGTTGAGCGCCGAATTTCCCACGAAGGTCACAGGTAGACCTTCGGCCTCGAACCAGGGCGCGTCGAAGGCGTGAATGGACAGAAGGTGGTCAACCGTCGCCGCCAGCGTCTTGGCCCGTCCGGGACGCGTAGCCCAGACCTGGGGACCCACGTACTTGATCAGCGGCAACTGCGGATCAAGCCGGCGCAGCCGCTGGGCGACGCGGAGCGTGAAACCCCAGGAGTCAATCAGCACCGCCACGTCGGGCCGTTCCCGCGCGGCAAGCGCAGCCGTCTCGCCCACTCGCTGGACGATCTTCGGGTAGGCTAACAGTCCCTCAAGCAGGCCCAGGATCGAAATGTCGGCGATGTCGAAGGGACTTTGAACGCCCTCTGCCGCCATCCGCTCGCCTCCAACGCCTACGAAGCGGACGCCCTCGCCCAGTCTGCGTTTCAATGCGCGCGCCAGGCCGGCGCCCCGATCGTCGCCGGAAGCCTCGGCAGCCACCAGCATGACAGTCAGGGGACGTTGGCTCACGGTCCGGCGGGCTCCACGCCCAGGATGAACACGCCGAGTTCATCGGCGAGTTCGATCACCGCCTCGCGGTCGAGCACTAGCAACCCGCCCGCCTCGCCGACGATCCCGGCAAGACCGGCGCGGGCGACGGCATGGATAGTCGTCGGGCCGATGGTCGGAAGATCGATGCGGGTCTCCTGGATGGGTTTCGGGGCCTTGGCCAACACGCCCGCGCTGGCGCCCGGCTGACCCCGCAGGGCGACCGGCAGGTCGGCCACCCGCGCCAGCATCGCGTCGGTCCCCTCCTGGGCCTCCACCGCCAGCACCAGGCCGCGGCAGACCACCGCCCCCTGCCCCACGTCGAGCCGTCCAATCGCGCGCGCCACGTCTAGAGCGCGATGGACGTCGGCCATCTCCTCGTCGCTGGGAGCGACGCGGCCAAGTGGGCCGGAGCCGAGGCTGAGGTCGTCCATCACCTCGTTCGCGCCCTCGACGGCGAAACCTTCCTTCTCGAATTCGCCCAGCATCAGGCGCAGGAGCGCGTCGTCACCCTTGCGGGCGGCGGCAATGGCGGACGGGAGCACGGCCAGGCCGCGAAGATCCGGGATAAGCGCAGCAAAGTCGGGGCGGCTCACATTCCCCACCAGGCAGACGCTCTCGCAGCCGGCCCGCTTGAGCGCCTTGAAGCACTTGCCTAGCTCAGCGATTCCTACTTCGGCTCCGGCGTAGGGCTCGAGCTCAGTGTCGGCGAACCCTTTGAGGCGGATCACGAACAGCGGGCGGCCCGAGCGACGGCAGTGCTCGGCGATTTCGACCGGCAGCGCGCCGCCGCCGGCGATCAGCCCCAGCTTCTTCATCGGGGCGTCTTCATCAGACTTCGCGTTCGGGCAGGCAGAGCGGTCGGCTTGCGTCGGCGCGGATGAAGTCGATGATCTCCATCACCGGAGGACTGTCGCCGAAGGTCTGGGCCGTATCGTCGATGCGCTCCTGGAAGGTGCCTTCCTCGGCGAACAGCAGGCGGTAAGCGGAACGCAGCGCGCTGATCGTCTCGCGGTTGAAGTCGCGGCGCTTCAGGCCGACCAAGTTCAACCCCTCCAGGTGGGCGTGGTTGCCCCACACCAGGCCGTAGGGAATGACGTCCTTGGTCACCGCCGCGAGGCCGCCAATGAAGGAGTAGCGGCCAACCCGGCAGTACTGGTGCACCGCGGCCAGCCCGCTCACCATGACGAAGTCGCCGATCCCGACATGGCCGCCCAGCGTCGCCGAATGGGCCAGGATCACGTTGTCGCCCACGGTGCAGTCGTGACCGACGTGGGACGTCGCCATGAACATGCCGTCGTTGCCGACCGTGGTGACGCCGCCGGCCTGCACCGTGCCGACGTGCATCGTCACGTGCTCCCAGATCTTGTTCCGGTCGCCGATGACTAGCTCGGTCGGCTCGCCCTGGTAGGCGGTGTGGTGCGGCGGGCCGCCCAGATTCGAGAAATTGCGGACGGTGCAGTCCTCGCCGATACGCGTGTGCCCCTCGACAACCACGTGCGACAGGATCTGGGTCCGCGCGCCGACCCGCACATGCTCGCCGATGATCGAGTAGGGGCCGACGCTGACGCCATCGGCCAGCTCAGCGCCCTTGGCGATGATCGCCGTCGGATGGATTTCGATGCTCACTGGGTCTCCACGAGCATGGCTGCGAACTCCGCTTCTGCGGCGACCTTGTCTCCGACCAGCGCCCGCCCGCGAAACTTGAAGAGGTCGCCTCGCGCACGCAGCACCTCGACGTGCAGGTGGATCACATCGCCCGGCCGCACCGGCGTGCGGAAGCGGCAATTGTCCAGCGAGACGAAGAAGATGGTCTTGCCGGCGGTGTCCACGTCCAGCGACTTCGACATCAGCACGGCGCCGGTCTGGGCCATGGCCTCGACGATCAGCACGCCGGGCATCACCGGATAGCCGGGGAAGTGCCCCTGGAAGAACGGCTCGTTCACCGTCACACATTTGATGCCGACGATCGACTGGTGGGGCTTGTAGTCCTCACAGCGATCGACGAGCAGGAATGGGTAGCGGTGCGGGATCCGCGAGAGGACCTCGGTGATGTCGATCTCGCTGGGCGCCTCGTTCACGGGGGCCTTGCGGCTCATTCGTCGCTCTCCTTGCGGTTCGCCATCCTGGCGAGCCAGGCGGTCTCCCGCATCCAGCGGCGGATCGGCCGA
>Ga0207644_10002786_pt1 | contig 11268 bp, 14 predicted proteins | sample KBSS73metaG_FD_184326 | JGI IMG/M metagenome (GOLD analysis project Ga0207644, IMG submission 184326) | Switchgrass rhizosphere microbial communities from Kellogg Biological Station, Michigan, USA - KBS S7-3 metaG (SPAdes) (version 2) | ecosystem: Host-associated > Plants > Roots > Rhizosphere... | reverse complement strand
GTAGAGGAGGCGGAGGTAGTCGTAGATCTCGGTGATTGTGCCGACGGTGGAGCGGGGGGAGCGGGAGGTGGTCTTCTGCTCGATCGAGATGGCGGGCGAGAGGCCGTCGATGGAGTCGACGTCGGGGCGCTCCATCTGGTCGAGGAACTGGCGGGCGTAGGCGGAGAGGGTCTCGACGTAGCGGCGCTGTCCTTCGGCGTAGATGGTGTCAAAGGCGAGGGAGGATTTGCCGGAGCCGGAGAGGCCGGTGACGACGGTGAGGGTGTTGCGCGGGATGGAGACGGAGACGTTGCGCAGGTTGTGCTGGCGGGCTCCGCGCACGGTGATGTGCGTGATGCCGGGGGCGGTGCGAGTGGTCTTCGAGGGAGCGGTAGGAGTGGTGCCCATAGACGGTGTTTGGCGTTCTGCGGCCAAGTTACTAGGATACGGCATCTTTAGCTTTTGCTGCTTGTAAGGCTGCTGGCAGCGGGGTGTCAGCAGGTTGCTAACTCGAGTGGTTTGATTATCTTGCAAAGAGGCGGAGGCGAGTCGATGAAGATCAAGCACGGCAGCGTGCTTGTGGAAGATCAGGCGAAGGCATTCGAGTTCCACACGTCCGTTCTAGGTTTCGAGAAGAACGAGGATATATCGCTCGGAGCGTTCCGGAGGCTAACGGTGGTTTCGCCAGAGGATCACAAAGGGATAATCCGACGACGAAGACCCTGCAGAAGGCGATCTTTGAGCAGGGAATTCCAGCGACGGTGTTTGTAGTGGGCTACCTTGCGGCGGAGTATGAGCGGATGAAGGGGTGGGGTGCGGCATCAAGACGCCACCGACGAAGAGTCAGGGACCGACGATCGCGGGATACCTGCTGCAATTTGATTCAAATGTACCGGCTGTGAGTGTAGGAATCTGACTGAGCATCGCCGTTCGTGCAACCAGAGTGGGACAGGATGTATCCGAAGGTGCAATAGCAGAGAACGCACCGGGGCATTGTAATTGAGCTGCGTTTTGACACAATGGTGTACGGAAAACGGCCCCGATTCAAAGGCCGGACAGGAAGGCTGAGGCCTTCAGGGAGCGGAAGTGAACTCGTCGATTGTGTTGGTCTCTGCGGTTCTGGCGTCGCTGGCTTTGGGTGTGCTGACAGCACATGGAATTTGCATCACCATGTTCCGGGTCTTCCGAATGCATGCGAGGCAGGTGGCTGCTGAACGGCAGGCACGCACGGTAGTGGCTTCCACGCAGGTTGTCGAGGGTTAGTTCCGGGGACGGCTGTCCCTCCGGAGCATTCCAAAGGAAAATAAGTTGGTAAGTGCTACTGAGGCTGTGTTTGCTGCTGGCGACGCAGACGCATGAGCTCGTCGTAAATCTGCTGAGGGGTCTTGACTCCGTTGGGAGACTGCTGGCTTGGGTCGGCTGGTGGCGCGGTGGTTTGCGGAGGTTGCGCGTTCGCATCACCTGCTGCCTGAGCGGGCGTTATCGGGGTGGCAACCGGATTCGGTTGAGCGGGCTGAGATTGTGACTCAGAGGGCTGCGGAACGGGAGTAGCCTGCTGGCGGGGCTCATCGTCCGAGTCCGCGTTATCGTCAAAACGCGACGCGTTTGGGTTCGGAGGTGTGACTCCTCCGGTGCGCGGGGTGAGGATGAGCTCGGGTGCTTTGCCGTCGACGCTGGAGACGAAGAGCATGTTGCTGCCGGAGCCGTCGAGAAGCTTGCCAAGAACGTCGACGGGTTCTGCAGGGCCATAGTCTCCGAAGACTCGCTCCTCTGCAACACCTCCGGTGATTTTGATTCCGGTAAGCCGCGAGACCTCGCGAAGAATCTGATTGAGGCTGGAGTTGGAGGCGGAGATGGTGAGTTGATCAGCTGTGTAGGACACGTTCGCGCGATTAGCGGGGCTTTGTGCAGGAGTTGGTGGAGCTGGTGGCGGCGCGGGAACATTGGTGGGCGGAGTAGCGGCAAGCGTGGGCGGCGGCGCGGTTCGCGAGTGGTTTCTCGATTGAGCACACAGTGGTGCGGCGAGCAGGAGCAGCAGTATGAGCAGTCGAGTTGGCATTGGGGAACGCATGCGTGTTTTGCGGCTCGGTACAGATACGACGCGCAGCAAGAGAAAAAGTAACGTCGCGGCGCTGACAGTGTATCGCGTTCAGTGCAAAGGAAGGCGAGATGCCTCACACTGTACTAGACTTGTGTCGTAATTCGGCCGCGAGGAGATTGCGAGGAAGTATGCGGGGTCTGAGTAAGCGATGCGGATTAAGGGGTTGGGCGCTGCTAACGGTGCTAATCGCCGTGCCTGGTGTGGACAGTGCACGCGGCGAGAGCTGTACGACGCAGTCGGCGATGACGCAAACGGATCGTGAGGGGCTGGCCACGGCTGCGCATGGCATGGCGGAGAAGGTGCTCGCCAACGATGCCGATGGTCTGCGCGCGCTGACCGTCGCTGAGTACGCCAAGGACTTTAGAGCGATTCAGAATGCGGTGGGAAGTTCATCCGTAAAGGTGAAGGGCGCGACGATGGTGGTGGAGCAGATTTATCTGCTGGACGCGAGCGACCTGAAGCGTGGGGCCGACGGCACCGCCCCGAACGCGATGTTCGCCTGCACATTGAACAAGTCGATCGCAGAAGTGGACTTTTCAATTCCTGCGTTGCCACCGGGCAAGTATGGATTTGCGATTGTAGAGGCACGTGGAGTTCCAGCACCGTGGCGACTCTCGTTTCTGATGCAGCAGGATGGTGGGCAGTGGAAGATGGCTGGTTTCTATCCGCGGGCGATGACTGCGGCCGGCCACGATGGTTTGTGGTACTGGACTGAGGCTCGCAGGATGGCGAAGAGTAAGGAGCAGTGGAACGCCTGGCTGTATTACCAGCAGGCGGAGGCGCTGCTGAATCCGACGGGGTTGATCTCGAGCACCCACCTGGAGAAGCTGCGAACGGAGCAGACATCAGCGACACCGCCGGCTGCGTCGGAGGGAGTTACGCCTGAGGCTCCGCTGGTAGTGAAGGGAGCCGATGGTGCGGAGTACCACTTTACCGGGCTAGGCGTGGATGATTCGCTGGCAAAAGAAAAGCTGGACGTGACGGCGCGCCTGAAGGTGGAGCAGATCGGCGATCCTGTAGCAGCGAAGAAGCGGAACACGGATGCGATGAACGCGCTGGTGGCTGCGTATCCGGAACTGCGCAAGGGCTTTCACGGAGTGTGGGTCTTTGCAGAGGCACCGGGGCAGAATCCATTCGCGACTGAGCTTGCGATGAGTGAGATTCACTGAGCCTGTAGTAAGAGTGGAAACAGATTTTACAAGGCTGAGATTCAGTGGCTTGAGCCGGAATGCTATCTTGAAGACGCCTTCGTCTTCCAACGTGCGGTACTGCTTTTTAGGCGAAGCGAACATCTTAGTGAAGAGATATCGCGAGAACGATGCCAAAGATCAAGAAGACGTTAAGCCAGGCGATTGAGGAGCGGCGTGCTACACCCAGTTTCGATGGGGCGCCGATTCCTGCAGAGGACCTGAGGCAAATTCTTGACGCTGGGCTTCATGCTCCAAGTGGATACAACATGCAGCCCTGGCGATTTATTGTGGTGCAGTCGCCGGAGCAGAAGAGGCGTTTGCGTGCCGCGAGCTACAACCAAGCGAAGGTGGAAGAGGCCTCGGCGGTGATTGTGGCCTGTGGCGATGTTGATGGGTGGCGCAAAGACCTGGACCTGATGTTGCAGCAGGGGCGCGAAGGTGGGATGCCCGAAAGTTATGCGGCGCAGGCGCGTACGAGTGTCTCGAATTTTCTTTCGGGATTCACCACTGAAGAGATGCGTGCCTGGCTGAACAAGCACGTGATGATCGCGACGACCCACATGATGCTGATGGCCGAGGTGATGGGTTACGACACCGCTCCGATGGAAGGCTTCGAGCAGGATAAGGTGCATGAGGTGCTTCGTCTACCGATGAGCTACTGGGTAGTGGCTCTGTTAGGCATTGGACACATGAAGGGTCAGGACAAGTACAACGGCGGCCGCTTTGAGATGGGGCATACAGTATTCGCCGAAGAGTTTGGCAAACCATTGAAGTGAACGCAGGCGACGAAGAAGTGAGAGTGGGGAGGGAATATCCGCAGGCTCCGATTGTTGGCGTCGCGGCTATTGTGCTGCGGGGTGCGGATGTTCTGTTGATACGACGTGGCCGGGAACCGATGCTGGGTGCGTGGTCGCTACCGGGCGGTGCGCTCGAACTTGGCGAGACGACAGCTGAGGGGGTGGCACGCGAGGTCTTTGAAGAGACGGGCGTACGGGTGCGGCCGGTGGAGATTGTCGCAACACTAGACCGTATCCATCACGATGACGATGGCCGCGTGCAGTTTCATTACGTTCTGGTGGAGTGGATGTGCGTTGCGGAGAACGTGTCCGAACTCGTTTGCGGGGACGATGCGGCTGACGCGCGGTGGGTAAAGCGCGAGGAGATTTTTTCCGAAGAGTATGATCTGGGTGCTCCTACCTTGGGCGTGATCGAACGTGCTTTGAATCTCGCGGAGACGACGGAACGATGAAGGCTGTACGTTGTGTTCTGGGTGTTGTGATCGTGCTCGCGTTGTCGGCGGGGCTCGTCTTCTATTTCAATCCGCTGTGGGTGGCGGATCAGCAAACGCGATGGCGTCTGTGGCGGGAGGGAGTGAAGAGCGAGTATGTGGAGGCTGGTGGATACCGACTGCACTACTTTGAGGCAGGCCGGTCGGAAGGGACACCGCTTTTGTTGGTGCATGGGCTTGGAGCGCGCGGTGAAGACTGGCGAGCGATGATTCCTACGTTGGCTGCGAGCGGGTTTCATGTGTATGCGCCGGACCTGCCGGGATATGGGCGGTCGTCGCGGCCGACAGATGCGAGTTACTCGATTGCCATGGAGGAGGCTGCAGTCGTTTCGTTCATGCAGGCGGTCCACCTGGCGCGGGCGGATGTGGGCGGATGGTCGATGGGCGGATGGATTTCGATGAAGCTTACGCTGGATCATCCGGAGATGGTGGACAGGCTGGTGATCTACGACAGTGCGGGCATTTATTTCCCAGCGGACTTTGGACCGGAGCTGTTTGTGCCGGGAGATGCGCCGGGTGTTACGCGGTTGATGAAGATACTGTCGCCGCATCCCGGGCCAATGCCGAATTTCGTGATGCGTGCTGTCCTAAGAAAACTCGTGCGGAACGGATGGGTTATACAGCGGAGCATGTCGGCGATGACAAGCGGTCGTGACTTGCTGGACTTCAGGCTGCATGATATTCGGCAGCCGACTCTGGTGGTGTGGGGCGCGGAGGATGAGCTGATTCCTCTGTCAGTGGGCAAGACGATTCATGAGGGTATTACGGACTCGTCGCTCGTTGTGATTGAAGGGTGTGGGCACCTGGCTCCGTTGGAGTGCTCGGAGCCGGTATTAGAAGCTACGGAGAAGTTTCTCCGTGCACCGCAGCCGGTACGGGCGAACGAGAGTGCGCCCGCTTCGCACTGAACAGCCCGCCGAACTAATCGACGTCAGGCTTCCACTGATAAGCGTCGGGCTGCGAAAGTCCAATGTGCGCAAGGACGCGATGGACGAAGTTCCGCGCCATCTCGGTGGTGCTCTGAGGGTGATTGTAGAGCGCAGGGATCGCAGGGAAGATGGTGGCTCCTGCGTCGGACGCGAGCTGCATGTTGCGCAGGTGGATGCGGTTGAAAGGCGTCTCGCGCACGCAGAGGATGAGCGGGCGACGCTCCTTGAGGCAGACGTCGGCGGCGCGATGGATGAGGTTGGAGGCGAGGCCGTTGGCGATGGCTGCGAGCGTTCCCATGGAGCAGGGAAGAACCATCATCGCGTCGGTGGGATAGCTACCGCTTGCGATGTTCGCGCCTATGTCGGAGTCGGCATGCTGGCGAAGTTTTTCGCTGGGGGCGCCGAGTAGTTTCTCGGCGAGATCGTTGCGGCCGCTCAGATAGAGCTCTTCGGCAAAGACTCGGAGGGAGTTTTCCGAGGCGACGAAGTTGATGTGGGCGACGCGCGGGTCGGAGGCCAGCGCGCGGAGCATCTCTGCGGCGTAGATTGAGCCGCTGGCCCCGGTGACGGCGAGAGTGATGTTGCGCGTGGCTTGGTTGGTTTCAGACACGAGAATGATTATCGCTTATGCGCCGCGGAGGGCGTAGGCGATGATGGTCTCGCCGTGGGTGTTATGTATGGTGTTGAAGGCTTCGTTGCTGGCTGCTTCCTGCGTGGGGATGGTGGGGTCGAACTCGCAGGCGGCGATCTCTTCAGTGGTGGCGGTGATGTAACAGAGTTCGCAGGTGGCGAGGTCGCCTTCGGCGGTGCGCATGGGAGGACCGAAGGTGCGGCAGACGATGGGGCGCGCAGCGTAAAGGTCGCAGGTGCCGGTGACGGGGTCGAGGACGGGGCAGGGCTCGTTTTCTCCGATGGCGTCTTCGGATTCGTCGGCGAAAAGGGTTGCGTCGTCGTAGTCTTCGTCGAGGATGCCGGTGGTGGGATCGCCCGGGAATAGTGCGGAGAGGCGAGTGAGGGATTCAGCTACGCGGGCGCGGATGCGCGAAGCTCGTTGTGAGTCTGATTGGTCAAGGGCCCGGAGAGCTTCGCGGAGACGGTGGGCGTCTTGTTGCGAGATGGGGAATACACCGTGACAGCATTGAGTGCAGCCGGGGCGGCAGACTAGGTGCGAGCCGCTGCGCTGGGTGGCGGAGACCAGTGCGGCGTCTACGATTTGGATGAGGTCGGACATCCGGGATGTAATGGTTCCTTCTGCCGTAATTACGGATATTTTGTATGAACACGCTCGTGCTATTGTGAGGTGCTCCCGACATCTGTCAGTTTTAGAATAAAACCTGACTTCTATGCGGCTGAGCTTCAGTAGAACCATAAACCAATCTATTGGAGACTGTTGCGATCTCCAGAAAGCACGATATGACTCTGAAGAGATTTACTGTTCTTTTGATATTGAGCTTTGGTTTTGTTTGCAGCTCTTTTGGACAAGAGAAGATCTCCGCTTCTGTCACGAAGGAACTTGAAGCTGCTGAGGCACAGATGTTCGCGAAGATGAGCCAGGGAGACCCGGCCTACATGAATGACTTCGTCGCGGATGACTATTTCTCAATTAATGCTGACGGGGGAACTGTAGACAAGGCCCAGGTGATTGCAGAGATCGGCAGTGGCAAACAGAAGATGATGGCTGCTTCCACGGTAAAGCTGTTCGACAAGAAGATACTAGCTTACGGGAATGTGGGCGTCATCAACGGGCGAGCGCGTGCTTACATGAAAGACACGTATATCGTGGAGTTTTTGTATACGGCTGTCTTCGTGAAGCAGAACGACAAATGGATGTTTGCGCGTTGGCAGGGAACGATTTCGAAGGACTCTCCGCCGCCCCCGCCATTTCCGAAGAACTAAGAACCGAGAACGCGTTCAAAGATAGCATCTACGTTCGCCAACTGGCGGTTGTAGTCGAAGGCGCGTGCCAGTTTTTCGGGCGAGAGACGCGCAGTGATCTCAGGGACTTTGGCGATTTCGTCGCGGAAGACGAGGTCGTTCTTCCATGAGTTCATCGCGTGGCCCTGGACGAGACGATAGGCGTCTTCGCGGCTCATGCCGGATTCGGCGAGGTCGAGCAGAAGTTGGCCGGAGAAGATGAGTCCGCCGGTGGACTCGAGGTTCTTAAGCATGCGTGCGGGGTAAACGAGGAGTTTTTCGATGACGTTCGTGGTCTTCGCGAGCAGGTAGTCGGCGAGGATGGTTGAGTCGGGAAAGATGACTCGCTCGGCGGAGGAGTGCGAGATGTCACGCTCGTGCCAGAGGGCTACGTTCTCAAGCGCGACCTGGGCGTTGGCGCGCATGACGCGGGCGAGGCCGGAGATCTGCTCGCTGGTGATGGGGTTGCGCTTGTGCGGCATAGCGCTTGAGCCCTTTTGTTTCTCGGAGAAGAACTCTTCGGCCTCGCGGACTTCGGTGCGCTGAAGGTGGCGGACCTCGGTGGCGATCTTGTCCAGCGAACTGGCGAGCACCGCGAGCGTGGATATATAGGCGGCGTGGCGATCGCGCTGGAGCACCTGCGTCGCGATGTCGGCGGGCTTGAGGCCGAGCTCGGCGCAGATGGCCTCTTCGTGCTCGGGCTTGAGGTGGCCGAAGGTACCGACGGCTCCCGAGAGCTTACCGACGCGGAGGTCTTCTGCTGCGGCGTCGAAGCGAGTGAGGTTGCGCTGAATCTCGGCGTACCAGAGGAGGAGCTTGAGGCCGAAGGTTGAGGGCTCGGCGTGGATGCCGTGGGTACGGCCGATGATCGGGGTGTTCTTAAACTCCAGGGCGCGGTGCTTGAGGACATCGGAGAGAGCGACGATGCCGGCGCGTATGATGCCGGAAGCCTCTTTGAGTTGGAGCGCCTGAGCAGTGTCGACGACGTCTGTGGAGGTGAGGCCGTAGTGGAGCCAGCGTGAGTGCTCGGGGTTTGCTATGTGCTCGGCGACGGTGGTGGTAAAGGCGATGACGTCGTGACGGACTTCGGCCTCGATGGCGTTGATGCGGTCGACGGTGAAGTCGCCCTTGTCGCGGATGGCGTCGGCGGCTTCCTGCGGCACAAGGCCGAAGCGTGCGAGGGACTGGGAGGCGGCGGCCTCAACCTTCAGCCAGCAGCGGTACTTGTTCTCGTCAGACCAGATGCGGCCCATGGCGGGGCGTGTGTAGCGAGCGATCAAGATGATTCTCCAAGAAGGGTCGAAAGTGGTTTTCCTCCTCTATTTTACTGCGAGGATGAGGGGTGGTTTATTGGTTCAATCAAAGAAAGTCGTAATGCGATATAATCGTATTACGATATATGTGCGCTCTGCGAAAAGCTAAAGTAACCTCTTTGGATTGGGCAAAGCTGGCCGATCTGGCTGAATTTCGTTATCAGCTGCGACGATTTGTGAGCTTCAGTGAGGCTGCTTCCGAGGCAGCTGGAATATCGGCCCAACAGTATCAGTTGTTGCAGGTGGTCGCTACGATCCCGGCCGACAAAGAATCGTCGATCTCGTACATCGCCGAGCGGATGGTGGTCCGACATAACACCGCGGTAGAACTGGTGGACCGGGCCGAAAAGGCGGGGTTGGTGCATCGGGCTGCGGACAGGAACGATCACAGGCGATCGCTGGTGGAGATTACGTCTCGGGGAAATGATCTGCTGGCGGAGCTGGTGCCGATTCACCTTGCCGAGGTGCGCACAGGTGACGGAGAGCTGCTACGGAGCCTGCAGCAGTTGATCGGCAACAAGAACCCTTCGTCGAAGCGAGGAGTAGAGCGATGACGCGTGCAGAGTCCGCGACGAATCTGCGGGATTATTCAGCCAATCACAGGATGTTGCTTATCAGCGGGCTAGCCGCAGTTCTTGGCGGCGCGGGAGCTGTATTGGCGTGGGCTTTGCTGGGGTTGATTCGGCTGTCGACGAACGTGTTCTATTTCCACCGTTTGAGCTTTGCAGACGCGAGTCCGGCGTTCAGCACGTTGGGGTGGGGTGCGGCGTTCGCGCCGATTCTGGGTGGCTTGCTAATTGGAGTGATTGCGCGATTCGGCTCGGAGAAGATTCGCGGACATGGGATGCCTGAGGCGATTGAGGCGATCATCTTCAAGGGCGGGAAGGTTGCGCCTCGAATTGCAATACTGAAGCCAATCGCGACAGCGATTGCGATTGGCTCGGGCGGCCCGTTTGGCGCTGAAGGGCCGATCATCATGACGGGCGGCGCGACAGGTTCGCTACTTGGACAACTGTTACCGATGTCTGACTCGGAGCGCACGACCTTGCTGGTCGCGGGTGCCGCAGCGGGCATGTCGGCTACCTTCGCGTGTCCGCTAGCGGCGGTGCTGCTGGCTGTGGAGCTTCTGTTGTTTGAGTGGCGCCCGCGCAGCCTGGTTCCGGTCGCAGTCGCTTCGGTTACGGCTGGTGCGCTCCGACGATTCCTGCTGGGGCCAGGGCCAATCTTCCCGATGTTGCCGACGACCGTGCCGATGCACCACATGGCGATGATTGGTGCGCTGGTTGTGGGAATCATTGCGGCGATCCTCTCCACGGGGCTGAGCCGCATCTTGTATGCGGTCGAGGATATGTTCGAGCATCTGCCGATGCATTGGATGTGGTGGCCGGCAATTGGCGGAGTTGTCGTAGGAATCGGAGGCTTGATCTTTCCACCCGCGCTGGGTGTTGGCTACGGTGTCATCCAGAAACTTGTGACCGACGACACGACATGGAAGCTGATCCTCGGCGTGCTGGTGGTGAAGAGTCTGATCTGGACGTTCTCGCTGGGGTCAAATACTTCGGGCGGCATTCTGGCGCCGTTGTTGATGATTGGCGGAGCGATGGGCGCCGCGATGGGCCATGTGCTTCCTCCAATATCGCAGGGCGCGTGGGCGTTGGTGGGGATGTCGTCGATTCTCGCGGCAGCGATCGGAGCACCGCTGACAGCGGCGATGCTGGCCGTTGAACTGACGCACAATGGCGGTTTGATGCTGCCAGTGTTGCTGGCGTGTGTGGTGAGTTACGCCGTGGGCGTGCTGATCCAGCCGAGGTCGATTCTTACCGAACGCCTCAGCCGGAGAGGGTTCCATCTTAGCCGCGAGTATGGCGTCGATCCGCTGGAGACGGCGATGGTTCGGGACGTGATGCACACCAGCGTCTTTGCTCTGCCGGAGGAGACGACCCGGCAGGCAGCGGTGGAGTGGCTGGCGAAGATGAATGAACGCGGAGCTTCGGCGTGGTCGCATTGGCAGCGGCTGTTTCCGCTGGTGGATGCAGAAGGAAGATTGAAGGGTGTTCTCACGCGAAGTCAGATGATTGCCGCAGCTAAGGCGTCGAAGAAAGACGCGCTTCTGCTGACGGATGGCATAACCACGCCGGATGTTATCGGACAGTTTGAGACGCTGCGGTTTGTTGCGGAGAAGATGGCCGCATCGAAGATCCGCTCGTTCCCGGTGGTCGATGAGGAACAAGCGTTAGTGGGGATTTTGAATATCGAAGATCTACTAGAGGCACGGGGCAAGGCGAGCCAGCGCGATACGCAACGGAAACGAGTTCTCATATTGCGCTGGCCGTTCGGGGAGCAACGTGTGGAACCGTCGGTGCACGAGCTTGTGGATCGAGCTTATGACAGTGCTCAGCGCGGGACGGAAGCTCGCGAACATGCCGAGGAGACGATTGAGAGCGGACTTGATTAGTCGCTCTGTGAATTAGAGCTGGTTGACGCCGAAGAGCTCTGCCATTTCGTCGTAAAGAAAACCCTCCCCGGGGCGGTAAGGCTGCACCACCTGCCGTCG
>Ga0207644_10002781_pt1 | contig 11271 bp, 9 predicted proteins | sample KBSS73metaG_FD_184326 | JGI IMG/M metagenome (GOLD analysis project Ga0207644, IMG submission 184326) | Switchgrass rhizosphere microbial communities from Kellogg Biological Station, Michigan, USA - KBS S7-3 metaG (SPAdes) (version 2) | ecosystem: Host-associated > Plants > Roots > Rhizosphere >... | reverse complement strand
GGGTTTAGGGAAATGATGAATGCAGAACGATGAACGATGAACGAAGAGAACGCTCCTTCATCGTTCATCGTTCCTACTTCATCGTTTCTTCTCACTCCGCCTGCGGCGCCGGCAGCTCTGCAATAAACACACTTAAATCCGCCGCACTCGGGCTGATGGCCGTGCGGACGTAATACCCGCTCGTCGCCACGCCGCAGCAAAGGCTTTCGACCAATCCCAGCCCCAGCGTTCGGCCGAGGCAGAAGCCGGCGTTGAAGTGGTCGCCGGCGCCGGTGCTGATCTTCGGCTGCTGCACGAACGGTCCCTTGAAGCTGCCCGATTCGCTCTTCGTCGCGGCGGCCGCCCCGCGGCGCGGGTGGACGACGCAGCAGTTAATCTCCAGCTTCGCGCGAATGGCTTTGGCGATCGCTTCGATCTCGGCCTCGGAATTCGCTGGCACGTCGAGCTTCAGCACGTTCAGAATCTCGACGGCTTCTTTCAGGTTCAGGCCAAGGATCACGTCGACATACCTCTCGAACTTGCTCAGCAGCATCAATGCGGCATGGATGTCTTCCGGCGTGCGCTTTTCCGGGTCGGCCAGGTCGACGAAGAACGTCTCGCGCTTCGGCAGCGCCGGCAAAACCGTCTCGTACATCCGCTGCCAGATGTTGGTCATGTACGGCAACATCGTCCAGTTCACTGTGCCGATGAGCCTGGCGCCGCTGACGAGCTTGGTGAACGTTTCAAGGCCGATCGTTTTGACGAGGTTTTCCCAGTTCACATCGCCGAGCGTGCCGTGCTTGCCGAGCATCAGCTTTCCGTCTTCAAATTCCAGCGCGTCGGTCACCCCGGGCTCGGCGATGCTGATGACCTTCGCCTTTTGCGCAAATTCGTTGAACACCGGGTTGATGGCCGGCACACCGAGATTGCCGACGTAGGTGACACTCAGCCCGAAGCTGGCCAGCGCGTTGGCCATGATCGGCCCGTTGCCGCCGAGCTTTTGCTGCTTCACCACCAGCTCATAATTGCTCGATTCGCCGGCCGCCTTGGCGATCTTCTGGCCCATGTGGGCGATCGTCTTCACGGGCTCGTAATTGTGTCGATCCTGCCGCTTGTCGACCACGGCGATGATGTTGTCGACAAAGCCGTCAAAGCCGACGACCGCGCCGATCGACTTTAGCGTCGGGACGAGCGTCTTGAGCTGGCTGCTGGTGCGATCGCAAATCTGCTGACGAGTATCGGACATGAGTTCCTTGGCTGAAGTGCGCACAGCGTAACGGCAATCGAAGCCGATGCGAAGCGAGGCTACGGCCTCGCTTCGCATCGGCCGGGTGTGGGGATGATTTCCAGGTCGCGCGGTGCGTCAGGCAGTGCACCGACTTCGTACGCCATACTGTGAAACAGCCGCATCGCCTCGAGCTGCCGCGGGCCGACGGTGAACTTAAGATATTCAGTCAGATACCGCCGCGCGATGTCGGCCGGCCAGCCGCGGGGGACGGCGAAATCGCGCACGAGCTGGTCGACGCGCGACAAGCCTCGCTCGCGCGCAGCGCTGAGCCTTTGCGGCAGATCGCCGAGATCGACACCGCCCCGTGCCGTCCATACCGCGAACAGAAACGGCAGGCCGGTGAGCGTTTTCCACGCCTCGCCCAGATCAAGCTGGTGCGGCCGATCCGTCGGGGCGGCGGTGATGACCTTGTCGCCGATCAACAGCAGCGTATCGTCATCCTTCGCTTCATTGAGCGGCACAATCCGAGGCCGCAAGCCGAACACGCGATCGAGGATTACACGGGCGAGCGCAACCGATGTATGGCTATCGGTATCGGCCGCGAGCGTTTTCGTCTGCTCGATCGGTGATCTGGAAAACAGCCGCACCGTCAGCGTCGGGCCATCGCAACCGATGCCGCCAGAGGGGATCACGCGTAGGCCTGGCAAGCGCTGGTAATCGATCACGGGGAGCAGTGCGACATCGCTTACGCCGCTGGTCAGATCGTCGATCAACGCCGACGGGACCGCGAACCGTAACTGGATCGTCGGATCGTTCTGCAGGCCGTCTACAAGCGGCGTGGTGTTGAAAAAGCTGACAGCGCTCAGGCGGAAGACGGACATAGCTGGATCATAAAGGCGAAATGCAATTTCGGAGCTTTCAGTTCTTCTGTAGGGCGGGATGAAATTCGTGGCATGGGTTTCCAACCCATGAGGCTTGTACTCAAGCCGTTTCGCGAAGCGAAGTAAGCCCGCGGCACAAGCCGCCTCTTTGTGAATGATGCCTGACGGCATTGCTGATCGGCTTCGCCGACGACGCGGGTACGCGTCTCATGGGTTGGAAACCCATGCCACGAATTGGACAGCAGTTTTCATTCCGCCGTGCGAAAACACAGATGCCGCAGGTTCCCGACTCGAGACCTGCGGCATCTGCTAGCAGCTATGGGTGCGATCTAAAAATATTACGCTCGGCCGGTGCTCACCGTCACGCGGCGCCAGCGGGTCGGCGTCAGGCCGGTGCCCTGCTTGAAGCGGCTGGTGAAGTGGCTCTGGTGCGAGAAGCCGCAATGCCGTGCGATCTCGGCCAGCGCCTGGCGCGGGTCGGAAAGCAGGCGCTTGGCTTCGCTGATTTGAAGGTCGTACAGCAGTTCCTTCGGCGTGAGCCCGAATACGTCGCTGAAACGGCGGTGGAAATGGAACTGACTCAGGTGCACCGAGCTCGCCACCTCCTCAAGCGTCGGCCCGCGACGGTAGTGCTTGACCATGAACGACACGGCCTGCGCCAGCCGCGACAGTTCCGGGTCGGCGGAGAACATTGTCGGATCGAGTTTTTCCCAATCGCGCGTCTCCGGATGCAGTGTGACGAAAACCACCGGCCCGTCGCTGAGCGCCGGGTACGACGCGAAGCGAACAAACGTCACCGGCCAGCAGTTGCCCGTCGAATCAGGGAGGCTGAATTGAGCGGGCGCGCCATCGGTGCCGGCCTTGCTCTCGATGAGCGGCAGTTGGTGCTCGATCGATTGGGCGAGCTTGGCATCGATCTCCGACAGCGAAGCGTTCGGCAGCAACGATGTCGTACCGCTGAAAACGAACTGGCGGGGTTTTTTAGAGGCGCTGGGGCCGCCGCGCATTTTCGCGTCATACGCGGAGCGGATTTCCGCCGCAGCTTGATGGCCGTCGACGGCATCGAAATGCATGTCTGAGCGGTGCAGCGCGATCAGGACGCCGGGCAGCCCTTCAAACACCGGTCCGTCGATGCGGACGGCGATGCTCGGGGTCAGGCCGATGCCCAGCGGGCTTCCGCCGGAACGTTCGTCGCGGGTGGGCACATATTGGCCGTTACGAATAGCCTGCCAGGCGACGCGGTCGTTCCCCTGCCAGTCGCCATACCGCTTCACGGCCGGCTCGCCGGAAAGAAGCGTGCGGCACACCTGCAGGCCGCCGCGGGGCATGGTGGTGAGGAGAATCAGTTCATCGCAAGGAACGATTTTCGCAACGGCCTCGGCCAGCGCGCTGAATTCGCTGATCGGGCGGGGCCTGGTTATTTCACGGGGTAGAACCATTACAGACATCACAGCCCTTTCAGTCCCCCTGAAAGCCTTTTTCCATCCCCGGCCGATTCCAAACGGCCGTTTGATTCCCCCTCTGTTCCATAGACGCACATCGGTGTTGCGATCCAACAACATTCCGTCATAAACGGACGAGCCTGTCATTAGCGCTGGCCTTTTTGTGAGCGCAGGACCCTGTCCGTTTAACTTCCCGCCCGGCGGCATCGCAGTTGCTCAATACCGTTCGACGGAGTCAAACGTATGGCTAAGGCTTTGAACACCCTGATCACCGACCGAAAGCTCAAAATCGCAATGCTGGCGCTGATGACGTACGCGGCGATGTGCTAAGCGGGTTTTTCGATAAAAAATCGCGATTGAAGACCGATTGGCGCTCGCTTCCCTTCGCGCCGATTCGCCGCGAACGGAAGTGAGCGATGGACGCCGAGAACAAGTGCGTTTCTCCACGGCACCCCGAATCGAAAGTCAAAAATTCCCTGTTTTTCAGCCGACAATCGCGCGCGACGGCGGTAAAAATAGGCGTCGTTCGTGTTGCCGAAAAGCAACGGCTCTTTGACAACCAGGCTAGCCCGATTCGCGCCGACAAAAGGCTATAAGTCACTTGGTAGTCTAGGTAATCTGCAGCGCGCTCGTGCGCGCAGTGCTATGCAGAATAACCCTGTCTATAATCAGCAGTTAGCGTCCTCCATGACCCGAAAATGAAAGTAAAAATAGCAGGAACGTAGAACCACCCTCAGTTGCGACTTACAGCAAAAAGGCGGTGTGGAAAAAGACGCCGCGACGTAAGTCGCGGATTCTGCTCCAATATCCGCGACTTACGTCGCGGCGTCCGATTTGAACAGTAAATCCACCCCTCTACGCTTTTTTCCGCGCCTTCGACGACATCCCGAAGATGTGGAATTGGTGCGACATCGGCTCGTACCCGTGTTCCCGGCAGATCTCGTCCCGCAGCGCCTTGAGCTTTTCGGACTGGAACTCGATCACCTCGCCGGTATCGACGCAGATCAGGTAATCGTGGGCACTTCGGCCGGCGATGACCTCGAAATAGCTCTGACGGTTGTCGAAAAACACCTGCTTGAGAATGCCGGCATCCTGGAGGTGATTGAGCGTCCGATAAACCGTCGCCCGGCTGGCGCGGTGGCCGAGGGCTTTGAGGTCGGCGACCAGGCCTTCGGCTTCGAAGAGCCCTTCTTTACGAAGGACCGCATCGAGGATCATCGCCCGCTCGGGGGTGAACTTCAGCTTCTCGCCGTGCAGATATCGGCGAAAGACTGCACAAACGGGCTCGTAGACCCCTGCCTGTTGCCGCTGGCTGACGCCGATCTTGGGCGGATTGGAAAGCACCTGCGGCGTGTTGGCCATGACGGAATCGTACGGCTGCCTTGCAGGGGCGGCAATGGGATGGGGCTTAGGGCTTGGTGAGGGAGAAAATCTTGCCTGCGCGACTTTTCCACCAAGCCCTAAGCCCCAAGCCCTAAGCCCCACAACAACTTAAGCTTTTCTTGCAAACGGCTTCTTGCCGATTTACTTTCAGCCGGGCGGTGTCGCGTGGACGCGTACCGGCCTTCAGTCAGTGAAAGGAAGGCCAGGATGGCTCGTGGCAAAAACGCTCCAGCACTTTTCGAAGTAATCCGCAACGCCCAGGAAAAGCAGCGCCAGCAGGAGCAGCGCCTCCGTGAACAACGCCTTCGCGAAGAAACTGCCAAGGCCGCCGGCGGCAGCACCCCGGCGGTTTCGGGCACGGCAGCGGTCAACAAGCTGAAGTCGTCGCTCGTCTGGCTCAAGAACAAATCCGCGTCGGCCACCGGCAGCCCTGCCGGACCGGTGATGCGAGAAGTATCTGAAGTTCCAAACGTCGAAGTGAAGCCGCCGGTCACCGCCCGGCTGGAAACCAACGAATTGCCCCGCTCGGCGATGGCGTACGAAGAGGCCGAGCGCGTGGAAGTGCCCCTGGCCGAGGAACGCCCCACCGCCCCGACGCAGGCCGCCCCGCCTTACCGCCCGGCGATCGCCGACCTCGCCCGGCAGATGCGCGAAGAAATCGCCGCCGGCAACGAAGCCGAGCGAGAAACGCCGCACGAAGCCCCAGCCGCCGAGCCGTTCTTCGATAGCCGCCCGCCACGTTCATATCTGGCTTCGACGGAGTCCGATACCGGCGATGATTCCAACCACGCCGCGACCGGCCCGGAATTCGCCATCGACCGCGATAACCGGCAGATCTCGCTGAAGGTCAGCTACAACTCGGCGATCATCACCGGCTTCGCCGTGGTCGTTGCCCTCGGCTTGGCATATGTCATCGGCTCGGCTGGGCGGTCGAAGACGACCAGTGTTGCCGAATCGAATCCGCAGCCGGATGTGTTGAAGGTTGATTCTCAGCAGACGAGTAACACAGACGGCACCCCAGGTAAGACGCCGTCAAGCGACGGCATGGCGAATATCAACACCGACAACAACCTCGGCGTCGAAAACGCCAACGGCGGCCCGGTGACTGTTCCGAAGAACTTCAAGCGGGTGATCAATCTTAACTATGTGGTGCTGATGTCGTCGCCGAGCACTCACCAACTCCAGGACCTGGTGAAATTCCTCGCCGACCATGGCGTTGGCGCGACGGTGGAGCAACTGCCGGGCTTCAGCAAGAAGACCACGTGGTACAGCGTGGTCACCACGAAGGGCTTCGACAAAGTGTCGAACAACCCGCAGTTGGACGTGTTCCTGGCTCGGCTAAACCAGCTGATGCAGCAATACTCCAAGACGTCGAACTTCCCCCCGGGCAAGCCAGCCCTGTTCATGTGGAAGTCGCCGTCGGCCTGAGATTACGGTCCGGCTGACGTTCCATCGTTTGTAAGGTTCGACAGGGCCTTCGGATCGGTTACCTTTCTCGACCGATGCAGACGCCAGCGACGCTCCCCAGCGAGACCGATTCGTTGCACCCGCTCACCGAGCCTCGGCCGCGCGCCGTGACATGGCGGAGCGTGCTGCTGGGGCTGGGCGGCGTTGTGCTGATCAACGCGCTCGTGCCGTACAACGACTACGTGCTCGAGAACACGTTCCTCATCGGCAACTTTCTGCCGATCGGGGTGCTCCTGCTCGTCTTGGCGCTCGTGCTCTGCGTGAATGCTCCATTGCGGCGGTTCGCGCCGTCGCTGTCGATTCGCGAAGCCGAGTTGGCCGTCATCATGGGGATGATGCTTGTCGGCTGTGCCGTGCCTTCGAGTGGGTTGATGCGGTATCTGCCTTCGAGCATCGTCGGCATCTATGCGAACGCGGTAAATCGACCCGATTACGCCGCACTGGTCGCGTCGGCCCACGTGCCGAGTTGGCTTTTGCCAACGCATGTCGGCGATTCGCCGGCCGACATCGGCAACAGCGACGTGTTCAAGTATTTCTATACTCGCTCGCCCGACGGTAACGTTCCGTATGGCGCATGGATTCGCCCGATGCTGACGTGGGGAGCGTTCATCGCCCTGCTCTGGGGAATGCTGGTCTGCCTGGGCGTGATCGTCCGTCGGCAATGGGCGGAGAACGAGCGGCTGGCGTTTCCGCTGGCGATGGTCTACGAATCGCTGATCCAGGCCCCGCCGCCCGGCCGGGCGTTGAATGAGCTGTTTTCGGCCCGCAGTTTCTGGATCGCGGCAATCAGCGTATTCGTGCTGCACGGGCTGAACTCGCTGCACGTCTACATTGCTGACGTGCCGGAGATTCCGTTGGGCTACGACTTCCATTCGATGTTCGCCGACGACCCGTGGCGCTTCATGAGCTACGGCATCAAGTCGGCCGACATCTCGTTCTGCATGGTGGGTGTGGCGTTCTTCCTGCAGAGCAGCACGGCGTTCAGCTTGTGGTTCTTTTACCTGCTCTGGCAGATCGCGGCGATGCTGCTGGGCATGCAGCAGCAGACCATCACAGCGCCAATGATGCAGGACCAGACGTTCGGCGGCCTGCTGGTGATGTCGGCGATGCTGCTGTTCGTCGGCCGGGAGCATTGGTGGATGGTCATCCGTCACATGTTCGGCCGATGGCGGGCGGACGAAGTCGAAAGCCGCTACTTGCCCTATCCCGTCGCGGGCTGGGGTTTGCTGCTGTGTTTCAGCGGCGTTGTCGCCTGGCTGATGCTGGTCGGGATGAGCATCGGCGGCGCGATCGTGATCACGCTCATCGTCGTCATGATGCTGATGATCATCGCCCGGGTGCTAGCCGAGACGGGTCTGGTATTTATCCAGACGAGTTTCCAAGCTGCCCGCGCGTTTTCCTATCCGCTCGTCGTACCGGCCCAGCCGATGAAGATGGCGGTTCCGACCTTTTTCTTCGCCAGCTGGTTTTCCGAGCTTTTCCATGACCTGCGAGAGAGCTTTCCCGGGTTCCTGCTGCAGAGCCTGCGTGTCGCCGATGTCAGCGCCTATGAGCGTTCACGCAAGTGGCGCACGAGCTTGCCGTTCATCCTGGTCATCGTCCTTTCACTTGGCACGGCCTACTTCACGTCGTGGGCCAGCATGTTGAAGGTGGAATATTCCTACGCCAACTCGCTCTCGCTCCAACCGCGCACGCCGCTCAACCAGTACGGGGTCGACGCTGCGCCGAAGGCTCAGATTCTTGATGCCGGCGTCAACTTCAGCACTGAATCGGCCCGTGAAGCGCATAGTGCATTATTCCACCTCGGCCTCGGCGGCGGCGTGGTGGCGTTGTGCAGCATTCTGCGGCTGACGACGTCGTGGTGGCCGCTGAACCCGATCGGATACATCCTGATGTATAGCTACGCGATGGAGAAAGGGTGGTTCAGCATCTTTCTCGGCTGGCTGGCAAAAGTCATCCTCGTCCGGCTCGGCGGCTCGTCCCTCCTCAAGGCCGGCAAACCCGTGTTCATCGGGCTTATCGTCGGCGAAGCAGTGGCGGCCGCGTTCTGGCTGATCGTGAACCTCGTGTTGCATCTGACCGGTCACGAATATCGTTCGATTCTGTTCCTTCCAGGGTTCATCGTTCCATGGCACTGATTCATTACCACTTCTTCTCGAACGTTCTGGGCAAGCAGGTCGGGGCAACAGTTCTGCTGCCTGATTCGCCTGGCCCGTATGCGACCTATTACCTGCTGCACGGGCTGAGCGACGATCACACGATCTGGCATCGGCGAACGCGCATCGAGCACTACGTCAGCAAGCTGCCGCTGGCCGTGGTGATGCCCGATGGCTTCCGCGGGGCGTACACCAACAACGACAACGGCCCGGATTACGCCGATTACATGATCGAAGACGTCATCGGCAGCGCTGAGAAACACTTTAACCTCAAGAAATCCCGCAGCGCCCGCTGCATTGGCGGCCTATCGATGGGCGGCTATGGGGCGCTACGCCTCGGCTTGGGGTTCCCGGACCTGTTCTGCAGCGTCAATTCGCACAGCGGCGCTCTGCTCTGGGGCAGCGGCCAGGTTCGAATGGCCGGGAACCGCGATCCGGATGAATTCCTCCGCATCTTCGGCAAGAAGCCGATCGGCACCGATCACGACCTGCTGGCGCTTGCGAAGAAATGCCAGAAGGCCGGCAAACTACCGAAGATCCGCATCGATTGCGGCGCCGACGACTTCCTCATCGAAGCCAACCGCAGCTACATCGCCAAGCTGAAGGCGATGCGTGTGCCGCACGAATACGAGGAATTCCCCGGCGTCCACGACTGGGATTACTGGGACGCGCACGTACAGCAGGCGCTGGCGTTCCACGCTAAGAACCTGAAATTAAAAAGATAGTTCGTCGCACGGGTTTTCAACCCGTGACCGGCGACTGAAATCGCACACACGGGTTGGAAACCCGTGCCACGATTTCAATCACAGCGGGTTCGGATACTTGCTCTTCAGCGGCTCGACCAGTTCCAGGTCATTCCCGTCCGGATCCTTGAAGAACGCCAGCTTCACGGCCGGGTTTTCGTCGGGGAACAGCTTCGGCGGGATGTGGAATTCGATCCCCTTGGCGACCAACTCGGCGTGGGTGGCGGCGATGTCTTTAACCTCGAACGCAAAGTGGGCCCAGCCGATGCGCGACAGCGCCAGCGGCTCGTTCCGCTCGACGATTTCGATCGTCGTATTGCCGGCGTCGACGAAAATGATGTTCTTGCCGCTGAACGAGCCCACTTTCCGCAGGCCGAGCGTTTCGGTGTAGAACTTGCACATTTTCTCGAAATGCGGGGTGGTGATCGCGACGTGGTGCGTGCCGGAAATGGTCATAGATCCTCATCTTGCGCCGCCGACGCGATTTGCTCAACCGCCGGGCCGGTAATGTCCGATAACCTTTTTTAGAAGCCCATGGACGACTCGATCTACCGCCTGCGGAATCACGATATCCTGGCCTTGGCCACGCTGACGCTCATGGCGATCGGCGTGATCATGGTGCAGTCGGCCTCGATGGGCGTCACCGGCTCGCTCGGCTTCCATCTCACCGATCCCGGCCAGAAGCAGCTGGTTTTCAGCGGCGTCGGCTGCGTCGCATTCCTCCTCGTACGGCGTTTCGACTACGCCAAGTTGGGGGCCAGCAAGAAAAAGATCCTGACCGCCCCGCCGGTGTGGATCATGGTCATCGCGATGATCACCTGTGCGGCCGTGCTCGTGCCGCACATCGGCATTGAGAGAAACGGCGCCCGTCGCTGGCTGCCGCTGGGAATAACACAGTTCCAACCCAGCGAACTCGCCAAATGGGCGGTCGTGATCTTCCTCGCCTGGTGGCTGACGTATCGGCCGGTCAACCTCGATAAATTCCAGAATTTCCTTCTCACGCTTGTGCCGGTCGGCGTGCTCACGCTGCTGGTCGTAATCCAGGACTTCGGCACGGCCGCGTTGATCGCCGTCGTGGCGATATCGATGTGCCTGGTTGGCCGGGTGAAGATCTGGCACCTGGGCGTCGTCCTGCCGCCGGCGATGTTTGCGGGCTACTGGTTCGTCGCTCATAAGGCGTATCGCTGGAAGCGGATGGTCGCGTTCACCAACCCCTACGCCGATCCGCAAGGCGAAGGCTACCACATGATCCAGAGCCTCCTCAGCTACGCCACCGGCGGGCTCGGCGGCACGGGCGTGGGTGGCGGCATCCAGAAACTCGGCTACCTGCCCGAAGACACGACCGACTTCGTCTTCTCCACCCTGTGCGAAGAAACCGGCTTCGTCGGGGCGTTGCTGGTGATCTTCCTCTACGGCTTGATCCTGGTCATCGCCTGGCAAGCGATCAAAGCCACCCGCGACAGCTTCGGCCGACTGCTGGCGTTCGGCATCGCCGCGATGGTTGGCACGCAGGCGGCGATCAACATCGCGGTGGCAACCGTGAGCGTTCCCACCAAGGGCCTCTCGCTCCCGCTGATCAGCGCCGGCGGCAGCGGCTTGGTTATTACCTGTGCCGCGATGGGTTTGCTCGCCAGCGTGCTGTCGCATGTGCACCCGGACGAAGAGACAGACGAAGAATCGTCCGAACCTCAACAGCCAAGCCGCCCGGCCCATAAGTTAAAGCTGATGGACGACGCGGCGTGGAGCGAGTGGACGACGGCTTGAGCTTGCTCGTACCGCCCGATCCATTCATTATTCGTCACTGATGTTGAGCGGGGCGATTCATCAGAGTTCGCGGGTCGCCATTGAAGCGTTGGAACAACGCCTGCCCTTCGACGCCACGCCGCTTGCCCTTGCCATCGGCCTATACAACACAGGCGTCGATGACGACGGCCGCCCGCTGATCGTGCTCTATGTCGGCGACTTCGATCCGTCCGGCATGCATATGTCGGA
>Ga0207644_10002778_pt1 | contig 11274 bp, 8 predicted proteins | sample KBSS73metaG_FD_184326 | JGI IMG/M metagenome (GOLD analysis project Ga0207644, IMG submission 184326) | Switchgrass rhizosphere microbial communities from Kellogg Biological Station, Michigan, USA - KBS S7-3 metaG (SPAdes) (version 2) | ecosystem: Host-associated > Plants > Roots > Rhizosphere >... | reverse complement strand
CGCAATATTGTCGGTCAGCTTCTCCTGGACGGTGCCCCCCTCGGGATACTGAGCAGCACCGAGCGCTTCCACGTCGGTACCGTGCTCAAGTACGAGCTGCGCGACGTTGCGGACGAAATCCTGGAATATCTCGTTCTTCGCGACGAAATCCGTCTCGGAGTTCACCTCGACGACGGCGCCGCGATTGCCTTCGACGGCGACGCCGACGAGACCCTCGGCGGCCGTACGGCCGGCCTTCTTGGCGGCCGCCGACAGGCCCTTGGCGCGCAGCCAGTCGATCGCCGCTTCCATCTCGCCGTTCGTCTCGGCAAGCGCCTTCTTGCAGTCCATCATGCCGGCGCCGGTGCGCTCGCGCAGTTCCTTCACACTCGCGGCCGTGATCTCAGCCATGTTCTTCTTCCTCTCGTTCCCCGGGGCGAATGCCGGGGTCCAGATTTTGATATGATGCTGGGCTCCCGCCTGCGCAGGGGCACCGCTTACGCTTCGAGCGCCTGCTCGACCGGCGGCTCGACCATTTCGCCGATGTCCTGGCCGCGCGCAGCAGCGTTGCCGGAGCGGCCCTCGCTAACCGCCTGCGCAACCGCATCGGTGTAGAGGCGAATTGCGCGGCTGGCGTCGTCATTGCCCGGGACGGGAAATGCGATGCCGCTCGGATCGCTGTTCGAATCGAGGATGGCGACAACCGGAATACCGAGAACGTTCGCTTCCTTGATCGCCAGCTCTTCCTTATTCGTGTCGACCACGAACATGATGTCAGGAAGACCGCCCATGTCGCGAATTCCGCCAAGGCTCTTCTCGAGCTTGTCGCGCTCGCGGGTGAGCTGAAGGACTTCCTTCTTGGTGAGCCCGGCGGTGTCGCCCGACAGCTGCTCTTCAAGAGTCTTGAGACGCTTGATCGAGTTCGAGATGGTCTTCCAGTTGGTCAGCATGCCGCCGAGCCAACGGTGATTGACAAAGTGCTGACCCGACGACTGCGCCGCCTCGGCGATAGCGTCCTGTGCCTGGCGCTTGGTGCCGACGAACAGCACCTTGCCGCCGCGAGTGATCGTCTGCTGAACGAAGTCGAGCGCGCGCGCGAACAGCGGCACCGTCTGCGACAGGTCGATGATGTGCACCCCGTTGCGATCGCCGAAAATGTACGGCTTCATCTTGGGGTTCCAGCGGTGGGTTTGGTGGCCGAAGTGCGCTCCGGCCTCTAGCAATTGCTGCATGGTGACGACCGTGGCCGCCATAATCATTCTCCTTCCGGTTTTGCCTCAGCGGAGCCGAATGACCGATCTCGCGATCGGCACCGGTATGTAAGCTCCGCCTGTGGGATGCGCGGCCAAGTAGCGGAAGGTGCTCGTACATTCAAGGGCTTGCCCGCCAGACTACTACCTCACTTGACAAGTGAGAACAAATAGAGAACATTATCTCGCCTCAACCGAGCGATCCCTACTCGCACCGGAACAGATCGGGTCCGGGTCGGTTAGTCGCTCCCAAGAAGGAACAATGTGATGATTGCACCTCTGGGCACCCTCGCCTTTCTCGCCACCTTGTGGCTCGTCGTAATTCTGGGTGCTTCCGTTCTTGAGGCAAGCGGCGCAAAAATCGTCGCTGCCCTCAAGGGCAAATCGCAGCATCGTACAAGTTTCGCTCCCCTTCGGATGAGAGCGCGGTATCGGTTTCAGCGGCCTATGCGTGCGGCCGCACAGTGGCGCGCCGCCGCCTAACACGGGCGTAACTCGTCAGGGCGATCGGTATCATCAGCAGGTATAAGCCTGCCGTCAGTAGCAACGTCATCCAGGGCGCGACGATGAGCGCCGCACCAAGAAGCGCGATGCCGGCAAGGGCGAAGAGGCGCCAATCACGGCGGATCCGAATGCTCGACCAGCTGAATGTCGGCAGGCTCGAGATCATCAAAGCCGCAATGAACAATGTCCACGCCATGACCGGCTGCCACGCCCGGAATTCTTCGTTGCCCGTAATCAGCCACAGATAGATCGGGATGAACGCGAGCCCCGCACCCGCAGGAGCGGGGACGCCGGTGTTGAACCCGGCCGACTTGTGTGGCTGCTCAGCAGCATCCAGCCGGGCGTTGAAGCGTGCCAGGCGGAGCGCGCAACAGACCGCCAGCGCGAGAGCTGCGATCCAGCCGAAGCGCGGTGCCGTCTGCAAGGACCACAGGAAAAGGATCAGCGCAGGCGCAGTGCCGAACGCGATATTGTCGCTTAGCGAGTCCAGCTCGGCCCCGAACTTGCTCTGGGCACGCAAGAGCCTGGCAATGCGCCCGTCCAAACCGTCCAGAACACCCGCCAGAATGATCGCCCCGAGCGCCTTTTCCCAGTCGCCCCGAATGGCGAGGCTAACTCCGGTCAACCCCATGCACAGGGCGAGTGCGGTAATCGCATTGGGAATCATCGCGCGGAACGGAATGCCGCGCGGTCCCTCCTCTTCGTTCACTGGCTAATGCCCGTCAGGGTCGTATCGACACCGATTTCGGCAAGTAAGGTTTCACCGGCGATCGAGCGCTGCCCGAGGAGGACTCGCGGCGAAGTACCGGCTGGAAGATAAACGTCCACGCGGCTGCCAAACCTGATCAGGCCAACCCGCTGTCCAGCCTCGACCGTGTCACCCTCGCGGACGAAGGAAAGGATGCGGCGCGCCACCAAGCCCGCGATCTGCGTGAACCCGATCCTGAGGCCGTCAGCGCCCTCGATCAGCAGATGCTGGCGCTCATTGTCCTCGCTTGCCTTATCGAGGTCCGCGTTGATGAATTTGCCCGGCACGTAGGCGATGCGCTTCACGCGGCCCGATATCGGCGCGCGATTGATGTGTACGTCGAACACGCTCATGAAAATCGAGACGCGGGTATAATCGCCGTCCGCGAGACCTTCCGGTCCGCGAAGCTCGGGCGGCGGCGGAACCGTGGAGATCATCGTGATCAATCCATCCGCCGGCGCGACGATCAGCCGCTCTCCCCGCGGTGTGGTGCGCACCGGGTCGCGAAAGAAAGTTGCGACCCAAATGGTTAGGCCGACGAGCAACCAGGCGAGGAATTGCCAGTGGAACAGGGCCGCGAGCGCTGCCGCGCCTCCCGCTATCACAGCATATCTACGGCCTTCCGGATGAACAGCGGGGAACCGCCACTTCACGGTCGTGGTCGGAAGCGGCGTATCGTGCTTGTCGAGGGCGGGCATGGCCGCATGCCTTAGTGGCGCTCGGCCGCAGGCACAACGCTGCGGTTGCGCGCGTTGGGACTGCATCCTAAGGCGCCGCCAAATCTTTAAATCGCGGGAATGAAAATGGCCAAGATCAAGGTGAGGAACCCTGTCGTCGAACTCGACGGCGACGAGATGACGCGGATCATATGGCAATGGATCCGCGAGCGGCTGATTCAGCCGTACCTCGATGTGGACCTCCTTTACTACGATCTTTCGATCGAGAACCGCGACGCGACCGACGACCAGGTCACGATCGATGCCGCCATTGCGATCAAGAAGCATGGCGTCGGCGTGAAATGCGCGACGATCACGCCCGACGAGGCGCGGGTCGAGGAATTCGGTCTCAAGAAGATGTGGAAGTCGCCCAACGGGACGATCCGCAACATCCTCGGCGGCTGCATCTTCCGAGAGCCGATCGTCATCTCGAACGTACCGCGGCTCATCCCCGGCTGGACGGACCCGATCGTGGTCGGCCGCCATGCCTTCGGCGACCAGTATCGAGCGACCGACTTTCGCGTCCCAGGTCCGGGCAAGCTGACCATGAGTTGGCAGGGTGAGGACGGCGAAAAGCTTGAGTTCGACGTGTTCGATTTCCCCGGCTCGGGCGTCGCAATGGGCATGTACAATCTTGACGCGAGCATCCGCGATTTCGCGCATGCCTGTTTCAACTACAGCCTCAACCGCGGCTGGCCGCTCTACCTTTCGACGAAGAATACGATCCTGAAGGCCTATGACGGCCGCTTCAAGGATATCTTCCAGGAGATTTATGACAGCGAATACAAGGCAAAGTTCGCGGAAGCTGGCATTGAATATCAGCATCGCCTGATCGATGACATGGTGGCATCGGCCCTGAAGTGGAGCGGCAAGTTCGTCTGGGCCTGCAAGAACTACGACGGTGACGTCCAATCGGATCAGGTCGCGCAGGGCTTCGGTTCGCTCGGCCTCATGACCTCAGTGCTGATGACGCCCGACGGAAAGACCGTGGAGGCCGAGGCGGCACACGGCACCGTCACCCGCCATTATCGCATGCACCAGCAAGGCAAAGCGACGTCGACCAACCCGATCGCTTCGATCTTCGCCTGGACCGGCGGGCTCAAGTATCGCGGGAAGTTCGACGATACGCCGGAAGTCACGCGCTTTGCAGAAACGCTCGAGCGCGTGTGCATCGAAACCGTTGAAAGCGGTCAAATGACCAAGGACCTCGCGATCCTGGTCGGCCCCGAGCAGGCGTGGATGACCACCGAGCAGTTCTTCGAGGCGATCGTGAAGAACCTCGAGGCGGCTATGGCCGAGGAGCAACTGGCGAGCGAACCCGCTCGCGCCTGACGCCAAGGCCGATGAAGCGGCCTGGGATACGTCGCAGGATCGGGAATCTGTCGAGCAACCGAACAGCTAGCGGAGCTTTCCGGATCGGCTCGCCCGGCTGAAGCAGCCGGCCGATGATGTTGTCCTGGGCGAGTTTCTGCGCGCCCTGGATGACACGGGTCGGGAAAAGTCGCCGATCCTGCACCTTGTGGAGCAACAGATCGACGTTTGCGCCACCAGCCAGCGGGCCGGCCAAAGCATTCGCCGCCGCAACCGCATCCTGGATGGCGAGATTGATGCCGATCCCTCCGATCGGCGACATCGCGTGGGCGGCATCCCCGATCGCCAGCAATCCCGGACGATACCAGCTCGTGAGCCGATCCAGCTTTACGGTCAGGAGATGAAGGTCGGTGATCTCATCGAGCTCGGTGAGATCGAGGTCCGGCGGCGCCGCGGATGCGACCTCCTCGCGTACCGCATCGATTCCTCGCGCCTGATACTCCGCTGCGGCGCCCTTCGGGATCAGGAAGGCGCATTGCCAATATCCGCCACGGTCGATTAGCACCAGCAGTCGCCCGCGCTCAACATTCCCACGCAGGCCGCCCTTCCCGCCCTTCTTCGCCACGCGAAACCAGAACACATCCATCGGCGCGCCCAGGTCTTCGAGCGGAAGTAGCTGGCGAGCCATCGAAGATCGGCCGTCCGCAGAGATGGTAAGGGGCGCCCTGCACTCGCTTCCGTTCGCTAGGCGAACGCCGCCCACCTTGCCCCGCTCCTCAATGAAGCCGGCAACAGGAGCTTCCATTTTCAGGTTGAAGCCGGGGAACGCCCGCGCCTCATCGCGGAGGAAGTCGAGGAAGTCCCACTGCGGCATCAAGGCGATGAATGGCGCCGGAGTATGGAGATGCGAAAGGTCGCCGATCGCCCACTCACGGCCGGCGATCCGCAGCTCCGCACTGTCGACCTTGTTGAACGGCCGTTTCAGGAAGCGCTGGAGCATCCGAAGTTGATCGAGGATCTCCATCGTCGACGGATGGACCGTGTCACCCCGAAAATCGCGGAAGAAATCGGCATGCTTCTCGAACACCTGCACGCGGCAGCCAGCCCGCGCGAATAGCAGTCCGGTCATCATGCCCGCTGGGCCGCCGCCAACTACGATCAGGTCGAAGTCGGCATCCTGCTTCGCTGACGCCATGGCGTCATCTCGCAGAGCCGGCAAACAGCGGTCAACCCTTGCGCAGCGCGCTCGCTTTGTGTGCGGCCCTTCGTCTGTCTCCACCAGATACTTCGGATTGTCCTTCGAGGCCGCGTCTTCGTGGCCCGTGATCGTCACCCGCTTGGTCACTTTTTCGACGACGTTTCCTCCCGCCGTTCATCCGTGCGAGCTCCAGCTGACGCGATCACCTCCCTTGAATGTCTTCGCCATGGATAACCTCCTGCCCGCAGCAACGTGCCCGACGCTCGCGCGGGTGACAGAATCCACCTCACCTGCTCTAAAGCCCTTATGGCGACGGGAGTGAGTGGCGGGGGAACGGGCCTCAGCGATGCCCTGACCATCTTGGGCGCGGCGGGCATCGTGATCCCCGCCTTCGCGCGGCTCAAGATTAGCCCCATCATCGGTTTCATCCTCGTCGGCATCATCGCCGGCCCCTATGCGCTGGGAGCACTCGCCCCAGCCCACCCGTGGCTGCAGATGATCTCGATCAGCGATCCACATGCGATCGAGCCGTTCGCCGAGCTTGGCATCATCCTATTGCTGTTCTCCGCGGGGCTTCACATCAGCTTCCGGAAGCTGCGGTCGATGCGACGAGCGGTTTTCGGTGTCGGCACAGTCGAACTAACGGGCTGCGCGTTGTTGATCGCCGTGGGTCTGCTGGTTGCTGGAACTCCGATCCAGTCCGCTGCCGCCTTGGGACTAGCCCTTGCTCTGTCGTCGACAGCGCTCGTTCTCCCGATCTCGGGCGTCGATAGCCCGGTCGGCAAGGCCGCCTTCTCGATGCTTCTTCTTGAAGATCTTGCGCTCGTACCGATGATCTTCGCGATCGAGCTCATCGGCGGTCATGCTGACATGCCCGGCCTTCTAAGAACGGCCGGGCTCGGCCTCTTCGTGGTCATAGCCATGCTTGCGATTGGGCGCTTCGCGCTGTCCGGCCTCTTCACACAGGCCGCCCGGACGAAGAATCCCGAGTTATTCCTCGCGATCAGCCTGCTCACGGTCATTCTCGCAAGCCTTGCGACTAGAGCGGTCGGTCTTTCGCCAATCCTCGGCGCTCTGATCGCCGGTATCCTGATCGCCGAGACAGATTATCATGCCGAGGTCGAGGCGATCACCGCGCCGCTTGCAGGTCTGGCGCTCGGCATCTTTCTGATCACTGTCGGCATGCGCATCGATTTGAATGCATTAATCCGTGATTGGCCGATCGTTCTGGGCGCAGCTGCGGCGCTGATGATCGCCAAGGCAGCCGTAACCGCAATCCTCACTCGTGCATCCGGGGTGCGGTCGGCAGTCGCTGTCGAGACTGGCATTCTGATGGCGAGCCCATCCGAGACTAGCTTGATCGTTCTCTCCACGGCCGCGGGCGCGGGCCTCCTGAGTACCGCCGAAGCGGGCTTCTGGACCACTGTGACAGCGCTCGGTCTGACGGTGACTCCGTTGCTCGCCGCCGCAGGACGCAGGATGGGCCGGCAGGTGGAGCATCGCGCTGGAGCACCATCCGAACAGATTTCCAGCGCAGGCCGCACGGTGATCTTCGGCTTCGGGCGTGTCGGCAAAATGGTCGCGGATATGCTGCGCGAACATGATCGACCCTATCTCGCCGTCGACAGCGACGTCGATGGCGTCCGCAAATCCGCGAAAGAAGGCTACGACGTCATCTTTGGTGATGTGTCCCGCCCGGAGCTGGCGGATCGGCTTGAGCTCGGCCACGCGGCTGCCTTAGTGCTGACGATGGACGATCCAGTGCTGGTCGCCCGCATCGTACGCCGGGTGAGGGGCTGGATGCCTAACCTTCCGATCATCGCTCGGGCCCGCGACACCAGCCACGCCGCTCGCCTCTACAAGGCCGGAGCGACTGACGCCGTGCCGGAGACGCTCGAGGCGTCGCTGCAACTCTCCGAAGCGGTTTTGGTCGATACCGGCCTAGCGATGGGTCCAGTCATCGCGTCCATTCACGAGAAACGCAGCCAGCTCCGCGCCGAAATCATGCAGGAAGCGGAGCTGGAGTCCGAACCGAGCCTGGGCCGGAGAAGGTTGCGCGACAGCGCGCCTAGCGGCTCACCGTCACGCTAAGGCCGGCGTCGCCCTGGACCGTGACGGATTGACCTGGCGCGAGAGGTACGGTTTGGGTCAGCTGCACCTCGCGAGAGCCCTCGCCGTTACATGTCAGCAACTTGCTTGGGCGTTGCCAGCGAACGGTAACGTTAACTGAGGGACCGCTCGGAATGTCGTCACGAAGATTCAGGCTCACGTTGAGCGAGTAGCGCTCCTGCGAGCCGTAGTAGCGTTGGCCTGGACAGACGTCCTCCGGTGCTTCGTTGCGGCTCTCCTGATAGCTTGCTCCAGCGTTGCGGTTCACCTTTAAGGTATCGTTGAACAACTGCTTACCGCCCGCAGTGACGCGTACGCGGACCGGAACTGCCGGGACCTGCGTGACATCGGATATGAGCACTCCGTTCCCAACTCTCGATTGGGCTCGGATGATTGGCTGCGGTGGCGACAGCGCCACGGCGATTATTGGAGGAGGTGGCGAGGGCTGCAAGATCAAGCCCGCCTGCGGCGAAACGGCGGCTGCAATAACGAGCGCTACAAACATGGGATCCCCCTGCACGCGATCCGGCGGTGCACCTGTGCGGCAGGGGCGATTAATTTTCCGTAGGTGTGAAAGTCAGAATGCCGGCAGTGTAGGTCGTCTGGGAGGAATTATCACCTGGGTGGCGCTGGCCGTCGTAGACGACGACTTCCTTGAAGTCGAAGGGCGACACGCCTTGCAGGCAAGCAACATTGACGCTGAGCTGGTTCGGGTTCGAGCGCCTCTTGTGATGCGTGTAGATCCCGCAGACGGTGCAGAAATGGTGCTCGGCGGACATGGTGTTGAAGCGATAGGTTGCGAGCTTGTCCTCGCCTGTCGTGATCCGGAAGGCGTCGGGTGTTGAGGTCACCGCTACCGCGCCTCGCATCCGGCAGATCGAGCAGGTGCACCGGCGCGCCGAAGCGAAGCCCTCTGTGAGCGTGACTTCAAACTTTACCGATCCGCAGTGACATGAGCCGCTGATGGAGATTGGCTCGCCCGATGTCGCGATTATCAAGCCGCGACTTTCTGAAGCGCGTCCTTCACTGCTTCGAGAGCTTCTTTCGCCTTCGATCCGTCCGGTCCGCCGCCCTGCGCCATGTCGGGACGGCCACCGCCGCCCTGCCCGCCGAGTGTCGCGACTGCGACCTTGACCAGGTCGACCGCGCTGACTTGGGCCGCGAGGTCATCGGTGACGCCCACGGCGACACTCGCACGGCCATCATTGACGGCGACCAGCGCCCCAATGCCCGATCCGAGACGCTTCTTCATATCATCAACAGCCGCTCGTAAGCCCTTGGGGTCGAAGCCTTCTAGGACCTGGCCGAGGAACTTGTAACCGTTCACATCCTCAGGCGCGGCGACGTCCGATGTCGCAGCCCCACCGCCCATAGCCAATGCCTTCTTTGCCTCGGCAAGCTCGCGCTCGAGGCGCTTACGCTCCTCCACCAAAGACGCGATGCGCGACGGCACTTCATCGGGCGAGCTCTTGAGAGTTGACGCCGCCTCCCGCAGCTTGGCGTCCCGTTGGCTGAGCCATTGCCGCGCTGCTTCGCCCGTCAGCGCTTCAATACGTCGAACGCCTGAGGAGACAGCGCTCTCACTGATGATCTTGAACAGCTGGATATCACCGAGCGCACGGACGTGGGTCCCGCCGCACAATTCTACGGAATAATCGCCATCGCTAAGGCTGCCCATCGATAGGACGCGAACTTCATCGCCATATTTCTCGCCAAATAGAGCCATAGCTCCGGCTGAGATCGCTTCGTCGGGAGTCATCAGACGCGTGGTGACTGCCCCGTTTGCGCGGATTTGAGCATTCACTTCAGCTTCGACGGCATCGATCTCCTCGCGCGTCAGTGCCTTCGGGTGTGAGAAGTCGAAGCGGAAATAGTCCGGAGCAACCAGGCTGCCCTTTTGCGTGACGTGCGTGCCCAGGTGCCGCCGAAGGGCGGCATGAAGCAAGTGTGTCGCGCTGTGATTCGCGCGGACTCGGTCGCGGCGCCGGCTGTCGACCTTCTGTTGAACGGTCTCGCCGACCGTCAGCTCCCCGGCGACGACCTTCGTGCGCAATACGTGGAGCTTGCCCAACGGCTTCCATGTATCCTCAACGTCCCCGACGAACCCCTTGAGTGTAGTTAGCTTTCCGATGTCGCCGGTCTGGCCACCGCTCTCGCCGTAGAAGGGTGTCTGGTTCAGCAGGATTTCGACAATGTCGCCAACCTCGGCATTCTCTACACGCTCGCCGTCTTTGACGATCGCGAGAACGACGCCTTCTCCCTCGTCGCCTGAGTAGCCCGTAAACTCAGTCGCGCCATATTGCTCGGCAAGATCGAACCAGATGTCTTCGCTGGCCTTCGCGCCGGACCCCTTCCAGGCTGCGCGAGCCTTCGTCTTCTGCTCGGCCATGGCGGTGTCGAAGGCGGCCTGATCGACCTTCATGCCCTTCTCGACCAGCGCCTGCTCAGTGAGGTCCAGCGGGAACCCGTAGGTGTCGTAGAGCTTGAACGCGACATCACCGGCAAGCGTCCCCCCTGTCGATAGGCCGCTCGTCGCCTCATCGAGCAGCTTGAGGCCATTCGCCAGCGTCTGACGGAAGCGGGTTTCCTCCTGCTGGAGCGTCGCCTCAATCAACGGCTGGGCCCGGATTAGCTCCGGATAGGCGGCGCCCATTTCGGCGACGAGCGAGGGCACCAGGCGGTACATCAACGGCTCGCGGGCGCCGAGGAGATGCGCGTGGCGCATCGCGCGCCGCATGATGCGCCGAAGCACGTAGCCCCTGCCCTCGTTCGCCGGAAGCACGCCGTCGGCGATGAGAAAGCCAGATGCGCGCAAATGATCGGCGATGATGCGATGGCTGGCAGCGGCATCGGTGGCATTCTTGCCGGTCAGCTCCTCGCTGGCCCGGATCAGCGCCTTGAACGTGTCGGTATCGTAATTGTCGTGGACGCCCTGAAGCACGGCGGCAATGCGCTCGAGGCCCATGCCGGTGTCGATGCTCTTCTTGGGCAGCTCGGAGACGATCTCGCACGCCGCCTGCTCATATTGCATGAAAACGAGGTTCCAGATTTCGACGAAGCGATCGCCGTCCTCGTCCGGGCTTCCAGGCGGACCGCCCGGGATGTGCTCGCCATGGTCGTAGAAGATCTCGGAACAGGGACCGCACGGGCCGTCGTCGCCCATCGCCCAGAAATTATCCTTGGTAGGAATGCGGATGATCCGGCTCTCAGGCAGGCCGGAGATCTTCTTCCAGAGGTCGAAGGCCTCGTCGTCGGTATGATAGACGGTGGCCGTCAGTCGTTCGGCAGAAAGACCCCACTCTTTCGTCAGCAGGTTCCAGGCAAGCTCGATTGCGCGGTCCTTGAAATAGTCGCCGAAGGAGAAATTCCCCAGCATCTCGAAGAAGGTGTGATGCCGAGCGGTGTATCCGACATTGTCGAGGTCGTTGTGCTTGCCACCTGCGCGGACGCACTTCTGCG
>Ga0207644_10002771_pt1 | contig 11281 bp, 5 predicted proteins | sample KBSS73metaG_FD_184326 | JGI IMG/M metagenome (GOLD analysis project Ga0207644, IMG submission 184326) | Switchgrass rhizosphere microbial communities from Kellogg Biological Station, Michigan, USA - KBS S7-3 metaG (SPAdes) (version 2) | ecosystem: Host-associated > Plants > Roots > Rhizosphere >... | reverse complement strand
CGCTGCGGCCGCATCGCGCCCGGCATCTGCGTGCGCCTGTATTCGGAAGCCGAGTACGAGGCGCGGGCCCGCTACACCGATCCCGAGATCCGCCGCGCCGCGCTGGCCGGCGTGATCCTGCGCATGTTGGCGCTGGGCCTGGGCGACATCGAACAGTTCCCGTTCCTCGAACCGCCGGATCCGCGCGCGGTCGCCGACGGCTGGCAGACCTTGGCCGAACTCGGCGCCGTCGACGAGCAACGCAAGCTCACGGCGATTGGTCGCACGATGGCGCGGCTGCCGGTCGACGTGAAGCTCGCGCGCATGCTGGTCGCCGCGCACGCGCATGGCGTGCTGCAGGAGATGCTGGTGATCGCCAGCTTCCTCGGCATCCAGGACCCGCGCGAGCGGCCAGCGGACCAGCGCGCCGCGGCCGACAACGCGCACGCGGCGTTCGCCGACCCGCGCTCGGAATTCATCGGCATCCTCAAGCTGTGGGACGCCTACCGGACCGCGCACGAGGACCTCACCCAGTCGCAGCTGCGCAGGTGGGCCGACACGCACTTCCTCGGCTTCCTGCGGCTGCGCGAATGGCGCGAATTGCATCGGCAATTGAAGCTGCTGTGCGAGGAGCTGGGGTGGGCGAACGGTTTGCCCACTCACGGCGAAGAACAACCGTCATCCCCGCGAAAGCGGGGATCCAAGGACACTCGCTCTTCGGTCAAAGCGGCAACGTCCATGGATCCCCGCCTTCGCGGGGATGACGAAAAAACGCGTCCCGAGGAATCGGCGCGCGATCAGGCCCGGCACGCGGCGCATTCGTACGCCGCCCTCCACCGTGCCCTCATCACCGGCCTGCCGAACCAACTCGGCAACCGCGGTGACCGCGGCCTCTACGACGGCCCGCGCGGACGCAAGTTCCAGTTGTTCCCCGGTTCGCCGCTGGCAAAAAAACCGCCACCGTGGGTGCTGTCCGCACTACTGCTCGACACCGAGCGCGTGTGGGCGCTGACCAATGCCACGATCGAGCCGGACTGGGCGATCGCCGAGCTGCCGCACCTGCTCGCGCGGCGCCACCACGATCCGCACTGGTCGCGTTCGCAGGGCCGCGTGGTCGGCAGCGAGCAGGTGTCGCTGTTCGGTCTGGTGCTCGCGCCGAAACGCCCGGTGCACTACGGCGCGCTGTACCCGGAGGAAAGCCGAGCGATCTTCGCGCGCGAGGCACTGGTGCCGGGCGAGATCAACACGCGCGCGCACTTCCTCGCGCGCAATCTCGCCGCGCTGGCGAGGGCGAAGGAAGAAGAGGCCAAGCAACGTCGCGCCGGCCTCGTCGTCGATGAGGAATGGCAGGCGCAGTGGTACCTCGACCGCCTGCCGCCGCACGTGCACAACGCGCAGGCGCTGGACGCGTGGTACGCGAAGCTGGCGCCGCCGCAGAAGGCTGCGCTCGAATGGTCGCTCGACGACCTGCTGGTCGGCGACACCACCGAGGCAGCGCGCTTCCCGCCGTTCCTGCCGCTGGGCGAAGCGCGGCTCGCGGTGACGTACCGCTTCGAGCCCGGCGCGCCCGATGACGGCATGACCGTGGTCGTGCCGCTGCACCTGCTCAACGCGCTCGATCCCGCGCGGCTGTCGTGGCTGGCGCCCGGGTTCGTCGCGGACAAGGCCGCCGCCCTGATCAAGTCGCTGCCGAAGGCGTTGCGGCGCAACTTCGTGCCGGCGCCGGACTTCGCGCGCGCATTCGTCGAAGCGTTCCCGCAGGCGAGCGCGGATTCACTCGAAGGCGAGTTCGCGCGCTTCCTGCACAAGCTCACCGGCGTGGCACTCGCGGCGACGGACTTCGATCCGATGTCCATCGAGCCGCACCTGCATGCCAACCTGCGGTTGCTCGACCGGGATGGCAAACGCGTGCTCGCCGAGTCGCGCGACCTGGATGCGCTGCGTGCACGCTTCGGCCAACGAGCCGCCGATGCGTTCGCGGCGCGAGCGGCGGAAGGCCTCGCGCAGCAGGGGCTCACGACGTTCCCCGCAACGCCCATTCCGGAAAGCGTGCCAGGTGCCGGCGGCGTGCCCGCGTATCCGGCGCTGCATGACGAGGTGGACAGCGTGTCCCTCTCGGTGCATGCCGACCGCGAGGAAGCTCGCCGCCGCCATCCGCAAGGCGTGCGGCGCCTGCTGCACGTCGCGCTCGCCGACAAGCTCAAGCAGGCGCGCAGGCAGTTGCCGGTGCAGCCGAAGTCGGCGCTGCTGTATGCGGCGATCGAATCGGCGTCGCCACGCGCGGACGCGATCAAGGACAGCGACCGCCTGCGCGCGGACCTCGTCGACGGGGCCTTCGCCGCGCTCACCGCCGAGGGGCTCGGCGGCATCCGCGACGCGCGCGCCTTCGCCGCCCAGCGCGACGACATCGGCAAGGCGTTGTTCCCGGAGGCGATGGCGCGCCTGCAGCAGGCGGAGGCGATCCTCGGCCTCGTCGCCGAGGTGCGCGCGAAGCTGGAGTCGAAGCTGGTCGGCTGGGCCAGCGGCAACATCGACGACATGCGCGCGCAACTCGCAGCGCTCACGCCGCCGGGCTTCCTGCGCGACGTGCCAGCCGACGTCCTCGCCGAATACCCGCGCTACCTGAAGGCGCTGGCCTTGCGCGCCGAGCGCGCGCAGCGCGACCCGATGCGCGACCAGGCCCGCATGCTGGAGATCAAGCCCTTCGCAGACGCTCTCGCGGATGCCGTGGAGCAGGGACGCGACGACGAGGACGCATGGCAGGCGCTGCGCTGGGACCTCGAGGAACTGCGCGTGCAGCTGTTCGCGCAGGAACTCGGCACGCGCGGCGGCGTATCGGCGAAGAAGCTGGCGGCGCGGGTGGCGCAGTTGCGGGGGTGAGTTGCGTCGGCCTTTGACTCCGCAACACAACGCAAAGTCACTGGATCCCCGCCTTCGCGGGATGACGTCCTGGAAGATGCGGACTTTTCTGCCGTCATTCCCGCGAAGGCGGGAATCCAGTGACTTATGGGACGGTCAAAAAGGAAACCATCGATCCCCGCCTGCGCGGGGATGACGCAATGGTGGCCGCGCTGAAGCGCGGGCGTAATCAACGTCCATGGATCCCGCCTGCGCGGGGATGACGGTTTGGATGCGGAGCTTTTTTGCCGTCATTCCCGCGAAGGCGGGAATCCAGTGACTTGGGGTTGTTAAAAAAGGAACGTCCATGGATCCCCGCCTTCGCGGGGATGAAGTTCCGGCAGCCGCGCCTGCTGCGCAGGCGCGGGCCGTCACTTCACTTGATCCGCTTCACCTGGGCGCGGGTGTTGTACTTGCCGACCTTCATGTACCAGGTGTTGCCGACCATCGCCGGCTTGATGTCGACGGCGGGATTGGTCAGGCGCACGCCCGGAAGCTCGGCATCGTCCACCTGCTGCCAGACCTGGCCGTTGTCGAGCGTGTAGGTGTGGTTCTTCTCGAAGCCGCGGAAGTCACCGACCATGTGCGCGTCGATCGGCGTGTCTTCGCCGAAGTGGAAGAAGCCGCGGTTTTCCTGCTTGACCTTTTCGGTCGCCTGCACCGCCGCCGTCTGCGCGGCCTGTTCGGTCTTCTGCGTGATCGTGCGACCGAGCCATGCGTTCAGGTGTGCGAGTTCGTCTGGGCTGAGCTTGTCCAGGCCGGCTGCCTTGAATTCCTCCGGGGTCATCGCCTGCTCGATCGGCGGTGTCTGGCTCTGCGCGAAGGTGGTGGCGGAGCAGGCGAGCAGCAGGGCGAAAGCGAGCGTGCGCAGCACGGGCATGGCGGTCCTCGGCGGGCGTGGTGATGTGCTCATGCTATCCGAGCGCCGCGCGGGGTGTTCGCCGGGCCGCGCGCGGCCTAATGTAGGCGTCCCGCCCCCGATCCGCCTGCCGTGTCGTCCCCCGCGCGCGTCCTGCCCGATTCCCTCGATGCCCTGCTGGCGGCGCCCGCCTGCGTGGCGCTGTCGCCCGCGTTGCGCGAGCGCCTGCAGGAGGGCTTTGTCGACAGCCTCACCACGTTGCGTGACCCGCTGCCGGTGCTCGCCGACACGCTGGCGCTGCTGGCCCAGCTCGACTCCGACGGCGACGTGCTCGCCGCCACGCTGCTGCACGGCGTGCCCGCGCTGCGCGAGCGCCTGCAGCCGTGGCTGGAGCGCGAGCAGCCGGCGGTGGCGGCGTTGCTGGAGGGCCAGCGCGCCGCCACGCAGGTCTGGCAGCTGCACGCGGAGCGCCAGGGACCGGGCAACAGCGAAGGCCTGCGCCGGCTGCTGCTGGCCATCGTCCGCGACCTTCGTGTCGTGCCGATCCTGCTGGCGCGACAACTCGCGCGCCTGCGGCATGCGAATGCACTGCCGCCCGAACAACGCCGCGCGCTCGCGCAGCTGACGCGCGACATCCACGCGCCGCTCGCCAACCGGCTCGGCATCTGGCAGCTGAAATGGGAACTCGAGGACCTCGCGTTCCGCCAGCTCGAACCCGAGACCTACCAGCGCATCGCGCGCCTGCTCGACGACAAGCGCACCGGCCGCGAACGCTACATCGAGGACGTGAAGTCCGCGCTCGGCGCGGCGCTCGCGGAGCAGGGCCTGCACGCCGATGTCGCCGGCCGGCCGAAGCACATCTTCAGCATCTGGAAGAAGATGCAGAAGAAGAACGTGCCGATCAGCGAGCTGTACGACCTGCGGGCCGTGCGCGTGCTCGTCGACGACATCCCGGCCTGCTACGCCGCGCTCGGGGTGGTGCATGCGTTGTGGGCGCCGGTGCCGAGCGAGTTCGACGACTACATCGCGCGGCCCAAGCGCAACGACTACCGTTCGCTGCATACCGCGGTGGTCGGCCCGGAAGGCAAGACGCTGGAAGTGCAGATCCGCACCTTCGACATGCACGCGCAGGCCGAGCTCGGCGTCGCCGCGCACTGGCGCTACAAAGAAGGCCGCGGCGGGCGCTCCGCGTCGGCCGAGGCGGCGATGGACCGCCGCATCGAATGGATGCGCCGCCTGCTCGACACCCACATCGAGCGCGAGGGCGGCGACGACACCCTCGTCGGCGAGTTCGGCAGTGAGCTGGTCGAGGACCGCATTTACGCGCTGACGCCGAAAGGCGAGGTGGTGGACCTGCCGCACGGCGCGACCCCGCTCGACTTCGCCTACTACGTGCACACCGAAGTGGGCCACCGCTGCCGCGGCGCCAAGGTCAACGGCCGCATCGTGCCGCTGGAACACAAGCTCGCTACCGGCGACCGGGTCGAGATCCTCACCGCGAAGACCGGCGAGCCCAAGCGCGACTGGCTGGTCGTTGCGAACGGCTTCCTCGCCAGTCCGCGCTCGCGCGAGAAGGTGCGCAACTGGTTCAACCGGCTCGACCGTACGCGCAACGTGCAGGCTGGGCGCGAGCTGCTGGAGAAAGAACTCAAGCGTCTCGGCTTGCAGCACGTGGATCCGGCGCCGGCGTTGGCGAAGTTCAACGCGGCCACGCTCGAGGACCTGCAGGTGCTGGTCGCGCTCGGCGACGTGGGCGCGCACCAGGTGGCGCGCGTGCTCGCCGAGCACGAGCGCGCGCGCACCGAGCCGCGTGAGGCCGAACCGGCACCGGTGGTGCGCACGTCGCAACGCGGCGTGGCGGCGGCGCCGGGATTCACCGTCGTCGGCCTCGGCAACCTGCTGGCGCAGCCGGCGCGCTGCTGCCAGCCGCTGCCGGGTGAACCGGTCGTGGGCTACCTCACGCGCGGCCGCGGCGTCAGCGTGCATCGCCAGGATTGCGCGACCTTCCTGCGCCTGTCTGCGGGACAGGCGGCGCGCGTGCTGCCGGTGGAATGGGGCCGGCGCGGCAGCGGCGCGGAATCCGACGTGGTGATCGACGCGGTCGACCGCAAATGGCTGCTGAAGGACGTCAGCAACCTGATCGCGCAGGAAGACGCGCACGTGCTCGCGATCCAGAGCGAAGCCCGCAAGGGCGGCCAGGTGCGCCTGCGCCTGCGGCTGCGCGTGGCGGATTTCGGCCAGCTCTCGCGCCTGCTGGCGCGGCTGGACGGCCTGCCGGGGGTGGAGCAGGTCCGTCGCGCGTAGAGGTGGCGCTCACCTGCGGCGTCGCCGGGCCGCTTATCCTCGGGGCATGACCCGTTTCCGTGCGCCGTGGCTTTCGGCCCGCATGGCGCCTCCGCTCGAATGGCCGCGCTGGTTCGCACCCACCGCACTGGCGGTGCTGCTGCTGGCGACGTTGCTGCTCGCCTACCGGCAGCCGCTGGCGAATTGGCTGTGGCCCGATACCGCTGCGCAGGCGCTGCTGACGCAGGCATCGCACGCGCTGGCACAAGGCCGCCTGACGTCCCTTGACGGACGGGGCGCGCGCGAGCTGTACCAGGCCGCGCTCGCCATCGATCCGGATCGCGGCGACGCCCGCGTGGGACTCGCGCACGTCGGCGAAGCCGCGTTGGCCCAGGCGCGGCAGGCCGTCGCGGACGGCCGCTTCACCGAGGCGCACCAGCAGCTGCAACTCGCCCGGGATCTCGCGGTGCCGAGCGCGCAACTCGACGCCGTGTCCGCGCAACTACGCGGGAAGGAAGCGGGGCAGGTCGGCCTGGCCGACCTGCTTGCGCGCGCCGGCGCTGCGCGCAAGGCAGGCCATCTCGACGACGGCCCCGACGCGGCGTTGCCCTTGTACGAACGCGTGCTCGTGCTGCAGCCCGATCGCCTCGAAGCGCTGGAAGGCCGCGAGGATGCCCTCGCCGACCTGTTGCAGCAGGCGCGCAGCGCAGTGCAGCGCGGCGCATACGCCGATGCGTCGACCCTGCTCGCGTCGGCGCGTCGCTACGACCCGGGCCACACCGACCTGCCCGACACCGAGGCGCGCCTCGGCGCCGCGCTGGATCGCGCCCACCGCGATGCGGATGCCGACCTGCACCACGGCCGGCTGGACGAAGCCGCAGCGCGATATCGCGCATTGCTGCAGGTGGACGCGAAGGACGCACGTGCGCAGCGCGGCCTCGAGCACGTCGCCGACGAATGGGCGCGGCGCGCGACGCGCCTGGCCGCCGACTTCCACTTCGATGCCGCCAACGCCGCGCTGGACCAGGCGCGCGCGATCGCGCCGCAGTCGCCCGCCGTGGACGACGCCGCGCGCCGGCTGGCGCGCGCGCGCCAGATGCAGGCGAAAGTCGGTGCGCCGGCCATGCCGGCCGATCGCGCGCGGCGCGTGCGCCAGTTGCTGGCCGAGGCCGCGGCTGCGGAAGCGCGTGGCCAACTGCTGGCGCCGCCGGGTGACAGTGCCTTCGACAAGCTACGCGCCGCGCGCGCGCTGGCCCCGCAGGACCTCGCGGTGGCATCGGCCAGCGTGCACCTGCTGATGGTGTCGCGCGAATGCTTCGAACGCGAACTGCGCGGCAACCGCCTCGTGCACGCGCAGGCCTGCCTCGACGCATGGAACACGCTCGGCGGCGGCGACGCCGCGTCGCGCGCGGCCAAGCAACGCCTGGCCACGCGCTGGCTCGCGGTCGGCGAGGAGCGCCTGGGCGCCGGCGAAGTGATCGGCGCGCAACGCGCCCTCCTCGCCGCGCGCGACCTCGATCCCGCGACGCCGGGGCTCGATGCCTTCGCCGAACGCGTGCGGATGGCGTCGGCGGGGCGCTGATCCGTCAGCTCAGTCGAGCAACGTCCCGCGCACGATCGCTTCGAGCGCACGCGCGCTGTCGCTCCAACCCGGAAGCAGGGGCGGCGTGCATCGTCCCCGCGAAGCGGCGAGACATTCGGCCAGTACTGCAGGCCAGCCGGCCACGTCGTCCGTCAGGAAGCGTGGATAGTCGCCGAGGATTTCGCGGAACACTGGCAGGTCGCGCGCGAACACCGGCAGGCCGTGGCGGGCCGCTTCCACCAGCGGCAGTCCGTACCCCTCGCCGTGCGACAGCGCGAGCAGGGCGGTGCTGCCCGCATACAACGCCTGCAACTCCGCGTCGTCGACGTCCTCGTGCCAGAACATGCGCTGGTCGCGTTCCGGATGTCGTTTGAGCCGCGCCGCGAGTGCGTCGCTCATCCAGCCGCGCCGGCCTGCGATGACGAGGTTGGCATCGACGCCGCTGCGCCAGAGTGCTTCGCAGGCGTCGAGTCCGTCGGCATGTCCCTTGCGCGGTTCGAGCGTGCCGACCATCAGCAAGGTCGGCCGCGCGGCGAGCACCGTGCGCAGGGAGAGTCGCAGCGCGTGGGGGTTGTCCGTTGCATGCGCCGCCGAGCCGAGCGGAAATGCCTGCACCGCCGCGCGTCGCCCGAACTGGCCACCGCCCGGGGCATTCGCATCGAGCCACGAGGTCAGCGCACTCGCGGTCGCGCGCGAGATGCAGGCGAAGCGGTCGGCGAGATACGCCGCGTCGTGCAGCCATCGCGCGTACAGCTCGCCCGTGTGCGGGTGGAAGTACTGGGGCGAGGTCACCGGCAGCAGGTCGTACACGACGAAGCACGTGCGCGTGCCGCCACGTCGCCAGTCCCCGAGCCGCGGGCGTGCCGCCGGCAACGCCTCGAACGACCAGTCGAGGCCGACAAACACATCGTCGTGGCGTGCCATGGCGAATGTGTCGTCGCCGTCGGGCGCGATGGATCCCACGAGCTGGCGCGCGTAGGCGCGGGCGTGGCGGACGTGGCCTGCGTCGAAACGCACCGGTTCGATGCGCACGCCGGCGGGCGGAGCGAGCAGCCACTGGCGCAGGACGTTGCGCACCACCTGCTGGATGCCGGTGCCGAGGTCGCGTCCCGCGATGCCGGTGACGTCCACCAGCCAGCGGCATGCATCCGATCGCGTCCGCGAGGAAACGATCCCGACCGCGACCTGGGCGAGGTCGTCCGGTGTTGCGGTGCCGTCCAGTGCCGCAAGTTCGGCAAGCAGGGCTGACTCGTCGGGTGCGACGTGGGCGTCCGCGTCCGCTCCAGGCGTTGCGACGTCCGGCGGGCCCTCGTCGTACCCTGCCACGCAGAGGACACGCGAGGTGGCGTTCCTGCGCGCATGCAGTGCCTCGAAACCCGCCAAGGCGCGGGTTGCGACGGTCTCCCACGTCATGCCGGCCGCGCGTCGACGCCCGTCGTCGCGCAGCGCCTGCGCGAATCCTGGATCGGTCAGCGCCGCCGTCATGCGTGCGCATAGCTGCCCGGCATCGTCGGGGTCGAACAACGCCTCGGCGCGTCCGACCACTTCCGGCAGGCTGGTTGCATGGCTGCACAGCACCGGTGCGCCGCAGGCCATCGCCTCCAGCGGGGGCAGGCCGAAGCCTTCGAAGCGCGAGGGAAACACGAACAGAGCGCATGTCCCGTACAGCGCCACCAGTTCCTGGTCAGGAACGAAGCCGGGAAGGAGTAGCGCGTCGCGCGGAATCCCGAGCTTCGTCGCAAGCCGCGCGAGTTCGCGCTGTTCCGCTTCGCCCTTGCCGACAAGCACCAGCTGGTGCGCTTCGCGCAGCGCGGGCGGCAGGCGCGCGAACGCCTGCACGAGTGCCGTCACGTTCTTCCGCGGATCGAGGCCACCGTTGTAGAGGACGAACGGCCGGGTGATGCCTTTTGCGAGGACGATGGCGCCCGCGGCTTCCGAAGGTGGACGAAACACGCTGTCGACCGCGCCACCGACCACGACGACGCGATCGCCTTCAAGGTCGAGGCGCTCGATCGCGTCCCGTCGCGTCCATTCGGAGATGGCGAGCAGCAGTTCACAGCCGCGCAGGAACTCCAGTCGGCGGGCGTACCAGTCCCGCGCGGCCGCGTTGGGCAGGTGCAGTACATCGTCATGGAGCGGGATCAGGTCGTAGAGCGTGGCAGCGCTTGCGTACCGCGATGACGACGTGTCCGGAACGATTGCGTCCTCGGTCATGCCCTCGAAGACGCTGGTGTGCCACACGACGTCCGGTTGCAGCGCTTCCTGCGCGTGGCGCATGAGCCGCGCCGCGGCGACGCGTCGCCAGGCGCCCTCGTCGGGACGATGCTCGGCGGTGCCGTAGGGCAGGCGCAGGTAGTGGATCCGTTCGCGCGGAAGCATCGGGGCGAATTCGGCGATCGCCGCATCGCTGCCGTCCTCGTCGAGCGCGGAGTTCAAGGCGAGGTGCACTTCGTGTCCATCGGCTTGCGTGATGAATGCCTTGGCGAGCTCACGCGTGTAACGGCCGATGCCACGATGGCGGCTCTGCGTCTGCGCACCCTGCAGGTCGATGAGCAGCTTCATCGGCGCGACGCCCGTGCGATCGCGTCGGCGAGTGCGCGATGGACCGGAGCGGCATCCTCCGGAAGGTGCGCCGCGTCTATGCGCAGTGGCGACGGCTGGCTGCCCATGCGCGCGAATGCCGAGCGCACGCGTCGGTCGAGCGAGGGGACCCGCTGCAGCAGGGCCGCCAGTCCCCAGCGCAAGCCCGGGTACCGGGCGAACAGTCGACGGATCAGGCTCAGGCCCATCGACTTTCGCCCGTGGGCCGTGGGGCAGGGAAGAGTCGCGCAATGGCCTGCCGCGCGACGACCGTCGAGAAATGCCGCTCGACGTTGGCGAGGCCGCCGTTCGACAGCCGCATCCAGAGGCCAGGATCGCGATAGGCGCGCAACACCGCCTGTCCGAACGCCTCCGCGTCGTCGGCGACGAGCACGTCTTCGCCGTCGCGCAGGTGCATGCCTTCGGCGGCGATCGACGTCGCCACGACCGGCACGCCATGGCTCATGGCCATGTTGACCTTGCCCTTGACGCCGGCGCCGAAGCGCAGCGGCGCGATCGATACCCGACAAGCCGCCAGCAGCGCACCGAGGTCGTCGACGCGGCCGTGTGGCACGACCCGTTCGCGCGTGAGCAGGGCGCGCGCCTCGCGGTTGAGATCGCCGGCCACGTGCAATTGCATCGCCGGGTCCGCGCGCAGCAGCTGCGGCCAGACCGCCTCGAGGAACCAGCGCATGCCGTCGAGGTTGGGCGGATGGCCGAAGCCGCCGATGAACAGCAGGTCGCTGCGGGATTCGAAGTCGCCGTTGCGCCCGTGCACGTCCTGGATGTCGCTCAGCACTTCGATGCGGCTGCCTGGCAGCGCGTCGGCCAGCAGTGCACGTTCGGTTTCGCTCACGACGAGGCACAGGTCGCTGGCGGCGACGAGCTGGAGTTCGCGACGGCGACTGCGCGCGGCGCCACGGTGCAGCCCCGCGCCGCCGAGCGTGCGGGCCGCGCGCTCCTCGCGCAGGAAATGCAGGTCAACGGTGTCGAACACCAGGCGCGCGCCTGGCGCATGCCGGCGCACCAGGTTCTGGTATTGGGCGGCGATCGGCGCGCGGCACAGCATCGCCGCATCGAGCCGCTCGCCATGCGTGCGC
>Ga0207644_10002762_pt1 | contig 11303 bp, 13 predicted proteins | sample KBSS73metaG_FD_184326 | JGI IMG/M metagenome (GOLD analysis project Ga0207644, IMG submission 184326) | Switchgrass rhizosphere microbial communities from Kellogg Biological Station, Michigan, USA - KBS S7-3 metaG (SPAdes) (version 2) | ecosystem: Host-associated > Plants > Roots > Rhizosphere... | reverse complement strand
GCGGTGCGCGGGCTCATTGTCGGCGGGCTCCGCCATGCGCTGGACGAAGAGAGCGGCCGCAGCGCTGCGCGGGAGCAGGCTGCAGCACCGGTGATGTGGACGACCAGCGAAAGCTATCCCCCGGAGCGAGATCTCGAATTCGGTCCGCCTCTCCTTCGCGAGCAACAAACGGTTTTTGAGCCGGCTACTTTTGCGCCGCATGCCCGCGCCGAGCCGGCGGTCGAGCCGGTGCCCAGCTACCCGCTTGGCGTTGCGCGCGGGCAGGTCGCGGCGACCTACATCGTCGCGGAGGCTGAGGACGGGCTGGTGATCGTCGACCAGCATGCCGCCCATGAGCGCCTCGTGCTAGAACGGATGCGCGCCGCTCGGGAAGGCGGATCGGTCGCGCGCCAGGCGCTGCTGATCCCCGAGGTCGTCGAGCTCGACGAACCGGACTGCGACCGGCTCGAAGGCTCTGCGTCGGACCTCGGCGACATGGGGCTGGAGGTCGAGCGATTCGGTCCGACCGCGATGCTGGTCCGGGCCTTCCCGGCGGCGCTCGGCAAGACCGACATTGCCGGGCTGCTCATCGACCTTGCCGCCGAAATCGCCGAGCTGGGCGGGCCCCTCAGCCTTCGCGACAAGCTCGATCATGTCGCCGCGACCATCGCCTGCCACGGCTCGGTCCGTGCAGGTCGCGTGCTTTCGGTGGCCGAGATGAATGCGCTTCTGCGCGAGATGGAGGTTACGCCGCGCTCGGGGCAGTGCAACCACGGCCGCCCGACCTGGGTGAAGCTCGGGCACGGCGAGATCGAAAAATTGTTCGGCCGGAAGTAAGCCCCGCTTGATGCTTTATCTGATCGTCTTCCTCGGCGCCGGGATCGGCGGCGCGCTCCGCCACGGGGTCAACGTCGGTGCTGTCCGGCTGTGGGGCTTTGGATTTCCCTACGGCACGCTCGTGGTGAACGTGCTCGGCTCGTTCCTGATGGGCCTTCTCGCCGGCTATTTCGCCTTCCGCCCCGGCATCGCTCAGCATGCGCGGCTGTTCCTCACCACTGGCATCTTGGGTGGCTTCACGACCTTCTCGGCTTTCAGCCTCGACACGGCCTTGCTGGTCGAGCGCCACGCTTATGGTCTGGCAGCCGGCTATGCGGTCGGTTCGGTCGCGGCCAGCATCTCGGCATTGTTTCTGGGGCTGGCAGTGTTTAGGGGCACCGGCCAGTTACCATGAACATCGATCTCATCCCCACGGGCGACAATCCGCCTGAAAGCATCAACGTCGTCATCGAAGTGCCCGTCGGCGGCGAGCCTGTGAAGTACGAATTCGATAAGAAGTCGGGCGCCCTGTTCGTCGATCGCATCCTCCACACGCCGATGCGCTATCCGGCCAATTACGGCTTCGTGCCCCATACCTTGTCGCCCGATGGCGACCCCCTCGACGCGATGGTAATCGCGCGCTCGCCTTTCGTCCCAGGCTGCGTTGTCCGTGCCCGGCCGATCGGCGTCCTTAATCTCGAGGATGAGCATGGCGGCGACGAGAAGCTGATCTGCGTGCCGATCGACACGACCTTTCCTTATTACGCCGACGTTGGCGAGCGGCAGGACCTGCCCTCGATCGTGCTCCAACAGATCGAGCATTTTTTCACTCACTATAAGGACCTCGAGGCCGACAAGTGGGTCCGCGTCGGCAAGTGGGGCGACGCTGCCGACGCCCGCCGGATCCTGCTCGAAGCAATCGAACGTGCGAAGGAAAAAGTCGCCGAGACCGCCTGATTCTGTTAGTGCTCTGCGCATCCACGAAGGGAGGCGCGTCATGGCCGACGAGGATCGCATTTATTTCGCTCAGCGCGCGGCAGAGGAGCAGGAGCTCGCCTCGGCAGCAAGCGACCCTGGCGTCGCCGATGCGCACCGCAAGATGCAGCGCGCCTATCTCGAGCGTGCCAGCGTTGGCGAACGGCACGAAACTCGTCAGGAAATCATCGGCTGATCAGTTCTCGGCGTCGCTGAGGCGCTCGTAAGTTTCCTCGATCAGCGTCTCGCGATTGTCGCGCCGCGCATTCTCCAGCCGCGCGTAGCTGCTCGATTCCTCTTCCCTAAGCTCGCCGGCGAAGCGGCCGGCGCGAACTTCCGCCAGCACCTCGGCCATTCGCGCGCGGACGCTCTCGTCGACGATGCGACGGCCGCCTAGCAGCGCGCCGAGCTCCGCGGTGTTCGAGATGACGTCGCGCATGCCCGCGATCCCGCGCTCCTCGATCAGGTCGGCGAGCAGCTTCAGTTCCCCGACGCATTCGAGATAGGCGAGCTCGGGCGATATGCCGCCCGTAACCAGCGTCTCGAACCCGGCGATCAGCAGTTCCGGGACGGCGCCCCACACCACCGCCTGCTCGTTGAACAGATCGGCCTCGGCCTCCTCGGCGAAGCTCGATGCGATCAGGCCGGCCCGGCCGCAGCCAATGGCGCGTCCGTAGGCGAGGGCGATTTGCTTCGCGTTGCCCGTCGCGTTGCGCTCGACCGCCCAGACCGCGATCATGCCCTTGCCCTCGGTGTATAACGAACGAAGTGCCGTTCCCGGGCCCTTGGGCGCGATCATGAAGACGTCGAGGTCGGTGCGTGGATCGATGAAGCCGAAGCGCACCGACAGGCCATGGCTGAAGCCGAGCGCGGCGCCGTTACGAAGCCTCGGTTCGATTTCGCGATACAGCGCGGCGTGGATCTCGTCGGGCGCGAGCATCATCACCACGTCCGCAGACGCGACCGCATCCTCGACCAGCGCCGTCGTCAGTCCGGCGCTTTCGGCTTCGAACGTGCTGCCCGAGCCGCCGCGCAGGCCGACGACCACGTCGATGCCGCTGTCGTGGAGGTTGAGCGCCTGCGCCCGGCCCTGATTGCCATAGCCGAGGATGGCGACGCGCTTGCCGGCGAGCGCCGAAGGGTCGATCTCGGAGTCTCGGATCAGGTCCATCGCGCGGGCCCTAGCTATTCCCTCCGACGAGAGCCAGCGCTTCGCCCAGCCGATCCATGTCGAGCGGCTCTTGGAAGCGCGGCCAATCGGCCGGCGGCTGGTGCGCGAACCAGGTGTACTGGCGTTTGGCGTAGCGCCGTGTCGCCTGCCGCCCAGCAGCGATCACGTCGTCGAGCGTGGCACTGCCCAGCAGATAGTCCGACAGTTCACGCACCCCGATCGCCCGCATCACCGGAAGGTTGGGATTGAGTTTGCGCGCCAGCAGCGCCTCCACCTCGCTCACCGCGCCTTCGTCGATCATGCGCGCGAAGCGCTCGTCGCACCTTGCGTAAAGCCATTTGCGCGGCGGCAGCAGGATCAGCGGCCGCAGTTCGACATTGTCCGCGATGCCGCCTTCGCGCTGCTCCTGCCATTCACCGAGCGTACGCCCAGTCGACAGTATTACTTCCAGTGCGCGATTGACCCGTGCCGTGTCGGCCGGCTTCAGCCGCTCGGCGGCCTTCGCGTCAAACGTGCGGAGCTTCAGATAATTGTCGGCGACGTCGGCATCGCGGACCCGCGCGCGAATCTCGGGGTCGATCGCTGGCACCGGCGCGATACCGTAGAGCAGGGTCCTGAGATAAAGCCCGGTACCGCCGGCGAGGATCGGCGTTCGCCGACTTGCGTGAACCTCCTCGACTTCCCGCCGTGCCAGCGACGCCCAGTCGGCAGCGGAGCAGGGCAGGGCGCCGTCCTGGACTCCGTACAGCCGGTGCTCGACCTTTTGAGTCTCATTCGCAGTCGGAGCAGCGCTGAGAATCTTGAGGTCGCGGTAGATTTGCGCGCTATCGGCGTTGACGATCACTCCATTGATTTGCTCAGCAAGCGCCAGGGCCAATGCCGACTTGCCGCTGGCGGTTGGCCCGGCGATGACGATTAGAGGAGGCTTTGGCGAAGGCATGGCGACGGCGACGCTGATAGCAGCGGGACGGCTCGATGATAGGCTGCTCGACCGCGTCCTCGGTCTGCTACGCGAGCTGGATCCGGCCGCGGCCTTTCTGCGGTGGGTCGACGAAGGGGACGCCGCCGACCTCGCCTTCTCGGGAAAGGCGCGTGACGCACGCTGGGCGCTCGACGGACTCGAGGGCGTCGACATTGTCGTCCAGCCCGACGAGCCGCGCTGGAAGCGGTTGCTCGTGGCCGATATGGATTCGACCGTCATTGGCCAGGAATGCATCGACGAGCTCGCGGATTATGCCGGCCTCAAGGACAAGGTCGCGCGGATTACCGAGCGGGCGATGCAGGGCGAGCTCGACTTTCCCGGCGCCCTTCGTGAGCGGGTCCGCCTGCTAGCCGGCCTCGACGAGCGCGAGCTCAAGCGCTGCCTCGACGAGCGCGTACGCCTCACCGCGGGCGCGGAAACTTTGGTACAGACTATGCGCGCGGGCGGCGCGAGCTGCCTCCTCGTATCGGGCGGCTTCCTGTCTTTTGCCGAGCCGGTCGCGCGTACCGTCGGCTTCGACCGCGTCCGCGCCAATCGCCTGGTCTTCGCCGGCGGCAAGCTGTCGGGCGAGGTCGGCGACCCGATCGTCGATGCGATGACCAAGCGCGAGGCACTGATGGAGACTCGCGAGCAGCTCGGACTCAGGCGAGAGGATGTCCTCGCGATCGGCGACGGCGCCAACGACAAGCTGATGATCGAGGAAGCCGGCCTCGGAATCGCTTTCCGCGCCAAGCCGGCTTTGGTGGAGGTCGCCGACGGCGAGCTTCGCCATCATGGGCTCGACGCTCTGCTGTGGGTGCAGGGCGTTCGCCGCCGCGACTGGTTCCGGCGCTAGCTCAGCGGGCAGGGACGGGGAAGCAGGGCACGCCGATCGCGCCGCACGCCGCAGCGGCGGCTGCCTTGCTCGCGAATGGGCCGACCTGCAGCCGGGTGACCGGGCCGCTGGCGATATAATAAGGACTGCGTCCCGACAGCGCTGCCTTGCCGGCGACGCGCTGGTACAGCGCTTCGGCGCCTCCCCGCTGCGAGAATGCACCAAGCTGGATTCGCCAGTTGCCGCCCATTGACTGCGCCATCACACGCGCGGGCGAAGGCGGAGCGACCGGGAGCCGGTTTTCCCTGGAGGTCGACGACTTCAATACTGGGGGATTCGCGGTCGCCACTCTCACCGGCTTGGGCTTGGCTGCTGGGGGAGGCCCCTGTTTCGGCTTCGGCACTGCCAGCGCCATCGCTTTCTGGCGATCCGCAGCCGGCATTAGCTGGTTGAGCTGGGCGAGCGTTTCCTGGGCAGGCGCCAGTCCCTGTCCAGCGGCACGGCTGACATAGGAGTAGCCGCGGATTCGGTCCTGCGTGACGCCGTCGCCGTTGTAGAGCGCGGTGCCGTAGACGAGCATTGCTCGTGGCTCGCCCTGATCCGCGGCCTGCTTCAGCCATTTGAGGCCCGCGGCGCGGTCGCCGTTCTGGAAAGTTAGCAGCCCCAGCGTTGTCTGCGCGTCGAGATGGCCGCTCCGCGCCGCGCGCTCAAACCAGATTTTCGCTGCCGCGAGGTCCAGCGGAACGCCGCGGCCAAGGCGATAGGCCTGGCCTAGATTGAACTGCGCGTCGGCGTCGCCGCCTTCCGCAAGCGGCCGCCAGATCGACACCGCATGCGGATAATCGGACCTTTGCCAAGCCTCGATGCCCGCCTTCACGGACTGCGCTTGAAGCGGCCCGGCCGCCACGGCCGCCAGCAATGCGACAACTAAGTATTTGGGACTCATGCCTTAACCCACCCTCGCATTTCCTTAGCCGACAGCTTGGCAACCGCAAACAGGGTCGTGTCGATGTTAACCAGATTTTAGAGGCTCCAATGCCACTCCGCTTGCTGAACTGACGTCAAATTCTACGCGAGGGGAAAAGCATGCGCGTCCTGGCAATGGCATCGCAGAAGGGCGGGTCGGGTAAGACGACCCTGTCCGGACATCTTGCGGTGCAGGCCCAGCTCTCGGGGGCGGGCCCGGTCTGCCTGATCGACATCGACCCGCAAGGGAGCCTCGCCGATTGGTGGAACGAGCGCGAAGCGGACATGCCCGCTTTCGCCCAGACCACGGTCGCTCGTCTTGCCTCCGACCTGGAGGTGCTTCGCCAGCAGGGCTTCCGTCTTGCGGTCATCGACACGCCTCCGGCAATCACTATGGCGATCCAGAGCGTCATCGCCGTTGCCGAGCTGATCGTCATCCCGACCCGCCCGAGCCCGCACGACCTTCGCGCCGTCGGCGCCACGGTCGACCTTTGCGACCGCGCCGGCAAGCCGCTCATCTTCGTCGTCAACGCCGCGACGCCCAAGGCCAAGATCACCTACGAAGCCGCTGTCGCCCTCTCCCAGCACGGCACCGTCGCTCCGGTCACCGTCCACCACCGCACCGATTTTGCCGCCTCGATGATCGACGGCCGCACGGTGATGGAAATCGATCCGGGTGGCCGCTCGGCCAAGGAAGTGACCGAGCTGTGGGAGTATATTTCGGACCGTCTCGAAAAGAATTTTCGCCGCACCGTGTTCGCTGCTCCCGGCGCTCAGCAAGGTGTCGCCGCTCAGAGCCCGCGCCCGGTCGGTGGCTTCGGCCGCCGCGTCGTCGGTCAGTAAGGGGGCGTAGTGGTGCCCACCGAAGCAAAGCCTTTCGCTTCTCTTTCCTCCGGCCTGCTCGCTCGCAAGGGCGCAGCGCGCCCGGCCATGCGCCCGCAGGGTTTTTCCCAGGGCAGCAACGGCCTCGAGGACCTGGGCTGGAACGACATGGGCTTCGAGCCGCCCAAGGCGGCCGAAGCGCCCCGCGACGAAGACCATGATGCCTTTGGCGAGGACGTCGTCGAGCATCCGCGTGCTCATCCGACGGGCCTGACCCCGGTCGGCTCGCCGGTCCATGACCAGCAGGCCGAGATCGTCGAGCGCTTCGCGGACGAGTCGGATGATGCCGGTGAGGACGAGATCGACGAAACCGCCGAGCTCCTAGATCTCGCAGCGGAAGTCGAACTCGCAGCCGAACCGAAAACGGAAGAGGCGCCCGCGCCGTCGCCGATCAAGGTCAAGTCCTTCGTCTCCAAGCCGGCCGTCGTCGCGACCGTGCCCGTGCCGGCCCCGCGCCGCGCGCCGCGCGCCCGCGTTGCGGCTGGAAGCAAAGGCAAGGCGGCGTTCACGCTCCGCCTCGATCCAAACCGTCATCTCAAGCTGAGGCTCGCATGCGCTGTGGACGGGCGCTCCGCGCAACAGCTTGTGACCGACGCGCTCGACCAGTTGCTCGAGCGCATGCCCGATCTCGACGGGCTGGCCGATAAGGCAAAACGTGGGGGTAACACCAATGAACAAGTCGCTTCGTAGCGGTTCCGCTGCCTCGATCGTCGTTCTCGCCTCAATGATCGCCGGTTGCGCGGCGCCTCAGGCAAGCTCCGGCGCGGCCACGAGCTTTGGCGGCAAGGTCGGCGATGTCGGCCTCGCGACGCGCGCTCAGATCGCGCTCAACGCCAACAAGGTCCCCGAGGCCATCCAGCTCGCCGAGCAGGCGGTCGCCAAGGCGCCGACCGATGCCGGCTTCCGCGCGTTGCTCGGCAATGCCTATTACGCCGGTGGCCGCTTCCACTCGGCCGAAACCGCCTTCAAGGACTCGCTGAGCCTCTATCCGAACCAGGCGCAGGTGATGCTGAAGCTCGCCCTGGTCCAGGTCGCACTGGGCAAGAAGAGTGATGCTGTAGCGACGCTCAACGTCGCCCGCCCAGCGCTCGGTGAATCCAACTACGGTCTGGCCCTGGCGCTCGCTGGCAACACCAACGAGGCCATCCGAGTTCTCGAGCCGGCGGCTCGCGGGGACAACGCTGACGCCACCGTTCGCCAGAACCTGGCCTTGGTCTATGCCTTCGCCGGAAACTGGGACAATGCCCGCGCTATTGCCGCGCAAGACGTTCCGGCCAGCCAGCTCGACACACGCATTCATCAGTGGATGGCGCTAGCTTCGCCCAAGACGCCGGCCGAGCAGGTTGCTGCGCTGACCGGCGTGACTCCGGCCGCAGTCGACGCCGGCCAGCCTGTCAGGCTCGCGCTGAACCACACCGACACGCAGTTCGCGGAGGCTCCGGCCCCAGTCGTTGCACCCAAGGCGGCTGAGCCGACTCCGGCGTCGGCGCCGGTGGCTGTTGCCGCCGCGCCGGCTGCAACTCCGGTCCCGGTCGTCGTCGCGTCCGTGCCCCCGGCTCCGCCGCCGGTGCGCTCCACGCTCGCTACTTTGGCGGCCACCGCCGTCTCGGAAGCCAAGGCCGTGTTCGCCGCAGTCATGCCGCACAGCAACGCTCCGGCCGCCAAGCCGAAGCCGCGCGTCACCCTTGCTGCAGCACCGCGCCGCGGCAATTCGCCAGCCGTGGTCCAGCTGGGCGCTTATGGCTCGCCCGACCGTGTGCTTGCCGCCTGGAACGGCACCGCGAAGAAATATGGCGCGCTCAAGGCCTACATGCCGATGAGCGCCAAGTTCGCGAGCCCGAAGGGCGTCTTCTACCGCTTGTCGGTCCGCGGCTTCGCCAGCGATGCCGAAGCACGCAACATGTGCATGTCGCTTCGTCGCCAGGGTGGAAGCTGCTTCGTCCGCAACGTCGCGGGCGATGCGCCGGTCAATATCGCGATGCGCTAACGCGCGCCGCCGCCGACCACCAGTTCAAGGCAGGCCATACGGGTCGCAACACCCATTTCGACCTGGAGCGTGATCAGTGATCGCTCCGGGTCGTCGGCAACCGAACTTTCGATCTCGACACCGCGGTTCATCGGGCCGGGGTGCATCACGACGGCCCCCGGTGCTGCGGTCGCAAGCCGGTCGTGCGTCAAGCCGTAGCGGCCCAGATATTCACCCGGCGCGTCGTTCAGATCCTCCTCAAGCCGCTCTCGCTGGACCCTCAGCATCATCACCACATCGGCGCCTGCGATCGCGTCGTCGATCGAGAGGCCGTCGGGTGCGAGCCCTGGCGGCCCGGCGAGCCTGACCTCAGCGCCCAGGCGAGGCAGCAGCTTTGCGTTCGACCGGGCGACGCGGCTGTGGCGGATGTCGCCGCAGATCGCCACCGTCAGGCCCTCGATCACGCCAAAACGGTGTCGGATGGACGCGGCATCGAGCAAGGCCTGGGTCGGGTGCTCGTTGGTGCCGTCGCCGGCGTTGAGCACCGGCGCGTCCATGATCCGCGCGACGGCGTCCGGCGCGCCATTCTCCCGGTGGCGGATGACCAAAGCATCGGGGCGCATTGCGTTCAGCGTCCGCGCGGTATCCTCCAGCGTCTCGCCTTTCTGGACCGAGCTTCGCTCGACCGACAGTGAGATGGCCGAAGCACCGAGCCGATGCGCCGCGGTCGCGAACGACATCGCGGTGCGCGTCGAGTTCTCGTAGAACAGGTTGAAGACGATCTTGCCGTGAAGCCGCTCGGCCGAACGCCGCCCGCGGTTGCCGGCGAAGAAGGACGCAGCGCGGTCCAGGATCGTTGCGATCTCGCCGTCGCTCAGCGCGTCGATGGAAAGGATGTCCACGAAGCCGTTGCTTATTGCGGGCTTGGCAGATTGGCCAGCGCGTCGATCGCGCCCTGCAGGATATGCGCGGCAGCCAGGGCGTCGATCTTCTCGGCGCGGCGAGCGCGGCTGACGTCGGCCTCGACCATTGCCCGCTCGACCGCCTGCGTCGACCAGCGCTCGTCCCACAGCAGCAGCGGCAGGTTCAACGGCGCGAGGTTGCGCGCAAAGGCGCGCACCGATTGCGTCCTCGGACTGTCGGTGCCGTCCATGCTAAGCGGCAGGCCGACGACTAGCCCGACGACATGCTCGCGTGCGATGAAAGCCTGGATCTGTTCGAGGTCCTTTGTGAACTTCGTGCGGCGGACCGTCAGGGACGGGCCGGCAAAGTGCCAGCCGGCATCGCAGATGGCGAGCCCGATGGTCTTCGTGCCGACGTCGAGCCCGGCCAGCTTGCCGCCGTTGGGCAGCGCGGCCGCATAGTCGCTCGTGTCGCTTGTGATCAGCGATGCCACGCTGCCAGCCTTCGCTCCGCGTCGCGCCGCACCGCACCCCAGAAGAGTGCATAGTCGTAGGCATGGTAATTATTGCCCGGCAGCACGAACGACCCGAGCTGCTGCGGCATCCCATCGATGATCAGCAGGCCCTTGTCGCAATGTGCGCCGACCGCGCCGGATTGAAGGCTGGCGCTCCGCATGTCCGCGGTCGGGATCAAAGTCCCGGGATTGTCCGCCGCTGCCGCCGCTCCGTCCTTCACACCGCTGATTGGGTTGACGCACAAAGTGTCCTCGCGTCGCCGCTCGCCGCCGTTGAAGCCGCGCGTCTTCTGCCACTGGTCGAAAATGAAATCGGGGTTGGCCGGCTCGCCGAATGTCATCCACGACAGGATGCAGCCGGTCTCGTCCGGCGCTGTGCAGGCGGGCATGCCTAGCGCCTCGAGGTCGCTCGCGGTGCTGATCGGCCATCCGACGACATAGGCTGCGACGATGCGCTTCGCGATCGGCGTGCCCGCGATCTTCTCCTTGAACAGCCGTTCGAGCTGAAGCGCGCCCTGGCTGTGCGCGGCGACAATGATTGGGCTATCCGCCGGCGCTTCCCTCACGAACTGGTCGAAGGCGGCCGCGACATCCGAATATGCGACATCCAGCGCGTGTTGCGCATCGTCGCTCTTGAGCAGGAAGGCGCCATAGGCCGCCTGGCGGTAACGCGGCGCCCAGATCTTCCCCGTTCCGTTGAATGCGCTCGCCTGGCTTTGCATGAACAACTGGGTTCGGAACTCTGTCTCGCCGCCGGGCTGCAGCGGCGCGTTCCAGCGGTCGGTCTCGAGATAAGTCGTCGGGTGGATGTAGAAGACTGACGCTTTGCCCGTCGTGGCGGATTCGATCCCGTCCGGAAGCCAGTCCGCCGCACTGGCATCGCCCGGCCGCGCCAGCCAGCTCGACTCCTGCGTATAATCCGGACCGCCTCCTGCCTTGGCGGGCTCGAAATGGCCTTTTGGCACGGCCTGTTCGACCAGCACGCGCCCGCCCCACTGGTAGACGGCGAAGGCGCCCGCGACGACCAGCAGGGTGAGGACAACGATGCAACCAAGGAAGCGGCGGGCGAACATGGCTCGCGGCGGTTAGGGGAGGGACTTTGCGCGGGCAAGGCGGTTGAAGGCTTAGGAACGCGCCGCTATCCGCCCTCCCATCATGTCAGTGACGAACGAACAGGTGCGCCACATTGCCAAGCTCGCGCGCATCGCGATGAGCGACGAGGAGATCGAGCGCCTCGCGCCTGAGCTCAACAATATCCTCGGCTGGGTCGAGCAGCTTGGCGAGGTCAACACCGACGGCGTCGAGCCGCTGACCGCGGTGATCGACCAGAAGCTT
>Ga0207644_10002760_pt1 | contig 11308 bp, 7 predicted proteins | sample KBSS73metaG_FD_184326 | JGI IMG/M metagenome (GOLD analysis project Ga0207644, IMG submission 184326) | Switchgrass rhizosphere microbial communities from Kellogg Biological Station, Michigan, USA - KBS S7-3 metaG (SPAdes) (version 2) | ecosystem: Host-associated > Plants > Roots > Rhizosphere >... | reverse complement strand
AGTCGCAAGGGATGCCGACCGTGCACTACAACATGGGCGGCATCCCTTGCGACTATAACGGCCGGGTGATGACCATTGGCGCCGACGGCAATCCCGAGACGGTGGTCGAGGGACTGTTCGCGGTCGGCGAGGCGGCGTGCGTGTCGGTGCACGGCGCGAACCGCCTGGGCTCGAACTCGCTGATCGACCTTGTCGTGTTCGGCCGCGCCACGGGCCTCTACCTCAAGGACAACATCAAGCCGGGCGAAGCCAACCCCGATCTGCCAAAGGACTCGGCCGATCTCGCGCTCACCCGCCTCGATCACTTCCGCCATGCCAAGGGCGGCTCGCCGACGGCGCAGGTCCGCACAGACATGCAGCGCGCCATGTCGCAGCACGCGGCGGTGTTCCGCAACGACGAGCTGATGGCTGAGGGCAAGGCCAAGCTGGCCGACACGTACAAGCGGATGGAGGACATTGCCGTCTCCGACCGTGGCCTGATCTGGAACTCGGACCTAGTCGAGACCATGGAGCTCGACAACCTGATCAGCCAGGCGACCGTCACGTTGCACGGCGCGCACAACCGCAAGGAAAGCCGCGGCGCGCACGCGCACGAGGATTTCCCCAACCGCGACGATGCCAACTGGATGAAGCACACCGCCGCCTGGTTCAACGGGTGGGGTGGCAAGGGCGGCGAGGTCAAGATCGACTACCGTCCAGTGCACGAATTCACGCTGACCGACGACGTCGAGTACATCAAGCCCAAGGCGCGCGTGTACTGATGCCGCGGCGGGTTGCCGCCCTGGCGCCGGGATGGGCTCTCGCCGTCCCGGCCCAGGCGGTGTCCACTCCTGAGAACGCGCGGGCCTAAACCACGGCGCGCGATCCGCGCTTTTGCGATCTTCATCGATAAGCAAGCGGTTCGTCCTATCGCCAGGGCATGAGTGAACCAGCCCCATCCGCCCATCAGGAGCGGCATCAGTTCCACGCGCTGGACCTGATGCGGGGGCTAGCGGCGATCTTCGTGGTGGCGCAGCATCTCGACGGGCCGCTGTACAAGATGGTGTTCGGCAGCCACTTGGCGGTCGACCTGTTCTTCATGATGAGCGGCTTCGTTCTGGAGCATGCCTATGGCGACCGCCTCCGCCATGGGATGAGCCTCAAGGCCTTCATGAAGGCCCGTGTCGTCCGGCTCTACCCGCTCTACATCCTCGGCTCCGCCTTCGGCGCACTGGTGCTGCTGCGCGAGACGGCGTGGCCGGTGGTGCTGGCGAATGTCGTCTTCGCCGCCGCCTTCGTTCCCGCGCCACCGGGCGTGTCCGCAGACGGGTTCAACGTCTTTCCTCTGAACTACCCAGCCTGGTCCCTCTTCTGGGAGCTGGTCGCCAACGCGCTCTACGGCTTCGTGGCGGCGCGGCTGACCCCACGGCTCCTGGGAGCGATCCTGTTGCTTGGCGCAGTGCTGCTGGTCGTCGGCGCGGTCGCCTTCAACGGCCTCGACGGCGGCGCCAATTGCAACACCTTCGTCCTCGGGGCTCTGCGCGTGGTGTACGGGTTCTTCGCGGGCGTGGTGGTGTATCGCATCTGGGCTAGCGCGCGGTGGCCCCGCTTCCGGGTTTCGCCGTGGGCGGCGGCCGCCATCCTCATGGCTGTGTTCATGGCGCGCCGCTGGCACTTCGCGGCGGCCTACGACGTGTCTGCAGCGCTGATCGTGTTTCCGCTGCTCGTGTTCGCCGCCGCGAGGGGGGAGGGTGGGCCCCGGACCAACCGGATCTGCACGACCCTGGGAGCCCTATCCTATCCGCTCTACGCCCTCCATGGCGCCTTCACCCCGATCGTTGCCTGGCGCGAGAGCCTGGCCGTCACGCACTCCTGGATCGCCATCCCCTTCGACGGCGCGTTCATCGCCGCGATGCTGGTCCTGGCCATGGTGGCAGAGCGGTTTTACGATCGCCCGCTCCGCCGCGCCGCTGGCAAGGGAAGGCTCGGACTGCGATCCGCCCGCCCGGGTCTTCCCATCTGAGCCCCGCCGCCTAGCTCGTCTTGCGCAGCTCTTCTGGCTTGTGCGCGGCGATCTTGCCTGACTTGTCGCTCTTCACGATGTACTCGGGATTGTCCTTGGACGCCGCGACTTTGTGGCCCTTGATCTGGGTCGGCGTGGTCTGCTTCTTCTCGACGGTGCCATGGGTCTTGCCCTGGCTGGTACCCCACTCGACCTTGTCGCCCTTTTTCAGTGTCTTGGTCATCGCTGTGTTCCTTTCGCCAAGGGCAACCCTGGCGGCAGCGCCACCGTTCCGGCGCTGCCCGAAGGGACACGAGCTTGCCCGTCATGCGCGAGGCCCCGTCTCGGAACGTCCGCCGATGACAAGGGGCTTGCGTTCAGCCCTGCTTTGATGTTTACAAGCGTAGTCGATTACACCTGTAGTCAAGGGAAGCGGAGCCGCGTTGATGTCGAGCACCATCGATCAGCCCGAACGGATCTCGGAGGCCGAACATGCCGTGATGGAGGTCCTGTGGGAGCAGGCGCCGCTCACGGCCTCCGAAGTGTGCGACAAGGTCTGCGATCAGCGCGGGTGGAGCCTGGCGACGGTCAAGACCTTGCTGTCGCGCCTGGTCGGCAAGCAGGCGGTCGAGACCGAGCCGGATGGCAAGCGCTTCCTCTACACGCCGCGAATCGCGCGAGAGGCTTACGTCGGCACAGAAAGTCGCCGCCTGGTCGACCGTCTGTTCGGAGGCCGCGCTGCGCCCCTCTTCGCGCATCTGGCCGAGGCGCAAGCGCTGACCGATGCCGATATCGCGGAAATCGAGGCTCTGCTGAAGGAGTTGAAGTCATGATCGCGTGGCTGACCGACACTCTGGTGATGACCGGCGCCTTGATGGCGCTGATCCTGCTCGTGCGCCGCCCGGTCGGCCGTTGGTTCGGTCCCGGCGCGGCCTATGCCCTGTGGGCGCTGCCGATGATCCGGCTGCTGCTGCCCCCGCTCGTGTTGCCTCAGGCGGTGGCGGTCACCCGCGCCGCGCAAGTCTTCGCGCCCGAGATGGAGCCCGTCACGCAAGTGCTTCCGGTGACGAGGGAGGTGGCGATGCCGATCGCGGCCGCCGGGTCGGAACCTGCCTTGGTCATCCCTTGGACGACGATCCTCGTCACTGTCTGGCTGACAGGCGCGGCGCTATTCCTGATGCTGCGGATCGTCGCTTATCGTCGGATGCGTGCCGAGCTGCTGCGCCAGGCCCACGTCGTCGGCCATGCGGGCAAGGTGCGGATCGTCGAGAGCGTGGCGGTCGATGCGCCGGTGGCGTTCGGCGTGCTCGATCGGGTGGTCGCGCTGCCGCGAGGCTTCCTGGCTGGCGTGGATTCCGACACCTCGGACTTCGCCATCACCCACGAGCTCGAACACCACGCGGGCAACGACCTGATCGCCAACATGGCGGTGCAGCCGCTGTTTGCACTGCACTGGTTCAACCCGCTCGCCTGGGCCGCGTGGCGTGCAATGCGCAGCGACCAGGAAGCGGCGTGCGACTGCCGGGTCATGGCGGGCCGGACGCGTCGTGAGCGGGAGCGCTACGGACGGCTCATCGCCTCCTTCGCCGCCGGCTCGCGTTTCGCGCTCGCCGCGCCGATGGCCGGGCCGCTCAAGGGCGACAAGCCGATCATCCACCGCCTCAAGGCGCTGGTTCGCAACGAAGTGCCCGAGCGGCATCGGCTTGTCGGCCGCACGCTGTTCGCGCTTTCGGTCCTCGCGGTGCCGCTGACCGCGACGGTGACTTACGCCGCGGTGGAAACGCCCGAGGCCCCCGAGCCGCCTGAGGTACGTCAGCTGCCGCAGGCACCGGTCGCTCCGCTTGCGCCCGAAGCCGCGTCGCAGGAGATCCCGGAAACGCCCGAGACTCCCGAGACGCCTCATGTTCCCGACGCGCCACGAAGCCCCGCCGTCCCGGCGCCGCCCGTGCACGCGCATGTCCAGGAGGCCACTGCCTTGGCGATCCGTAGCGAAGCGGATGCCGAAGCGGCGCGGTCGGAGGCGCAGAGCGCGGCGCAGAACGCGCAACGCCTCGCCGACAATGCCGATCGTATGGCGGCCGAGGCGCTGCGGCGCGCACCGAGGGTCGAACAGACGGTCTCGCGCGACGGGAAAGTGCAGACGATCCGTATCGTCAGCCGCGACGAGAGTGGCGAACGCACTGTCACCCGCACGATGGTGATCGACGCGAGTTGCCCGGCCGACCGGCAACCTCCGGCACCGCCGGCAAGGCAGGGGGCGTCGGTGCAGACGCGGGTCTGCACGGGCGCGCCGGACACGTCCCGCCACGTCGCCATGGCGCTCGCGAAAGCCCGAGCTGCCGTCGCGGCAAACAGGCACATGCCCGCGGACGTGCGCGCCGATGTCCTCGCCGACCTCGACGATGAGATCGCCGACGCACAGGCCGACGATGATTAGAGTTTGTCCGTTTGCAGCGGAATCGGCACCGGCCCACGCCCCCACCCGACCTCCCATAGGGTACACTCGTTGGGAGGTCGGGTGGGGGCGTGGGCCGGCGTCGCTTAAACAGGACAGACTCTAAGTCACGGTTTCAGGGGCTCGGCCGTTGTCGCGGTCGCCGCATCGCCGCCGAGCACGCGGTATAGCGTGACCCGATTGCTGGCGAGGGCCAGTTCCGTCGCGATTTGCGAGCGCTGCGCGCTGTAGAGGCTGCGCTGGGCATCGAGGCTCGATAGGAAGCTCTGCACGCCGTAGCGGTAGGTCGCGTCGGTCAGCCGAGCGGTATCGGCGGCGGCGGCGGTGTTGGCCCGCGCCGCGCGCAGCCGTTCGCCGAGCGTGCCCTGATCGGCCAGAGCGTCGGAGACCTCCCGGAAGGCGGTCTGAACCGCACGCTCGTAGTTGGCGAGAGCCGCGTCGCGCTGCGCCTCGCTCACGTCGACGTTGGCGCGCCGGCCGCCGGCGTTGAAGATCGAGTACGACGCGTTGCCTCCGGCGGACCAGCGGAACGAGCCGCTGTCGAACAGCGCCGAGAGGGCGTTGCTGGCAAAGCCGAGCAGGCCGGTCAGCGAGATCGAAGGGAACAGTTGCGCCCGGGCGACGCCGATGTCGGCGTTGGCGGCGCGCAGCTGGTACTCGGCCTCGACCACGTCCGGGCGGCGCAGGAGCACTTGCGAGCTGGTGCCCGAGGGCAGCACGGCGAGCGCGCCGGTGACGTCGGCGACGCTGGCCGGCAGCAGCGCCGTGTCGAAGTCGGCGCCCACGAGCAGGCGAATGGCGTTGACGTCCTGCGCCAGCGCCGCCTGCTGGGTGGCGACGTCGCCGCGCGCGGTTTCCAGCACTTGTTCGGCCTGGCGCAGATCGGTGCGCGGAGAGATGCCGCCACGCAGGCGTGCCCCGGTCAGCTCGACGCTGCGCTGAGCGTTCTTGGCAGTGTCCTGGGCGATGCCGAGCAGTTCCCGGTCGGCGCCATACTGCGCCCAGGCTTGTGCGAGGTCGGCGATGAGCCCGAGCCGCACGGTGCGTGCAGCGGCCTCGGTCGCCAGAGCGGTGTTGCGCTGCGCTTCCGTGGCGTTGGCGTACTTGCCGAAGAAATCGAGCTCGAAGCTCGAGATGCTTCCCTGGAGCGAATAGGACCAGCCCTTGCGCGATACGGTCACACCGTTGCCAGCACCTCCGGTCCCGCCACCACCGCCGACGCCGCCCGTCCCGGTGCTGGTGGTCGATGTGCCGTTGTCCGAGTAGCTCGCCCCCCCGGTCACGCCGATTTGCGGGAACTGGTCGGCTCGGATCACGCGGACCTGGGCGCGGGAGGCGGCGAGGTTCGCCGCGGCGACCCGCAAGTCGCGGTTGTTGGCCAGCGCGCCTGTGATCAGCTGTTGCAGCCGGGGATCGCGGAAAATCTCGGTGTACGAGACGGTCGGCAGATTTGCTTCGCTTTGAGCGAGGTAGGCGTCTCCCACCGGCCAGCTGGGCGGCACCGGCGGCACCGGCGTCTGGTAGTGGGGCGCCAGCGAGCAAGCGGCGAGGGCGAGTGACAACGCCGACGTGAGGGCCGATGTAAGGGCAAGCCGCTTCATGCCGGCGATCCCTCCTGCGCAGTGGCCGCGGGATCGGTCTTGCGGCCGAAGCGGCGCCGGACGGCCTTCAACCCGTCGCGCACGCCGCGGCGCACGAGCACGAAGAACAGCGGGATGTAGAACACCGCCAGGATCGTCGCGGTCAGCATTCCGCCGACCACGGCCGTGCCGATCGCGATGCGGCTGTTGGCGCCGGCTCCCGTCGCGATGGCGAGCGGCAGCACGCCGAAGATGAAGGCGAAGCTGGTCATCAGGATCGGCCGCAGACGGATGCGAGCCGCTTCGAGCGCCGCATCGATCACGCGCTTGCCCTGCCTTTCGGCCTGTTCGGCGAACTCGATCATGAGAATGGCGTTCTTGGCCGCGAGGCCCATCGTGGTGAGCAGGCCGATCTGCAGGTAGACGTCGTTCTCCAGCCCGCGCAGGGTCACCGCGATAATGGCGCCCACAAGGCCGAGCGGGATCACCAGCAGCACCGCCACCGGAATCGACCAGCTCTCGTACAGCGCGGCAAGGCACAGGAACACGACCACCAGCGACAGCGCATAGAGCAGCGGCGCTTGGCCGGAGCTCAGGCGTTCCTGATAGGACGACCCGGCCCAGGCGACGGCAGTGCCGGGGATCTTGCCGGCCAGCTGCTCCATGATGTCCATCGCCGTTCCCGAGCTGATGCCCGGCGAGGCCTGGCCCGAGAACTCGTACGAGGGCACGCCGTTGAAGCGCGAGGTGGTGCTGGGCGCGGTGGACCAACCGGTGCGGGCGAAGGCGGAGAAGGGCGACATGCTGCCCGTGCTGGAGCGCACGTACCACTGCGCGAGATCCTCGGGCCGGGTGCGGAACGGCGCGTCGCCTTGTACGTAGACTCGCTTGACGCGGCCCTTGTCGATGAAGTCGTTCACGTAGGAGCCGCCCCATGCGGTCGCCAGTGTGCTGTTCACGTCGCTGGGATTGAGGCCATACGCCGTCAGGCGCTGAGTATCGAGATTGACGTCGAGCGTCGAAATGTCGGGCAGGTCGCTGAGGCGCACGCCGGTGAGGCGCTGGTCCGCCGTCGCCATGGCCAGCAGCTTGTCGCGCGCGGCGGCGAACTGCTCGCGGCTCATGCCGCTGACGTTCTGCAGCTCCATGGTGAAGCCCGCCGAAGCGCCGAGGCCACGCACGGCAGGCGGGACCAGCGCGAAGACCTGCGCGTCGCGCAGGACCGGGAACGAGTGGGAAGCGCGCTGGACGATGGCGTCGGCGTTGTTCTCCTTGCCGGAGCGGTCCTTGAAGTCGGTCAGCTTCACGAAGCCTTGGCCCGTGTTCTGTCCCGTCGCTCCTTGGCCGCCGCCCGCGACCGTGAACATTCCCTCGACGTTGCCCTTTTCCTTGGTGAGGAAGTAGCGCTCGATGGATTCCTGCACCTTCTCGGTGCGGGTGAGCACGGCGCCGGCAGGAAGGCGGAACTGAATCGCGACGGTGCCCTGGTCCTCGTTGGGCAGGAAGCCGCTGGGCAGGCGGAAAAACAGCAGCGCCATGATCGCAAGGACGCCGGCGTAGATCGCCAGGAACAGCCACTTGCGGTCGATCACGCGGCTCACGGCGTTGGCGTAGCGATTGGTGGTCCGTTCGAAGCCACGGTTGAACTTGTCGCGAAAGCCATGAACCCGCCGTTCGAGGCCGGGGAAGCGGCGTGCCAGACGGCCCGGCTCGGCATTCTCCTCCTTGGCCTTGAGCAGCGTGGCGGTGAGCGCCGGGCTGAGGATCAGGGCGACCAGCACCGAAAGGATCATCGCGGTGATGATCGTCAGCGAGAACTGGCGGTAGATGACCCCGGTCGAACCCCCGAAGAAGGCCATCGGCAGGAACACCGCCGACAGCACCAGCGCGATGGCCACGAGCGCGACCTGGAGCTCGGCCATCGACTGGATCGTCGCCTCGCGCGGGGTCATGCCTGGATTTTCCTCGAGCAGACGCTCGACGTTCTCGACGACGACGATGGCATCGTCGACCAGCAGGCCGATCGCGAGGACGAGGCCGAACAGAGTCAAAGTATTGACCGAGAAACCGGCGATATAGAACACCGCGAAGGTGCCGAGCAGCACAACCGGCACGGCGATGGTGGGGATCAGCGTCGCGCGCCAGCTTTGGAGGAACACGAACATCACGACCACGACCAGGGCGATCGCCTCGATCAGCGCCTTCTCGACTTCCTCGACCGACAGCTTGATGAAGTCTGTGGAGTCGTTGCCGTAGATGTAGCGCAGGCCATCGGGCATCTGCTTGGCGAGCACCTGCATCTGCTGCTTGACCGCCTCGGCCGTGCGCAAGGCGTCGGCGCCCGGAGAAAGCGAGATCGAGATGCCCGCTCCCGGGTGGCCGTTGACGCGGCTGACGATCCCGTAGTTGTCCGCTCCGATCTCCACGCGGGCGACATCGCCTACGGTCACGCTGGAGCCGTCGGTCAGCGTCTTGAGGACGATCGCGCGGAACTGCTCGGGCGTCTGCAGCCGTGACTGGGCCGTCACCGTGGCGTTGAGCGCCTGCTCGGCCGGAGCGGGCACGCCGCCGACTTCGCCAGCGGCAACTTCGGTGTTCTGGGCGCGCACGGCGGTGATCACGTCACTGGGCATCAGCCCGACACCGGCAAGCTTGCGCGGGTCGAGCCAGATGCGCATCGCGTGCGGCGCGCCGAAGACGTTGACCTCGCCCACGCCATCGACGCGCGAAAGCGGGTCCTGGATGTTGGATGCCAGGTAATCGGACACGTCCTGGTTCGAGCGCGTGTCGGTCTCGTCGTAGACCGCCACCAGCATCAGCTGATCCGGGTTCGACTTGGTGACGCGAACGCCCTGCTCCTGCACTTGCTGGGGCAGGCGGGCGATCGCGGCCTGGATCTGGTTTTGGACCTGGACCTGGGCGATGTCGGGATCGGTGCCCTTGACGAAAGTGGCGCTGATCGTGGCGCGCCCGCGGTTCGAGGACTGCGACGTGAAATAGAGCAGCCCGTCGATGCCGGCGAGCTGTTGCTCCAGGATCTGGGTGACGCTGTTCTCGATCGCTTCGGCAGACGCGCCGGGATAGCTTGCCGAAACATTGACCTGGGTCGGCGCGATGTCGGGGTATTGCTCGTTGGGGAGCGACAACAGCGCACCGACGCCCGCCAGCATCACGATGATCGCGATGACCCAGGCGAAGATCGGCCGATCGATGAATATCTTAGACATGGGCGGCTCAGGCGCCCTGCTTCGCGGCGCCCGACGCCGAGGCTCCGCCGGCACCCGGCTTGCCTCGCGGCGCGCGCGTGGGATCCTGCGGCGCATTGGCGGGCACGGGGACGATCGGCGCGTTCTGCTTGAGGCCGTTCAGCCCTTGCACGATCACCTTGTCCCCGCGGGCTAGGCCGGAAGTGACGACCCAGTTGGTGCCCATCGCCCGCGTGGCGTTGATCTTGCGGCGGATCGCCTTGTTGCCGGGGCCCACGAGCATCACGTAGGCCGAGCCGTCGAAATCGTGCTGCACCGCCTGCTGCGGCACCAGGAAGGCGTTGGAATCGATCGCCTGGGTGAAGACCGCGTTCACGAACATGCCGGGCAGCAGCAGGTTCTGCGGGTTGGGGAAGCGCGCCCGCAGAGTGACGGTGCCGGTATCCTGGTTCACGGTGACTTCGGAGAACTGCACGGTGCCGGGCAGCGGATAGTCGCTACCGTCCTCGAGCTTGAGCGTCACTTGCGTGCTTCCCGCACCGTACCCGCCCTGGCGCAGCTTGCGGCGCATGGCGGTGAGGTCGGCGGCGGATTGCTGCATGTCGACGTACATCGGGTCGGTGCGCTGGATGATCGCCAGCGGCGTCTCCTGGGTCGCGCCGGCGAGGCCGCCTGCGGTCACCAGCGCGCGGCCGATGCGGCCGCTGATCGGCGCGGGCACGGTGGTGAAGCGCAAGTTGATGCGTGCCGTTTCCAGCGCCGCGCGGTTCTGCGCCACGCTGGCGCGGGCGACGCGCGCCTGGGCCGCGACGTCGGTGTAGTCCTGCTTGGCCACCGCTTCCATTGCGGCGAGCGGGCGATAGCGGTCGGCCTTGGCGACCGCGGCGGAGGCGCTGGCCTGCGCGCTGGCGAGGTTGGCCTGCGCCTGGTTCACGGCGGCGCGGTAGAGGCTGGGGTCGATTTCGAACAGCGGCTGTCCGGCGCGTACATAGCCGCCCTCGGTGAACAGCCGGCGGCGGATGAGGCCGGTGACTTGCGGGCGCACTTCGCTGGTCTCGAAGGCGACGGTACGCCCGCCGAGAGTCACCGGCTCCGGCACGGCGGTGGGCGCGACGACGACGAAGCCGACTTGCGGCGGCGGGCGTTGGCCCTTTTCGTTCCCCGACTTGCCGCAACCCGCCAGCAGCGCGGTCGCGATCAGCGCGAGGCCCGTCAGGGCCGGGGAGGGGGTCGTCCATCCCCGCCCAGCTTGGGTCAGTCTCGATGTCAAAACAGGCGCCTTGGTCAAATATCCGGGCATGCCTATCGGATCGATTTTTCGCGCCCGCAAGGACGCAAATCTCAAATGCGACACTTTGACAAAATTCCTGCACTTTGGGGCTAATGCGCGCGCGGGAATGAGAGGTGGCGCGTGCGAGCCATTCCCTTCGTTCAGCGAGTTGGCTGAACCACCGGCGAGGAGGTGAAGATCACTGATCGCGACTCCGACTTGGCCGGCGGGGCCGGAGCGGCCGTGGGCTCGTCGGATACCGTCTTGTCGGGCTCGATCCGCGGCGCGTGGCTGGCCTCGGCGGCTTCGATGGCCTTGTATCGCACGACCACGCCTTCGTCCGCCGGAGCCGCCGGCCAGCGGCAGCCGCGCGCCGCGCCCACGCCTTTGAGGAACGCGCGCCGGGCAATGCCGGCCTGGATCGCCGCGGCGAGTTCCCGATCGCTGCGGTTGGCGCCGGAGATCTCGCGGATCAGGCTGCGGAACGGAATGAAGGTCCCCACCGCCCACTGCGCGATCCGGCCTTTGCTGAAGCGGCTGCGCGTTGCTTGCGGCAAGTCCAGGTCGGGGCCGAGCACTCGGTCGAACTCCTTAACGGCGCCCGCCAGTTGGCGGCAGCCCTGTAGGCCCTGGAGTGAATAGGGCCGCTCCTGCGCTTCGGCGAGGAGCGCGGGAATGCCGGAGCGACCGATGTTGAGATCGGTCATGGGCGTCTTGGCGACATCGACGATGTCCGGTTCACGGTTCGTGACGGACCGCTCGGGCTCCGGCTCTCGTGCCACCGCCGGCACGGAGCCAAGAAGCAGGAGAGCTGTC
>Ga0207644_10002757_pt1 | contig 11316 bp, 6 predicted proteins | sample KBSS73metaG_FD_184326 | JGI IMG/M metagenome (GOLD analysis project Ga0207644, IMG submission 184326) | Switchgrass rhizosphere microbial communities from Kellogg Biological Station, Michigan, USA - KBS S7-3 metaG (SPAdes) (version 2) | ecosystem: Host-associated > Plants > Roots > Rhizosphere >... | reverse complement strand
CGAGCCGCGGCCGTGGAATGCCGAAGCGTCCATAGAGATCGCGTGCGACGATGCGCCCCGTCTCGACCACAAGCTCGGTCGACAGATGTGCAAAGATCTGGCGCAGCGGCAGGTGAATCGTCACCGGCACCACCGCAAGCTCGGGCGACCACAGCATCATCACCGGCCGCAGCCGCTTGCCGGTGGCCTCCTGCGCGAGCGTTGCCAAAAATTCCGTCTGCCCCGGCTCGGCGAAGCCCCAGCTGTAGAGGACATTCTTTGCCACCGGGCTGGTGGCGACGGCGGCGGCCGCGCCGGACAGCACGTCGGCGACGGCGCGGCGCAATGACGCGATTGCCGCCGGCGCGCTCGACCGGTCGGGACGGCCCGGCTCCGCGGTCACCGCGACATCGAGGTTGACCACTGGCAGGGCAGACGGAAAGGCTGCGGCCGCCGCGTCCGGCGTCACTGTGGCAATCGGGATTTCAAGGCCGAGCCCTCCGGCGCGCCCGCGGATGAAATCCGGGTCAGCGACCAGATAAAATCTCGGTAGATCGAGTTCGGCCCGCCGGCGCCAGACCGCAAGGGCAAGCTCGGGGCCGATCCCGGCGGGCTCGCCGAGCGTCAATGCCAGAGGCTGCACGTCTTCGCTTCTGTCCCCGCCTACTTGTTGTCTTCGCTCATCTTGTATTCGATCAGCGCCGCGCGCCGCAAATTGTCGAGATAGCGCTTGGCCTGCGCGCCGAACTTCTCCTGGAACATCTGATCGCGAATCTCCCGCATCTCTGGCGTATCGGTCTTGGTCTCCTTCTTGGCGCAAACGGCAAACATCTGCACCCCCTCGGCCGTCGTCTCCGGCGGCGTCAGGTGGCCTACGGCCGTACCGTCGAGGATGTCGCGCAATTGCTGCGGCAGGTCGGCAGAGAATTTCGAGATCTGATCCCGCACGGCGACTTCCCGGATCGCGCGAGCAAACGGGATGCCGTCGCTGCAGTTCTCGAAACGCGTGCGCAGGGCGTCGGCGTCGCGCTTGCGCGCCTCGTAGGCAGCCTCGGGCGAGCCCCGAGGCACGATGAAGACGACCGGCGACATGATGTACTCGTATCCGATGTCCTCCTTCTTGTCGCTCTTGTGCAGCTCGAGTTGCGCTTCGACGTCCTTGTCCCTGATTTCCAGGCTCGCCTTGTAACGGCCGCGCACCAGCGTGGTCCACGCGAGTTGCGCACGCAGATGCCGCTTGAAGGTGTCGGCGCTCGCACCGGCGCCCGTCAATGCCTGGGTCAGCCTCTGCGCGTCGGCGCCCATGCGGCGCGCGGCGCCGGCGAAAGCCTTGTCAACCTCCGCATCGGGAATTTCGATGCCGAAGCGCCTGGCCTCGTTCACTTCCAGCATTTCGTTGATCAGGCTGTTGAGCACTTCCTTGCGCGTCGGCACCTTTTTTGTGCTCAGCTGCATGAACTTGGCGCGATGGTCAACGTCGAGAGAGGTGATCGGCTGGCCGTTGACAAAGGCGACGACCTGCTGCGACCGCGCCGTGCTGGAGATGCCGAGCACGATCACGGCGGCGAGCATGATCGCCATGAGATTCCCGCGGCGGCTGCCGGCCGGCGTGTGCAGCATCAGCTCTTGCTCCCTGGACGGCGGCACGCCGCCGCCCGCTCCTCCAGTTCTTCACGCGCTGGCGACAATGGATGGCACCGGTTGCGCAGCATGGCTCAGTATCCGAGGCCCACCGGACTTATGGCATCTGGTCCCAGCGTGCGCAAACTCAACTGCAGCACAAAGGAGTTGTTCTGGAACGCCGCCGGGATTCCGGTGTAGGTGAAGTACGAGTAGTAGTTGAACGAGAACAATAGACAATCATCGACATAGCCAACGCCGAGCCGGGTCTGGTCGAACTGCCCCGCGGCCAGGTTGTAGCGGGCGGCACCGATCAGCACCCAGTTCTGCGTCACCTTGAACGAGGCGCCGGCGAGAATTTCCTCGCGCCGGTCGAGGAACCCGATCTCAGGTTGCTGGGCGTAGTCGCCGTACAACAACTGCAGCGTCCAGCGCTCGAAATTGGCGCGGCCCTCAAGCTCGAGGCGCTGGGGCGTGAATGTCTGCTGGTCGAAGCGGCCGCGCCCAGCCAGGGAGAAGATCTGGTTCGGCTGATAGGTAACGCTGCCGACGTAGTCCGAAGCCCTCTTGTCGAGGCCGCTCTCCAGTCCGGTGTTGCTGATATCGACAGCCGAATAGGAGTTCAATCCGAAGAGCTGATAGGATTCACCGAACAGCATGGTGAGGGAGCCCGCCCGGTTCACCTGGGCGGTATACTGCAGACCGGCATTGATACGGCCGCCGCCTTCGGCGCGGTCCCAGCCGGAAAACTTGTCGATCGAAAACAGGTTGGCGGTGCTGAACACCAGGTTCTGCGCGTCTTCATTGGGGAACTTCCCGATCTCCGTCTCATTCGGCCGCAGAATAAGCTGCGCGATCGGCTCGACTATCTGCGTGCCCCAAGGCTCTACGTCCACGAACGGATAGCGATATTCAGCGCCGGCGGCCGGCATGAAGCGTGCGGGCTCGGTTTGTCCGGTCGGGATGTAGTTCGACATCCCCGGCGCATTCTGCGCTTCGAGCGATGCGATGTCGCCGCGCACCCGAAGGAACGGGGTGATCACCTGCCCGTTGTTCGTGTACAGGGTGCGTCTCCAGTCCACGTCCGCGGATGTACGCGTATATGTGCCTGCAATTCCGCGCAGGAGGCAGTTATTCGGCGTGAGGACGGCCGGGTTGTTGGACACGCACAGATTCTGATTGGCGGCCCCTTGGGTGACGGCGTTGAATTCCGCGTCCTGGCGCGTGAGGCTCGTGAGGTTGACTTTGTAGCTCAGCTCGCCGTCGAACACCGGCTGCGGCAGGACGCTGGAATAGTCGAGCACCGGGTGAATGATCGGAATCTGCTTCTGGTTGTCGAGTTCCGAGAACCCGTAATAGTAGATCGTGCGTATGTCGAAGTAGCTGCGCTCGCCGGCGCCGGCGAGATAGAGCTGCGACACTCCCTCCGAGGCGACCCCGGTGCGGAACGGGTCGAATGATCCGGTGAACTGCGAGAGCGAGTAATCGAACAGGAACTGGGTGTCGGTCATCAGCAGCCCAGTCCATCCCCACACCCATTTGTCGTTCAGCGCGAACTGGCCGGCAGTCTGGATGGCGCCGCGGAAGGTACCGGCGGTCGGGCTGTTTGGGCCGTCGCGGCCGGCAAAATAACCCGGGTCGGCCTGGAAGATGCCGGCGGCTTTGATGGAGTATGAGCCCTCGATCAGCCGTTGGCGCCAGTCGGCTTCGACCAGTGGCCCCTGCTTCGTGGTCACGTTGGTCGAGAGGGTCAGATCGTAGCTCGGCGCGACCGCCCAGAAATACGGGATCCTGAGGCCGAATCCGTATTGGGAGGTGTGACTGACCGTCGGAAACAAAAAGCCGCTCTTACGCTTTACGGTGGGGTCGGGCGCCGACATGAACGGCACATAGGCGAGCGGCATGCCGAAGAATTCGATGCGGGCGTCCTCGAAGTACAGCATCTTCTCGCCCTGATCGTGAATGATCCGGGCGGCGCGGACCTGCCAGAGCGGCGGCTTCTTCGGGTCGTCCAAGCAGGGCAGGCAGGCGGTGTACACGCCGTTCTGCAGGACAGTGTAATTGCCACTGGTGCGATCGGCGCGTGACGCGGCAAAGCGCGTATCCTCGACGGTCTCGAGCCGCAATGAATCGACAAATCCGTCGCGATAGTCGTCGGTGAGATCGATGAGCTGTCCGTAGGTGATCTTGCCGTCGGGCTCGGTCAGCCTGACGTTGCCTTGCGCACGTAGGCGCTTGGATTTCTGGTCGTAAATGAGTTCATCCGCCTCGATGCTGGCGCCGTGGTAGTAGGCCTGGACGCTGCCGACGGCGGCGACGGTATTGTTGGTGTAGTCGTATTTGATCTCGCTCGCCTGCACGAGCATCGGCCCGTCGGCTGCGGGCGCCGGCGGCTTCGTCTGCGCCGGACGTTTCGGGAAGGTCAGAAGGTTGCGGATCGCATCCTGCGCCAGGGAGCGCTCGGAAGTGACGACAAGAGTCGCAGCGCACAGCACCAGCGCAACGCACAGCGTCGCGCCCGCGCGAACGGGGCCACGGAAGCCGCGGCAGAAACGGCCCGTCCGATACGCCACTTACCCGTCCTCCTGGTACAACAACGCAACAAATCCAGTCAGACTTCCGACCAGCACCGGAATCCACGCCGCCATGGCCGGCGAGAGGAGTTCCGACTTGCTCATGTCCTCCGTGATCTTCGACAGGACGAATAGCAGAAAACCGGCGGAGATGCCGCTAAGCACCATCTTCTGCACGCCGCCGAAACGGAAGAAACGCAGGCTGACCGAGGCTGCTAGCATGACCATGGCGGCGAGCAGGAAGGGACGCGCCAACAGCTGCTGGTATTGCAGCCGGTAACCCGCCGCCCCGAGGCCGGCGCGATCGGCCAGCTCGATGTAGGAGGGGAGCTGCCAGAACGGCACCGTTTCGGGCGTGGCGAAGCTCTCGCGTACTTGCTCAAGCGTCAAGGTGGTGGGGAGCCGGTAGGTGTCCTCAATCGTCGGCGGACTGCCGCTCACATAGATCCGCACGTCTTCCAGCCGCCAAAAGCCATCTTCAAGGTTGGCGCTCTTGGCCTCGATCCGCTCCCGATAGTGACCGGCAGCGTCGAAAGTGTAGACGCTGACACTGCCAAGCTGAGCGCCCTGCTGGCGGCTCGCTTTGGCGTTGATGATGGCCGCTCCCTGTGGGCTCCTTTGGCGCACCCAGAAGCCGCTCGTATTCTCGTGTAGCGCCGAGTTGGGAAGCTCGCCCAGCATCTCGGCTTCGAGCCGCTTGGAGCGCTCGTGCAAGACCGCGGCGACGGGATTGTAGAGCGTGGTTGCCACCGCCCCGAACACGAACGCGGCAATCATCGCCGGCGCCACGAACTGCCACGCGGAAACGCCGGCAGCGCGGGCGACGACCAGTTCGAGGCGTCGGGAGAGCGTGAGGTAGCATGACATCGCGCCGACCAGCACGGTGAACGGCATGATGCGCTCGGTGAGCTGGGGGACGCGAAAGAGGGAGATCTTGGCGAGGATCCACGCCGTTGCATTGGCCCAGTCGGCGCCCCGGCGCATGAGCTCGACGTAGTCGATCATGGCCGCAAGCGCGACCACGCCAATAAAGGAACCGACCACGGAGTTGAGGAAGCGCAATCCGAAATAGCGGGAGAGGGTGCCGGTGATCATCGGGCCACTCCTCAGCTCGCCATTGCGCGCGATACGCGCTCGGTCACTGCAGTCGCGAGCCTGGAGATCGCCGCGGCAGGCTCGACCGCCCGGCCACGCGAGATCTGCAGCAGTCCGGCAATGATGGCGCCGAAGAGCGCGATATATTGCACGGCGAGAATGGAAGGTACGCGCACGCCGACAATGATGCTGACGAAACCGAGGAGACGCAGCAGCGCGATAGTTCCCATCATGCCCAAGCCGGCCAGCGCACGGCTTTGCCTCGTGGTCTGCGGCGGGCCGAGGAAAGCGTAGGCAACGATGATGAACGCGAGCGGGTAGAGGGGGGTCGCGAGACGATCGTTGAGCTCCGAGCGATACTGTTCCGGCTGCGCCACATAGACCGCGTCGTCCGCCCGCGGCCACATCAGCTCCCAGAGGTATTTTTCGCGCGCGGTGTAGACGATGTTTTGCGTCCCGCCGCTGAACTTCGACAGGTCGAATGCGTACTGATCGAAAGTCACGATGCGCGGGTCGCGCTGGCCGGCTTCGAGCCGCTGGATGCTGCCGCCTTGGAAGACCAGGAACGAGCCGTGGTCGTTTTTGACGATCTCGCCCTGCTCGGCGAGATAGGTGGCGTGTTCGCGCGGATCGCGGCGGTCATCGACGAATATGCCGACGAGAAGGCCGTTCGGCTTCCGGTCGGCAATGTGAAAGGTGAGGTTGCCGCCAATGGTCGTAAAGCGGCCGGGCTGCACGATATTGGTGAGAATGTCGGCGCGGACCTGTGACGCCCATTCGCGGAGCGCACGCAGGCTGCGCGGCGAGCCCCAGGCGGCAATCACCGAGACCAGGAGCGATACGACCAGCGCCGCTGCGAGGAACGGCCGCAACAGCCGCCAGGGCGATACCCCGGCGGCATTCATCACGATGATCTCGGAATCGGAACCAAGCTTGTTGAGCACATGCGCCGAGGCCATGACCAGCGCGATCGGCGCTATCATCATCACCAATAGGGGGATGATCAGCCCGGTGATCTCGACGAAGACGAGGAGCGTCTGGCGCTGGCTCGTGATCAGGTCGAAGTCGCGCATCGCCTGCGTGAACCAGAGCACGACGGTCAGGCTGACGAGGATAAGGACGAACGCACCCATCGTGGTGCGAAAGATATAGCGACCGATCGACCCCATCGGATTGGACTTCCCCGCGGCGGCCACCCCTGACCGCCCGCCCGACGCCGGTTGCCCGGCGAAGCGCTCTCCCAATGCGGCTGTTTTGTGCTTTCACAAAATGGCCTCGCCAAGGCAAAGCTATTGAACTTCCACAGCAAAGGGTTAATGCACTCATGCCAAGTGGGCAGGCCGTCGACCTGCCTCGCTTTCACCACAAGGCGCTTTTGCGCGACGTCGCCGCTTGGGGCATATGACGCCCACGATGGCGTCCTGAAGGATCGGAAAAAATGGCGCACACCCTCAAGCTCGGCTTCACCTCATTCGCCCGCTTGCGCGGTGTTCTCGTTACGTTCTGTGGCGAAAACCTCAAATTCGGGCCTGCGACCCAGAAGGCCCTTTCTCCGCTCGGTGATCTCGTGCGCCGTGCCGCCGCCTCGGATCGCTTCACCGGCAAGAACGGGTCGGTGCTCGACATCATTGCCCCGTCCGGTCTCAGCGTGCCGCGGCTCGTCGTGATCGGGAGAGGCAAGGAAAGCGAACTCAAGGACCGCGATATCACCAAGCTTGGGGGCATTGCCCGGGGAAGACTGCCGAAATCGGCGACACAGGCGACGATCTTCACCGAATTTGGCGGGCGGACCCTTAAGGCCGAGCAGATCGCGAATCTCGCCCTCGGCGTGCAACTGCGTGACTACGCGTTCGACCGCTACAAGACCAAGCGCAAGGAGGATGAGGAGCGCGTCGACAAGCTCGAAATAAATTTCGCCTGCCCCAATCCGGCCGCGGCCGAGAAGGCCTGGGCCCGCACGATGGCGATCGGCGATGGCGTCCTCATGGCCCGCGACCTCGTCAACGAGCCGGCGAACGTACTCTACCCGGGGGAGTTCGCCCGCCGCGCGTCGGCCTTGAAGAAGCTCGGCGTCCTCGTCGAGGTGCTCGACGTTGCGGCGATGCGAAAGCTCGGCATGGGCGCGCTGCTCGGCGTCGGCCAGGGTTCGGCCCATGAATCGAAGGTCGTGGTCATGCGCTGGAACGGCGGTAAGCGCGGCGGCGATCCGGTTGCCTTTATCGGCAAGGGCGTGTGCTTCGACACCGGCGGCATCTCGATCAAGCCGGCGCAGGGCATGGAGGACATGAAGGGCGACATGGCCGGCGCTGCCTGTGTCGTCGGCCTCATGCATGCGCTCGCGGCCCGCCGTGCCAAGGTCAATGCCATCGGCGCCATCGGGCTCGTGGAGAACATGCCCGACGGCAAGGCCCAGCGTCCGGGCGATATCGTCACCTCGATGTCCGGCCAGACCATCGAAATCATCAATACCGATGCTGAGGGCCGCCTGGTGCTCGCCGATGTGCTCCACTACGTCAACAAGCGCTTCAAGCCCAAATTCATGATCAATCTGGCGACGCTCACCGGCGCCATCGTGGTCGCGCTTGGGCAGGAATACGCCGGCATGTTCTCCAATGACGACAAGCTGACGGAGCGGCTGTCGAAAGCCGGAGAGGCGACCGGCGAGCGCGTGTGGCGCATGCCGCTGGGGCGGGAATACGACAAGATGATCGATTCAAACTTCGCCGATATGAAGAATACCGGCGGGCGCGGCGCCGGATCGATCACCGCCGCGCAATTCCTGCAGCGCTTCGTCGACAAGACGCCGTGGGTGCATCTCGACATCGCCGGCACCGCTCTCAACTCGCCGCAGAACGACATCAATAAGAGCTGGAGCGCCGGCTGGGGTGTACGGCTGCTCGAACGGCTCGTCGCCGACTATTACGAGCGCTGAGATTCAGCCGAGCGCGCGCAGATGCCGGATCGGGCGGCCGGGCGTGAGCGCCGCGGCGGCCGCGACAATAGCGTTCGCGTCGATGCCATAGTGCCGGTAGAGGTCCGGTATTGAGCCGGTCTGGCCGAAATGCTCGACGCCGAGCGAACGCACCCGGTGGCCGGCGACTGCGCCGAGCCAGGCGAGCGTCGTCGGGTGACCGTCGAGCACGGTGACGATCCCGGCATGCGCCGGCACTTCGTCGAGCATTTGCTCGATATGGGAGCGGGCATGGGCAAGCCCGCGTTCGCGGGCACGCTGCGCCGCTGTCCAGCCGGCATTGAGCCGGTCGGCGGAGGTAACGGCGAGAAGCCCAACGTCACGGCGGTCTTCCGCCATCAACCCTATCGCCTGAATCGCTTCCGGCGCGACCGCGCCCGTATAGGCCACCACCACTTGGCAGTTTGGCCCCGGCCGGCGAAGCCAATAAGCGCCGTCAATGATCTCTCGACGGTGATCGGGCGTCAGCGACCGCTTCGGCTGTTCGATCGGACGGGTCGAGAGCCGCAGGTAAACCGACCCGCCAGTCTCCTCGCGCAGCCAGTTTCGTTCCGACTGGCCGGCATCTCCGGATTTCTGGATGTAGGCAAGTGCCCAGGCGAGGACGACCGCGAGTTCGTCAACGAAAGCCGGCTCGAAGGATGCGAGCCCGTCCTGCGCCATGCCGATCAACGGTTGCATGATCGATTGGTGGGCGCCGCCTTCCGGCGCCAGCGTGATTCCCGACGGCGTCGCCACCAGGATGAAGCGGGCGTCCTGATAGCAGGCGTAGTTGAGCGCATCGAGACCGCGCGCAATGAACGGATCATAGAGCGTGCCAATCGGCAGCAGCCGCTCGCCGTTGATCGCGTTCGAGAGGCCGAGCGCGGACAGCAGGATGAAGAGGTTCATCTCGGCGATGCCGAGTTCGATGTGCTGTCCGGTCGGCGAGAACTCCCAATGGAAGGTCGACGGGATTCGCTCGCTCTTGAACGTATCGGCGAGCGCCTGCTGGGCGAACAGGCCGCGGCGATTGACCCAGGCACCGAGATTCGTGGAAACGGTCACGTCCGGCGAGGCGGTGACCAAGCGCTCGGCGAGCGCGGAATTTTGCTTGCCGATCTCGTTGAGCAACGCGCCGAATCCGGCTTGCGTCGACATCACCGGTGAAATGGCCACGGCGAGTTCGTCGGGGACATCGATTGCGGCCGCCTCCTGCCCGTCCGCGGGGACGTGCGCGTGATCGAGGATGGCCGCAAGTTGCGGCTCAGGCTCCGTTAAGCCTTCGAACTTGTCCCATTCGTGCCCCGGACGGATGCGCATCGCCGTGCGTAGCGCGTCCATCTGCTTCTCGGTCATCAGGCCGGCATGATTGTCCTTGTGACCCGCGAAAGGCAGCCCGAAGCCCTTGATCGTGTAACAGATGAAGCAGGTCGGCCGGTCGTGATCGATGCTGCCAAAGGAGTCGATCAGCGTCGGCAGGTCGTGTCCAGCGAGGTTGGTCATCAGCCGGGACAGTTCTTCGTCAGAACGTCTCTCGACCAATTGCGTAACGGACGCTTGCGATCCAAGGTCGGCGAGAAGGTGCTTGCGCCACGCCGCGCCGCCCTGGAAGACGAGCGCGGAATAAAGCTGGTTTGGGCACTGGTCGATCCATAGCCGCAGCAGATCGCCGCCGGGCTCCGCAAAGGCCGCTTCGAGAAGCGCACCGTATTTGAGGATCACGACGTCCCAGCCGAAGGCGCGGAACAGCGCCTCGTAGCGCGACCACAGGCCTTCGCGGATCACGGCGTCGAGGCTCTGTCGGTTGTAGTCGATGATCCACCAGCAGTTCCTCAACCCTTGCTTCCAGCCCTCGAGCATCGCCTCGAAAATGTTGCCCTCATCGAGCTCGGCGTCGCCGACAAGAGCGATCATCCGGCCTTCCGGACGATCAAGCCCCCAGCCGTGGGCGCGCACGTAGTCCTGCACCAGTGAGGAAAACAGCGTCTGCGCCACGCCGAGACCGACCGAGCCGGTCGAGAAATCAACGCCGTCCGCATCCTTGGTGCGCGACGGATAGCTCTGCGCGCCTTTGTAGCCGCGGAATGCTTCGAGATTTTGCCGCGTCTGCCGGCCGAGGAGATACTGGATCGCGTGATAGATCGGCGAGGCGTGCGGCTTGACTGCGACGCGGTCTTGCGGGCGCAGGATTTGAAAATACAGCGCCGTCATGATGGTCGCGAGCGAGGCGCAGGACGCCTGATGGCCGCCGACCTTCAGCCCGTCGACGTTTTCCCGCACATAATTGGCGTGGTGGATCGTCCAACTCGCCAGCCAAAGCACCTTCTTCTCGAGCGCGCCAAGAGCGGCCAGGTCGTCTGCGCCGATTTTTGCCGCTAAGGGCATATCCGTATTCCGGGATTTCTGTTGTGCCGTTGACAAGACCAGAACGTAGGACGTGTTGCGCTAGCGATGAAACCGATTCTTCAATGCTCCGCCACGCGAAGGACCAGTTTGCCGAAATTCTCGCCGCTGAACAGCTTCAGCAGCGTCTCCGGAAATGTCTGCAAGCCGTCCACGATGTCCTCACGCGACTTCAGCTTGCCCGCAGCCATCCAGCCGGCGATGTCGCGCACCGCGTCGGGAAAGCGGCTCGCGTAGTCGAACACGATCATGCCCTCGATCCGCGCCCGGTTGACCAGGAGCGAGAGGTAGTTGCTGGGACCCTTGATCGGAGTGGTGTTGTTGTACTGGGAGATCGCGCCGCACAGCACGATGCGGGCGCGGCGCGCCAACTGCGCGAGCACGATGTCGAGGATCTCGCCGCCGACATTGTCGAAGTAGATGTTGACTCCGTCCTGACAGTGCGTGCGCAGGCTTTTGCGCACGTCCTCGGCCTTGTAGTCGATGGCTGCGTCGAATCCGAGTTCGTCGATAAGGTAGCGGCATTTGGCGGGGCCGCCGGCGATGCCGACTGCACGGCAGCCCTTGATCTTTGCGATCTGGCCGACGGTCGCGCCAACCGCCCCGGCCGCGCCGGAGATGACGACAGTGTCGCCGGCTTTGGGCTCTCCGACATCGAGCAGGCCGAAATACGCAGTCATGCCTGGCATGCCG